>Ga0209816_1000151_pt1 | contig 56820 bp, 43 predicted proteins | sample CoawatmetaG01DNA_FD_187509 | JGI IMG/M metagenome (GOLD analysis project Ga0209816, IMG submission 187509) | Marine microbial communities from the West Antarctic Peninsula - Coastal water metaG017-DNA (SPAdes) (version 2) | ecosystem: Environmental > Aquatic > Marine > Coastal ...
GTTCCGGCGGGGGCAGGAGGGGCGGGTAGCGTCCATCGCGGACGATCTGCCGCATCTTCGCGGCGATAGCGAGGCAAAAGCCCGGGAACGGCCTTGCCCGCGGGCGGTGTCGCGCGGCAAAGGCGGATCATGGCCGCGCATCCCCCCACCGATATCGTCCCCGACAGCGAACATCGCGGTCTGGTCGGCCGCCTGCCGCCCCGCGCGCGGGGACTGGCGCTGCTGGCCCGGCTCGACCGGCCGATCGGCTGGTGGCTGCTGTTCTGGCCGGGGGCGTGGGCGATCGCGCTCGCTGGGGGCGGGATCGTGCGCTGGCCGCTGCTGCTGTGGTTCCTTGCCGGCAGTATCGCGATGCGCGGTGCGGGCTGCGTGTACAACGACATCGTCGATCGCGACCTCGACGCGCAGGTCGCGCGGACGCGGGCGCGGCCGATCCCGAGCGGGCTGGTGTCGGTGCGGCTCGCTTGGGTGTGGCTGGTCGCGCTGTGTCTGGTCGGGTTGGTCGTGCTGCTCCAGCTCGGCACGCTGGCGAAGATCGTCGCGCTGGCGAGCCTGGCGCCGGTGGCGGCCTATCCCTTCATGAAGCGGATCACCTGGTGGCCGCAGGCGTGGCTGGGCCTTGTGTTTTCATGGGCGGCGCTGGTCGGTTGGGCGGAGGTGGCGGGTGCGCTGTCGGCACCGCTGTGGCTGCTGTACGCGGGGTGTATCACCTGGGTGATCGGCTATGACACGATCTATGCGCTGCAGGATCGCGAGGACGATGCGCTGATCGGCGTGCGCTCGTCGGCGCTGCGGATGGGTGCGCGGGTGCGAGCGGGGACGGCCGGCTTCTATCTGCTGGCGGTGCTGTGCTGGGCGGGGGCGATCTGGCTGGTGCATGCCGATCCGCTCGCGTTGGTCGCGTTGGTGCCCGTCGCGCTGCATCTCGGCTGGCAGGTGACGACGCTGGTGCCGGACGACGGCGGCAATGCCTTGGCCCGCTTTCGCAGCAACCGCTTTGCCGGGTTGCTGATGTTCCTCGCCTGTCTGGTCGTCGGATCGACCGCCTGAGCCGCCGTCGGGCCTAGCATCGCGCCCCTCCCGCCCCTAATTGGGGGCGATGCTGACTCCCGATCAAGCGCGTGACCGCGCCGCCGATATCGTTTCCCGTGCGGTTCGGGCGGGAGCGGATGCCGCGGACGCCGTCTTCGCCGCGGATGCCTCGACCGACGTCGGCGTGCGGCTCGGCGCATTGGAGGATCTGGGGCGGTCGGAGAGCGAAGAACTGGGGCTGCGGGTCTTCGTCGGCCAGCGCTCGGCGAGCGTCTCGACCTCCGATCTGTCCGCCGACGCGCTGGGCGCGCTGGTGGAGCGTGCGGTGGCGATGGCGCGCGAGGCGCCGGAGGATCGCTGGGCGGGCCTTGCGCCGCAGGAACGGCTGATGCACGGGGCGCCGCCGCTGCTCGATCTCGACGATGGCGGCGACATTTCACCTGCCGATTTGCGGGCCTGGGCTGAGGAGGCCGAGGACGCGGCGCGCAGCGTCGCGGGCGTCAGCAATAGCGAGGGCGGCGGCGCGGCCGCGTCACGGTCCGTCTGGGGCCTGGCGACCAGCCACGGCTTTGCCGGCGCCTATGCCACGACCACCTACAGCCTGTCCGCGAGCGTTTTGGCGGGCGACGTCGCGAGCGGCATGCAACGCGATTACGCGCATCACGCGGCGCGCAAGCGGGCGCATCTCGAGACGCCCGAGGCGATCGGTCGGCGCGCCGGGGAGCGCGCCGTCGCCCGGATCAACCCCGGCCGCCTCGCCAGTGGTGCGATGCCGGTCGTGCTCGACCCCCGCGTCGGCTCGTCGCTGCTCGGCCATCTCACCGGCGCGATTGCAGGCCAGGCGATCGCACGGCGGACCAGCTTTCTGCTCGACGCGCTGGGGACGCGCGTGTTCGCCGACGGCGTCACCATTTGTGACGATCCGCATCGTCCGCACGGTTTGCGGTCGCGCCCCTTCGACGGTGAAGGGCTGCCGGTATCGCCGACCGCGATCATTGCGGACGGTATGCTGGAGACCTGGCTGCTCGACAGCGGATCGGCGCGACAACTGGGGCTGGAGCCGACCGGCCATGCCGCGCGCGGCGTCGGCGGATCGCCCGGCGTCTCGCCTAGCAATCTGTACATGCAGGCCGGCGTGATCCCGGTCGAGACGCTGATCGGCGACATTGCCGATGGCGTCTATATCACGGAGCTGATTGGCCAGGGAGTGAACTCCGTCACGGGCGACTACAGTCGCGGCGCGTCCGGCTTCCGCATCGTCGACGGCGTGATCGCCGGGCCGGTCGCCGAGTTTACGATTGCGGGCAATCTGAAGGACATGTTCCTCAACCTGACGCCCGGGAGCGACCTCGAATTCCGCTATGGCATCAATGTGCCGACGCTGCGGATCGACGGGATGACGATCGCGAGTGGCTGATCCGGCGTTCGACCTGACGGCGGCCGTCGCCCAGATCGCGCACGAGGCGGGGCAGATGGCGCTTGCCCGCTGGCGGACCGATTTCCGCCGCTGGGAGAAGACACCGGGCAGCCCGGTGTGCGAGGTCGACCTCGACGTCGATCGGATGTTGCGTGCGCGTCTGGAGGGGCTGCTGCCCGACGCCGGTTGGCTGTCGGAGGAGACGGTGGACAATACCGACCGGCTGGCGCGCGAGGCGGTGTGGGTCGTCGATCCGATCGACGGGACCCGCGACTATATCCGCGGACGCGAAGGCTGGGCGGTCTCGGTCGCGCTGGTGCGCAACGGCGAGGTGGTGCTGGGGGTGCTTGATGCACCGGCGCGTCGCGAACGCTGGACCGCGACGCGCGGGCAGGGGGCGTGGCGTAACGGCGTAGCCCTGCACGCCGGTATGCGATCCGCTTTGTCCGGCGCGCGCGTGCCCACCGATGCGCTGCCGAAGATCGATCGTCATCTGACGATCGTCCACAAGCCCAATTCGATCGCGCTGCGGATGGCAATGGTGGCGGCGGACGAGGCCGACCTCGTCGCGACGCTGCGCTGGGGCAACGAATGGGACATCGCGGCCGCGGCGGTGATCGCGGTAGAGGCGGGTGCGGGGGTAAGCGACGCGCTGGGTGGGACGCTCCGCTACAATAAGCCCGATCCGACCGCCTTCGGCGTGATGGTTGCCGCGCCGGGCATCCATGACGAAGCGCTCGCGTGGATCAGGCCACGGGCGGAGGCGGCCTCGATCCGCTGACCGCGCATTGTAAGCGCCTCACAAACAATCACTCTTCGGCCATATCGGAACCGGTATCGCCTGCGTAACGTTTTGTTGCTGACGCCGGGCGCTGGGCCTGGCGAAGAGAGGGATGCCAATCATGTTGTGGACGATCGCCGTAATCCTGCTGATCCTGTGGCTGCTGGGCTTCTCGCTCCACATCGCCGGCGGTTTGATCCACATCCTGCTGGTCATCGCGATCATCGTCGGCCTGATCCAGCTCTTCACCGGCCGCCGCGCTTTATAAGTTCGATCGGGGGGCGGCACCGGCCGCCCCCCGATTTCGTCAGTGAACGAAGCGCGCGACGACGTCGCGATAGCTGCGGCTGACCTTTACGCTGGCGCCCGAATCGAGCACCAGGAAGCATTCGCCGTTGGTGTGCGGCTTCACCTGTTTGACGAGGTCCAGATTGACGATCGTCGAGCGGTGGACGCGCTGGAAGCGGCGCGGATCGAGCCGCTTTTCCAAATCCTTCATCGTCTCGCGCAGGATCAGGTTTCGGTCGCCGGTGTAGATCACCATGTAATCGCCCGCCGCGTCGATCCGCTCGATCGTGTCGACGTCGACGCGGAAGATCTGGCCCTGATCCTTGATGTTGATCAGCTTCTCGTAGCGATTGGCCGACAGGTCGCCTGCGTCCGCGATGTCGGCAGCCGCCTCGGGCGCATGCTCGGCGAGCACCTCCTTCAGCTTCTCCACCTCCTCGACGCCGCGCTTTTCACTAAGCCTTTGACGCACCCGTTCGATCGTATCGGCCAGCCGCGATTCCTCGACCGGCTTCATCAGATAATCGACCGCCTGCGCCTCAAACGCCCGCAGCGCGTGGTCGCTATAGGCGGTGACGAACACGAACAGCGGCGGCTCGACCTCCATCAGGCCCTGCACGACCGAAAAACCGTCGAACCCGGGCATCTGGATGTCGAGGAAGACAAGGTCGGGCTTGTGCGTCTTGATCGCCCGGATCGCCTCGCGCCCATTCGAGCACTTTTCGATGATCTCGATGTCTTCATGCGCCTGGAGCCGGAGCTCCAATCCCTGGATCGCGAGCGGTTCGTCGTCCACCAGGATGGTTCTGATCGTCATGCGGCCTCTCTACTCACATCGTCGAGCTGGAAGGGGATTTCGATCTCCACCGAAAACCCGCCAGCCGGCGCGGTACGCGTCTCAAAACGGTGATCCGGGCCATAGGCCTGGACCAGCCGCTCCCTAATATTGGGGAGACCCACGCCAGTTGAAAGGCTTGGCATCGCACGCCCCTCCTGCAAACCCGGTCCAGTGTCGGATACGCCGATCTGCACGCGATCCCCGGCGAGCCGCGCGCGGATGCAGATTTCGGCCCCCTGCTCCTGCGTGCTGACCGCATATTTGATCGCATTCTCGACCAAGGGTTGCAGCAGCAGCGAGGGCAGGCGGGCGCGTTCGGCGCGCGGATCGACGTCGAACACCGGGCGCAGGCGATCCTCGAACCGCATCTTTTCGATCTCCAGGTACAGCTTCAGCGTCTCGACCTCTTGCAACACGGTGACGTGCGCGGTCGGTTCGTTGGCCAGCGTGTAGCGCAGGAAGGATGACAGCCGGCTGAGCATGGCATTCGCCCGCTCGGTCTGCTTGAGCAGTACCAAAGTCGAGATAGAATTCAGCGTGTTGAACAGGAAGTGTGGGTTGAGCTGATAGCGCAGCATCGCGAGCTGCGCCGACGACGCCTGGCTTTCCAGATGCTGCATCTGGTCGATTTGATCCTCGACGATCAGGTAGAAATTGATGCCGAAGTAGAGCGCCGACCAGCCGAACAGCGCGGTGAAGGCGACGTAGAAGGCGACGACCATGCGCGGCAGCGTGACGCCGGGCTGGCCGTTCTGGATCAGCGACCAAGTAAAGGCATCGACGAAGGTCGAGAAGATCGTCGCGACCACGAAGGCGAGGATCGTCAGGATCAGCCCGCTGACCCGCGGCAAGCGCCGGAAATAGCCGTAGAAGGTTGAGAGCAGCAGCGTCACGCAATAGCCGACGATAGCCTCGACGATCACGGGGATGATCGTGTCGAGCGACAGGTTGGTGAGCGTCGAGGCGCCGCGCAGCAACAGATAGCCGGTCCAGCCGACCGCCTGCAGCGTCCAGAAGGCGCGGCTCTTGTTCTCGAAGAAGGGGCGCACGTTGAGCGCCGGGCGCGTGGGGGCGGGAAGGGTCGCCATATAGCCGGCGTCTCTACACGCGTGCGCACCGCCGTGCAAAACAGAAGGGCCGCCGCTGCCCGAAGGAAGCGACGGCCCTATCCGTCAGGCAGTATTGGTTAGTTCGATCAGAAAGCGGTGTTCACCGACAGGATGAACGCGCGCGGGCTGCCGATCTGCACGAACGGGATCGAGTTATTTACGTTCACCGTCTGGCCGCCGGTAAAGCCGCCGACGTAGAACTTGTTGAACGCGTTGACGACGTTCAGCTGCAGGTACGTCTTGTTGTTGCCGCCGATGCCGACCCAGTCGAGCGCCAAGCGCGCGTCGAAGTCGACCGTGGTGTAGCCGGGAGCATAGGCACCATAGGTCTGGTACTGAATGCCACGCTGACCGGTGTAGGTGGCCGGAACGTTGTTAACCGTCGGGCAGACGTTGTTGACCAGATTCAGGTTCCCGTTCGGGCCCGCGCAGGCAAACTGCGGCAGGTTCTGGTCATTCAGGTAGCGACGGCCAGTCCGCTTCGCCTGAACGCCGAGTTCAAGCGGCCCGAGGGTCGCCTGGACGCGACCACCGAAGGTGTAGACCGGAGCGCCCGATTCACGCTTGCCGGCGGTCTGCGCCAGGATCGGGGCGCCCGCGACCGTGCAGTTGTTGGTCGTGTTCGCAGCGGTCAGCGTCTGCGGGCAGCGGCCGATCTCTACGTTCGTCTTGATCTCCGACTTCAGGTACGAACCGTATGCGTAGAACAGCAGCTCGCGGATCGGACGATAGGAGATGCTGCCATCGATGCCGTACTTATCGACGCGACCCAGGTTGCGATAGATCGTCTGCTGCGTGTCGATGTCATAGGCGCTCGCCAGACGGTTCTGGAAGCGGGTGTACCACGGCCCCAGCGACGCGGTGACGCGGCTGGTCGTGTAGCGGATACCGGCATCGAAGTTGTCGGTCGTTTCCGGGCGCGGGTTCGCAGGGGTGGTGTTCTGCGGGTAATAGAACGCCTGATACAGGTTGTCCGTGCCCGGAACCTGGATGCCCTTCGAATAATTGCCGAAGATGCTGAACGCGTCGGTGACTTCGTAGGTCAGGCCGCCGGCCGGCAGGATGCGGTCATACTTGTAGACGCGGTTCTGCGGGGCAGCGAAGCCCGTGATCGTCGGAGCGGCGGTGGTGCCGCCGACGACGTAGGGGTTCGCCGCGGCATAGGCCGCGTTCTGCGAGGCCGACGCCAGGCAGTCGACGTTGCCGCCGGCCGACGTGGAGAAGCAGTAGTTGGTCAGGTCGCGCTTGAACCACTTGCCCGTCACCGACGCTTCGACGCGCAGCTTGCTGTCGAAGAAATTGCCGATGTACTGCGCGAAGCCCTGGTTCAGGATCGCCTTCGAGAAACGGTTGCGCTTCTCGACCACCCCACCGTTGATCGCCAGAATGCCGTCGTTGACGGGGAAGACGTCAAACGGCTTGCCGTTCGCCTGCAGGAAACCGAGCTCGCCGGTCTGCTTGTGGCGCCCGTAATCGAGCGTGTAGCCAACGCGGATGCTCTGCGTGTCCGAGAACTCGTACCGCAGCGATGCGATCACGCCATAACGGTTGGTGATCGTCTGGCTGGGGGCGAGCAGCGTAACGGTGTCGAGCGTATCACCGTCGCCGTTCAGGTCACGACCAAAATAATAGCCGTTCGAATTGCTGACGCTCTGGAAGAAGCCATAGTACGTATTGGCGCCGACGGTGCGGCCCTGCTCGCGCCCCGTAACCGTGCCGCCGCCGTTCGCCTTCGTGTACTGATACGACGGATCGACGAACAGCGTCAGCTTGTCGCTGAGCGAGAAGCGCGAGTTGATGCGGATGTTGGCGGTGTTCGACGGATTGTAGCGCTCGTCGAAGCTGCTGCCGCAAATGGCGCCGTTGTTGGATGCGCCCGGTGCGTTGGTCGTGGCAGGTGCGTCAACGCCGCCAGCCTGGGGCACGTCGATCTGACAGCGTCCGACCGAATAGGGCAACTCATCACGGCTGCGCGGGAAGCGGTTGGTCGACCCGGTCCCCGCGGTGCGCACGTCACCGGTAATCAGCGTCGGAGCGGCGGCGTTTGCACCGGTCGCGACCGTCGTCGTGTAAACGTTATTGTCGTTGCGCAGCGGAGCCGAGCCGAAGAAGTTGTTGCGGTTCTGGTTGTAGTGGCCCGAAACCGAGATGAAGTCCTTGCCGCTGCCGATCGGCTGATAGATCTTGGCGTTATACTGCTGCTTGTTGATCTTGCCGAAGTTGTTGAACACGACGTCGTTCGTCGCGCTCGAACCCGAGAACCACGCCTTGGTGCCCCAGGGCGTGAAGACGCCGGTGTTGACCAGACCGAACACGCGGAAGAAGCTGTAGTCACCGATCGAGCCGACCATGCGCGCACCGAACTGGTCGGTCGGGATCAGCGTGCGATAGTTGACGGTCGAACCCGAGGCCGAAGCGGTGGGCGAGTCGGGATCGGTCGAGCCGAGGTTGACGTTGACCTGCTCAATCAGTTCGGGGTCCAGCTGCTGGTTCGAATAGATGGCGTAGTTGCCGGTGTCGTTCAGCGGGATGCCGTCGAACGTCTGGCTGATGCGGCTGCCGTCGAACCCGCGGATGGTGAGCGTGCCGCCCGCCGAACCGAACGGATCGTTGTTCTGGAAGCTGACGCCCGGCAGCTGGTTGATGATGTCGTTGATCGTCTGGCCAGGGGTCTGGTGCGAGATGAACGTCTGATTCAGGACCTGCTTGTTCTTCGCGGTCGCGGGAATGTCCACGCCGCCGACGCCGGGTTCGCGCGCGCCGGTGACGACGATGTCACCCGAACCGACGGTGTCGGCTTCGGTCGAACCGGTCGACTGCGCGAAGGCGGCACCCGGCAGCATGAGCGCGGCGAAGGCAACGCCGCAAGCGAAAGTCATACGCATCTGATCTTGTCCCCTTTGAGCATGGTGCTCTTGGATTCGCGGCTCGTGTTTTTTGCCGTTGCCGCGGCCCATGTGAGATCAATATTGCGAGTTTGTGACAATCAAAGGGCAGCGATGATGACCCGCGTCGCTTCGTTCCGCTGCGTTGCAAAAAGGCAACGCCCCCGGTTCGTCATGCGGCCGTTTCGGCAACGATTTCAGCCCATTGCGCTTCGGTGATGACCGCCACGCCCAAGTCCGTCGCCTTCTTGAGCTTCGACCCCGCATCGGCTCCGGCCACCACGAGGTCGGTCTTGGCAGACACCGACCCCGACACGCGCGCGCCCAGTGCCTCGGCCTGCGCCTTGGCTTCGTCGCGACTCAGCGTTTCGAGCTTGCCGGTGAAGACGACGATCTTGCCGCTGACCTGCGAGGCGCGGGTTTCCCAGACGACGTCAGCGGGCGTGACCTCGCTGAGCAGGTCGTCGACGACCTCGCGATTATGCGCCTCGGCGAAGAAGTCGAGCAGCGCGTCGGCGACTTCGGGGCCGATCTGGGGCGTGTCGATCGCCGCGACGATCGCGCGCTGGCGGCGCAGCTCGAACTTGCGGTCGGGTTCTCCCAGTGCGGGTATGGTGTCGGCGCGCACCTTGAGCGCGGCGTCGATCATCGCGCGGAAGCCCGCCATCGAGACGAAGCGGCGGGCCAGGTCGCGCGCGGTGATCTCGCCGACATGACGGATGCCCAGCGCGAAGAGGAAGCGGTCGAGCGCTATGTCGCGCCGCGCGTCGATCGCGGCGAGCAGCTTGTCGACGACCAGTTCGGACATGCGCTCGCGCTGGATCAGCGCCTCGCGATGCTGGTGCAGGCGAAAGATGTCGGCGGGCGAGGCGATCAGGCCGTCTCGGAAGAATTCCTCGACCCGGACGAGGCCGAGGCCCGTAATGTCGAAGGCGTGGCGCGAGACGAAGTGGATCAGGCGTTCCACGCGCTGCGCCGGGCAGATCAGGCCGCCGGTGCAGCGGATGACGACCTCGCCCTCCTCGCGCGTCGCTAAGCTGCCGCATTCTGGGCAGTGGTCGGGGAAGACGAAGGGCTCTCGGGCGACGTCTCGGGTCAGGTTCTCGACGATCTGCGGGATGACGTCCCCTGCGCGTTGCAGGACGACGCGGTCGCCGGGGCGGACGCCCAGCCGCTCGATCTCGTCGGCATTGTGCAGCGTGGCGTTGGTCACGACGACACCGCCGACCGTCACCGGCTCCAGCCGGGCGACGGGGGTCAGCGCGCCGGTGCGGCCGACCTGGATATCGATCTTCTCCAGCGTGGTCTGGGCGCGCTCGGCGGGGAATTTGTGCGCGATCGCCCAGCGTGGCGTACGCCCGACGATGCCCAGCCGGGCCTGCCAGTCGAGCCGGTCGACCTTGTAGACCACGCCGTCGATATCGAAGGGCAGGTCGGCACGCTGCGCCTCGATGGTGCGATAGATGGCCAGCGCGGCACCGGCATCGGGCACGCGGGCAAAGGCGTCGGCGATGGGAAAACCCCAGCGGCGCCATGCCTCGACCATGTCGAACTGCGTCTCGACGGGCACCTCGCTTGCCTCGCCCCAACCATGCGCCAGGAAGCGCAAGGGACGCCCGGCGGTGATGGCCGGGTTCTTCTGGCGCAGAGACCCGGCGGCGGCGTTGCGCGGATTGGCGAACTGGCGGGCCTCCTTGTTCGCGTCGGCGGCTTCCTGCGCCAGTCGGGCATTGAGCGCGGCGAAATCGGCCTTGCTCATATAGACCTCGCCACGCACCTCGAAGACCCGCGGCGCGTCGGCGGGCAGGGTCTGGGGAATGTCGGCGATGGTGCGGACATTCTCGGTCACGTCCTCGCCGATCGCGCCGTCACCGCGGGTCAGCGCCTGGACCAGCCGCTGGTCGACATAGCGCAGCGAACAGGACAGGCCATCGATCTTGGGCTCGGCGGTCAGGGTGACCGGCTCGTCCTCGGGCAACTTCAGATAGCGGCGGACGCGGGCGACGAACTCCTCGACCTCCTCGTCGGTAAAGGCATTGTCCAGGCTGGTCATCGGACGGGCATGCGGCACCTTGGCGAGATGGGCGGCGGGGGCGGCGCCGACCTTGCGGCTGGGCGAATCGGTGCGGATCAGGTCAGGGAAGGCCGCCTCGATCGTGGTGTTGCGGCGGACCAGCGCGTCATATTCGGCGTCCGAAATCTCGGGCGCGTCATGCGTATGGTAGAGGCTGTTGTGGTGCGCGATCTGCGCGGCGAGTGCCTCCAGTTCGGCGGCGGCATCGAGCGGCGTCTGCGGCAGGTCGGTCATGGTTGCCGACTAGGGGAGAGGACGGCGGTCGGGCAAGCGGGGAGTGGAATAGCCCGGATCGAGGGCGATAGATGCTTGATACGCCGCATGAATTTCCACCACCGATGAACCAACCGCGGCCCCGGGCGATTGCGTCTTCATCCATCCGCCATCGAAGGCCGCATCATGACCGATCAGACCAATCGCCGCGATCTGTTCAAGGGCGCCGCCGTCGCTGGCGTCGCCGCCGCTGCGGCCCCGGCTTTCGCGCAAGGCGCGCCGGCGCTCAGCGATCCGCAGACGCGCTACACCAGCCAGCCGTTTCCCGAACAGCGCCAGAAATGGCCGGCGCTGCAACGCGACATGAAGCCGGTGCCCGACAGCGGCGAGCGCAGCTATCGCGGGTCGGGGCGGTTGGCCGGGCGCAAGGCGCTGGTCACGGGCGGCGATTCCGGCATCGGCCGCGCCGCGGTGATCGCCTTTGCGCGCGAAGGCGCCGATGTCGCGATCAATTACTATCCGACCGAGGAGCCCGATGCGCAGGACGTCGCCAAGCTGCTGCGGGCCGAAGGGCGCAAGGTGGTGCTGATCCCCGGCGATCTCACGGACGAAAAATTCTGCCGCGACCTGATCGCGCGTGCTAATCGAGAGCTGGGCGGGCTGGATATCCTGGTCAACAATGCGGCGTACCAGCAGTCGAAGGCGTCGATCGCGGAGATCAGCACCGAACAGTTCGACCGGACGATGAAGACCAACGTCTATGCGATGTTCCACCTGTGCAAGGCGGCAATCCCGCTGATGCCGCGGGGTGCGGCGATCATCAACACCGGGTCGGTCAATTCGGTCAACCCGGGCGAAGAGCTGCTGGATTATGCCACGACGAAGGCGGCGATCCTCGTCTTCACCAAGGGACTGGCGAAACAGTTGGGGCCGAAGGGAATCCGCGTGAACATGGTCGCGCCGGGCCCGGTGTGGACGCCGCTGCAGGTGGCGGGCGGCCAGCTGCCGGGCAAGATGGGTAAGTTCGGGCAGGACACGCCATTGGGCCGGGCGGGTCAGCCAGCGGAACTGGCAGGGCTGTACGTTGCGCTGGCCGAGGCGGGCAACAGCTTCACCACCGGCAGCGCCTTTGGCGCTAACGGCGGCACCGGCGCGATCTGACGTTTCCCTCTGATGAGGGAGGGGAGGGTCAGGCCGTCTCCAACAGGCGATCGGCCTGCGCCCGCGCCTCATCGGTGACGGTCGCACCCGACAGCATCCGGGCGATCTCTTCGCGTCGTTCGGCCTCGTCGAGCACCCGAACGCCGGTGCGGGTGACGGTGCCGTCGTGGCTCTTGGCGATCAGCAGATGCTCGGCACCGCGCGCCGCGACCTGGGGCGAGTGCGTCACCACCAGCAGCTGCGTGTGTTCGGCGAGGCGCGCGAGGCGCTCGCCGATCGCGCTCGCCACCGCACCGCCGACGCCGCGATCGATCTCATCGAAGATCATCGTCGCCGCGCCGCCTTCCTCCGCCAGCGCGACCTTCATCGCCAGGATGAAGCGCGACAGCTCACCACCGCTGGCGATCTTGGCGAGCGGGGCGAAGGGCGCGCCGGGATTGGTCGCGATTTCGAATTCGACACGATCCTTGCCGTGCGCGGACCACCCGTCAGGCCCGACCGACACCACGGTCGTGCGGAAGCGTGCGGCGTCGAGCTTCAACGGCGCGAGTTCGCCCGCGACCGCCGCGTCGAGGCGCTCGGCCGCGGCATGGCGGCGTTGCGACAGGATGTCGGCGGCGACGTCGTAATCGGCGCGGGCCGCGGCGACGGCCGCTTCCAGCAGCGCGATCCCGCCCTCGCCAGCTTCCAGCCGCTCCAATCGGCCGCGCAAATCCTCGGTCAGCGCGGCGAGATCGTCGGGCTGGACGCGATGCTTGCGCGCCATACCGCGCAGTTCGAACAGGCGCGCCTCATCCTCTTCCAGCGCCCGTGGGTCGAAGGCGAGGGCACGGCGCGCCTCGACCAGCTGTTCCTCGGCAGCCGCCGCCTCGATCACCGCGCGATCGATCGCAGCCAGCGCTTCGCCGAGCGCGGGATGATCCTCGGCAATGCGTTCCAGCACGCGCGCCGCCTGGCGCAGCTGCGCTAGCCCGCCGTTCGATCCTTCGAGATAGTCGTCGATTGCGGCCAATTCGTCCGCGATCTTTTCGGCGCGCTGCATGCCGCGCCGCTTGTCGGCGAGCGCTTCCTCTTCGCCCGGTTCGGCGGCCAGCGCGCTGAGTTCGCCCACCGCATGTTCCAGCCATTCGCGATCGCGCGCGGCCGTCTCGATCTCGGCCTGCGCCGCGGCGAGCTCTGCCTGCGCGTCTCGCAAACTTACCCAGGCGCGCGCGGTATCGCCCGGATCGACGCGTCCGAACGCATCGAGCAGCGCGCGATGCCCGCGTGGATTGAGCAGGCCGCGATCGTCGTGCTGGCCGTGGATTTCGACCAGCATCGGCGCCATCTCGCGCAGCAGCGCAACGCCTGCGGGCTGGTTGTTGACGAGCGCGCGACTGCCGCCGTCGGCCTTGACGATGCGTCGGACGAGCAAGGGTTCGCCCGGCTCGACCTCGACACCATTCTCTTCCAGCAGGGCGCCGAGTGCACCGACGGGCGGATCGAAGGTCGCGGTGACGATGGCCTGTGCCGCACCGTGGCGCACCAGCCCCGATTCGCCACGGCCCCCCAGCGCCAGCCCGAGGGCATCGAGCAGGATCGACTTACCCGCACCGGTTTCCCCGGTCAGCACGTCGAGCCCGGCCCCGAATTCGAGGTCAAGCGCCTCGATCAGCACCACATCGCGAATGGACAGCGCGGTCAGCATCGGAGGCGCTATAGCGCGCCTACGCGGCGATGTTGATCCTTAAATGTTCTCATCGCCGCGATGACGGCCGGGGCGCCGATCAGTTGGTCGGCGTCTCGGTGGTCGGCACCGGTGCGCCGGCCGTGCCGCCGCTGGGGGCGACCGGCGTCGGCGGCGTGGGGGCTTCCGCCTTGGGCTTGGCGGCCTCCAGCTCGCCAGGCTCGGCGAGCTTCTTGGTGCCGGGCGTGTTGGGCGGGATGATCGGCTGGCCGGCGGGAATCGGCGCAGTCGGCGTGAAGGGGTGCTCCTGCATCAGCTTGTACGCATGCGCGTACCAGTCGCTGCCGGGATAGTTGGCGCCGAGCACCGCCGCAGCCTTCTCGGCTTCGCCGCGCAGGCCCAGTTCCAGATAGCATTCGACGAGGCGCATCAGCGCTTCGGGCGTGTGCGTGGTGGTCTGATACTTGTCGATCACGGTGCGGAAGCGCAGCGCGGCGCCCAGCCACTGACCGCGGGTTTCGTAGAACCGCCCGATCTCCATTTCCTTGCCGGCTAGGTGATCGTTGACGAGGTCGATCTTCAGGCGCGCGTCGGAGGCGTAGCGGGTGTTCGGATAGCGGCGGGTCAGTTCGCCCAGCGCGCTCAGCGCCTGGAGCGTGATCTTCTGGTCGCGCGTGACGTCGCGAATCTGTTCGTAATAGCTCAGCGCGATCAGATAATAGGCGTAGGGAGCATCGCGGTTGCCGGGGTGGACCGACAGGAAGCGCTGCGCCGACTGGATGCTCGCGGTGTAATCGCGGTCGAGATAATAGCTGAACGCGCTCATCAGCTGCGCGCGGCGGGCCCAGATCGAATAGGGGTGCTGGCGCTCGACCTCGTCGAACAGCAGCGCCGCCTCCTTGTAGCGGCCCTGATCGAGCCGCGTCTTCGCGGTCGAATAGAGCGTGCCCACGTCGCGCGCGACATAGGGCAGGTCGGACTTCGCCTTGTTACGGGCGCAACCGGCGACCGGAAGCGCGAGGACGGCGATCATCGCGGCGGCAAGCGCCTTGGACTGTGGGATACGCATCGGCTAAGGCTCTTAGCGTAAGCGCGTGCCAGCGAACAATCCCCTCCGTCGCAGGTTGGCGCGCCTGTTACGGACTCGAAAGGACCCTCATGCCTGCTACGTTGCTCCACACCCACCGCGTCGAAAAGCCGTGGGGCCGGCATGACCTGGGGTTCGGCTTTGAGGATGCGCCCAAGGACGGCAAGCCGATCGGCGAGATCTGGTTCCAGGAGCCGGGCGACAGCACGCCCGACCTGCTGATCAAATATCTGTTCACCGACCACAAATTGTCGGTGCAGGTCCATCCTGACGACGAGCAGGCGCACGCCCGCGGCCTGCCGCGCGGCAAGGACGAATGCTGGACGATCCTGGCGGCCCGCCCCGATTCGACGATCGCCCTGGGCCCCAAGCAGCCGATCACCGCCGACCAACTGCGCGCCCATGCACAGGACGGCAGCATCGAGGACGATCTCGACTGGGTGCCGGTGAAGGCCGGCGACTTCTACTACGCCCCCAGCGGCACGATCCACGCGATCGGCGGTGGCCTGACGCTGATCGAGGTGCAGCAGAACAGTGAGACGACCTATCGCCTGTACGATTACGGCAGCGATCGGGAATTGCACCTAGACGATGGCGTCGCGGTATCGCACCTGACCCCGTACCAACCGATTGCCTCGCCGGGTGCGGCGGGCGAGGGGCGCGACATTCTGGTCGAGGGGCCGAAGTTCGTGCTGGAGCGCTGGACGGGTGGCGAACACCAAGTCGCGCTGCAGGACGGTCAGACCGGCTGGCTGGTGCCGATCCGCGGATCGGGCGAGGTTGCCGGTGTCGCGTTCAAGGCAGGCGAATGCGTCACCGTCACCGGTAGCGAGACGATCGCGAGCAGCGCCGATGCCGACCTGCTGTTCGCCTATCCGGGCACGCAGCGCCTCTGATTCGCGGGCGGGCGCCGGGTAGGGGAAGCCTTAACCCGGCGCCGTTAGGCCAAGCCGCGATGCTGCGCGTCCTGACCCTGTCGTCCCTGTATCCGGATGCGAACCGGCCGAATTTCGGCGTGTTCGTCGAACGGCAGACGCAGGGGCTGGCGGCGGCGGACGGCGTCGCGGTGCGGGTCGTCGCGCCGGTGGGTGTTGCCCCCTGGCCGGTGTCGCGCTTGCGGCAGCGAGAGCGGCTGGCACTGCCGGCGCGGGAGACCTGGCGCGGCGTCGATGTGTACCGTCCGCGCTTTATCGCGATGCCGGGCACTGCCGGCCGGTGGCATGCCCGTATGCTCGTTCGCGCGCTCGTGCCGGTGCTGGACGCGATACGGCACGACTTTCCGTTCGATGTGATCGACGCGTCCTTCTTCTTCCCCGATGGGCCGGCCGCGGTGATGCTCGGGCGGCGCTACGGCGTTCCTGTCTCGATCAAGGCACGCGGGGCGGATATCCATCTTTGGGGGCGATCGGGCCCGACGGCCGCGCAGGTGCGGGAGGCCGGCCGCGCGGCGGACGGCCTTCTCGCAGTCAGCGGCGCGATGCGGAACGACATGATCGCGCTCGGCATGCCGGGAGACCGCATCCGCGTGCATCACACGGGCATTGACACGGACGCCTTTCACCCGTTCGATCGAGCCGCTGCCAAGGCCGCGTTGGGCGTCACCGGGCCGCTTGTCCTGTCCTTGGGGGCACTGATCCCACGCAAGGGCCACGACATCGTGCTGCGCGCGGTGGCGACGCTGCCCGGCGTCCCGCTGATGATCGTCGGCGAGGGGGCGGAGCGGGCAAGCCTGACCGCGCTTGCTGCGTCATTGGGGATTGCCGATCGCGTCCGCATCGTGGGCGGCGTGCCGCACCGGGCGCTTCCGGCGGTGATCGCCGCGGCCGATGTCATGGCGCTGGCCTCGCGTTCGGAAGGGCTGGCCAATGCGTGGATCGAGGCGCTCGCCTGCGGCACCCCTGTCGTCATTCCGCCGATCGGCGGTGCGGCGGAGGTGGTGACCTCGACGGACGCCGGACGGATTGTCGCGCGCAACCCGGAGGCCTTTGCCGTCGCCATACGGGAGCTGATCGCCGCTCCGCCTGCGCCTGATGCAGTCTCCGCGACGGTGAAGCGCTTTACCTGGCAAGCCAATACTGCGGCGCTGGTCGATCACCTGTCGGCGCTCGTCGCCCACCGGCGCGAGAGGGATCAGGCATCCAGCGGGTAGAGCGCCGCGCCGATCACGCGGCCCTCGCCGCGCAGCACGCCCCAGGCGCGCGCCGCCGCGCGGCTGTCCATCGCCTCGACGCCGATGCCCGCGTCTTCCAGCGCGCGGACCAGCGCGACCGGCGGGCGGGTCAGCCCGGCGCCCGTGCCGATCAGGATGAACTCCGGCGCCGCGTCGATCAGCGGCTGCAACGCCGCCGTGTCGAGCCGGTCGAGCGGGGGCGGCGTCCATTCGGACGCCGTCTCCACCGTCATCAGCAGCGCGCGGAACACCCGCTCGTCGTCGACCCGGAACCCCGAGCCGACGAAGCCGCGAACGATCGGGCCGCCGGCGGCGGCCTCACGGTCCATGCGCACCGCGTCAGCCCTCGCGCGGGCCGACCCGCTCCGCATTGCTGATGCCGCCTTTTGCGGTGCGTTCGCCGGCATTCGGATCGGCGCGCAGGCCGAGCGTGATGAGCAGCGACGACGACACGTAGATCGACGAATAGGTGCCGACAACGATGCCGAGGATCATCGCGGCGGTGAAGCCGCGCAGCACATGGCCGCCGAGCAACAGCATCGCGATCAGCGCGAGCAGGATCGTGACCGAGGTCATGACGGTACGCGGCAGCGTCTCGTTGACCGACAGGTTGATGATCTCGCGCATCTCCATCTTGCGATAGCGGCGCATGTTTTCGCGGATACGGTCGTCGATCACGATCTTGTCGTTGATCGAATAGCCGATGATCGTCAGCACCGCGGCGATGATGTTCAGGTCGAATTCGAAGCGCGACAGCGCGAAGAAGCCGACCGTCATCAACAGATCGTGGACGATCGCGACGATCGTCGACACACCGAACTGCCATTCGAACCGCACGATCGCGAACAGGCCGATGCCGAGGATCGCGAGGACGACGGCGAGCACGCCGTTGCGGATAAGCTCGCCCGACACCTTGCTCGACACGGTCGAATAGCGGCTGAAGGTCGCGCCTGGGAACGCCTGGCCCAATGCGCCTTCCACCTTTTTGACGACGGCGTTGGTGGCGCCTTCGTCGGCGCCTTCCTGCACGGGCAGGCGGATGGTCAGTGTCTTGGGGTCGCCGAACTGCTGCAGTGCGGCTTCGCCGACGCCCAGGCCGTCGATGACCTGGCGGACCTTGTTCTGGTCGGGCTGGGTCGGGAACTTCTCTTCGATCATCAGGCCGCCGACGAAGTCGACGCCGAAGTTCAGGCCCTTCACCACCGTCAGCCCGACCGCGAGCAGGCTGAGCGCGAGCGTGAGCCCGAATGCCCAGCCGCGCAGGCGGACGAAGTCGATGTTGGTGTTGTCGGGTACGATTTTCAGGAGGCGCATGAGGTGTCCTTTCGCCTCAAATGTTGATCGTCTTGGGCTTCTCGCGCCGGATCCACAGCGCAACGAGCATGCGCGTGAAGGTGACGGCGGTGAAGACCGAGGTGACGATACCGATGAGCAGAACGACCGCGAAGCCGCGGACCGGACCAGACCCCAGTACGAACATGATCGCGCCCGAGATGAAGTGGGTCATGTTCGCTTCGAAGATGGTGCGGCTGGCTTCCTTATAGCCCAGCTCCACCGCCTGCACGACGCTGCGCCCGCGACGGCGTTCCTCGCGGATACGCTCGTTGATCAGCACGTTCGCGTCGACCGCGGTGCCGATGGTGAGCACGAAGCCCGCGATGCCCGGCAGCGTCAGCGTGCCGCTGATCAGCGCGAGGACGCCGAGGATGACGAACACGTTGATGACGACGGCGAGGTTCGCATAGGCGCCGAAGCGGCCGTAGGTCAGGAACATGAACGCCATGACCAGCGCGACCGCGACCGAGCAGGCGAGGATGCCGGCGCGGATCGAATCGGCGCCCAGTTCCGGCCCGACGGTCGATTCCTCGATCACCTTCAGGTTGATCGACAGCTTGCCCGAACGCAGCGCGATGGCGAGCTGGTTGGCGCTTTCGACGGTGAAGCCGCCGTTGATGACCGCCGATCCGCCCAGGATCGGTTCGTTGATATTGGCGACCGAGACGACCTGATTGTCGACCACCACCGCGAACGGCTTGCCGACGTTCGCCTGCGTCACGCGGGCAAAACGGTTGCCGCCGACGCCGTTGAAGGTGATCTGGACGTTAGGGGCGTTGGTCTGCTGGTCGAAGCCTTGGCGCGCGTCGGCGACCATGTCGCCGGTGATGACCGCGGTGCGCTTCACGACGCTGACCGGCACGCCGTCGCGGCTGCCGGGATAGGGCAGGATCTGGCTGCCGATCGGGGCGATGCCCTTGGCGACATCGGCCGGGTTGGCGGTCGTGTCGACCAACTTGAATTCGAGGCGCGCGGTCTTGCCGAGCAGGTCTTTCAGCTGCTGTGGGTTCTGGAGGCCCGGCACCTGCACCAGAATGCGGTTGTCGCCCTGGCGCACGATCGTCGGCTCACGCGTGCCGAGCGCGTCGATACGACGACGCACGACGTCGGTCGCATCCTCCATCGCGGTCTTGATCGCCTGGTTGAGGCCCGCCTGCGTCGGGGTCAGCACGAAGCGGCTGCCGTCGACGACCTGGATGTCCCATTCGCGCTGGCCGGTCATGCCGGCGCCGCCGCCGGTGATGCCGAGCAGGCGCTCGCGCGCCGCATCGACCTGCGCCGGGTTGCGCAGCATGAACGTGATCTGGTTGTTTCGCGTCGAAATGTCGCCGATGTCGATCCGGGGCGTGCCGTTGCGCATCGTCCCCTGGATCTGGTCGCGCATCGCCTCGATCCGCGTGTTGGCGAGATCCTGCGTATCGGCTTCCAGCATCAGATAGCTGCCGCCGGCGAGGTCCAGCCCCTTGTTGACGCGCGGGTGGAACGGCCAGTTCGCGGTCATCGATTCGGGCAGGAACGTCGGGATGGCCAGCGCGCACAGCAACGCGAGCACCGTCCAGATCGTCGCTACCTTCCAGCGCGGAAAGTCCAGCATCAGTCGTTCGCCGGCTTCGAATTGGGGCTCGTCACTTCGGCCAGCGTCGCCTTCACCACGCGGATGCGCGTGTTCGCGGCGATCTCGACCTCGACGAAGGCGTCCTCCACCTTGGTGACGCGGCCGACGATGCCGCCGGCGGTGACAACCTGATCGTTCTTCTTCACGCCCGCGATCGCGGCCTGCAGCGCCTTCATGCGGCTCTGCTGCGGGCGAATCATCAGGAAGTAGAAGACGACGAAGATGAGGAGCAGCGGTGCGAAGCTGATCAGCGAGGCAAGGCCGCCGGATTCAGCGGCGCCACCCGCGGTCTGGGCATAGGCTGGGGAGATGAACATCTGATCCGTGCATGGCTGATCGGCGGAGGAAATCCCCCGCACTGGAAGCGCCGCGCGCTAGCATCGCACGGCGACTTGCGCAATGTTGCGCCGCTGCAACGGCACACGTGACCGCATTGTATCGGCCAAGCGACGATCAGCGCTTGCATCGCCGGTTCGCCCCGCCTAAAGGCCCGCGCTCTGGGATCGGCAGCGAATGCCGCACGGTCCCTCGGTCGGGGCGTAGCGCAGCCTGGTAGCGCATCACACTGGGGGTGTGGGGGTCGCAGGTTCGAATCCTGTCGCCCCGACCATTTTATCTCGGAAATCGAACACGCTGAACGCGGCGCCCTGGGGCGTCTCGCGTCACGAATCGTGCCGTAGAGGCACCACTGCGAATGGTCAGCGTGGACGCGGCTGGCCGGCGGCTGACGGCCGCGACGCAGCATCGATGGCCGACAGGATGGCGGTGTGGATCGCGATCCGGGCCTCGGCGATCTGCTTGTTGGTCCGGGTGGGATTTACGCGATTGGTCAGCAGGATGACGAACGCGTCGCGCGACCGGTCGATATAGATCGATGTGCCCGTGAAACCGGTGTGGATCAATGCGTCGGGCGAGGCCAGGGGGCCGGCGAAGCTGCCGGCCGGATCGGGCATGTCCCATCCCAGCGCCCGGAAGCTCCCCGGCGGAAAAGCCGTCCGGGTGGTAAAGGCAGCAAGGCTGCCGGGCGTCAGGAATGGGCGACCATTGTGACGGCCATGGTCGAGATAGACCTGCGCGAGGCGCGCAAGGTCTCGCGCGGTGGAAAACAGCCCCGCGTGACCGGCGACCCCGCCGAGGACGAAGGCATTTTCGTCATGCACTTCGCCCCGCACCAGCCGATGACGAAATAGGTCGTCCTGCTCGGTGGGCGGTATCCGGTTGATCCGGCTGGCGGGGGGATTGAAGCCGGTGTCTGTCATGCCCAGCGGCGCGAACACCGCATCGTGCAGGAAGCGGTCGAGCGGCTGACCGGAAAGACGCTCGATGATCTCGCCCATCAGGATCATATTTTCGTCGCGATACTGGTAGTGCGTGCCCGGCGCCCAGGCCATCGGCATCCGGTCGATCAGCGCGAGCAGCTCCTGCCGGTTGCGGCTGTGCTGCCATAACAGATCGGACGTAAAGAGGCCCGAACTGTGGCTGAGCAGGTGGCGTACGGTGATTTTCTCGTGACCCGGCGTGCCGGCGAAGGACGGCAGATAGGCGACGACGGGGCGGTCGAGGTCGAGCAGGCCGCGGTCGTAGAGGATTTCCGCGGCGGTCGTGGTGCCGACCACTTTGGTGAGCGATGCGAGGTCGAAGATCGCATCGCGCGGCATGGGCGGCGCGTCCGGAGCGGAGGAGATTCGCCCGAAGGCCTTCAACGCGACCAGCCGTCCATGCACGCCGACCGCCACCACCGCGCCGGGGAACGCCTTGCCGACCCAGGATTGCACCTCCGCGAAGGCGGCGTCGAAATTGGGCGTGCGCTCTGCGGCGATGGCGGAGGTGGGGACGGGGGCTATCGTGACGGTGCTCAACGCGGACACGAGCGCCGCTACCCTGATGAGGCCTCTCATGGTCGAAGCTCCGTGATCTGGCGTATGGTCGCATCGACGGCGTGCCGGCTAAAGGCGAGGCGGCGCGGTTCGCCCGCGACCCAGGCGGCATAGCTGTCAGAATAATGCGGCGAGCGAGGGTCGATCGACTGGCCCGGCAGCGCGCAGACGAGCGATTCGTCCCAGTCGCCGACGTCACAGACGATCATGAAATTGGCCCCGTGGCTTACGGTGTAATCGCGCGCCGCGACATAGCCGCGCGCCATCACCGTGAAGGCATCGCCGCCCGATCGGCCGCCCTCGATCGCGGGGCTGACGGCGGCGACCTCGGGCAGCGCGGACAGCGGATGGCGCAGCACGACGCGGTGCGCGTCTCCCCAGTTCCAGCCATCGGGATCGGGCCCGAACGCGGCGATGGCCGCCTCCCATCCCGCGGCGAGCGCCGTCGCCAGGAGTCTATCCCGCGCGGTTGCAGCTTCGGGACCGAAGCGGGCATCGGGGTAGGACAGCATCGCCAGCATCGGCCGAGGATCGACGGATGTGACGAGGTCGCGCGCTGCATCCGGCACGATCGCGGAGAGAAAGGCCTTGCCGAGCGCGATCCAGACCATCTCGAACAGGGCAGCCGCCGCGCTGTCGGCCCCCAGACGGCAGTCCCAGTCGCGGAGTAGTGCGGCGGCGCTGGCTGCCGTCCCGTCCAGGTGGCCGGGCAACAATGCCACGAGCGCACGTGCCGGAAGCGACAGATCGTCGTGCTGCAGCGCGACGCTGTCGGCGAGACTATGCCTGTCCTGTTCTTCGAGCGCTTCGACGATCCGATCGTAGCGATAGGGCGCGTTCCAGATGAAGCTGCTGACCCGTTTGTCGGGGCTCCAATCGGCGGGTAGATTGAGCTGGTTGGCCGATGCGAACCAGCCGTCGGGCGGGTTCAGTATCGCCGGCATGTCCTCCTTCGCGACGATGCCCTGCCAGTCGTACCGTCCGTCGCCCGGAACCGGCATCAGCCCGTCGTGATGAGCGCTACGGATCGGCACATGGCCCAGCATCCGCCAGGCGGTGTTCCCGTCGCGATCGGCGTAGTGTAAATTCGTCGGCGCGACATGCAGGCGGACGGCCTGCGCCAGCGCGTCCCAGTCCCGCGCGAGGTTCAGCGCGATGATCGCAAAGGTCATGTTCGCGCCCGGTTGCAACGACACCGACGCCATCGCCGTTGCGCGTCGGCGCGACGGGTCGTGCGACAGAACCGGGCCGTGCACGCACTGGCGGATCGTGACGGTCACGTCCGCCGCGTCTTTCACCCGGATCGTCTCGGTCCGCGTCTCGAACCGCTTCCAGACGTCGTCGTGGCGATAGGTCTCCGGGTCGTCCGGGTGCAGGTCCAGGACGAACAGGTCTTCCTGATCGATGTGCGAGTTGGTGCGCCCGAACGCATAATGATCGGTGTGACCCTGCATGATGCCGGGCATACCCGGGCTGCCGGCGCCGATCACGTCGAACCCCGGCGCGGTCAGGTGCGCGATGTGGCGCGGCGAAAAGCCGCCGATGCCGAGATGGGGATCGTTGGCCAGGATCGGGCGACCGGTTGCGGAGCGGTCCGCGGCGATCGTCCACGCATTGCTGCCATGCGCGTCGCGGTCGAGCCTATCGTGGACGGGATCGTAGCGTGCCTGCACCGCCGCGTCCCATGGCAACGGCCCATCGGTCAGCGCGAGAACGCCGAGGTCGGCGTCGGACACCGCCGCCACGTCGAGCCCGTCGGGCACCACGGGCTGCCAATCCCAGGCGAGGGGCGTCATCAGCCGGTCGAGATCGAGCAGCCCGCGCGCCGCAAGCCGGGCGCGGCGCACCTCGTCGTCGGGCCGGCCCATGTCGCCGCTGCGGATGCGTACCAGATCGGCGATATCCCAGCGGAGCGGGGTCAGCCCCAGCGCAGCATATTCGGGCGGGAGCAGTGCGGGGTCCGCCTCCAGTTCCGCAATCCGGGCATTGATCCCGTCCACGTAAGCGCACGCGCACGCCACAACATCCGGCGGCAAGGCGTCGAGCTCTGCCGCGACATCGCCCCGGAACAGCAGCAGGCGGGCGGTGTGATCATAGGCCACGAACCGCGGCCCGAAGCTTTCCGCCAGCCGCCCAAGGTCGCGGCGCAGTTGCAGATCGATCTGGAACAGTCGATCGCGGGCGACGACATAGCCCTGCCCGAAATAGGCGTCGGGGATCGACCCCGCCCGGATATGGGGCACGCCCCATATGTCGTCGGCGATCGTCACCGGACCACGTGTTGCCGAACTGCTCATTCCGGCGACGCTGATCGCGACCCCGCGGCCGCATCGCCGGGCGGGGCGATGGCGGCGCGGGGTGTCGGGCGAGCTGCGCGACGATGGATCATCGTCGCCGCCCGGCTCAGCGCGTCTGGAAGCGGATGCCGACCCGGAAGGCGCGGCCAAGCAGATCCGAATAGGTGCTGTTCGCCGCCAGCCCGGTTTCAGGCAACAGGATAGGATCGCGGTCGAACAAATTGGTAACGTTGAGGAACAGCTCCGCGCGGCCGCCGCTGTGCGTTTCGATCTTGGTCGTCAGATTGAGGTCGAAATAGATGACGCCGGAGATCGAATTGTTGTCGATCGTCGGGAATTGCGAGACGGTGGCGGCGGGGCGGCCCGTCGGGCAATTGCCGTCGCAGACGATATACGCATTGCCATAGGTGCCGCTGCTGACCCCACGCGCGGTGCCGGTCACCGAGAAGCTGTCCGTCTCATAGCTGGCATTGAAGCGATAGATCCACTTGGGCGGGCTGATGCCGCTCAGCTGGCCGACGGTGTCGACCGGTATCACGTTCGGCACGCCGCTGTCGGTGATGTTGTGGATGTAGCGCGTCGCGAGGCCATGCAGCGTGACCGTGCCCGGCGCGCGCTGGATGATGTTGGCGAGCGGCAGGCGGTAGCTTGCGTCGAAGTCGATGCCGCGGACCCATTGGCGGGCGAAGTTGAACGGGCTGGCGCGGAAGAACAGCTCGCGATCGCCCGTGGGATCGGGGCCATAGGCGGCGCAGAATTCGGTCCGCCCCTCAAAGCAGCGGTTGATGATGTCCTGCGCGAAGAACTGGCCGATCGCGTCCTTCAGCTTGATGTCGAACCCGTCGACCGACGTCGAGAAGCCCGGCAGGAAGGTGGGCTGGAACACCACGCCGACGGAGACGGAGTCCGCCTTTTCGGGGCGCAGGTTCGGGTTTCCGGTGGTCGTCTCGCGGAAGGTGACCGTCGTGCGCCCCGTCGCCGGATCGGTCAACGTGTTGGTGCGTGACGTGCCCGACGCGTACAATTCACTGAGGTTGGGCGCGCGGATGTCGCGCGAGCGGGTGGCGCGGAAGCGGATGTCGGGGATCGGCTGCCACGTCGCGCCGAGCTTCCATGTCGTCACATAGCCCGACGTCGAATAGTCGGTCCCGCGCACGGCGCCGTTGAACTCCAGGCCCAGGCCCAGCGGCACGACCGTTTCGAGATAGGCTTCCTTGACGTTATAGCTGCCGAAGGTGGGCAGGAAATTGCCCACCGACCAGCCGGTCTGGAACTGCGTCGGCACCGAACCAGACACCGATTCGCGCCGATACTCGCCGCCCACCGCGACGCTGACGTCGCCCGCCCAGGTCGCGAATGGCGTGAGCGACAGGTTGACGCCCGCCACCGTCTGCTTGAGCTTCTGGTCGCGATAGGGGTCGCCCAGCACATAAGCGAAGGCGGCCGGGTTGGCGACGCCGATGCCCAGTCGGTTCAGCGGCACGCAGCCGTTGGTCGGCGCGGTCAGCGACGACCGGCACACGACGGTGCCAGCCGCCACGCCCAGCGCGTTGCCGGCCGGCGCCGCGACCGCATCGGTGGCATTGGCCATGTTCGCCGTGTTCATGATGTCGCGCAGCTGCTCGTGCGCGTTCGTCTCGCCATATTGGCCGTAGATGTTCCAGAACGCCTTGTGTCCGAAGGCCTGGAACTCACCCTCCGCACCGATCGCATAGCGCTGCACGTCGCGGCTGCTGTTGTTCTTGCGATAGGGCAGGTCCACTGCGGTGCTACCGACCGTCACCGACGTGACGGCCGCACGCTCCGCTGCGGTGATGAGGCCCGCGGACACCGCATTGGCGAGTGCGCTCTGCAAATAGGGATTGGCTGAGGACAGCGTGATCGACGTCGTCGACTGCGGGCCCGCGTTGAACAGCGTCTTCTGCCAATTGTACGAGGCTTCGGCGAAGAGCGTCACGCCGGTGGCGACTTCGTAGCTCAGCCGCCCGAAGGCGCCGCGGCGATCGTCGTCGGCGTCGAGGCCGATGTTGCGGCCCTGATCGTTGACCTGCCAGTCGCCGCCCTGCGTCAGCGAGGGCGCGGTCGCGCCACCGACCGCGGGGAAGGTGAGCGCGCCATATTGGAACTGGCTCGCCGCTGCGCCCTGGCCGAAATAGATGCCGCGCAGCCGATTGGCGACGCCGCCGCTGGAATTGAGGATGATGCCGCCGGGCGTGGTATTGGCGACACCCACCGGCTGGCGGATCAGGAATTGCGCCTGCCCGTTGGTGTTGGTGTAATTGGGGTTGGTGATCCGCACGACGCCGCGCGCGTTCCACTCACGATCCACGCGGAAAATGCCGTCGCGATGCGCCCATTCGCCGCTCAGCAACAAATGCCCGCGATCGTCGCTGCCGAAGGCAAGACCCGCCGCGGCGCTAAGCGAGTAATTGGCGCCGTCGCCGCGTTCGGTGACGCCGCTATCCGCCTGGATCTTGATGCCCTTGTACGTCTTGTCGAGCACGAAGTTGACCACGCCCGCAACCGCGTCGGAGCCATAGGCCGCCGACGCACCGCCGGTGACGATCTCGACGCTCTTCACCAAAGCCTGCGGGAAGGTGTTGACGTCTACCAGCCCGGTGACGCTCGATCCCACCGTGCGGCGCCCGTCGAGCAGCACCAGCGTACGGATTTCACCCAGCCCGCGCAGGTTGAGCGCGTTGATGCCGGCGAGACCGGAGCTGATCGCGAGGCGTGAGTTCGAGGGGCGGGTGGACCCGACCAGCGCCGGCAGTTGGTTGACGAAGTCGGCGATGTTGTTCGTCGGCGAGGTGTTGAGGATATCCTCCTGCGTCGCCACGGTCAGCGGCGTCGGCGACTTGAAGCCATCGCGCACGATGCGCGTGCCGGTGACCATGATGTCGTCCGGCGCGATGTCGCCGGGGTTGGTCTCCGGCGGGGGCGGACTGGCGTCGGCCGGCGCAGCCGGCGTCGTCTGCGCGAAGGCGGGAGCGGCGAGCGCCATCGACAAGGCCGTCAATGCGGTCCCGGTCGCCATCAACCCGCGCCATGATCCGTCCGTCATCTGCAATCCCCCTTATTCACGATCGTTTGGAACGTGATCACCCTGCGGCCGGTCATGGTCTTGTCGCTGATCCGGGCAGCGGCGATGGTGCAGGCGGGATGCAACCTAGGTCAAGGGTCGACCGACACCGATCGTTGGGTGGGCCATAGCCTGCGATTATGGTGGCATTGCGCGGTCCCGACGCCGGCCTATGCTCCGTCGCGAACCGCCCCGCCGACCGTTGCGCCGCCGATCTTGCGCGGCCGTATCGTGGGTCGGCCGAACAAGGGGAAACCATGGTCTCTCGCCGCACCTTCCTGCTCGGCGCCACGGCATTCGGCGCGCTCGCACCCTGGCGGGCGACGGCACGGCTGTCCGCCGCCCCCGCCTATGCGACGGTGCCGGGGCTGTCGCAGCCGATCACCATCGTCGACGATCTGTGGGGCGTTCCCCATATCCGCGCCGCGACCAAGGCCGATGCCTTTTTCGGGCAAGGCTATGTGGTCGCGCGCGACCGCCTGTTCCAGATCGACTTCGCACATCGCCGCGAGATGGGGCAGATGGCCGAGGTGTTCGGCGGGGACTTCGCCGCGCATGACGCGGCGGCGCGGCTGTTCCATTATCGCGGCGATTTCGACGCCGAGCTGGCGCGCATTCCGCGCGAGGTGCTCGACTGCGTGCGCGGCTATATCGCCGGCATCAACGCGCGGATCGCGGAGGTGGAGCGCGATCGGTCGTTGCTGCCGCTCGAATACCGTATCCTGGGCGTCATGCCGCTGCGCTGGGACGTGCGCGACCTCGTGCAGGCGCGGGGCGGCGGCATCGGCAATGTCGACGACGAGATCCGCCGCGCGCAGCTGGCGGCGTTGGGGTTGCTCGAACTCGACCAGCTGGTGGCGCCGCTACGCCCGTCGATCCCGCTCGAGGTGCCCGACGGACTCGACCCCGCGCAGGTCAGCGAGGCCGACCTGGGCGTGCTGCGGCTCGGCCCGCTGCCGTTCGGACGCGAGACGCATACGCAGGACCCGGACGAGCTGCTGAACGCCGCCAATGCCGGCTCGAATGCCTGGACGGTCGCGGGCAGCCGGACCGCGACCGGGCGCCCGATCCTGGCCAACGATCCGCACCTCGGCATCGGCGGGTTCGGCCCGCGCCATGTCGCGCATCTGACCGCGCCGGGGCTGGACGTGATCGGCGGCGGCGCGCCGGGCCTCGCGGGGATCATGCAAGGCCATACCGATCGCTTCGCCTTCGGCCGCACCAACTTCCACATCGACCAGGAGGATCTGTTCGTCCTGGAACTCGATCCGGCCGACCCCGAACGCTACCGCCACAACGGCGGGTGGAAGCGCTTCACGGCGGTCGACATCGCGATCCCCGTCAAGGACGCGGCGCCCCGCACCGTACGGCTGCGTTATGCCGTGCAGGGGCCCGTCATCGCCCACGATCCGGCCCGCTCGCGCGCCACCGCGCTCGCCTCGGTCGAGATGCAGCCCGGCGGATCGGGCGCGTTCGCCATGGTGGCGATCAACCTCGCGCAGGACTGGGACGGCTTGCGCGAGGCGTTCAAGCTGCACCCGTCACCAACCAATTTCCATTATGCCGACGTGCGCGGCCATCATGGCTGGCAGGCGATTGGTTTCTGGCCACAGCGCAAGCGCGGGCATGGCCTGCTGCCGGTGCCCGGCGACGGCCGTTACGACTGGACCGGAATGCGCGATTTCCGTGCCTTGCCCGGCGTCGTCGATCCACCGGCCGGCTGGTTCGCCTCCGCCAACCAGAACAATCTGCCGGCCGGCTGGCCCGCAGACCACAGCCCGGCTTTTTCGTTCCGCAGCCCTGCACGCTACGACCGGATCGCCGAGGTGCTATCGACGCAGACGCGTCACAGCGTCGCCGACAGTGTCGCGCTCCAACATGACACGCTATCGCTGCCCGCCCGGCGCTTTCAGGCGCTGCTGCCAAGCGCGCCATCCGCCGGGGCGGCTGCCGCCACGGCCATGCTGGCGCGCTGGGACGGCCGGATCGACGGCGCAAGCGGTGCGGCGGCGCTGTACGAGATCGTGCTCCGCGATCTCAACGCGAAGATGATCGCCGCACTGGTGCCTGAGCGCGCCCGCACCCTCATCCCCGCGATCGAGCCGCCCGAGCTGATCCGGGTCGCCGCCACGCGGCCCGACCTGATCGACGCTGCGCTTGCCGATAGCTGGGCCAAAGCGACGACGCTGCTCGGCAACAACCCCGCCGCGTGGCGGTGGGATACGCTTCACCGCGTCCGGATCGCGCACCCACTCGCCCGTATCCCCGCCATCGCCGCGGCCTTTCCGCCGATCGAGGTCGGTGGGTCCGGTGGTGACGGCTTCACCGTCATGGCGCGGTGGCTGGGCAACGGGCCGGACTGGCGGGTCGGCGGCGGCGCGAGCTACCTGCAGGTGATCGATGTCGGCGATTGGGATCGATCGGTCGTGCTCAATCTGCCAGGCCAGTCCAATGATCCGCGGTCCGTCCATCGCGACGATCAGGCGGCCCCGTGGATCGCGGGGCGGATGTTGCCCATGCCCTTCAGCCGGGCGGCGGTCGATGCGGTTGCGGCCGCCACCACCCACCTTCGACCCGAAAGGAGTCCGCGATGAAACGCCTCGCCCTGACCGCTCTCATCTGGTGCGTCGCCACCTCGGCGAGCAACCCGCGCGTCGATGTCGTGATCCACGGCGGCACGATCTATACGGGCGCGGAAGGCGCGCCCTTCGTCGGCGATGTCGAGCTGACCGGCGACCGCATCGTCTATGTCGGGCGACCGCGCGGCACCGCCGCAGGCGAGGTGATCGATGCGCGGGGGATGATCGTCGCGCCGGGGCTGATCGATGCGCACACCCATCCCGACAGCTACATCCGCTCGCCCGATCCCAAGGCGCGCCTCAACCTGCCGTGGCTGACGCAGGGTGTCTCGACGGTCGTGATCGGCGTCGACGGCTATGGCACGTTCGAGGTCGCCAAGGATGCGCACACGCTGGAGGCGAGCGGGATCGGCACCAATATCGTCCCCTTCGTCGGCTTCGGCGCGATCCGCACGCATGTGCTAGGGCAGGACGCCCGCGCACCCACGTCGGCCGAACTGGCGGAGGAACGGCGCCTTGCCGGCAAGGGGATGTGCGAAGGGGCCTATGGTCTGTCAACCGGCCTGTTCTATCCGCCGCAAAGCTTCGCGAAGACCGACGAGGTGGCGGCCGTCGCCAGCGAATCGGGCAAGCGCGGCGGGATGTACGACACGCACCAGCGCGACGAATCCAACTACTCGATCGGCCTGCTCGCCTCGACGCGTGAGGCGATCGCGATCGGGAAGAGCGCCGGCACGCCAGTCCATTTCGCGCATCTGAAGGCGCTGGGCGTGCCCGTGCAGGGGCAGGCCCCCGCGCTGATCGCCACGATCGAGGCGGCGCGGCGCGCGGGGCAGGCCGTGACGGCCGACCAATATCCGTGGCTCGCCTCGGGATCGAGTGTCGATGCCGCGCTGGTGCCGGGCTGGGCGATGGACGGCGGCTATAAGCGGCTGCTTGCGCGCTTCGACGATCCGGCGACGATGGCGCGGCTGAAATCGGCGATGGCGGACAATCTGAGTCGGCGGGGTGGGCCGGGGGCGCTGCTGCTCACCGCACAGGGCCAGCCGTGGACCGGTAAGACGCTCGCCGAGATGGCGACGACGTGGCACCTCTCCCCGATCGACGCGGCGATCCGCATCCTGCGCACGCCCAATGCGGCAGGCGACGGCCCGGCGGGGTCGGACGTCGCCAGTTTCAATATGGTCGACCGCGACGTCGACCTGATCATGAAGCAGCCCTGGGTCGTGACGTCGTCGGACGGATCGGACGGGCACCCGCGGCAATATGCGACCTTCCCGCGGCTGTATCGAACCTATGTCGTCGACCGGAAGGTCATCACGCTGCGGCAGTTCATCCGCCGCTCCACCGGCGCGACCGCGGACATGTACCGGATCCCGCAGCGCGGGTATCTTCGGCCGGGCTATTTTGCGGATCTCGTGGTGCTGGACCCCAAAGGCTATGCGCCCCGCGCAGACTATCTGCATCCCCGCGAAACGAGCGTCGGCGTCGTCGCATTATTCGTCAACGGCCGACGCGCGCTGACCGATGGCGCGGCGACCGGCGCCGCGGCCGGACGGGCGCTGCTCCGCCCGCGCCCCGCGGGCTGCGACCAATAGCCGAACGTTATAGGCAGCGCCGCGAGCGCGATTGGCACCATCGGCGATCCCCCCTCTATCATGCTGGCATCATGACCATTCCCGCTCCCTATCTGCTCTATCTCGGCCATTCCGATGACGAGATCGGCCTCAAGACCTCCCGCGGGCTCGCCGCCTTTCGCGGGGCGGATTGCGTCGGCGAATGGCGGCACAGCGATTGCCCCTTCACGCTCGGTCTGCCGCAGATGAATGCGGACACCGCCCGTGCCGCAGGCGCCCGTACGTTGGTGCTCGGCATCGCCAATCCCGGCGGACGCTTTCCCGGCTGGATGATCGGCGACGCGCTGGCCGCGATCCGTGCCGGGCTGAACGTCGCCTGCGGCCTGCACGAGCGGCTGCGCGACGTGCCGGAACTGGTCGAGGCAGCGAAAGCGGCGGGAGTCCAATTGTTCGACGTGCGCGACGCGCCCGCGGGCCTTCCCGTCGGCAACGGTCGCCGGCGTGCGGGCAACCGCCTGCTGACCGTCGGCACGGATTGTTCGGTCGGCAAGATGTACGCGACGCTCGGCCTGCGCGACGCGCTGCGGGCGCGCGGGGTCACCGCCGATTTCCGCGCGACCGGCCAGACCGGCATCCTGATCGCGGGCGAGGGCGTGCCGCTCGACGCCGTCGTCGCCGATTTCATCGCGGGCGCCATCGAAACGCTCGCTCCGGCACGCGAAGACGATGGCTGGGACCTGATCGAAGGGCAGGGATCGCTGTTCCACCCGGCCTTCGCCGGCGTGTCGACCGGGCTGCTGCACGGCGCGCAGCCGGCCGCGCTGGTGCTATGCCATGATCCGTTGCGTCCGCATATGCGCGGCCTGCCGCATTGCCCGATGCCGGGTCTTGCCGAATGCCTGGAGGCGAACCTGCGCGTCGCCCGGCTGACCAGCCCGAACGTGCGCGGCGTCGGCGTGGCGCTCAACACGGCGAAGCTCGACGAGCTGACCGCCCGCCGGATGTGCCGCGAGGCCGAAGATGCGCTGGGCCTGCCCTGCACCGACCCCTATCGCTTCGGGTCGGAGGCGATCATCGACCTGCTGCTGGAGACATCATGCGCCGCACCCTCATCGTTCGCCATGACCGCTTCCCACTAAGGGCGCCGTTCCGCATCGCCCGCGGCGTGAAGACGGCGGCCGATGTGGTGACGGTCACGATCGCGCAGGGTGACGCACGCGGATGGGGAGAGGGCGTGCCCTATCCCCGCTATGGCGAAACGATCGATGGCGCGATCGCCGCGATCCACGGTGTCCGCGCGCTGATCGAAGGCGGCGGATCACGGCAGGATCTCGCCCAGGCGATGCCGCCGGGCGCCGCACGCAATGCGGTCGACTGCGCTCTATGGGACCTGGAGGCGCGGATCGGCCGTACCGACGTCGCCGCGCTGGCGAGCGTCCCGCCCGTCTCGGCGCTGCCATCCGCGATCACGATCGGCATCGACACGCCCGAGGCCATGGCCGCCGTCGCGACGACGGTGGCGCACGTGCCGCTGCTGAAGATCAAGGTGAACCGCGACGAGGCCGCAGCCCAGATCGCGGCGGTCCGTGCCGCTGCGCCTGCCCCCCGGCTGATCGTCGACCCCAATGAAAGCTGGCGGGTGGAGGACATCGCCGCCTATCTGCCCCTGCTGCGCGCGCAGCGGGTCGATCTGCTCGAACAGCCTGTTCCGGCGGATGACGACGAGGGGCTGGCGGCCCTGGCCGGCGCGATCCCGATCTGTGCGGACGAAGCCTTGCACACCCGCGACCATCTCGATCGGCTGGCCGGCCGCTATAGCCATGTGAACGTCAAGCTCGACAAGACGGGCGGCTTGACTGAAGCGCTTGCGCTCGCTGGTGAGGCGCGGGAGCGGGGGTTTGGGGTGATGGTGGGCTGTATGGTGTGTTCGTCGCTGGGTATCGCGCCGGCGATGCTGGTTGCGAATGGCGCGGACTTCGTCGATCTCGATGGCCCGCTGTGGCTGGCGCAGGATCGCGACGGCGGCGCGCGCGATCACGACGGCATCCTGTCCGCACCGGCGCCTGGCTTTTGGGGCACGCTCGCTTGCGCCTGATCCGGGGCTGGTTCGCCATTCCGCTGTGGCAGCGGGTGGTCGGCGGGTTGATCCTGGGCGTCGCACTCGGGCTGCTGTGGCCTGAGGGGGCGGGCGCGATCCGGCTAATCGGCGATCTGTTCGTGCGCCTGATCAAGATGCTGGTGGTGCCGGTGGTGCTGGTCACAATCGCGGCGGGGATCGCCACGCTGGGTGATCCGCGGCGGCTGGGGTCGATCGGCCTGCGCACCGTGGGCCTGTTCGCGGCCACCACGCTGGTTTCGGTATCGATCGGCATGGCGGCAGGGCTGATCCTGCGCCCCGGCGCGGCCATGTCGCTGGGCGGCGTCGTGCCGCATGTGCTGGGTGCCGCAGTGACGCCGGCCGATCAGCTGCTGTCGATCGTGCCGCTCAATATCGTCGAGGCGCTGGTCCGCGGCGACATGCTGGCGATCATATTCGTCGCGGTGCTGCTGGGCACGGGGACCATCCTGGCGGGCGAGGCGGGCAAGCCGGTCGTGGCCCTGCTACAAGGCTTGTCGGCGGTGCTGTTACAGATCGTCCGGTTGGTGATGGAGGTGACCCCGTTCGGCGTCTTGGCGCTCATCGCACAGGCGGTCGCGGTCAATGGCGCAGGGGTGTTCGTCCATGTCGGCTGGCTGGCGCTGGCCGTGGTGCTCGCGTCGCTCGTCCAGATGCTGGTGGTGCATGCCGGGCTGATCCGCTTCGTCGCGCGCCTGCCGGTGACGCGGTTCTTCAAGGGGATCGTCGACGCGCTGGTCGTAGCCTTTTCGACCGCATCGTCATCGGCGACGCTGCCCGTCGCGCTGCGGGTGGCGCAGGACAATCTGGGCGTCTCGCGGGCGGTCGCTTCCACGGTCCTGCCGCTCGGCGCGTCGATCGGCAAGGACGGGACGGCCATGTATGTCGGGCTGCTTGGCCAGTTCGCGTTGCAGGCGCTGGGCATCGTTCCCGACGCGACAATGCTCGTCACGATGCTGCTGACCGGCGCGCTGGCCGCGTTCGGGACTGCACCCGTGCCGTCCGCCTCGCTGTTCATGCTGGCGGCGATGCTGTCGGCGGTGGGGGTCAGTACGGAGCAGACCGCGCTGGTGATCGGGCTGGTGCTGCCGTTCGACCGCCTGCTCGACATGACGCGCACCGTCCCCTCCGCCTCCGCCAATCTGACGGTGGCGACCCTGGTCGCGCGCGGCGAGGGGGCGTTGGACGCCGCGCGGTTCCGCGGGCCGGTGGCCGAATAGCCTCGGCTTCGCTAGGCTGCTGCCCATGAACCTGCGCCACATCGAGATTTTCCACGCCGTCTACGTCAACGGCTCCGTCTCGGCCGCGGCGCGCGCGCTCAACGTGTCGCAGCCGTCGGTCTCGAAGACGTTGCGGCACGCCGAAAGCCTGTTGGGGTTCGAGCTGTTTCAGCGCTCCAACGGCCGGCTGCTGCCGACCGAAGACGCGCACGCCCTGTTCGCCGATGTCGCCGACATTCAGGAACGCGTCCGCGCGCTGCGCGAGGCGGGCCGCAATCTGCGCGTCGGCGCGGGTACGACGCTTCGCATTTCCGCGCTGCCCAGCCTGGCGCTCAGCGTCCTGCCCGATGCGGTCGCGCGGTTTCTGACGCGCCACCCCGACGTCAGTTTCGATTTGCAGACCGTCCACCACGACGACCTGCTGCGCAAATTGTACGAGCGCGAAAGCGACATCGCGATCGCGAGCGAGCCGCCGCGCGGAGTCGCCTTGTCGCGCAGCTGGCTGGGCGAGGGGGAACTCGTGGTTCTGTATCGCGAACAGACCATGCCCGATGCGCCGCCCCGGATCGAGCTGTCGCAACTGGTCGATCAACCGATCATTTCGATGAAGGGCAGCGGCCCGATCGGCAAGCTGTTCGGCGACGAGATCGACCGGCTGGGTCTTGCATTGAACGAAGTTGCCGTTGCGCGCACTTTCTATATCGCCGCCGCTCTGGTGCAGGCGGGGGTGGGCGTCGCGATCGTCGATAATTTCACCGCGGCGGCGTCGATCAGCCAGGGCCTGTCGATGCGTCCGCTGCGCCCGTCGGTGACGTTCGATGTCCATGCGATCCACCTGCTCGACCGCCCGCCATCGGCGCTGGCCGCCGAGTTCCTGACCCTGTTGAGCGAGGAAATCGAACGTCGATGATCGGTACGGCCCTGCTGCTACCTCTGATGCTGGCGGGACAGGCGGCCCCGGCAGCCGCGCCGCCGGCGCCAAGCCCGCCCCCGCCCGGGGTGGCGGAGGCACTGGCGAAGGCGCCCCCCGGCACGCGCATCGGTTTGCTCGTGGTCGATGCCGACGGGCGGGAGATCGTCGCGATCCGGCCCGACGAGCGGTTCATCCCCGCCTCGAACACCAAGCTGTTCACCACCGCCGCCGCCTTTGCGACGCTCGACGTGGCGGCGCCGGATACGCGCGGTGGCGCAACGGTGCGGCTGGAGGGCACGGAACGCCCGACCGTGATCCTGGCGGGGCATGGCGATGCGCGGCTGTCCTCCGCGCCCGATTGCCGGGTCGATTGCCTGTCGACGCTGGCGACCGCGGTCGCGCAGCGCACCCGGATCGTTGGCGATGTCGTCGGCGACGATACCGCCTTCCCGGACGAGCGCTGGCCGCAGGGCATGAGCTGGAACAACATGGACAGCGTCTACGGCACCGGCGTGTCGGCATTGACACTCGACGACAATGCCGTGCCGCTGACGGTCGTGACGACGACGCCAGGATCGCCGCTGACGGTGACGGGCGACGGCTATTTCCAGATCGACAACAGCGCGACGACCGGTCCGGCTGGCAGCGCGCGCAGGCTGACGGTCGAGCGTATACCGGGCAGCGATCGCCTGCACGTGTCGGGCAGCGTTCCCACCGGCCATGCACCGATCGTCATCCCTCTCGGGATCGACGATCCCGCGCATCACGCCGCGTGGCGCTTCGCGCAACTGTTGCGCGCGGCAGGCGTGACGGTGACGGGGCGGATTATCGTGCGGCACCGCCCACCCGCTCCCGCGGCAATGCCGCAAGAGGTTGGCGCGCCCCCTTTGCCGGTGCTGGCTGGGCTGACCCCGCCGCCGTTGGCCGAGGATATCCAGCGCACCAACAAGATGAGCCAGAACCTCCACGGCGAACTGCTGCTGCGCCGGCTGACTCGCAGCGGGACGGTCGCGGATGGTCATGCCGTGGTCACCGCGACGCTGGCCCGCGCGGGCGTGGCGACGCCGGCGTTCGACTTCGCGGACGGGGCGGGCATGTCGAACTATAACCGCGTCACCCCACGCGCGACGGTGGCCTTGCTCCGCTGGGCGATGACCCAGCCGTGGGGCGCGGCGTGGCGGGCGACGCTGCCGATCGCGGCGACCGATGGTACGCTGATGCGGCGGTTCGTCGGCACGCCTCTCGCGGGACGGCTGTCTGCCAAGACCGGGACGCTCAACGCCGCCAATGCCTTGTCCGGCTATCTCACGGCAGCGAGCGGGCAGACGCTGATCTTCTCGGCCTATGCCAACGACATGGCGGGGGACGCGAGCGCGACCGCGGCGATCGATGCAGCCTTGGTAGCGGTTGCCGCTGCGAACTGAGCGACGGAGCTTAGGCCAGCAGCGCGGCCAGCGCGCTCGATGCGAGGAGCGGGGGCGGGGGCGGCAGTGGTATAGCGCGGGCCACCGGCGTTGCGATCGGCGCAAGCCCGGCGCTCGCGACGGCGGCGAGGACCCTGCGGCGGTCGATCATGCTACCCCCTCCTTCGCGCCGACGGAGAGCCCCGCCAGATACAGCGCGCCGTCCAGCGCATCCCCCAACGGCTCGCTCAGCCGCGCGACGGTCCGCGCCCGCAGCCACGGGCGCATCGCCTGCGACAGGCCACCCAGCAGCGCGCAGCGGGTCGCGCCGCGTTCGAAGATCGTTTCGATGAAGCGCTCGATATGGCCAGCGGCATCCTCGACGATCGACCTGGCGATTACGTCGTCCGCCTCCGCATGCGCCATCACCAGCGGTGCGAAACTGCCATAGTCACGCGGGGTCGCCTGATCCATCCACGCGATCGCTCGGGCGGTATCGTGGCCGAAGCGTTCGGTCACCGCCGCGCTCAGCGGCGTCGCGCGCGTGCGGCCATCCAGCGCCCGCATCGCATGGCGCATCGCACTGAGACCCAGCGCGGCACCGCTACCCTCGTCCGATATCGGGAAGCCATAGCCCCCGATCCGAAAGGTCTCGCCGTTGACGCGCACCAGAGCGATGCTCCCCGTGCCGATGATCAGGATCGCGCCATCGGCACCGCCGTGCGCCCCCAGGTTCGCAATCTCCGCATCACTTTCGAAGACCGTGGTGGCGAAGGGAAAGGCGAACCCCTCCAGCGCCGCGCGCACGCCGGAGCGGGAAATCCCGGCCACGCCCATCGCCGCGCTGGTCCGGGCCACATCCGCCGCGGTGAGACCGGCCTGCCGCACCACACAATCGGTCACGTCGCGCAGCGTCGCATGCAGTGCGATCAGCCCCAACCCGGCATTGGCAGGCCCGGCCTGCGCCTCGGCCAGCACCCGACCGTTCGCATCGACCAGACGGCTGCGGCAATGACTGCCGCCAGCGTCCACGCCCAGGAAAAAACGCGTCATTCCGGTCCCCCGCTATTGCGTCTGCACCTCTTCCAGCGTCGTGCGGAAGCGGCCGTCCAGCCAGTCGGTGATTTCGCGCGCGGCCGGATGGTCGATGGCACCATAGCGCGCGCGCAATTCGGCATGGCGCGGCCCCAGATTATCGAGCCCCGTATCCTGCAGCGGCAGGATGTCCCGGCGCAGCGTCGCGGCGAAATCGGGCCCCAGCACCGTTGTCGCCGCCGTCAGAAACGCCTGACCGTAGGCATAATCGTCTCCCTCGCGATAGCTTGCCGCCAGCGTCAGCGCCGGGATGCATGACAGCAACGGTTGCGAGGCGGGATTGATCGCATGGCCGCTGACATGGTTTCGGATCGCCGCGGATCGCCCGGTAAAGGCGCGCAGGTGAAGATATTGCGACATCCGCACACCATCGTTGACCGGATAATTGTCCCACAGGCAGACTTTGCGGCCCAGTTCGTCCTGCACCCGCTTCAGGTGCGCGACACCGATCTCGCGCGAAATCACCTCTTCGCCCGTCCAATAGACCTGGACACGCCGGTCGAGAAACCGGCCGAGATCGGCCAGATATGCCGGCGGGCGGCGGCCCCAGGCGCGTTCGAGGATGGGATCGTCCGAATAGAAGCTGGGGCAGAAGAACACCCGGCTGGCGCGGGTGGCGTTCGCGCAAAAATCGACCAAGTCCGCCTGGCTGCGCGCCAGATCGGGCAGTTCGGCGGGCAGATCGTCGAACAGGATGGCGAGGTCGTCGAGACCCAGCGTGTCGAGGTGCGCGAGCTTCCGCCGCAGCGCCGCGCGTGATGCCTCATCGAAGGGATGCGTGCTGCCGACCGGGGTCAGCGCTACGCCGAAGCGCACGCCCCGCGCCCGGCACTCGGCGGCGAAAGCAGCCAGCGCGGCGAACTGCTCGGGCGGGTGGGGTTCCTGCCAGCGTCGGCGTAGGAAGGGGTCGGCCTTGGGCCCGTAATGGTAGAATCGATAGCCGGCCGGGGCGAGCGTTCGCAGGACGGTGGTGCGATCGGCCCAGCTCCACGGCTTGCCGAACAGACCTTCGATCACGCCGAGGTTCACTGTCATAGCCGTACCTTTCTGCCGTCCCAGATCATTGGCCAGACGCCGCCACCACGCCACGCAACACCGTCTCGCGCAGCGCATCGAGCGATGGATATGGCTCGCCATCGGGACGATGGACGCGATTGGTGAGCAAGACGACGGTCAGCCCCAATTGCGGGGAGACGGCGAACCACGTGCCCGTAAAGCCGGAATGGCCGAAGAAGGGCGCCGCGATACCGGCGAGCTGCGTCTTGCGGAAGCCGAGCGCCTGATCGGGATCGAACGGCGTCTGCTCGAACGCCGACACCGTCGCGGCCGGCGCCAGCCGCCAGCGGCCGTAGCAGCCGCCGTTGCTCAGCACCTGCGCGTAGCGCGCAACGTCCGTCGCCGTCGAGAACAGTCCCGCATGTCCCGCGACGCCGCCCCAGCCGAGCGCGGCATTGGCGTCGTTAGCCTCGCCGACCAGCACCCGGCTGCGATAGCCCGAAAACGGCTGTGCCGGTGGGTAGGGGGCCTGCGGATAGGGTTTACCCGTTTCCGCCATCCGGCGCTGGTACGCATCCCCCTGCGACGTCGCCGCGGCTCGTCGGCGCTGACCCGCGTCCGGCAGGAACCCGGTGCCCGTCATGCCGAGTGGCCGGTAGATCTGCTCGCGTACGTAGCGATCCAGTGGGATCCCCGATACCTTGGCGACGACTGCGCCCAGGATCATGAAGCCGAGGTCCGAATAGGCAAAGCGCGCCCCTATGGGATAGCGCAGCGGTAGCGCCGCGAGATAGGGCAGGGCGCCTCCCGAGGGTACGCGATGCAGCCACGTCGGCTGCCATTCCCACACTCCGCTGCGATGCGTCAGCAACTGGCGCACGGTGATGCCGGCCTTGTCGGTATTGCGGAAGGCGGGCAGCAGCGTGCCGAGTCTGTCGTCGAGCGACACCTGCCCGCGCCCCACGAGGTGAAGCATCGCGGCGGTGGTCGCCTCCACCTTGGTGATCGACGCCATGTCGAACGGCGTATCGACCGTCATCGGCCGCGGCGGGGAGAGGGGGCGTAGATCGCCCTCCGGCGTGGAGGTCAGCGTCTGCGCATTGCCGAAGGCGACGCGATGCACGATCGCGCCATGATGCGCGATCAGCAGCACCGCGCCGGGGTACAGCGTGCCGACACCCCCCCGCACGGTGGAGTCAATCGATGCGAACCGCGTGTCGGGCCTTGGCGACTGATCGTGGAGGATCGGACAGCTGTCGGCCGCGGCCGCCGCACCGGCGGGCGAGGCGGCGAGACATGCCGCCCCTGCTACCAGCCACCCGACCCGCGAGAGGCGGTGGAAGCGGGCTCTGGCCGCGCCGCGGATCGTCCTGCCGTCCATGTCAGCGCGCATAGCATGACCGGTGCCGGCAACCCATTCCACCATGACGCCCGCCCATAACGAAGCGTCATAGGCTGCTTTCGCGACCGCGTTGGTCGACGGGATCGTCAGCGTTGCGCGACGTTGGTCGACCGGTCGCGGTCGGGCAGCTTATGGTCGGGGTCGAGTTCCGCCTTCACGACTGTTCCTGCGGGAACGGAGACTGCGGTCGATGCCTGACGGATCCAGGTTTCCGCGGGCAGGCGGACATCGCGTGTCGTGCCGTTCGCATAGGTCACGCGCAACGTCGCCGGCATCACCAATCGGTCGCGCGACGTGACCCGGACCAGCGGCGTCCCGTCCTTCGCCGTCTCGATCCCCGTCACGGCGAGATCGAGCTGCCAATTATGTGCGTACCAGCCGTTCCACCAATAGGACAAATCCTCGCCCGCCTCACTTTCCATCGCCCGGAAGAAGTCCGCGGGCTGCGGGTGGCGATAGGCCCAGGCGGCGATGAACCGGCGGAAGGCGGGGTCGAAACGGTCCGGCCCCAAGATCTGTTCGCGCAGCAGCACGAGGCCCAGCGCCGACTTGAAATAGGTGACCGGGTGCCGCCACTTTTCGATCACCGTATCTGCGCGGGACAGGATCGGCGGCGCGGTGGGATCGGCCAGGACGGGGAGAATCTCGTCGACCGGATTGCCGCCGCCTTCGGCATATTCGCTGTCGCGCTTGGGCGCATATTCGCCGCGATTGAAATCGTCCGACTGATAGACGTCGATGAACGTGTTGAAGCCCTCGTCCATCCACGCATGCCGCCGTTCGTCGAAGCCGACGATCATCGGAAACCAATTGTGCCCGATCTCATGCGCGGTAACCCAGAATAGCTCCTTGCCCGCATCTTCGGGCGCATCGAAGACGATGCCGGGATATTCCATTCCGCTGGTCGGGCCGGCGACATTGATCGCGGCCGGCCAGGGATAGGGATACCAGCGTGCCGAGAAGCGCTCGATCGTATCCTTCACATATTCGGTCGATCGGCCCCAGCGCGCGGTGCCGGCGCTTTCGGCGGGGTAATAGGACATGGCCAGCGAAGTCTTGCCGTCCGGTAGGCGGATACGCGCTGCATCCCAGGCAAAGGCGGACGAGGCCGAAAACGCGACGTCGCGCGTATTCTGCATGCGGTAATGCCAGGTCAGCGTGCCGGTGTGTCGCGGCCGTGACGCCGGGGCGCCGATCTCCGCGACGCTGCGGATCGGCACGGTCGTGTCGCTGCGCCGCGCCGCATCCAGTCGTGCGGCCTGCGTCGGGGTCAGGACCTCGCGCGGGTTCATCAACTCGCCGGACCCCGCCATCAGCATTGATGCCGGCAGCGTCACCCAATAATCGAAGTCGCCATATTCGAGGTAGAATTCCTGGGCGAGATACGGCGCCGTGTCCCAACCGCGCACGTCGTCGTACACCGCCATGCGCGGATACCATTGTGCGATGTCGTAAATCTCGCCGTCACGCGATCGACCCCAGGATGTGCGTCCACCCCATTCCCCCGGGATGGTGTAATGATAGCGGATCGTGACAACCGCCTTCGCATGCGGCGCAAGCGCCGTCGGCAGCCGCAGCTGCGCTCGCGTATCGCTGACCAGCGGCGTGACCGACACGGCCTTGCCGCTCCCGACCGCGACGCCGACCGCATCCAGCGTCATCCCGTCGGTATGGCCACCCGCCGCACCGCCGCGCGCCATCCCGCCGCGCGAGCCGGGCTTGTAGAGGTTCTGATCGATCTGCAGCCACAGGACGTCGAGCGTATCGGGGCTGTTGTTGGTATAGGTGATCGTTGCCGTCCCCGCGATCGTCTTGGCGACGGGATCGAGCGTCACGCGCAGCTGATAATCGGCGCGATTTTGCCAATAATCGGGGCCGGGCAGCCCGTTCGCACTGCGATAGCGGTTGATCGGCTGCGCCATATCGAACGGCGCGAACGTCTCGCGCGGTTGATAGTCCTGCGCGCTGGCGGCCGTGGCGGCCAGCGCGATCAGGAGCGGTGCGGGCCTCAACGGTCCAGCTTCGGCATCACGCGTTGCGAGACCAGCGCCTCTTCCGCGGCGCAGCCCTGCGGCCGGGGCGTCGCGGGATCGGCGCGCAACCGGTCGATCTCGGCGCGTGCGGCGGCCAGGTCCTGTTGGAAGGCCGGCTTGGTCCGCACCAGCGCCATCGTCGCGCTCGCTGACAGCATGCCGCCCTCGACCGCGCTTTCATTATGCGCACCGCAGACGAAGCGGCTGTCGCCATAGGCCCGGCCGCGCCGCAGGATCGGCCCGGCGCGATCGGGCGCCAGTTCGGTGAGGATCAGCGCCCAGGTCCATCCCCAGGTGGTATGCCCCGACGGATAATCGTAACTGTCGGCAAGCTGCGCGATGGGTTGGCACACCGGCCCCTTGTCCTGGTGATAGGGGCGGGCGCGGCGGTAATAATTTTTGGCGATGTTGGTCTGCGCGGCCGTATCCGCACCGGCGCGGGATATCAGGCGCAGCGTCAGCGGTGCGGTTTCCGGGGTCAGCGCGATGCCGACCGCGCAGCTGAAGTCGCGCATCAGCGCCGGCCGCGAGGTATCGGCGTCGTTCGTCGCGAGCTGCCACCGCGGTGTGCCGACCAGCTTGCGCGTCGCGCGGAAGATGATCCGGTCGGTCTCATAGCGGGGATCGCCCTTGCGCGGCGCCGGTTCGAGGACATGCGTCACGTCGAACTCCCCGGCGCTGAGGTAACCGGGATTGTCGCTTTTCGCGGTGCTGCCCCCCGCCGCGAAGGCGACGAGCAGGCCGCTCGCGACGATCGCGGCAATACGGATGGGACGGCGGGTGACGGGCGAGGGGAGGATGTCGATGGGCATGACCGCACTCGGATGTGAAACTCGGCGGTGACTTTGTATCATTCCCGCCGGCTCCACAACCGGCTGCGATCATGCCGATGGCTGTTCGTCGCTAAGGCGCCGCGCCGCGCGCCGCTCGATCCAGGCATATAGGCTGGGTAGCAGCAGCAACGTCAGGATCGTCGAGGTGATGATCCCGCCGATCACCACGGTGGCGAGCGGACGCTGCACCTCCGCCCCCGCGCCCGTCGCGATCGCCATCGGCACGAACCCGACCGAGGCGACCAGCGCGGTCGACAACACCGGCCGCAACCGATCGTGCGCGCCCTGCCGCACCGCGTCCTCGACCGGCAGCGGATCGCCCTCGCGTCCATCGCGCAGCGCGTTGATATGGTCGATGAGGACCAAGCCGTTCAGCATCGCGATTCCGGACAAGGCGATGAAGCCGATCGCGGCGGTGATCGAAAAGGGCATGCCGCGCAGCCACAGCGCCAGGACGCCGCCGGTCACGGCAAAGGGGATGCCAGTGTAGACGATCGCCGCCTCGCGTACGCTGCCGAGCGCCGCATAGACCAAGGCGAAGATCAGGATCAGCGCCACCGGCACGACGATCGACAGGCGTCTCTGCGCCGCTTCCAACTGGTGATACTGGCCGCCGAACTCGATGCGATAGCCCGGCGGCAGCTCCACCTGCCCGTCGATCGCGGCTTTCGCCTTCTGCACATAGCCTTCGAGATCGCTGGTCGACAGATTGACCATCAACGCGGCCCGGCGGTTCGTGTCGTCATGCAGGATCGGCTCGACGATCCGCGTCTGCCGCAGCCGCGCGACCCGCGACAGCGGCACCATGCCGTACTCGCCGACCCGCAGGGGCAGCGCGAGAATTGCCGAAGGATCGGCGCGCAGGCTTTCGGGCATGCGGATCACGATTGCGTGGCGGGCGGGGCCATGCGGGATGAAGCCCACCTCCGCGCCCGCGAGCGCGTCGCGGATCGCATTGTTGACCTCCTCGGCGCCGAGATTGAGGCGGATCAGCGCGTCGCGGTCGAGGTCGACGACGATGCTCTTCGGGCGGCCGGCCGTTTCGAACTCGACGCCCTCGGTGCCGGGCAGTTTCTCCAGGATGGCCTTCGCCTTCGCGGCCGCCTGCTCCAGCCGGTCGTAATCGTCGCCGTAAATCTTGACCGATACGTCGGCGCGGACGCCCTCCAGCATCTCGTTGAAGCGCATTTCGATCGGTTGGGCGAATTCAAAGTTCTGACCGGCGTAGACGCGGCGTGCGACCTTTTCGATGCCGGCGATCAGCTCCTGCTTCGTGCGCGGCATGCCATCGCCGGTCGGCCAGTCCTTTTGGGGGCCGTAGAAGATATACAGGTCGTTCTCGTTCGGCGGCATCGGGTCGGTCGCCACCTCGCTGGTGCCGATGCGCGAGAAGGTATGCGTGACCTGCGGATAGGCACGGCGGATCGCAGCCTCGGTCCGCTGTTCGATCGCCAGGCTCTCTTCCAGCGACATGCCCACCGGGCGATAGACCATGGCGGTGATCGCGCCTTCGTCGAGCTGCGGCGTGAACTGCGATCCCAGCGTCTTGAACACGAGGAAGGTCGCAGCGAGCAGCGCCACCGCCCCGATGACGAGCAGTAGCGGGTGCGCCAGCGCCCGGTTCAGCACGGGCGTGTAGACGCGCTCCGCCATGCCGACGAAACCCTTGTGGTGATCGTCCTGCGCATCGGCAGCGGGGGAGCGGAGGAGCCATGCCGACAAAGCCGGGACGATCGTGAAGGTCCATGCGAGCCCGGCGACGATGGCCAGCATCACCGCCTGCGCCATCGGCTGGAACAGCTTACCCTCGACCCCGCCGAGGCTCAGCACCGGCACATAGACCAGAGCGATGATCGCGATGCCGAAGAAGGTCGGCCGCGCGACCATCTGCGCCGCATGCGCGACGACGTCGCGGCGGTCGTCCGCCGTCAGCGCCCCGCCCTTTTCCTGGCGACGCACGGCCATCAATCGCAGGCTGTTCTCGACCACCACGATCGCGCCATCGACGATCAACCCGAAGTCGAGCGCGCCAAGGCTCATCAGATTGCCCGACACGCCGATCGCATGCATGCCCGATACGGTGACGAGGAAGGCGAGCGGAATGACGAGCGCCACGATCAGCGCCGCCCGCCAATTGCCCATCACGAGCAACAGTACGAGCGCCACCAGCAGCGCGCCTTCGCCCAAATTCTTTTCGACCGTGTGGACGGTGCGATCGACCAGATCGGCGCGGCTATACTGGCGATCGATCACCATGCCCTTGGGCAGCGCCGCGCGGATGCCGGGCAGCGCGTCCTCGACCGCCAGCGCGGTTTCGCGGCTGTTTTGCCCGACGAGCATCATCACGGTGCCCAGCACCGTCTCACGCCCGTTCTGCGTCGCCGCACCCTGTCGCGGGGCCGCGCCGATCACGACATCGGCAAGGTCGCGCACCTGCAAGGGCAGTACGCCAGCGGCGAACTTGACCGGGATCGCGCCGATCTGCGTCGCGTTCAGCACGCGCGCGTCGGTGCGGACGGTGAAGCGTTCGGGCCCGCGCCGGATGATGCCGCCGCCCGCATTCTCGACATTCTTCGCCACCGCCGCGGCAAGCTCGCCAGCCGTGACGCCATGCAGCCGCAACCGCACCGGATCGGGCGAGACGACGAACTGTTCCTCCAGCCCGCCGTTCGAATTGACGTCGGCGACGCCCGGCACCGCGCGCAGCATCGGGCGGACGGTGTATTCCTGCGCCTCGTACAGCTCCATCAGCTGGCGCTGCGCGTCCATGCCCGGCGGCGGGCGGCGCCATTCGAGCGTATAGTAGTAAATCTCACCCAGACCGGTGGTGATCGGGGCGAGTTGCGGCGTGCTGCCGGGGGGCAATTGGTTCTGCACCGCCGTCAGCCGTTCGGTGACGAGCTGGCGCGCCTTCAGCTGATCGGTGCCGTCCTTGTAGAGCAACGTGACTTGGCTGAGCCCGGTCTTGGTCAGCGAGCGGGTCTGGTCGAGCCCAGGCTGGCCGCCCATCGCGCGCTCGATCGGCAGCGTCACCAGCCGCTCGATCTCCTCCGGAGCCAGCGCGGGCACCTGCGTGTTGATCTGCACCTGCACGCCCGTGATATCGGGGATCGCATCGATCTGCAGGTTGATGAACGACCACAGGCCGGCTGCGGCAACCAAGGCGGTGACGAGCGCCACCGCAAGCCGGTGGTGCGTGACGTAATGCAGCCAGCGGTTCATCGCGCCAGCGGTTCCCCGCCGTTGAGCGCGCGTAATTGCAGCAGCGCCTCCAGTGCCTCGCGCCGGGTGTCGAGCATCGCGTTGACCGCCTCGACATAGCTCTGCTGCATCTGCGTGTAGGTGGTCAGCGGGATGGCGCCCAACCGGTAGTTGCGATCAGCATCGACCGCCGCCTGAGCAAAGCGCTTGGGCGTCTCGCCGTCCCATTGCGCCAGCGCCTCACGCTTCGCCGCATATTGCGCCGCCTGATCGAAGACGTCGCGCGCGATCCGGCGTTCGGCATTGATCAGCGTCGCATTGGCCTGCGCCTGCCGACCCTGTTCGACCGCGACCTCACCCGCCTGCCGGTTCCACAGCGGAATACTGGTCGACAGGCGGACGCCGTAATTGGTTTCGCGGATGTCGGACCGGGCCCGGTCGTAATAAGGGCCGACGCTGACCGTCGGGATACGCGCTTTCTTCGCCAGATCGACGCGGAGCCCCTGCTGCTCGAATTGCGCACGCAGCGCCTTCAGCTCGAAATTGTTTTCGGACGCGCGGTTCGCAAGCACTTGGCCAGAGGGCAGGGCCGGCAGCGTCATATCGGGGCGGACGATGCGGATGCGGGCGGCGAAGGGCGCGCCGCGCAGCTGGTTGAGTTCGTAGAGGATCGAATTGGCCTCGGCATCGGCCGTCGCGGCGGTGCGCTCGGCGCCGATCGCGCTCGCCACCAGTGATGCAGCCTCCAGCTGCGGCGACGGCCCGGCGGGATCGCGCGAGACGATGACCTTCGCCAGCGTCCGCATCCGCCCGGCGACCTCGCGCGCAGCCGCGGCCTTTTCGTCCGCGGCAAACAAGCCATAGCCCAGCGAACGCGCGCGCGCGGCGAGCGTCGCGTCGAACTGCTGCAACCCGATCCGCGCCAGCGCCACCTGTCGATCGGCGATCGCCCGGCGCAGCGCGATACGCCCGCCGAACTCGATCGGCTGAACGACCGACACGGCGTAGGTCAGCCCTTCGCCGGTGACGGCGCCGCTGGTGACGTCCTGTGCGCGACGCTGGCCGAATTCCACCACCGCCTCGGGATCGGCCCAGCGCCCGGCCGCATCGCGTTCGACCCCCGCCGTCTCGATCTGCCGCTGGTAGAATTGCCGTTCGGGATTGTGGGTGACGACGTCCTGCGCCAGCGCATCGAGCGATAGCGCAGTGGACTGGGCCGCCGCGGGCGACGCCGCAACCATCAGACAGACGCACGCAACGGTCCGCATCGCAAACTCCGGATTCCTGTTGCCCGGCTGGTAGGCATCGGCGCGGCCAGGTGTCGACTAAATCAGGGTTTATTTTCCGGGACCGATCGCCGTCTGGCAGAATGTCCGTGTCCCCAGCCAAAGCGTGAGGAGCGGTCAGCGGCGCGCACGCGGGTCAAACCTAAATTGCTATTCAGTTGACCCCGACCCAGCCGCCCGGCGATCAGACCGGTCATGGCGCGCATCCTGCTTATCGAAGACGACGACGGCACCGCCGACGAGATCGGCCTCGAGCTGAGGTCCAGCGGTCATGACGTCACGCGCGTCGCCGCACTGGAACCGGCACGGACGTTATCGGCCGGCGAGCCCTTCGACCTGCTGATCCTCGATCGCCAGCTGCCCGATGGCGAGGGGCTGGAGCTGCTGTCCGACCTGCGACGGAACGGCCAGCGCACGCCTGCGCTGGTGCTGAGCGCGCTGGGCAGCCTGGACGACCGGGTGCGCGGCCTGCGCGCGGGTGGCGACGATTATCTGCCCAAGCCCTTTGCGCTTGTCGAACTGGTCGCGCGGGTCGAGGCGCTGCTGCGCCGGCCCAACGATACGCGGGCGACGCGGTTAATCGCCGGGCCGCTGGAGCTGGACCTGCTGGCCGGCACCGCGACGCGGGCCGGACGCCCGCTGGGCCTGCTGCCGCGTGAACTCAAGCTGCTCGACTATATGGTTCGCCGCGCCGGACAGATCGTGACCCGCGCGATGCTGTTGCGCGACGTCTGGGGCTATAGCTTCGAACCCGACACCAATGTCGTCGATGTCCACCTCGGTCGCCTTCGCCGCAAGATCGATGGCGAGGGCGAGACACCGATGATCCGCAACGTGCGCGGCCAGGGGTATGTCCTTGACGCGCCGCTTTGATCCGCGCACCCGATCGACCTGGCGCTGGGGCGGGGCGCTGGCGGCGATGCTGGTCGTCCAGTCGCTGGTGATGACCGCCGCCTTCTGGATGCTGGCCAACGGCAGCCACCGACGCGCGATCGAACATGCGCTTGGCGAGGATTGCGCCTTCTTCGCCTTGACCCCGGCGGAAGAGCGGCCCGAGGAATTGCGCGAAAAGCTGACGCGCGACATCCATCGCGATCGGTTCCTGGGGCTGTTCGATGCGCGCGGGCGCCTGATCGCGGGGAATATCGCGCGCCTTCCGACCGCGCCATCGAAGGGGCGATCGTTCATCGCCGACCTTGCGCCGACGGAATTGCCCGGCAAGCGAAGCGACGAAGCGCGCGTCATGGTCTGCCCCATGCCCGATGGTACGCGGTTGCTGACCGGTATCGACCTCGACGATACCGAAGAGGCGTTGCAGCTGATCTGGCAGTCCTTGCTGCTGGGGCTAGTGCCGGGCGTGCTGCTCGCGGTCGCCTTCGGCTTCGTCGCCGGGCGCCGCGCTGCGCGGCAGGTGGATACCGTCCGCCGCCTCACGCAGCAGATCGTGTCGGGGGATTTGGAACAGCGTCTGCCCGTGGCACCCTATCCCGACAGTTTCGGGCTATTGTGCGCGCATATCAACACGATGCTTGATCGCCTGCAGCAGTTGGTGGGCGACGTGCGCGGGATCGGTGACGACATCGCGCACCAGATGCGGACGCCGCTCACGCGCCTGCGCGCCCGGATCGATCGGGGGCTGCGCGATGCTGCCGATCCCGCGGCATTCGCCGCCGTCGCGGATCAGGCGCTTGCCGAGATCGACACGCTGCTTGGCATCGTCAGCGCGCTGCTGCGCCTGCGGGAGATGGAGGACCATGCCCGCCGCAGCCGCTTCGCGCCGGTCGACCTCGCGCGTCTGGTCGACGATGCCTGCGATCTGTATCGCCCCGCCGCGGAGGATCGCGGCCTGACGCTACACTGCTCGATCGCGCCGGTGCCGCCGGTCGAGGGCGACGCCAGCCTGCTGATGGAGGCGATCGCCAATCTGATCGACAATGCGATGAAGTTCGGCCCGGCGGGCGGGACGGTCCACGTTTCGGTGGGGCCCGTGGGCGAGGGCGCGGTCGTCACCGTTGCGGACGATGGCGAGGGCATATCGCTCGCCGACCGCGCCTTGGTGACCCAGCGCTTCTATCGCGCCCGGTCCGATGGCGGCGGCGCGGGGCTGGGGCTCAGCCTCGTCAAGGCGATCGCAGACCTGCACGCCTTCGACCTCCGCTTCGCCGACACGGGCAGCGCGGTGTCGCTGGTCGTCAGGTAACGCCGGCCGGGGCCGCAGCTATCGCGCGGCCCCGGCCGGCGGCACCGGCGCCCAGCCGAGGCCCAGCGCCTTTTGCAGCGAGACGTAATCGCCGGTGAGCGCGGCGAGGCCCGCCGACAGATTCTGCTCTGCCGCGACGCGCTGGCGTTCCGCATCCAGCGTGTCGATCAGCGTCGCGGTGCCGGCCCGGAACCGCTGCTGCATCAGGGCCGCCGCGCGATCGGCGCTGGCCTTGCTGCGCATCAGGCTCGCCACCGTTTCGCGACGTCGGCCGAAGCGCGACAGCGAATCCTCCGCGTCGCGCAGCGCCGCGAGCACCGCGCCCCGATATTGCGCCTCCGCCTCGTCGCGCTGGCCCTTGGCCTGATCCACGCGCGCCCGGCCCCGGCCGAAATCGAGGAAATTCCACTGCAGCATCGGCGCGGCGATGCCGAGCAGCTTGTCCGGGCTGATGTCCGACAGGCGCGTGCCGCCGAGGCCGATGAGGCCCAGGATGTTGAGCCGCGGGAAGCGCGCCGCATTGGCAATGCCGACTTGCGCGGTGCGCTGCGCGAGCTGGCGTTCGGCGGCGCGGATATCGGGGCGGCGTTGCAGCAGCGCGGCGGGATCGCCGACCGCCACCGACGCGGGCGGCAGCGGCACCGGTGCGGACGCCGTCAGCTCGGCATCGAGCGCGCCCGGTTCCTGCCCCGTCAGCACGGCCAGCGCGTTCAGATAACTCTCGAGCTCGGCCTGCAACGGCACGATCTGCCCATTGGTCGCCTCAAGCTGTCCGGTCAGGCGCTCCACGTCGAGCGCGGAGGCGGCGCCCTGATCGAACCGCTGGCGGGTGAGGTCGAGCATGCGCTGCTGCATCTCAGCCGAACGGCGCGACAGCGCGATCCGCTGCTGCCGATCGCGCAGCGCGACATAGGCGTTGGCGACATCGGCGGTCAGGCTGACCTGCGCATCCGCGACATTGGCCTCCGCCGCCTGCGCCTGCGCACGCGCGGCTTCGACCTGTCGGCGCTGACCGCCGAACAGATCGACCTCCCAGCTCGCATCGAAGCCGAGGTTGTACAGGTCGACCGCGCTCGCGCCGGTATCGCCCTTACCCGTCAGGTCAATGCCGGGGATGCGGGCATGCGCATAGACGGCCGAGGCGTTCGCGCTAGGTGCCTGATTGGCGCGTTGCAGCCGCAGGCCGGCGCGGGCCTGACGCAGCCGAGCCTCCGCCACCGCGATAGTGGGATTGCCCGCCAGCGCCTGTTGCTCGAGCGCGGTCAGCGTCGGGTCGTTCAGCTGCGTCCACCAGTCGGCGACGGCCGGCGCCGCGTTGATGGTCGCAGGCCCCGCCCGCTTGAAGCCGGTGGTGCCGGTCGCATCGGCGAGCGTCTTAGGCGGGCCCGCATAATTGGGGCCGACGGTGCAGGCGCCGAGCAGTAGCGCCGGGACGAGAAGGGGGAGGGTACGCATCAATCGCCTCAATGCATCGCCGCCATCTTGCCTTGCGGCAGGGGGCGCAGGAACAGTACCAGCGGCACGACACAGCAGATGCCGACCGACAGCAGCCAGAACAGATCGTTATACGTCATCACCAGCGCCTCGCGCTGGATCGTGCCGCCGAGCGCCCGCAGCGCCGCGGCGGGATCGCCCAGCGCCCGCCCCGTCGCGGCAAGGTAGGATTGCAGGTCGATCGAGTTGGCGTTCAGCGTCTCGTCGATCCGGCGCGCATGCAGATAGCTGCGCTGGTCCTGCAGCGTCGCGATGCCCGCGAGCGCGAACGATCCTCCGATGTTGCGCGCTGCGCTGAACAGCCCGGCGGCATCGCCTGCCTCCGATGGCTTGACCGACGCGATCGCCGCCTGGTTGAGGAATACGAAGCCCAGGATCGTGCCGACCCCGCGCAACAGCTGCGAATCGGTGAAGGCGCTGCCCACCGAGTCCGCCGTCAGCGTCGTGTCGAGGTGGCAGCTCATCGCCATCAGCAACAGGCCGGACGCCACCGCCAGCCGGATGTCGAGATGCCGGATCATGATCGGCACCAGCGGCATCATCAGCAAGCTGGGGATGCCGCTCAGCAGCACGACCTTGCCCGATTGCAACGCGTTATAATCCGCGATCGCCGCGAGGAACTGCGGGATGACGTAGCTGCTGCCGTAGAGCACCATCCCGAGCACCAGGCCCATCGTCGCGACGCTGCCGAACTGGCGGTCAAGCAACAGGCGCAGCTTTACCACCGGGTTCTTGGCGATGAACTGACCTGCAATCAGCATGACGAGGCCGAGCACGGTCAGCGCGGTCAGCTTGATGATGAGCGCCGACTGAAACCATTGTTCGCGCTGCCCCTCTTCCAGCACGACCGTGAGGCCGCCGAGCCCGAGCGCCAGGCCGGCGATACCGAGCCAGTCGGCCTTCAGCAGCTCCTCCAGATGCGCCTTTTGATGCGGCAGACCGACGAGCAGCAGCACGAGCAGCACCGCACCGACCGGCACGTTGAGGAAGAAGGCGTAATGCCAGCTGACGTTTTCCGTCAGATAGCCGCCGATCAACGGCCCGAGTACGGGGCCCAGAATGGCGGTGACGCCAAACAAGGCGGTGCCGATCGGCTGCTGCGATCGCGGCAGACGGGTCGCGATGATCGTCATCGCGGTGGGGATCAGCGCGCCGCCAGTGATGCCTTGCCCGGCGCGGCCGACGATCATCATGCCGAGCGACGTCGACAGGCCGCACACCACCGAAAAGCCGGTGAACAGGATCGACGCGATCAGCAGGAAAGTGCGCAGGCCCAGCACCCGTTCCAGCCAGGCGGCGAGCGGAATGATGATGATCTCGGCGACGAGGTAGGATGTGGCGATCCACGTGCCCTCGGTCCCGCTCGCACCGATCTCGCCCTGAATGACGGGGAGCGCCGAATTGACGATCGAGATGTCGAGCGTCGCCATCAGCGCGCCGAGGCTGCCCGCCGCCACCGCCAGCCACGCGCCGAGGTCGGCCCGCTCCGGCGGCGCGTCGGCGTCCCGCTTTGGCGGCGCCGTGTCGGCGGGGAGCGCCGCGCTGCTCATTGCGCCCGGCGTTCGTTATGCTGGTCCTGCTCTTCACGGATGCGCTTCACGGCACCCTTGGCCGAGCGTGTGTCGACCGTCACGTCGGCAGACATGCCCGGGACGAGCAGGGCGCGCGTTTCGGGGCCGGCATCGATCGCGATGCGAACAGGAATGCGCTGGACAATCTTGGTGAAGTTGCCCGTCGCATTCTGCGGCGGCAGCAGCGAGAATTGCGCGCCGGTGCCCGGCGACACGCTCTGCACGTGGCCCTTGATCTCAACACCCGGCAGCGCATCGACCTCCAGCGTCACCGGCTGGCCGACCCGCATCAGGCCAAGCTGCGTTTCCTTGAAGTTCGCCTCGACGTACAGCTGCTTGACGGGCACGATCGACATCAGGCGCGTGCCGGCCTGCGCGAACTGGCCGACGCGCACCGTCTTGTCGCCGACGCGGCCGTCGATGCTGGCGCGCAGCACGGTCGCCCCCAGGTTGACGTTGGCCGCGGTCAGCTGCGCCCGGCTCGCTTCGCCCTGGGCGCGCGCCTGCTGCACTTGCGCCTGCAGCGTGCCGACGCGACGATTGGCGCTGGTCAGCGCCGCCTGCGCGGCCGCGACCTGCGAATCGGCCTGACGCGCCTGGTTTTGCAGCTGCGACAAACGCTCGCGAGTCTCCGCACCGGACGCCGCCAGCGGCTGATAGCGGGCCACTTCGGCATGGGCGAAGGCGGCATCGCTGCGCGCTGCAGTCAGATCGGCCTGCGCCTTGGTGATGGCTGCCTGCTGTTCGCGGATCTGGGCGCGCACGCCCTCCGCATTCGCCCGCGCGACATCGATTTGCGCCTCGACCTGCGCGGCCTGGGCGCGATAGTCGCGGGCATCGATGCGCAGCAGCGGCTGCCCGGCCTTAACCGCCTGATTATCGGCGACGAACACCTGGTCGACATAGCCCGACACCTTGGGCGCGATCGTGACCGCATCCGCCTGGATATAGGCGTCGTCGGTCGCCTGCATGAACTTGCCCACGCTCTGGTAGCGGACATACCACAGCACGCCGCCGATCACCGCGGCGGCGAGGACCAGCAACAGGATGATCCGCACCCGTGGGTTCTTCAGCGGCGACGGCTTCTCTGTTTCTGCATCGTCCTGCGAGTCGGAATGATCGTCCTGCGTCTGCTCGTGGTCTGCCATGCTCTTCATCTTTTCAGACTGCGTGAGGCACCCTCATGCTCGCACTTGCAGCATAGCGCAAGACCATTTAATGAGGGTCCTCATATATGGCATGCACCGAAAACCTCGCCTCCGACCTGTTCAGCCTGTTCCTGCGCATGCACCGGATGATGAACAAACGCCTCGCGGAGCAGGGTGCATCGCTGGCACGCACGAAATTGCTGCTGTTCCTCGACCGGCGCGGCCCATCCCGCGCGGCGGACATCGCGGATTTCTTCGATCAGGCGCCGCGCACGGTAACCGAGGCGATCGACGGGCTGGAGCGCGACGGCCTCGTCGTCCGGCGACCGCATCCCCACGATCGTCGCGTCAAGCATATCTCGATCACCGAAGCGGGCGGGCGCGTGCTGGGCGAGACCGAACCGCTGCGGCAGGAGCTGATCGGCAGCGTGTTCGGCGCGCTGAACGACGACGAGCAGGCCCAGCTGTCTGTGCTGTTCGGGAAACTGTCTGTGGCGCTCGACGCGCAGGACGCGTCGGCCAACTGACGCACAATCCGGGCTATTTCCTTCCGATCCGGCCCATGTTATCCTTCGCCGGTCGCGCAACGACGCGATCGACAGGAGAGGTGCTATGGACCGGTATCAACCGACCTTGTGCCAATGCGGATTCGGAATACTGTGCTGCGCCAGCGGCATGGCGGCTTCGATCTGTGCGGTGACGTTCCTGCTGCTCGGCTGACCGCCGGCAGCGTCATGGCCGAAACCTTCGCTGCGCGTCAGCAGCAACGCCCGCCGTTGCGCCCGCCGTACCGGGCTTGCTGCCGGTCGCGAAAAAACGCGCTTTTGCTCATGACCGGCCGGTCCGGATGCGCCTCCGCCATATGCGCCCGGTATGTCTCGTAGGACGGCATGCCCACCAGCAGGTGCAGCGCATCGCGGAGCGTCCGGAGCGTGCGGGTGATCGTCACGCCGCCGCTTCCACGGTCGCCGGAAGTTCGCTGACCGAGGGCGCGTCGATCCGTCGCGCCGCCAGGCACGTGCGAACGCCATATGCCACGATCGAAACGACCACCGCCAGGAACAGCGCGCACAGCGCCGCGTCGATCCGGTCGTTCATCACGATCCGCTGCATCTCGGCCAGCGACTTCGCCGGCGCCAGCACCTCGCCGCGCGATGCAGCATCGGCGAAGCGGCTGGCATGAGCGAGGAAGCCGACACGCGGATCCGACGCGAACAATTTCATCAGGCTGGCGGTGACGGTGCAGAGCACCAGCCAGCTCGCGGGCAGGATCGTGACCCAGGCGTAGCGCTGCCGCTTCATGCGGAACAGCACGACCGTCGCCAGCGTCAGCGCGACCGCCGCGAGCATCTGGTTCGAAATGCCGAACAGCGGCCACAGCGTGTTCACGCCGCCCAAGGGATCGGTGACGCCTTGATAGAGGAAGAACCCCCAGGCCGCGACGCACAGACCCGTGCCGGTTAGACCCGGCACGATGGACGTCGCGTTGCGGAAGCTCGGCACCGCCAGCCCGATCAGATCCTGCAACATGAAGCGCCCGGCACGAGTGCCGGCGTCGACCGCGGTCAGGATGAACAGCGCCTCGAACAGGATCGCGAAATGATACCAGAAGGCCATCATCTCACGCCCGCCGATCAGCCGACTGAAGATATGCGCCATGCCGACCGCCAACGTAGGCGCGCCGCCTGCGCGGCTGATGATCGTCGTTTCGCCGACATCCTTCGCGGTCGCGGCGATCGTATCCGCGCTGACGGCAAAGCCCATCTTGGTGACCGCGGCGGATGCGCTGGCGGGATCGGTGCCGACGACCGCGGCGGGGCTGTTCATCGTGAAATAGACGCCCGGATCGATCACCGATGCCGCGACCAGCGCCATGATCGCGACGAAGCTTTCCATCAGCATCGCGCCATAGCCGATGAAGCGGGCATCGCCCTCGCTCGCGATCAGCTTGGGCGTCGTGCCGCTGGCGATCAGCGCGTGGAAGCCTGACACCGCGCCGCAGGCGATGGTGATGAACAGGAACGGGAACAACGACCCCGACCAAACCGGCCCGCTGCCGTCAATGAACTGGGTCAGCGCCGGCATGCGTAGCGGCGGGGCGACGACCACGATGCCGATTGCGAGCGCGGCGATCGCGCCGATCTTGAGGAAGGTCGACAGGTAATCGCGCGGCGCGAGGAGGAGCCACACCGGCAGCAGTGCGGCGATGGCGCCATAGCCGATCAGGATCCAGCACAGCTGAACCGGCGTATAGGTGAACCACGGCGCCAGCGTCGCCGATTCTGCGACATTCTGGCCGTAGACGATCGCAAGGATCAGGCCGACCAGTCCCAGCAGCGACACCTCGCCGATCCGTCCCGGCCGAATCCAGCGCGTATAGACGCCCATCAGCAGCGCGAGCGGGATGGTGGCGGCGACGGTGAACAGGCCCCAGGGACTGCCCGCGAGCGCGCGCACGACGATCAGCGCCAGCACCGCCAGGATGATCACCATGATCATGAAGGCGCCGAACAGCGCGATCGTGCCCGGCACCGCGCCCATCTCCATGCGGATCAGCTCGCCGAGCGAGCGCCCGTCACGCCGCATCGACAGGAACAGCACCATGAAGTCCTGCACCGCCCCCGCCAGCACGACGCCAGCGAGCAGCCACAGCATGCCCGGTAGATAGCCCATCTGCGCCGCCAGCACCGGCCCGACGAGCGGCCCTGCGCCGGCGATCGCCGCGAAATGATGGCCGAACAGCACGCGCCGGTCGGTGGGGACGAAATCGAGACCGTCGGGATGACGCACCGCCGGGGTGGGGCGTCATCCCGACGGTCTCGATTT
>Ga0209816_1000154_pt1 | contig 56330 bp, 52 predicted proteins | sample CoawatmetaG01DNA_FD_187509 | JGI IMG/M metagenome (GOLD analysis project Ga0209816, IMG submission 187509) | Marine microbial communities from the West Antarctic Peninsula - Coastal water metaG017-DNA (SPAdes) (version 2) | ecosystem: Environmental > Aquatic > Marine > Coastal ...
TTTTTGTCCGATAATAAATTACGCTCAGGCGTCTTTGAGGTGGAACTCTATAAGCGTTTAACTCAACCCGTTACTCTTGTGGCAATGATTTTACTTGCAATGTTATTTATCTTTGGATCTACAAGGGACGTAACCTTGGGGAGAAAAATATTTTTTGGAGTGGCGCTTGGATTGTCGTTTGAAATGTTGTCAAGAGTTGCTAGCGCAATGGCACTAAGTTTGGACTTTAGCCCTTTATTGAGCTCTATATTGCCATCTATTGTGGTCATGTTTATTTCAATAATTTTTTTGTTAAAAAAATCTTTTAGCTAATCAAATGACTCAGGTTAATTTAAAAACTGTAAAGCAAAAACTAAAAATACCTAATCGATTTGACGTTATTTTGATAAATGATGATTACACTTCAATGGAGTTTGTAGTTGATGTATTGCGGAGATTTTTTCATAAAGAGTTTCAAGCCGCTGAAGCAATTATGCTTAAAATTCATATAGATGGAGAGGCAGTATGTGGATCATATTCTTATGATGTTGCACAATCAAAAGTTAAACAAGTGATCGGCTATTCTAGAGAAAATGATCAGCCGCTGATGGCTGTATTAAGGGAGCTAGGTATATAATTTTTTTTAATTTAATACCTATTGAGATGATAAAATTTTATTACTGTATAAATTTAAATAAGGAAGAAAAATGTTAATCAAATCTATTGAATCTTTAGATAAAGGTTTAAATGTTTTTTGGAGTGATGATTCCTTGAGTTGCTATCCTTGGTTTTGGCTTAGAGACCATAGTGAAAGCAAAGAAGACTTACATCCAGATACTAAGCAGCGTCAGATTGATTCATTTAGTGAGCCACTAAATAATACTGTCAACGACATATGGCTTGACGGTTCTTCTGAGAGTATTTTTATTAAATGGGGTGATCAATCTGAAAGTAGTCTTTCTTTTGGGTTACTTAAAACTATGTCAGTGCCAAGCCTTCCTCAGTCATATGCATTGAATTCCAACAATGTATGGAATTCCTCAAATGAAATTAAAGACTTCCCTGAAATAACCTATCATGAGCTTATGAGTGATGGAGGAATAAAAACTTGGCTAAATCATATTCAAAGAGTTGGCTTTGCTTTAGTAACAGAAACTCCTGAAACTCCAGAGGTAACAAAAGAACTTATGGAGAGAATGGCTTATATCAGAAACTCTATTTTTGGAGGTTTTTCTGTTTGGGATAATAAGCTTGAAAATCCTGATGATACTGCTTTTACATCACTAGCTATTGAGCCTCATACAGATGGAACCTATGTACATGATGCTCCTGGACTTCAAACTTTGCATTGCATAAAAAGAGATTCTATTGGCGGTGAAAATCAATTAATTGATGGCCTTGCAATTGCAGAAAAGATGAGACATGAACATCCTGAGGCATTTAATATTCTGTGTAATGTTCATATTCCTGGGCGCTATATCAAGCCAGATACTTATTTAGAGGCGCATCGACCTTTATTCCGTATCAATGATAGTGGTGAAGTTATTCAAGTAAGTTTTAATAATCATGACCGTGCGCCTTTTAGGTTGGAAAGCGATCTAATGGTGAAGTTTTATGATGCTTATAAAATATTTCATAATCTAGCAAATGACCCAAGTCGCCAATTTGAGTTCATGTTGGATCCTGGAAAAGTATTAACGTTTGATAATTGGAGACTTCTTCATGCGCGTTCATCTTTGACAGGCTATCGCCAACTTTGTGGTGGCTATCATAACAGGGAAGATTTTGAAAGTAAATTGAGATCTATCTAACTATTTATTTAAGATTAATTTGAATTTTATTTTGATTCAAATTGCTTGTAGTGGTGTTAAAATTGAGTATTAATTGAGTTAATAACAAAAACAGTATTTTATGATTGAACAAGGATTACAGCAAGAGATTAATATGGTAATGACTGAGGCTAGAAATCGTCGCCTTGAGTTCGTAACAGTGGAGCATTTATTACTAGCCCTTCTTAATATGGATGAAGTTATTGCATTTCTTAGGGGTAAGCGAGTCAACATCGATGAACTTCGCGCTGAACTTGATCAATATATTGACTCACACACGCCTATTATCTCTGAAGATGCTGAAATAGATATCGTTCCAACAGTTGGGTTTCAAAGAGTTCTTCAAAGGAGTGTTTATCAGGCGCAGTCTGCTCAAAAAAATTCGGTTAACGCGATGAATGTCTTTGTTAGTATTTTTTCTGAAAAAGAATCGCACGCTGTTTACATGCTGAAATTAAATAACATTTCCAGGTTGGATGTTATGGAGGGGATTTCTTCTCATCTAGCTGATAATCCAGTTGAAGAAACAAAGAAAGTTGAAGGTGATAAGCAAGCTAAGCCTTCCTCTCTAGAGTCTTTTACAACTAATTTATGTGAAAAAGCAAGACTTGGTGAAATTGATCCTCTTCTTGGTAGGGAGGAAGAGGTGCTTAGAACGGTTCAAATTTTATCAAGACGGCGCAAAAATAATCCATTACTTGTAGGTCAAGCTGGAGTTGGAAAGACTGCTATTGCTCAAGGCCTTGCTAAGAGGATTGTAGATGGACAGGTCCCTGAAATTTTAAAAAATACAACTATATATTCTCTAGATGTTGGCGTACTAATTGCGGGCACAAAGTATAGGGGTGATTTTGAAAAGCGATTAAAGTCAGTGCTTACAGATTTAGAAAAAGATAAGAATTCAGTGCTTTTTATTGATGAAATTCACACTTTAATTGGTGCAGGAAGTGTTTCTGGTGGTTCTTTGGATGCATCTAACCTTCTTAAGCCAGCTCTAGCGGATGGCTCACTTAAGTGCATAGGATCTACAACGTATGAAGAATATCGTAAGATTTTTGAAAAAGATCATGCGCTCACAAGGCGTTTTCAAAAAGTGGATATTGAGGAGCCTTCAGTTGAAGATACAATCAAAATTTTGCATGGTTTAAAAAAATATTATCAAGCTCATCATAAAGTTAAATATTCATCTGCATCTTTAGTTTCTGCAGCGGAGTTAACGCATCGACATATTGGAGACAGGCGCCTTCCAGATAAGGCTATAGACGTTATTGATGAGGTTGGAGCTCTTCAACAGATACTTCCTAAATCTAAGCGTAAAGTCAATATTGGCGTTCCTGATATCGAAAATATTGTTGCTAAGTTAGCCCGCATTCCTTCTCGACAGGTTACTAGTGATGATAAGTCTTTACTTAAAAGCTTAGAGAGTGATCTTAAGCTTGGTGTATTTGGCCAAGATAATGCTGTTGAGTCTTTATCAACTGCTATAAAACTTTCTCGCTCTGGACTTTCACCAGTTGAACAGCCAATGGGTTCTTTTTTATTTGCTGGTCCTACAGGAGTTGGTAAAACTGAAATTTGTAAGCAGCTCTCAAGGATTATGGGCGTTAAATTATTGAGATTTGATATGTCTGAATATATGGAGAGGCATGCTATTTCTAAACTAATAGGCTCTCCTCCTGGCTATGTTGGATACGACGAAGGAGGTCTATTAACTGAGGCAGTAAATAGTAATCCTTATGCGGTTCTTTTATTGGATGAGATTGAGAAAGCGCATCCTGATATTTTCAATATCTTATTACAGGTCATGGATCATGGAAAGCTTACTGATGCTAATGGCCGTGAAGTTGACTTTAGTAATGTAATACTTGTTATGACTTCTAATGTTGGAGCTCAAAATGTTCAAAGAGCCTCCATAGGATTTAATGAGCAAGATCATTCCCTTGATTATGAAGGTGAGCTTAAAAAGATATTTACACCAGAATTCAGAAACCGACTCTCAGAAATTATTTACTTTAATAAACTTAATGAAGAGGTTGTTGTTTATGTAGTTAATAAATTTCTTTTTGAGCTTGAAGATGTTCTTGAGAAAAAAAATGTTTCATTAATAGTTTCTGATGCAGCTCGAAAATGGTTTGCAGAAAATGGCTATGACTCTATGATGGGGGCCCGTCCAATGATGAGATTAATTGAAAGAGAGGTGCGTAAACCTCTCGCTGATGAACTTCTTTTTGGTAAGCTAAGCTCTGGTGGAACTGTCAAAGTAGGTGTTAGTAAAGATAAGATCGCCTTAAAAATTAGTTAATGAGAATTCTTATAAGTAATGATGATGGCTATCAGGCCAAGGGCATTAAACAGCTTACAAAATCTTTGAGTGAAATTGCAGAAGTAATTGTTGTTGCTCCAAGTGAGAATAAATCTGCAGCAAGTAGTTCATTAACTCTTGGAAGGCCATTAAAACCAATTCAAATAGAAAAAAATATTTATGTAATAGATGCAACGCCGACTGATTGCGTTCATTTGGCATTGTGTGGTTTTATCAAGGAGCCAATTGATTTAGTTGTTACTGGTATTAATTTTGGGGCAAACCTTGGTGATGATACTATCTATTCTGGAACTGTTGCTGGGGCTATAGAGGGGCGATTTTTAGGGCTTCCATCAATTGCAATGTCTTTAGCTAGTTGGGAGTGTAATCACTTCGAGACAGCAGGTGAAATTGCTAAGAGGTTAGTTACACAAATTGATAAATCTAAAATTTCTTTCAACACAATCATTAATGTTAATGTTCCAGATATTCCTCTTAGTGAAATTAAAGGTATTAAGAGTACCCGACTAGGAAGCAGATATAAATCTGAGCCAAGTATTAAAGACAAAGAGGATACATCTCTTTATTGGATTGGTGAAAATGGGAAGGAAGCCGATAATTCAGAGGGTACAGATTTCCATGCAATTGCTAATAGCTTTGTTTCAGTAACCCCTCTTCAGATTGATACAACTAAGCACTCAGAGGTAAAGCGAGTGAATGACTGGCTTAAAAAAATGGATTATTGATTCCAGGTATCTCTGAGCCCAACTGTTTTATTAAATACTAGTCCTTCAGACTCGCTATCTCTACAAAAGTAACCCTCTCGTTCAAACTGGTAAGAAAATTCGGCTTTTGCATCTGATAAGTTTGGTTCAACAAATCCATTTTTTATTTTAAGGGATTTAGGGTTAATTGAAGATGATAAGTCATCAGATTTAGCTGGGTTTGACTCTAAAAAAAGGCGGTCATATATTCTAAATTCAGCACTAACAGCTTTGCTGGATTCAACATAATGAATAACACCTTTAACCTTTCTTCCATCAGATGGATTTTTACCTAAAGTATCAGAGTCATAAGTACAGTAGATTGTTTTTATATTACCATCATTTCCACTATCAAAGTGAGTTGCTTTAACAACATAGGAGTTTCTGAGGCGCACCTCTTTATTGATTGCTAATCGTTTATATTTATTATTTGGCGCTACTTCTGTAAAGTCTTCTTTATCGATATATATCTCACGACTAAAGAAAATTTCTCTGGTACCCATGGCATCATTTTGAGGATGTATTGGTGCTTTAAGAGACTCAATTTTACCTTCAGGATAATTTTCAATTACTACTTTAATAGGATTAATCACAGCCATTGATCTTGGGGCGATATTATTTAAATCATCTCTAATTGATGATTCTAAAATTGCAATATCAGTTAAGCTATTTACTTTTGAAACTCCAATCCGCTCACAAAAATCTCTTATTGAGGTCGCAGTATATCCTCTTCTTCGGAGTCCTGAAATAGTTGGCATTCTGGGGTCATTCCAGCTATTGACACAATTATTGTCTACTAAAAGTTTCAATTTTCTTTTGGATGTTGTTGCATACTCAAGATTCAAGCGTGAAAACTCGTATTGATGAGGGCGATTAGATGAGTTAAAGTCATCTAAATTTTCTAAAGTCCAATCATAAATTCTACGATTATCTTGAAATTCTAGGGTACACAAGGAGTGAGTAACTCCTTCAATAGCATCACCTAAACAATGAGCAAAATCATACATGGGGTAAATACACCAATCATCATTTGTCTGATGGTGCGTTTCAAATCGAATACGATAAAGAGTAGGATCACGCATACACATAAAACTTGATGACATGTCAATTTTAGCTCTAAGAACGCATTCACCCTCCTTAAATCCACCTAGCTTCATTTTTTTAAACAGTTTAGAGTTTTCCTCGATACTTGTGTCACGATATGGACTATTTTTGCCATGCTCCTTAAGTGTTCCTCGATATTCACGAGTTTCATCAATACTTAAAAAGCATATATAAGCCAATCCTTTAGATATTAATTCTTCAGCATATTTATAAAATATATCAAAGTAGCTTGAGCTAAATTTAACCTCACCATCCCAATTAAAACCTAGCCATTTAACATCTGATTTAATAGAATTGACATACTCGATATCTTCTTTAGTCGGGTTGGTATCATCAAATCTTAAGTTGCAATATCCATCATAATGCATTGCTGCCCCAAAATTGAGGCAAATAGACTTTGCATGGCCAATATGAAGGTATCCATTAGGCTCGGGCGGAAATCTAGTTCGAATACTTGCATACTTACCAGATGCAAGATCTTCATCTATAAAATTACGTATGAAATTAGTCGAATTTACTTCTTTAGTTTGAGAATTCATTTCTATCAATTCTTAGAGTCATTTAAGCTTTATAAATTATATCATTAAAGCAAAATTTAATATGGACCGCTTTAATTACATGTGACATAGTAAAATAGTTTATATGAAAATAGCTATAGTAAAACTATCAGCACTAGGTGATATTGTTCGTGCAATAATTGCCTTGCAGTATATAAAAAAAATATGAATCTAAAAAATAAAATATTATACAAGTTATCTCGAAAATCACTCGAGAAAAATAATAGATTTAAAGATACTCATTTAGGTGAAAGTTGTTATATTTTTGGGAATGGAGCCTCAATAAAGTATTTTGATTTATCAAATTTTAATGATAGAGTTAGTTTTTGTTGTAGCTCTATGTTTTTACATAATGATTTTGAGGAGTTAGATGCAAAATATTATTATATGGGGCATCCATTTGTATTTTATAAATATTGGAAAAATCAGTACGAAAAAAAATATCAGAAAAATTTGCTTGGAGAGCTGTATAAAAAAAATATCAAATTAAATCCTCAAATGGAATATTTTGTTAGCCTTAGTAATTATTTTGTACTCTATGGCCAAAATATTAATTATATTCATCATTTTGACAATGTTTCAGAGGATTTGACTAATATTGATTTAAGCTATATCTTTTCACCTATGACTGGAGCGCTTGCTGGAATGATTGGACAAGCAATCTATATGGGATTCAAAGATATAATTTTAGTTGGATGTGACTATACATTTAAACCTAAGGCTTATGGACACTTCTATGAGTATGGAAAAAGAGAAGACTCATCTGTAGAAACTTTTTCAAAAAAACTACTTGAGTCTGCTATGAGTTTTTCTAAGATACGGACTCTAACTGAAAGTGACAACTATAAAGGTGATATAGTGGAATCAATATCATATGAATCGTTGACATCAAAAAAACCTAGTTATCAAGAAAATTATGAAATTATCTCTGATGAAAATTTACTTAAATTAAGTAAATTAGGAATGCAATATTATATTTATGACAAGTAGATTTATGAATTTTTTTAGTCAAAAATTGAATTTCAAGTTAGTTATTCAACTATTAATTGTTTTCTTTGTTGGAATGATTATTGCTAGAAGCAACTTAATTATTGGTTCAATAGGATCAGGCTTCGAAAGTCCATATGAAAATTTCTATGCTAAGATTGTTAATTTCGATGATGGATTCTACAGTAATAGAGCTTGCAATGAATCATACACTTTGGAGGAAAGGAAAAAATTAAGGTGGGTTGGACAAAAAATAAGAAATAATATTTTTGAAAAGTCTTATGAGTCCTTTGGCCCAAGGGGCTTAGCTGCTTCTTTTATAACTTTACATGCATTTTTAATCATGCTTTGTTATTTTTTTACAAGGGCATCAATACATAAAATAGCTTCTAGTCGGAATTTAAGTGATGAAATTGAAAACATCACTTTGCTATTGTTTTTGACTTTTGTATTGTATATCTTTAATGGCCATACAAGTGAGTTTTCCTTCTCCATCATTGAGGGGGCCTGTATAGCTGCAGCGATATATTTTTCCAAATTAAGTAGAATTATATTATTTATTTTAGTAATCTGCATTTCTATTCTAAATAGAGAGAGTGGGTTTTTAATTATGTCTTTGTGGTTTATTTTTAACCCAATACTTAGTAAGAATACTGCATTTTTTTTAGTTCCAATTGCTTTATTTTTATCGGTAAATTATGATGTAATTAGTTGTATGACTGATTCTGCCTTTTATTTAGGGAGTGAGGATTTTAAAATCAATAAATCTTTAAATAACACTGGGGATTTTATTAGTTTATTTATTGGGGTAATGTTTAATCATGGAGTATTCATTTTAATCATGACAACAATTTTGCTGTTTGCAAGAAAAAATCATGCATTATTTAGCATAATATTGCGTATATTTATAGTTTATCTTTTATACACGATTGTTTTTATGATTTTCACACCAATAACTCACCTTTCAATAAAATATATAATAGTTCCACTAATTGTTATTTCATCTATTATTTTTTTATCAAAATCAAAAAATTAATTATCTATTATGAATACTTTTAAAGAGCCTGAGTCTTTATGATGGCCCCAAAGGCATTATCTTTATTGTCAAAAAAAATAGGAAAAAATTTAGATCTTGTTCAAGGGGCTGGTGGAAATACCTCTTGTAAAGATAATGAAATATTATGGGTTAAAGCATCTGGTTTTTGGCTTTCAGAGGCTAGTAAAAAAAATATATTTGTACCTGTAAGATATAAAGAGATAATTAAAAGGTTAAATAATAATGAACTAGACCCTATTTCTCCTGAAGTTATAGAATTTGGGGGCAGTAACTTAAAGCCTTCAATTGAAACAAGCCTGCATGCTCTAATGCCGCATAAATATGTTGTACATACGCACTCTGTCAATGCAATAGCTAATATAGTTCTGAATGATGGCCATTTAAAGATTGGTAAGCTTTTAGAGGGTTTAAAGTGGGAATGGGTAAAATATGTTCGTCCAGGTCTTCCTTTAACTTTGGAGGTTCAAAAGGCTATTCAATCAAATCCAGATATAATTATTCTTGCAAATCATGGGGTAGTTTTTGGTGCAAATAGTTTAAAAAAAATAAATACATTAATTTATGATTTTGAAAAAAGAATTAATACAATTAAAAGAAAAGTCAAAATTCAAGAAAAACCGCAAGTAATTGAAAGTTTTGATATGTTTTCTGAGTATAAGTTTGTCAACCATCCTTTAGTTCAATCAATAGCTTTTGATGACAAGTCAATATCAATTATTTCATCTGGAAGTCTTTATCCTGATCATGTTGTGTTTTTGGGGGCTGGTCCAATTTGTGTGCTTACAATTGCTGAGTTTAAGGCGTTTGTTGAGAAATTTAATGCAACTACTAATGCAAATATAATAAAGGTTATAGTTGTCAAGAAACTAGGAGTATTTCTGCAGAGCTCATTAAAAAATGGCAGTGAAGAAATGCTTCACTGTCTAGCAAATGTTTTATTAAGAGTAGGCAATATAAAAAATCTAAGATTTTTGACATCGGATGAGGAGTCTGAGTTGTTGGGTTGGGATGCTGAAAAGTATCGCCAAAATATTAATCTATCGGTATGAATTAAAATGCAAATAGTTATTCCTATGTCTGGTTTTGGTGAGCGTTTTCGGAAGGTTGGTTATGATGTTCCTAAGCCTCTAATCGTAATTGATGGAAAGCCAATTATTCAACATGTTGTAGAAATGTTTCCTGGGGAAGTGGACTTTAGTTTTATATGCAACAAAGACCATTTGAGTGAAAAAAAATATCAAATGAATGAAATTTTAAAAAAAATTGCTCCATCTGGAAAAATTTATTCAATTGAGCCACATAAGCTGGGACCAGTGCATGCGGTTTTACAAATAATTAACCATCTTGATCTGGAAAAGCCAACCATTGTTAATTATGCTGACTTTACATGTGATTGGAACTATGATGATTTTTGTAAAAATGTTTTGGAGTCAAATTGTGATGGCGCTATTCCAAGCTATCGTGGGTTTCATCCTCATACTATTTGGAGTAATTACTATGCCTATGTTCCTGAAATAAATATGAAAGCAAAAGATATTCAGGAAAAAAAACCTTTTACAAAAAACCCTCAAGATGAATTTGCATCTAGTGGAACCTACTATTTCAAAAATGCAAATCTAATGCATGAATATTTTAAAAAAAGTATTTCTATGGACCTTACAGTTTCTGGAGAATTTTATGTAAGCATGGCTTATAAGCCAATGATAGATGAGGGTTTAGATATAAAAGTTTATGAGCTAAATCACTTTATGCAATGGGGAACCCCATTTGATCTTGAAGAGTATCGATATTGGTCTAATTGTTTTGGCGCATTAATAAATGAACAGGCTGCTTCAAGCCAAAAAGGTTCACTTATCTTGCCTATGGTAGGTCTTGGAAGTAGATTTAAGAAAGAAGGTTATGATGTCCCAAAGCCCCTAATTCCAGTTTCTGGAGAACCAATGGCAGTTCAAGCCTTATTAGATCTACCAAGAGCTGAAAGAGAAGTTTTTGTATTAAGAAGTGACATGCCTGGGATTGCTAGATTAAAAAGTGAGATACAGAAAAAATCAACTAATGCTGAGTTTGTTGTTCTTAACAACATGACTGATGGACAAGCATCAACTTGCGTAGAAGGATCGCGTCATTTAAACAGAGATGAGCCTGTAACAATAGCAGCTTGTGATAATGGTATGATTTATGATAACGAAAGGCTAACTAATCTTCTTAGCTCAGAAGATGTCGATGTAATTGTATGGAGTGTCAGAGGCTATCCAGGAGCCATACGTTCGCCTAAAATGTATGGATGGATTGATTCTGATGAATCAGGACTCATAAAAAAAGTTTCTGTAAAAAAACCTCTTTCAATGCCATCAAAAGATCCAATTATTGTAGGTGCATTTACTTTTAAAAAATTAGAATATTTTCTTAAGAGTGTTCAAAATATGAAAGATAGGGAGGCAAAAATTAATGGTGAATATTATGTAGATACTGCTATCAATGATGCTATTTCACTGGGTCTTAGGTGTGTTATTTTTGAAATTGAACACTACATTTGCTGGGGAACGCCCAATGATTTACGTACTTTTAAATATTGGCAATCGTGCTTTCATGGATGGAAAAGTCATCCATATAAAATTGAAAAAGATAATAATGTAAATGATCCTATTGTTTAAGCTTTATAACAATAAATATAAATGAAATATCAGAATTCAGAAGTTAGTCGCTTTATAGTTATAGGAATGCTGACAGTTCTTATTGATCTGGTAGCTTATATTTTGTTTATAGTTTTTGGGTTTGGAACAGTTTTTGCAAAAGGACTAAGTTTTTCTAGTGGCACTATCTTTGCTTACTTTGCAAATAAAAACTATACATTCGAGTCTCATGGTAAAGGTAGTATGAGTTTTATCTTATTTATATCCTTATATTTTTTCACACTTGTTATAAATATTCTAACAAACGAATTAATATTGGATTTGACCAGTTCATTTTATTATTCAATTTTAATTGCATTCTTATTTGCAACATTTATTTCAGCATCTTTAAACTTCATTGGTATGAAATTTATAGTATTTAAAAAAGAAAACAGAGCTCAATTATGAAACTATCAATCATAATCCCTTGCTATAATGAATCTAAAAATCTTCCTTTACTATTGTCAAGGTGTGAAGAAGTATTTAAATCTAATAATAATGTTGAAATAATTATTGTAGATAATGGTTCAACCGATGAAACCTCGTCTGTGTTAGAAAATTTATTGCTAAATGTTGATTTTATATTGAGTATAAGGGTTGAAAAAAATAATGGTTATGGGTTTGGAATCTTGTCGGGATTAAAAGTTGCAACTGGAGATGTTATTAGTTGGACGCATGCTGATATGCAAACAGATATTGCAGATGTTCTCAAGGGAATGAAGTTCTTTATTAGTGCTTCAGAGCCTGAGAAAGTTTTTGTCAAAGGAAGGCGAAGTGGAAGACCAATAGCAGATGAGTTTTTTACTGTTGGAATGTCAATTTTTGAGTCAATCCTTCTCAGAAAAATGATGTGGGATATTAATGCTCAACCCACAATGTTTCATCGCGATTTTATCCACAAATGGATATCTCCACCAAATGATTTTTCATTAGATTTATACGCTTACTATTATGCAAAAAAATCAGACCTAGCTATTTATAGGTTTCCTGTTGTTTTTGCGAAAAGGGCTTATGGTATCTCTAATTGGAATATTAATTTTTCATCTAAATATAAATTTATTAAAAGAACCTTTCTTTATAGTTTTAACTTAAGAAAGAGGTTAAATTGATATGATTAAAATTGCACACAGAGTAAATACTATAGATTTACTTAAAAAAACACCGCTGGATTTGGGAGTTGAAATTGATATTCGTTCAAATGGTAATGATTTAATTCTTCATCATGACCCTTTTGAAGATGGCGTATTATTTAAAGATTGGTTAAAGTATTTCTCTCATAAAACAGTTATTTTAAATGTAAAGGAGGAGGGGCTTGAGTTAAGAGTTTTAAAGTTGATGAAAGAAAATAATATTAGTGATTTTTTCTTTCTTGATCAATCTTTTCCATTTCTTCTGAAAACAGCGTTATTAGGAGAAACTCGATGTGCAGTAAGGGTTTCAGAGTATGAGGATATTCAAACAGCTTTATCTTTATCAAATATGATTGATTGGGTTTGGGTAGATTGTTTTACTAAATTTCCATTAAATGCACATGATGCAAATAAGTTAATTGATTCTGGTTTTAAATTATGCTTTGTATCTCCAGAGTTACAAGGAAGAACTGAACGATCTTATATTGCTGAATTTCAGAAAAAAATAAAATTATTAGGAATTAAAGGAGATGCCGTATGCACAAAACATACAGATCTTTGGGGGTAATATTTTCTGAAATTTCTTCAGATTCGGTATTTAAGATAGGGATTATAATTAAATTATTATTGCTTATTCTTTTAATTCCTTTAATTCAAAAAGAGTGGTTTGTACCATTTATTATCAACTGGATAGAAAATCCTTTTTCTCTTCCATGGACTCAACATGTTTCTTCAGGTGGAGATTTGGTAACTTATCCTTATGGTGTAATTATGTTTATTTTTAATTTACCCACAACATTCCTCGGATGGTTAATTGATAATATTTTTGAACTTGAATATTTTGCAAATATTGGTTTTGGTTTTAGTTTACTTATTGCTGATGTTCTTCTCTTAGTATTGTTAATCCAAACATTTGAAAAATATCAAGAGAAGATACTATTATATTATTGGCTTTCTCCTTTAGTTATTTTTATTACATATTGGCATGGCCAAGTTGATCTCATTCCAGTTGCATTATTTTTTTATGGTTTAGCTTTAATTAAAAGGCAAGATTTTATACTAGCAGCCATATTTCTAGCCTTTTCAATTGCTGCAAAACATAGCATGATTATTGGAATGCCTTTTGTTATTCTGTATCTCTGGTCTCATAATGGAATTTATAAAGAATTTCAACGTTTTTTGATGTTTTTTGTAGGTACATTAATGATATTTTATGCGCCATTTCTTTTAACTGAGTCTTTTAGAGCGATGGTTATTGAAAACAGAGAGGCTGGAAAGATTTATACGTTATTTATTGACATGAGTAATGGAATATTAATTTATATGACGCCATTAGTTTATTTACTTCTACTTTATTTTTTCTGGCGAATAAGAAGAATTAATTTTGAATTACTTATTGCGGCAATGGGGGTTGCTTTTAGTATTATCATTTTAATGACTCCATCAACTCCAGGTTGGTATTTATGGCTTGCCCCAATTTTTGCAATTCATCAAAGTAGATATGGATTTGGCGCAATTGCTTTAGTTGCAGTTTTTAGCTTATTGTTTATTTCTTTTCATGTATTGCAAAATTCTGGCTCAGATTTTTTATTTTATAATTTTAGATTATTTGATTTGCCCAACTTTTATAATTCTCAGGTTAAGTCTTTGCATTACACGCTGATACTGACTTTTGGGTTATTGATTGCAATTCAAATATTACGTCATGGTGTTAGAGAAAATGATTACTATCAACTAGGGAATAAACCCTTATTATTAGGAATTGGAGGAGATTCAGGTGTTGGAAAGAGTACTTTTTCAAAAAGTCTAGCTACTATCTTTGGTGAAAGATCTTTAGTTGAGGTATCTGGCGATGATTACCATATTTGGGACAGAGCATCACCTATGTGGGAAACAGTAACACATTTAGATCCGAAGGCAAATAGATTATTTGAGCTTGTTAAAGATGTTAGAAGCTTAATGTTTGGTAATGTTGTTTATGCGAGAAGATATGATCATGTTTCAGGTCATTTTCTACCTAAAAAGATTACTAAAAGTAGAGATTTTATTATTGTTGAAGGTCTTCATGCGCTTTATCCAAAACAGCTATTAGAGAGTCTTGATGTCGGCTTTTTTATTGACATGGATGAATCTTTAAAAACCTCACTTAGTTTAAAAAGAGATGTTGAGCAAAGGGGTCATACCAAAGAACAAGTCCTTAGTAAAATAGAGCGAAGGAGTTTTGATAGCTCTAAATATATAATGCCCCAATCAAAACGAGCTGATGTAGTTTTTAAGATGTTGCTTATTAACACAGATTTATCTGATCAGGTTGAACCACTCTTTTCAAATGTTAAACTTCAAATTTCCATGAGAAATGGAATATATTATCAAGAGTTGGTAAGGGTTTTGATTGGAGTGTGCGCTTTACAAGTTAATATTGATTCTTTAGATGAAAATGGAGGAGTTATTCTGGAAATTAGTGGAGATGTAGCTTCAGATGATATTGCTCTTGCAATGAGTATATTGCTCCCAAATATGGAGGAATTATTGGATTTTAGTGCAAAGTTTGAAAACGGTATAGGTGGAATTATGCAGCTAATTACGCTTATGGAAGTTGATGAGGCTTTGAAAAGAAGAAGATTATTATGAGGATACAGATAAATGAAATCATGCGTTTAATATCAGAGACAGAAGCGGTCATTTTTGATACTGATAATACTCTTTATCCATATCTTCCTGCTCATAAAGAAGCTACTCATGCAGTTGAAGAAAAAGTAGAAAAAATTTTAGGTGTAGATAAAGAAATATTTCGGTTGGCTTTTAAAGATGCACGTAATGAAATTAAAAAAAGATTAGGCACAGTAGCCAGCTCTCACAGTAGACTCCTATATTTGCAAAGAGCAATTGAGAAGCTTGGGCTTGGAACTCGGATACTATTGGTCTTAGATTTAGAGCAAACCTATTGGAGGACTTTTCTTTCAAACTGCAAACTATTTCCTGATGTCTTTGATTTTATTTATCTTTTAAAAAGCAAAGGTATACCTACGGCTAACATTACTGATTTAACTGCGCAAATTCAATTTAGAAAGCTTGTTTATTTTGGATTAGATGAGCTATTTAACTTTGTTGTGACCTCTGAAGAGGCAGGTATGGATAAGCCAGACAGTAGTCCGTTTGAATTAGCTATTGAGAAACTAGCTTGTAGTCCAGAAAAAGTTCTTATGATTGGTGATAACCTTATAAGCGATATTCAGGGTGCGCAAAATATGGGTATTCTTGCTTTTCAAAAGATTCATCAAGGAAGCCCTCAGGATAAGTCTTCAGTTATTAAGCCTGATTTTATTTTTCATAATTACAGTGAATTAATAGAAATGTATAATAAACGCTGATTGTTTATTATGTATTGTTTATGAATAAGGTTTTGATTACCGGAGCGGATGGATTTATAGGGTCACATCTTGTAGAGATGCTAGTATCTCAGGGCTATATAGTTAAAGCACTCTCTCAATATAATTCTTTTAGTAATTGGGGTTGGCTGGAGGATTTAAGCTGTTTAGAACAAATAGAGGTTGTCTCTGGGGATATAAGAGATAGTCACTTTTGTAAAGAAATTACAAGGGATGTTGATATTATTTTTCATTTAGCTGCACTTATAGCAATACCATATTCATATATTGCTCCTGAAAGTTATCTTGATACAAACATAAGAGGCACATTAAATATTTGTCAAGCAGCTAAGGAAAATGGCGGTATTCGATTAATACATGTATCTACAAGTGAGGTATATGGAACTGCTCAGTATGTACCTATTGATGAGAAACACCCACTTCAAGCACAATCCCCTTACAGTGCCAGTAAAATTGGAGCTGATGCAGTTGCAATGAGTTTTTATAATTCATTTGATCTTCCTGTAACAATTGCCCGTCCATTTAACACTTATGGTCCTAGACAATCTGCTCGCGCAGTAATACCAACGATAATTACTCAGATAGCTAGTGGAATAAATGAAATCAAGCTTGGAGACACTTCTCCCACAAGAGACTTTAACTATGTTGAAGATACTTGTAGAGGCTTCTTAGAAATTGCAAAGAATGATGTAACTATTGGGGAAACTATAAATATTGGTTCTAATTCAGAAATTAGTATTATTGACACAGTAAACCTAATAAAAAAATTAATGAATAGTGATGTTAAATTCTTAACAGATCCGCAGCGTATTAGGCCCAAAAATTCTGAGGTTTTTAGACTATGTTGTGATAATAAGAAAATAAAAAGACTAACAAGCTTTAAATCTCAAATTTCTATTAATTCAGGATTAAAAAAAACAATTGACTGGATTCAAGTCCCTAATAATTTGAAAAAATATAAAACTGAAATTTACAATGTATGAAGATTCAATAAATTTGATTAGAAAGGTTTATGAGTCTAATAAATTAATAGGCCTTCATGAGCCTATATTTAATGGAAATGAAAAAAAATATTTAATCGAATGTATTGACTCTTCGTTTGTGTCTTCGGTTGGTAAGTTTGTAGATACCTTTGAAGACAATATATCAAATTATGTTGGTACAAAATATGCAGTGGCAACCTCAAGTGGTACTTCTGCTCTTCATGTCGCGCTTTTAGTTTCAAATGTTGGAATAAATGATGAAGTAATTACCCAGCCTCTAACTTTTGTTGCTACATGTAATGCAATTAAATATTGTGGTGCTCAACCTGTATTTGTTGATGTAGATAAAGATACAATGGGCTTATCTCCAAGTGCACTAAAGATATTTCTTGAAAAAAATACAGTTTTGAAAAATAATAAATGTATTAATATTACTTCGGGTAGACATATTAAAGCTTGTATTCCTATGCACACTTTTGGAAATCCTTGCAGAGTTGATCAGATAAAGCAAGTTTGTGATGATTATTCTATTATATTAATAGAAGATTCTGCTGAGAGTCTGGGCAGTAAATATAAAGGCCAACATACTGGAACGTTCGGTGAACTAGGTGTTTTTAGCTTCAATGGCAATAAGATTATAACTTCTGGAGGGGGTGGTTGTGTCGTAACAAATAGTGAGACTTTAGCTTTAAAAATAAAGCATCTTACAACTACTGCTAAAATCCCACATAAATGGGAATATGTTCATGATCAAGTTGGCTACAATTATCGTATGCCAAATTTAAATGCCGCTCTTTTAGTCGCCCAGTTAGAACAAATAGAAGATTTTTTGATTTCAAAAAGAAACTTAGCTCAAATATATTGTGATTTTTTTGATAAGTCAGATATTAAATTTTTTAGAGGATTGAGTGACTCTCTTCCAAATTGTTGGCTTAATTCAATCATATTGAAAGATGCTTATCAGAGAGATTGTTTTCTTGAAGAAACAAATTCTAATAATATAATGACTCGACCCATATGGCAATTACTGACAAAAAATAATATCTTTAGTGGGGCGCAGACTGGCAATATTAAAAATTCATTGTGGCTTGCGGATAAAGTAATAAATATCCCAAGCAGTGTAAGGATATAATTTTTTACATCATTTAACTATATATACTTACAATGCAAAAGCGAAAAATCTGCGTAATCACTGGAACAAGAGCTGAGTATGGATTGCTTTATTGGTTAATGAAAGATATCAAGAATTCGGATATTTTGGAATTACAAGTAATTGCTACTGGGACCCATTTAATTAAAGAATTTGGCCATACAGTAGATGAAATTTATCATGATGGTTTTGATGTTAATGAACTTGTAAACTCTCAAGTTGATGGTGATTCAAATAAAAGCATGGCCAAATCTTTAGGTTTAGGAATAATTTCAATGACTGATGCTTTAGATCGCTTGCAACCAGATATTGTAATTCTGTTAGGAGATAGATATGAAATTCTAGCCGCTGCTCAATCTTCCTCTTTATTGGGATTTCCTATTGCACATATTTCTGGAGGCGAGTTGACTTCGGGTGCAGTTGATGATTGGATAAGGCATTCAATTACAAAGGCTTCATGGTGGCATTTTGTTGCTGCTGAAGCTTATCAAAAACGTGTTATTCAGCTTGGGGAGAACCCTGAGAGAGTTTTTAACGTTGGTGATCCTGGGTTAGACTCTATTCGTCTTATAGAAGATTTTTCTGTTAAGGAAATAGAAAAAGATCTTAATATAAAAATTAAAAAACCATTTTTTTTAGTAACTTTCCATCCTGCTACCCTGGGAGAGATAGATCCTTCTAAAGCATTTGAAGAACTACTTTCTGCATTAGATAGCTTCCCAAATTCATTAATTATTATGACTAAGCCAAACGCGGATGCGGGGTCTAGAAAAATTTCTGATTTAGCTGAAAAATGGACTAAGCTTAATAAAAAAAGAGTTCGATATATCTCATCTTTAGGACAAAAACGCTATTTAAGCTTAATGAAGATATGTTCGGCAGTTATTGGTAATTCGTCGAGTGGTATTGTAGAGGCTCCAGCATTAAAAATCCCAACTGTAAATATTGGGCCTCGACAAAATGGAAGATTACGTGCTTCTTCGATTATTGATTGTTCAGAAAATACTTTAGAAATAGTCTCCTCTATTGAAACTGCATTGAGTAATGATTTTCAAAAAAGTCTAATTAAAACTGTTTCCAAATATGGAGATAGCAATGCCTCTAAATCAATACTCAAAATCTTAAGTTCTGTTAGTTTGCCTAAAACTCTTGAAAAGGAGTTTTATGATCATTGAGCAAAATATTGGTGGAGAGTTTGAAATATATCCTAATGATTTTCTCATGAACTCAAAAGATTCCGCGTGGCCAATTTTTAAAAATAAGAAAAGTGTAAGATGTAATTCAGGAAGATCAGCATTAGTTATTGCCATAAATGATTGGAAGAAAAGTCATAAAGATTTTAGAAGTATATGGCTTCCTGACTTTCTGTGTCATAGTATCTATAATACAATTAACAACTTAGGCTTTGATGTTTTTTGGTATCACAATAAACCAGGCGATAAGCAATTTGTTGGCAATATTACCCCAAAAAAAGATGATCTTTTTCTATATATAAATTATTTTGGATGGCCTAATACTGCTGTAAATGATTGGCTGGATTTAAATAAAAAACGCTCATGGGGTGTCATTGAAGATTGTGTTCAATCACCTTATACAAAAGATTTAGGTTTAGTTGGAGATTATTTAATTACAAGCTTAAGAAAATGGTGGCCTTCACCAGACGGTGCTCAGGTTCATTATAAAAATTTTATTGAAAAGCAACATTTATATGATAGTGATGAGGTTTTTATTTCTCAACGTCTTATAGGCAAGGTAAACAGAGGTGAGAAGACAAACGAAAAATATTACTTAGATTTATTTTCTAAATCTGAACAAAGGCTAGATGTAAATTTGCCAAGAAAATGCTCATACCTCAGTGAAAGATTATTATCTTGCGTAAACATCTCAAAGGCATGTAAAAAACGCCAACAGAACTGGAAAGTACTTCAAGAGGGTTTAGAGCTAATACCTAATGTTAAAATGATTTATAGTTCGATAAATAATAAGATTATCCCGCTTGTAGCGCCAATAATTGTCAGTAAAGACTCTCGTGACGAACTCAGAACCTTTTTATTAAATCATAATATATTTTGTCCTATTCATTGGACTGGCATGGATTATTGGTCGAATGAATCACTAGACATGTCTCAAAGAATTCTCTCGCTTCCTCTGGATCAAAGGTATGGTAATGAACAGATGAATTCAATTATTAAAATTATCCAATCCTTCTACATGGACAAAAAATATGAGTAAAGTTTATATAATTGCTGAGGCAGGAGTTAATCACAATGGAAGTTATGATATGGCTATAGATTTGATTGAGTCAGCTGTAAAAGCTGGAGCTGACGCAGTGAAATTTCAAACTTTCAAAACTGAAAATGTAATAACTTTAAATGCCAAAAAAGCTAAATATCAACAAAAAACAACAGGTGTATCCGAAACTCAATTTGAAATGGTTAAGAAACTTGAACTTCCATTTGAATGGCATCATGACCTAATTAAACACTGCTCAAAAAATAAAATTGAATTTCTTTCTACTGCATTTGATCATGATAGCTTAAATTTTTTAGTTAATAAATTAGGCTTAAGTACTCTGAAAATTCCTTCTGGAGAGATAACTAATGGACCACTTTTATTAGCATATGCCCAAACTGGCTGTAAATTAATTATATCAACTGGCATGTCAACAATAAAAGAAATTCAAAGCGCATTAAGTATTATATCTTTTGGCTATATTTATGGAAAAAAACCTACGATTAAGCCTTCAATTAAAAATTTTGATAACGCTTTTTTATCAGAAATAGGCAAATCTATGATGAAAGAAAAAATTACTTTACTGCATTGTACTACTCAATACCCAGCTCCATTTAATGATATTAATTTAAATGCAATGAACACATTAAGAGAAATTTTTGGCTTGCCAGTTGGTTATTCGGATCATAGTGAGGGAATAATCGTTCCAATAGCTGCAGCTTCAATGGGGGCTAGAATTATTGAGAAACACTTCACTTTGGATTCAAATCTTCCAGGGCCAGATCATAAAGCTTCTCTTGAGCCATTAAAATTAAAAGAAATGGTAGAATCTATTCGCATAGTGGAAAAAATTTTAGGAGATGGTTTAAAAGTCCCAAGACCGTCTGAACTAAGTAATCGTGATGTTGCACGTAAAAGTATTGTTGCTGCAACAAATATAAAAAAAGGTGATTTTTTTACAGAGGAAAATCTTTCAATCAAAAGGCCTGGAACTGGAAAGAATCCAATGCAATATTGGGATTTGATTGGGAAGAAATCACCAAAAGATTATTTTTTTGAAGATTTGATTGATTAGTCTTTAGTTATTGAGAATTATTAATGATTATTCAAAAACTAAATTTTGAAGATGCAAATAAAAAATATCAAAGCTTATCAAATAATCTAAAGATTCCTGGAATTAATCCAGAATATGTTATAAGTGATTCTTTGAATTATAAAAATGTTGAGCCAGTGTTTCTTTTTTATGAAAATAATGATAATTTTTGGATTCATAACTGCCTTTTAGGGGTAATTCCCAATACTGAGTATAAAGATATATTTTCAAGCTATGGTTATGCTGGCCCTGTTTCAAACTCTAATGATAGGAGTTTTATTAATGAGGCGAATAATGCTTATTTGTCTTGGGCAAGTTCTCACAATATTGTTGCTGAGTTTATTAGTTATCATCCAATATTAAAAAATTACAGATTTGATAATGCAGATATTTCATTCAATAGATCTACGGTTATGGTGAACCTTGAAAGGGATGAGCTTTTTGACTTTTACAAAAAAAGAACAAGAAGAGATATTCGAAGGGCCTACAGGCTTGGTGTTTCAATCATAATAAATGATAAAGAGTCCTTTATTGAGCCATTTAAAAAGATATATTTTAATACTATGATTAGAAATTCAGCTGAAAATTTTTATTTTTTTAATGATAATTATTTAACTCAATTAGTAAATAGTAAAAATACATTTGTTGTAACTGCCTTTCAAAATACCAAGCTAATTTCTGCAGCAATTTTTTTGATATCAGGTGACTATATGGAGTACCACTTGAGTGGGACTAGTCGAGAGGGCTTGTCTACTGATGCAAATAAGGTTTTGTTACATGAGGCGATGATATATGGAAAGGAGTTAGGCATAAAATTTGCTCACTTGGGTGGGGGAAGTTCGCAAATGGAAGATGACGCGTTGTTACTCTTTAAGAGTGGTTTTTCAAAAGATATGATTAATTATTCTATTGGGAAAAAAGTTATTAAAAAAACAGTTTATGAGCAGCTTTCCAAAAGAAAGAAAAATAATAAAATTCTTCACTGGAGATAAAATATGGAATTAATTAGAGTGGATATTTTCTTTTTTATTAATGAATTATAATTTTAAAAAAGCATTAGTTGTTGGCCTTGGGAGTATTGGGAGAAGGCATATAAGGATTTTATTAACTTTATATCCAGGGATAGGGGTTGCTGTTTTAAGACATAAAGAGTGTGATAAAAATGAAACACAAGATTTACAAATTCAAGCTTGTTATACAAAAATTGAGGACGTTTTGAAATTTAAACCTCAATTTGCAATTATCGCTAATCCATCTTCTAAGCATTTAAAAATTGCCAGTTTTTTAGCCAGTGCTGGGGTGCATCTTCTAATTGAGAAACCTTTAGCAGATGAATCACAAAATCTAAGTAAATTTATTAATTTGTGTAAAGAAAAAAAAATAGTTTTAATGACCGGTTACAATTTAAGATTTTCCCCATCTCTACAAAAATTTCAAAAGTTAATTAATGAAAAAATAATTGGAGATATTTATTCAATTCATTCTGAAGTTGGGCAATATCTTCCAAGCTGGAGACCAGGAACCAATTACCAAAATAATGTTTCTGCACAAAAAAAATTAGGTGGGGGAGTCCTTAGAGAGCTAAGCCATGAAATTGATTATTTGAACTGGATATTTGGACCTATTATATGGGTTAAGTCAGAAGTTTCTAGGCTTAGTAGCCTTAAGATTGATGTTGAGGATTCTGCTAAAATTATTTTTGGTGTTAGAGCGCCTAATGATAATCAAATATCAGGGACACTATCTATGGATTTTATAAGGCATGATACTACTCGCAATTGCTTGGTTGTTGGTGAGTTGGGAACTTTAAAATGGGATGGAATAACTGAAGAAGTTCTTATTTATAGGGCAGGTAAAAAGTCATGGGAAGTAGTTTATAAGTTAAAATGTGGAAGTGATTATACTTATATCCAAGAAATTAAAAATTTTATTGCCTCTATAGATTCTCTAAGTCCTCCAAGTGTTTCTGGGGAAGATGGTTTAAATGTATTGCTAGCTATAGAAGCTATTTCAAAGTCCAGTGAGAAAGGCAGCATTGTTTATTTATAATTAAATTAGGATTTTATATTGAAATATGTAGCACTTATTTGCGCTAGGGCTGGTTCAAAAGGTCTTCCAGATAAAAATATATTGCCATTAGCTGGTATACCACTTATTGGATGGGCAATTAACGCTGCGAAAAATCTAAATCAAATTTCTAATATAATAGTATCTACCGACTCAGAAAAAATTTCGAAAGTAGCTGAAGAATTTGGTGCTGAAGTTCCGTTTGTTCGACCTAAAAAACTTTCTGGAGACAAAAGTTCAGAATGGCTTGTCTGGAGGCATGCAATTGAATACTTAGAAGCTCAAAATATTTTTTTTGATGGTTTAGTTGTTATTCCAACAACTGCCCCTCTAAGAAGTGTTGAAGATATAAATCGTTGCATTGAGAAGTTTGAAGAAGGTGAATCAGATATTGTAATTACTATAACTGAAGCAAATCGAAATCCATACTTTAATATGGTTAACCTTGATTCTAATGGCAATACTACTCTTTTAATTCAAAATGAGTCTAAATTTATTCGAAGACAGGATTCTCCAGAAGTGTTTGATGTAACTACAGTTGCATATGTTGTTAAGCCAAAATTTGTTAAACAAAATGAAGGAATTTTTGATGGAAAGGTTAAAAGTGTAATTATTCCTAAAGAAAGAGCAGTAGATATAGATAACAAGGTTGATTTTGAATTTGCTGAATATCTTGTCTCTAAAAATAATGAAAGGTGAATATGAAAAGTGTAAATCAATTAATGAATCTTGAGGGTAAGTGTGCTGTAATTACCGGTGCTGGTGGAAAAATAGGGTATGAGGTTGCATTGGCTATTGCTGAACTTGGTGGAGATTTAATCCTAATTGATTTTCCTGGCACAGACTACACTAAGTTACAAAATACTATCAAATTATTGGGCCAAAGAACTGTAAAAACTTTTGATTGTGATTTAGAAAATACAGATGAAAGATCTGGTTTGATTAGCAAATTATTAGCAGAAAATTTACCAATAAACATCTTAATAAATAATGCAGGTTTTGTTGGAACAACTGATTTAGAAGGGTGGGTGACTGATTTTCAAAATCAGAGTATAGAAACTTGGAGAAGAGCAGTTGAAGTTAATCTTACTGCTTGTTTTGATCTTTCAAAAGGACTCATGCAAAAGATTAAAAATAGTGGCGATGGTTCAATTATCAATATCTCATCTATTTATGGTTTTTTAGCTCCAGACTACTCATTGTATGAGTCAACTTCAATGGGAAATCCTGCAGCATATGCAGCTTCAAAGGGTGGACTAATTCAACTCTCAAAATGGATGTCAACAACTTTAGCTCCTGATATAAGGGTTAACACTATATCACCTGGTGGTGTTTTTAGAAATCAGCCTAAAGAATTTATCAAGCGATATGAAAATAAAACACCACTAGGAAGAATGGCGACAGAAGAAGATCTTAAAGGGGCTATTATTTTTCTAGCAAGCAACCTCTCTTCTTATGTTACTGGACATAATCTTATAGTTGATGGTGGCTGGAGCTCTTGGTAGAATATGAATACTAAACACTGGAAAAAAACTTTACTTGATGTTAATTCTAATATTGAAGATGCAATAAAAAGCTTGAATAATTCAGGCCTTCAAATTGTATTGGTAGTATCAAATAATAAAACTTTAGTTGCTACAATTACAGATGGAAATATACGAAAAGGTCTTTTGGCAGGCTTAAGTATTAAAGATTCAATAAGTACAATTTTTACAAAAGATCCCCAGGTGGTTTCAATTGACATGCAAAAAGAGGAAATAATTAAATTAATGAAGTCTAGAGGGGTTAATTCAATCCCTTTAATTGATGAAAGAATGAATGTATTAGGTTTATATTCAATAAGCGAATTTATTACAAGCGCTAAGAAGTCAAATTTAATGTTAATTATGGCTGGAGGTAGGGGTCGAAGACTTCTTCCATATACTCAGAATTGCCCAAAACCCCTTCTTAAAATTAATGGAACTCCGATGCTTGAGTCCATTATTAACAAGGCAAAATCAAATGGTTTCTTCAGGTTTGTTATTTCAGTTTATTATCTTGGCCACATGATTGAAGATTATTTTGGTGATGGCTCTAAATGGGATGTTGAAATTACTTACTTAAGAGAAACTAGCCCTCTAGGGACTGCAGGGTGTTTGAGTTTGCTTGAGAGTCAACCTGAGCTCCCAATTATAGTTTCTAACGGAGACATAATTTCTGATATTAATTATAGTAATTTTTTAGATTTTCACTCCAAGCACTCTAACACAGTTGCTTCAATGGCTGTCAGTAAACATGAGTGGAGGCATCCTTATGGAGTTGTTTTTACTAAAGGTGTAGACATTACTGGGTTTGAAGAAAAACCAATAACTAAAACTAATATCAATGCAGGAGTTTATGTCATAAGTCCTTCAGCTCTTGACTTTTTAAAACCAAATGAATTTTGTGACATGCCATCACTATTTAACCGATTAAATGAGAATGAATTACGAACTATAATCTACCCTATTCATGAGTCATGGATGGATATTGGAAGAGAAAAAGATTATAATGAGATCAATAGGTTGAAGGGTTAAATTATTCTTTAATATTAAACAATAAACAATAAACAATAAACAATAAACAATAAACAATAAACAATAAACAATAAACAATAAACAATAAACAATAAATAGTTTAGGCTAATAATGAACATAAAAAAATTTAAACCTCAAACAAATGATGTAATTGTTATTGATGGTTTATGGGGTACTGGAAAAAGTCTTATAGCTCCAATTGTCTGCGCAATGGATCGGGTCGAAAAATATAAGTCAAACTATGTATACGAGTATTTTTGTCAGCTAGATTACTTAGGGAAGATAGAGCGAAATACATCTGTAGAAATGCTTAAGTATATTTCTGATATTGATCAGTATGATAATTTGATCGGGCGAGAGGTAAATTTGCGTATGAATGATGATTCAGGTTTTTTAAAAAACCCAGGATCAATGAAGTATATCAAAAGAATTTTTAGTGGTGAAGGTGATGCATATGTTGACAAAATTAATGATAATAATATAGCCTTAACACTTATGACTCATATGTCTTTGCTAGTATATGAGCCTTTTTTTGATGCCTTCCAAAATCGTCTTCGATTTATTGAAGTTGTAAGGCACCCAATATATATGTTTACACATTGGTACAATAGTTTTGAAGGATTTGAAAAGTCAAGAGAGGCAACTATATCTTTTAATTTTGACGGGAAAAAGATACCTTGGTTTGTTGATTCTCAAGAATGGAAACAACAGTATGCTTCATCCAATACCTATGAGAAATCGGCAAATGCTTTAATTAAATTGTATTCGAGACTATTTAAAAAGTTAGATTCTATGAGCCAAGAGCATGCTCAACAATTGCTTGTTATATCATTTGAAGATTTAGTATTTAAATCAGAAGAAAGCATGATAACTCTGTCAACTTTTTTAGGTCGCCCTCATTCAAGATTTTTGAAGAAATTACTTAAGAAGCAAAAAATACCGAGAAAAGTAAGCTTTAAAGGAAATGGACATAGCAATTATGGGTTTGATGTAAATAGCAAGCTAACTGAGAAACAGAAGTATGAAGAAACTTTAAATGATCTTCAGTCAAATCTTTCTTCTAGTTTAATGGCCGAATTTCTTTTAATTACTGTTGAGTACAATAGAAGATTTAAAAGTAAATTATCCGACTTTCAATAGTTAGATCCTCTAGAACTCTTATTCCGATTTTTTTTCGAACATACAAGTAAATCAGTTTCAATTAAGTTTTATAAAACTTGTGATTTGAACCAGATTTCATTAACAGTATTAGATTTAGACATTAAATCTGAGTATGTTTTTACGGTCCTTTTAAACCCACATCGCGTTAAAATTTTAGCAATAGCGAGAGATTGCTTTTGGAAATGGTCGTTAGCTTCAATGAAAACTGACTCACATTCCTCTTAATTCAGAATATCCTCCACTGCCTCTATAATTAGATGCTCTATTCCATCAAAGTCGATTTTAATTAACTTTGGATTTTGATGCAGATATTCATTTTTTATAAGGTCAATCGCCGCAAAACCTAACATATCATAAGTCAATTCATTTTTAAGTTCTTCTCCATCTCCATTGTATGAAGCACCGAAAGCATTTGCTGCTCTTAGTTATTCATGGGATAATCAGTCTAAAAATCTACTAGAATATGCCAAATCTTGCTTAAACTAAAATTAAATTAATTTTATGAAAAAAAACTATAAAGTTCTTGTAACTACAGTTCCGTTTGCGTCAAAAGATAAGTCCCCCCTTGAGATTTTAGATGCAGCAAATATTGATTATGTCATAAATCCACTTAATAAAAAACTTACTGAAGATGAGCTAGAGGGCATGGTTGGAGATTATGATGGAATCATTGCTGGCACAGAGGTAATTTCAGCTCGAGTATTGAGAAAAGCAAAAAAACTAAAGCATATTTCGCGAGTAGGAATTGGTTTAGATAGTGTGGATTTATTAGAGGCTAGAAAAAATGGTTTAAAAGTTTCCTATACACCTGATGCTCCAGCACCAGCAGTTGCCGAACTAACAATTGGTATGATGTTAACGCTTCTTCGATCAATTCACCTTTCTAACAGTAATTTACATACTGGTCAATGGAATAGGTTTTTTGGGAGGAGACTGTCTGAAGTTACTATCGGTATTATAGGTGTTGGAAGAATTGGCACAGGAGTTATTAATCATCTAAAGGGCTTTAATTCACCACGAACTCTTGCCAATGATCGTAGTATTGCTGATAAAAAAAGAGATGATCTGCCTAATGTTGAATGGGTTAGTAAAAATGATATATATGAAAATTCTGATATTATTAGTGTTCATCTTCCATTAACAGTTGAAACAAAGGATATGATTAAAGAAAAAGAGTTATTATTAATGAAGCCTGACGCAATGGTAATTAATTCTTCTCGTGGCGGAATTATTAATGAGTTAGATCTATTTAATATTATGAATTCAGGGCATTTATCAGGCGCAGCTATAGATGTCTTCGAAAAAGAACCATATGATGGGCTTTTAAAGAGTATTGATCGTTGTTTGTTAACAGCGCATATGGGCTCAATGTCAATAGATTGTCGAACTAGGATGGAGATCGAGGCAACTGAAGAGGCGGTTAGATTTTTTTCGGGACACAAATTAAAAGGTGAAGTTCCAGAAGATGAATATTTGGTTCAATTGGCAGGCATATGATTGTTAAAGAACATTTTTAAAAAATTTCAAAGTATTAAAAAAATGCTATATTAATATTGATTTACAAAAAGTACTTTGACTTGTTTGGCTGAAGTGGATTTTTTGACAGTGCTTATAATTAAATTTTATGAAAAAAGATATTTAAAATGACTTCCAAAAAAGAACTGAAATTATTCTCTAATGCAAGTGCAATTTTTTTTGACTTTGACGGTGTAATTAAAGATTCAGTAGAAATTAAATCCAATATCTTTGGAGAGTTGTTTAAAGATTTTGGTGTTGATTTAGTTCAAAAAGTTAAAAAACATAATGATAATAATGGTGGAATATCTCGTTATGAAAAAATACCTATGTACATGGAATGGGCTGGTATTGCTGCTAGCAATGAAGTTTTAAACAAGTATTTAGAAGAATTTTCTACTCTAACCATGAAAAAAGTTATAGATTCAGAGTGGATTCCTGGTGTACTTCCTTATTTAAAGAAAAATTATAATAGACAGTTATTTTTTATATTGACTGCTACTCCTCAAGAAGATATTGAAATAATTACATCTGAGCTAAAAATAAAAGATTTTTTTATTTGTATCATTGGATCACCTACAAAAAAAAGTGAAGCTCTTCAGCAATTATTAAATGAAAATTCAATTAGAGCAACTAGTGCTGTTATGATTGGTGATTCATATGAAGATTATGATGCTGCAAAATTTAACTCAGTTCCATTTATATTAAAAAAGAATATTCAAAATAAAAATCTTCAAAAAAATTATAATTTAACGATGATTGAGGACTTTAATGACGAACAGATATAAAAAAATATTAAATATTCGCCAAAAATTATCAAAAGGTGGGTATTCAATTGGAAGCTGGATGCAAATTCCAAATACCTCTATTGCTGAAGTTATGGGGCATGCTGGATATGACTGGATTGCTATTGATATGGAGCATGGTGCAATTGGAGCTCATCAGCTACCTGATCTTTTTCGTTCCATTGAGTTAGGAGATTCTTTGCCACTTGCTAGATTAGCTCAAGGTCATCCAAAAGACTGCAAGCAGGCTTTAGATGCTGGTGCAGGAGGGGTAATAATTCCTATGGTTGAAAGTGCTGAGCAACTTATAATAATTCGTGATGCATGCAGATGGCCGCCATCTGGATCAAGAGGCGTTGGGTTTTCAAGAGCAAACTTATTTGGTAGAAACTTTGAAAGTTATAAGAAAGAAGCTCAATCTCCATTATTCATAGTTATGATTGAGAGCATTTTGGCTGTTGAAAATCTTGACTCTATTCTAAGTGTTGAAGGAATTGATGCAGTTTTTATTGGCCCTTATGATCTTTCAGCATCAATGAATTTGATGGGAGAGTTTGAGAATAGTAAGTTTATAGAAGTAATGACAAAAATTAAAATTACTTCAGACCAGAAAAATATACCCTGTGGAGTGCACATTATTGAGCCTTCTGAGTCTGAAATGTCCAAAAAGATTGATAGTGGTTACCGTTTTATAGCCTACTCAATGGACAGTGTTTTTTTGAATAAATCAGTATTAAATCCACTCAGATAGTTTGATTGATATTTATGAAAAATAAAATATTAATAACTGGTGTTGCTGGATTTATAGGTTCAAAAGTTGCCCATAGATTTATTGAAGAGGGTTATCAAGTTGTTGGGGTTGATAATTTATCTGGTGGAAAGATTGATAACATACCTAGAGAAGTTGATTTCATTCAGGGAGATCTTGCAGTTAAAAAGACTTTTGATAATATTCCTAGCGATTGCTCTAGAGTACTTCATCTTGCAGGCCAATCATCTGGTGAAATAAGTTTTGATGATCCGGTTTTAGATTTGCAAAAAAATACTATTTCTACTTTAAATTTAATTGATTATGGTATTAAGAACTCTATTAATTCAATATTATATGCAAGTTCAATGTCAGTTTATGGATCTGTTGATGATAAGCCTGTTAGAGAAAAAGACAATACCCATCCACTTTCTTGCTATGGTGTAGGTAAGCTTGCTGGTGAAGGCTATTTAAAGGTTTATCAAAAACAACTTCCTTTTATCTCTTTACGTATGTTTAATGTCTTTGGTCCTGGCCAAGATATGGATAATTTACGCCAAGGCATGGTTAGTATTTATCTTGCCCAGGCATTAAAAAATAATAAGATAGAAGTTAAAGGAAGTGTTGATCGCTTTAGAGACTTTATTTTTATTGATGATGTTGTCGAAGCTTGGTTTAGATTATCAACTGAATCAAAGGCTTATGGTCAAACATTAAATTTAGCTACTGGTAAAAGAACGACAGTTTATGATTTGCTTGAAAAAATTTGCAAAAATATTCTAGGTTGTGAATATTTTATCAAAGGAAATACCCCTGGAGATCAGAATGGAATATATGCTAACATTTCTGAATTGAGTAAATATATTGATACCGATAAGTTTGTATCTTTAGATGATGGATTAGAGAGATTTGTTAAATGGTCAAAATAATTTTTAAATTTAATTACATAATATAAATATGAATATTCTAGCTGTTATACCTGCCCGAATGGGCAGCAGTCGTTTTCCTGGCAAGCCAATGGCTAAGATAAATGGTAAACCAATGATTGGCCATGTTTACGAAAGAGTTATTCAATGCGAATTATTGACAAAAACTGTTGTTGCAACATGTGACTCTGAGATAGAAGCATATATTTCCTCTATTGGTGGAAAGGCTGTGATGACAAGTAATCTTCATGAGAGAGCCTCTGATAGGTGTGCTGAGGCTCTTCTTCATATAGAAAAAGAAGATAAAGTGACTTATGACATTGTAGTGTTAGTTCAAGGAGATGAGCCAATGACTCATCCAGATATGATTACAGAGTCTCTAAAACCTTTAATTCAAGATGATGAGGTTATGGTTGTGAATCTTCTAGGAAACATTGAGTCTGATGAAGAGTTTGAGGATCGAAATTGTATTAAAGTAGTTTGTGACTTAAAAGGCAATGCTATATATTTTTCAAGAGAGCCAATTCCTACTAGAGGAAAAACAGAAAAAATTACAAAGAAAAAACAGATTTGCGTTATACCTTTTAAGAGAGATTTTTTGCTCAAATATACAGCACTAGAGCCAACTCCATTGGAGATTGCTGAATCAGTTGATATGATGAGAGTACTTGAGCATGGCTATAAGGTGAAGATGGTTGCTACTAGGCATCAAACTTTTTCCGTTGACACCCCGGAAGATCTTGTTAGAGTTGAAAGTTATATGCAAAATAGTGATTGATTCCTATTTTTTTGATGCATTACTTTATCTAATAAGCTTGTGAAAAGTCAATTTGATCTAGTAATTTGGGATACATCAGATGACATACCACTGGATTACCTCGATTTAGTTTATTGGCAGAGTTATGGTGAGAAAAATTCTAGGAATACTGTTTCTATTTCTAGGCTTGTAGAAGAAAATTCTGAATATTATAAGTCAAAATATCTGGCTAAAATTTATGAAATTGGTGCTCAGAAAATTAATCAAAAAACAATTGTAGAGCATTTTAAAATAAGACCTGAATTCAGTTACTGGTGGTTAACACTCGTTTCTGAAAAGTCTAACTACTTTAAATCACCTCAAATTGAAAATATAATAAAGTTAGAGGCGCTTCATGATTTAATAGTCAGTAAAGGCTACAAGAAAATTAAGTTAGTATCATCAAATAATGAGCTTTCTATTGCAGTTAAATTATTGACTGATAGTTTAGAAATAGGTTTTAACTGGCACCAGTTAGCATCACAAGCCGATAAAAATAATAGCTTAATAAGAAAAATTTATGGTCGACTACCTTATTATATGAAAAGTATATTTTGGCTTATCAGAAACTCAATTTATTATTGGCCCTTAAGGGGGGTTGGAATAAATGCTTGGAAAAATTCTGAGGCCAAGGTAACTTTTTCTACTTATTTTGATAACGTAACTGGAGGTCTGAATAATAGTAAATATTGGACTGCATTGCCTAATCTTCTTATTAGAAATGAGATTAAGTCGAATTGGCTGCATGTTTTTGAAAAAGATCAATTTGCTACTACACCTAGAGAAGCTAAAAATAAAATGATATATTTTAATAAAACATGCTCTTCATATCAAGTGCATGTATTTCTTCACTCATTCTTGAGTATTAGGTTAGTTACTAAGGTTTTTTTTGATTGGTTGAAAATTATTAAATTGTCAAGAGTATTAAATACTCATATACAAAATAATAGTGGCTTTATATGGCCCTTAATTAAAACTGATTATTTTCTGTCTATGATTGGACCTGTATCTATGAGTAATTTAATGGAATTAAATTTATTTGAAAAAGCAATGAGTGCTATTCCAAATCAAGAAAGAGGGTGTTATTTGCAAGAAAACCAGCCATGGGAATTAAGTTTCATATATTCATGGAGGCAAAATAACCACTCCAATAATTTACTTGGAATCCCTCACTCTTCTGTTCGATATTGGGATTTAAGATACTTTTTTGATTCAAGATCATATTTTTCTGATGAAGATTGTAGTTTGCCGTTACCTGATAATGTTGGAGTTAATGGTATTGCTGCCAAAAAATTATATATTGAGCATGGTTACCCTGAGAAGAAACTTTTAAGTATTGAGGCGCTAAGATATCTTCATTTAAATTTAACAAAAGATTCTGTGAAAGCTAAGTTAAAAAAATCTACAGTTATTTTAGTGTTAGGAGACTATATGGAGAAAGATACTGATTTCCAAATGAAGTTATTAGAAACTTCAAATTCTTTTTTAAGTGACGCATTCAAATATATTGTAAAATCTCATCCTAGCAATCCTATTAAACCTTTAGATTATCCAAATCTATCTTTCAGGGTTTCTGAAAAACCTATATCTGAGTTAGTTGAAGAATGCTCACTCGCTTATACTAGTAATGTCACATCTTCTGCTCTAGATGCGTATTGTTCTGGGTTACCGGTTATTTCAGCTTTTGACCCAGCTAATCTTAATAGAAGTCCTTTGCGAGGATTTAGTGATGTGGTTTTTGTAAGTAATTCTGATCAATTAATCAAGGCCGTGGAAACTAAAAGTAAATTGCAGGGAGCTGGTTGGCAAGGAGAGAGATTCTTTAATTTGAACTCTGATCTTAAGCAATGGAATTTTTTTTTAGGGCTATAACTAGATGGGCTTTTTACTACTTTGACTAAGATAATATGTCAATAAACTTACTAATAAAAGTTCTTTTTAAAGATCTTGACAGCTTGATATTTTATAGAGAGAGTTAATTATGACTATAAAAAATTCAATCTCAAGTTTTGTATTGATAATTCTCTCTTTAACCCTATATTGGAGATTTCGAGTATATGTGTCTGAAAGCACTTATATTCCTTTCCTTCAATTTGGCCTTATTTCAATTCTTATAGCCTTGAATCCCAACTTTATTTTTAAAAAAGATTTTGATAGTTACTTAGTATTCATTTTTGCCCTTTATATTGCAATAAATTCTTCTGTTTATTCTATTTTTAATGATGCCTCAGCAGTTTATTCTTTAGGTTCTGCAGCGGTGTCTATTTCTTTGCTAATTCCTTTTTTTGTTAGTAGAGGTTTAGGTGGTTTAGTTAATTTTAGATTTTTAGTATGGGTAATTTATTTTGGCTTATCTATATTTCTTCTTTATTATTTAGTGGTATATTTTTTATCAGCTCAGTATGAAATGGGAGGAATTTCTTCTAGAACAATGCGACAAAGAGTTCCAGTTCTTATGAATTTAACCCTGTTATTATCATTACTATTAACTAGTAAATCAATTTTAGTAAATATTTATACAAAAGTAATTTTCCTATGTGCATTATTTTTCATTGTGCTGTCATATTCAAAAGGCGCCTATCTGTTATTAGTTATAAATTTAATATTATTGTTAAAATATACGAATCTAAGAACATTTATGCTACTTTTAATTTTTCTGCTAATAACAGGCATAATATTCATTCAATTTTCAAGAGTAACAGGACTTTATGAGACTGATTTTATTGTATATAGGTTTGATCAGCTGTCTAGGATGTTTCAAGATTACACATCCTTTGGATCATCTTATGAAAGAGTTGAAATTTGGAGAGCGTTGTATGATTATATGACAATGGAAACACCAAGGTTCTTTTTTGGAAATGGAGAATCTGGTCCCCATGTTGCTAATCTTTTTATTGATAAACCCGAATTTAAGTCCATAATGACTTCAGAAAGTCAATATATGAGTACTTTTTTTAGAGGCGGACTATTAGGATTGATTCTTCAAGTTTTAATTATTTTTAGGATTACCTTTTTAAGTTATAAGCTTAAGTTTTTGGATAAAGAAAATAGTGATTTTTTCTTAGTTTTGTTTATATATTTTATTGGAGTGATACTTTATCTTAGTTTTAATCCTTCTTTGAGGGATAGAGAGTATGGAGTACTTTTTTATTTTTTATATGGATTAATTGTTCTTAGGATGGATAAAACATATAATAGAATTCCTGTTGTTTAGATTCTAGTCTTATATAAATTCTAAAATTAACCCTTTAATAACTACTCATAATAAATAATATAGCAAAATGAATGTTTTTCTTAAAAATATTAGAACTTTGTTTCATCCAAAAGAAATAAAGCTAATGATTATTCTTCTGTTTGGGATGATCATAATGGCTATTCTGGAGGTTATAGGCATTGCTTCAGTTATCCCTTTTATTTCAATAGTGTCAGATTCTAATGTGATTCATTCAAATAAATATTTAAGTTTTTTTTATCAATATTTTTCTTTCAATGATGACCATCAGTTTTTAATAGCAACTGGTGCTTTTCTTCTCGGAGTCCTTATAATCTCGAATATGTTTAAATTGTTTATGAGCTGGGTACTGGTGTCTTTTACAACTAAGTCAACTCACCTTATAGCTTCTCGCTTATTTAGGTTGTATTTAAATCAATCATATGAATTTTACATAAATCGCAATTCATCTGAACTAAGTAAAAATGTTCTTTCGGAAGTTGCTAGAGCTATGTCTGGAGTTGTGATGCCTATCATGGAGTCAATTTCCAAATTTATGATTATATTTTTTATAATTATAGGTCTTATCATTGTTGACCCAATTATGGCTATAACTAGTATTTTGGTTTTAAGTTTCGTGTATGTGTTAGTTTATATGTTTGTTCGTAAAAATCTTTATAACATTGGGATAAAATCAACTGTTGCAATTTCTGATTGCTTCAAGACAACTAATGAGGCAATGCTTGGTATTAAAGAATTAAAACTTTATGGTCTTGAATCTAAATTCTATAAAAGATTCTTCTCACCTTCAGAAAAACAGGGAAAGTATAAAGCCCAAAGCAGTATTATCTCAATTCTTCCAAGCTTTGTTTTAGAGACTTTAGCGTTTGGCGGGATAGTATTAATTATTATTATTTTGATTGGAAAAAATCAAACTGTTGGCCAAGTTATCCCTTTGTTATCTCTTTATGCACTTGCTGGTTATAGATTATTACCAGCATTGCAAGCTATTTACCGAGGATTGACAAATACAAGATATAACTTACCTGCTTTTAATATTTTAATAGAAGATATTTCAATTGCTTCAACTGAATTATCTCATCATGAAAAGAATATTGCTACTCTTGCATTTAAGGATTCAATTAGATTTAAAAATGTATGTTTTTCATATTCAGGCTCTAGAGCTCAAGTACTTAATGATATTAACTTTGTAATTCAATCAAATACTACTGTTGGATTAGTTGGCTCTACTGGTGCTGGCAAGACAACTGTGGTCGATATCTTACTTGGCCTCCTATTATCTAAAAGTGGCCAAGTAGAAATAGATCAAGCTTTACTAACCAAAAAAAATATTGCTAATTGGCAAAAGAATATTGGTTATGTTCCTCAAGATATTCATTTAATAGATGCAACAATTGAAGAAAATATAGCTTTCTCTTCCTACAGTTCAGAAATTGATTTTGAAAAGATTGCTGAGGTTTCAAAAATTGCTGAATTATCGAGTTTCGTCGAAGATTTGCCAAATCAATATAAAACTAATATTGGTGAAAGAGGAGTGAAGCTAAGTGGAGGTCAGCGCCAGCGTATTGGAATAGCAAGGGCATTGTATAGAGATCCAAGTTTAGTAGTCTTTGATGAGGCTACAAGCTCATTAGATGGGATTACTGAAGAAAATGTCATGAATTCAATCAATAAACTTAACCATAAAAAAACTATAGTCATTATTGCTCATAGACTTTCGTCATTAAAGAGGTGTGACATTATATATATGCTGGAAGATGGAAATATTGCAGATAAAGGAAGTTTTGAGGAGCTGATTGAAAAAAATGATAAGTTTAGAAGAATGGCTAAAACTTTATAAGCAAATTTAATAATAGATCATAAAATATATAAATGAAAATTAAAGTTGGAATAGATGCTACTTATACCCCATCTGGTGGTGCCAAAACTCAATTAATTAACATGTTGAAGTTTTTTTTTATTGATGAAGATATTGAACTCTTCATATATTCAAAAAAACAAAATAAATGGTTGCTTGAAAGTTATAACCATGATGAAATTACAGTAAAGTATAGCTGGCTCTCTAGTAAATCAACTTTCATGCGGGTAATTTGGGGGCAATTATTTCTTCCTTTTTATATTTCTAAGGATAATATTGATGTTTTATTTTGTCCAGGAAATATATCCCCTTTAATTTGTAGTTCTAAGAAAATTCAATGGATTGGAACAATAGGTCCTTTTTGGGATCCAATTTATAGTTTTCCACTTGGAATAAAGCAAAAACTTGTATTTTATTTTAATAAGCATTTTATTTTGAAAAGCGCTCAAAGTGCAGATTATGTAGTGTTTGAGTCTGAGTATACTCAAAATTTTTTTATTGAGAAATACAATATTCAAGCTAATAAAAGTTCAGTTATCAATATTGGTAAGGATAATTTCTTCCTAAAAGATTTAAATTTTAAAGGATCGTCATTTAATAACTTATCTCCATTTATTTTGTGCGTATCTCATCTATATCCATACAAGCAGATACCTGAAATGATTGAGGCATTTTGTTCTATAAATAGAGATAATGACTTTAAATATACTTTAATGATTGCCGGCTCTAAGACGTCAGAGACTTACTATCAGAAAATTTTAACTACGATTGATAAGAATGATGCAAAAGAGTCGGTAAAATTACTCGGGTCATTAAGCAAAGAAGATTTATATCTGTTATATTCTAAGTGTGAGCTTATGTTGTTTCCCTCGCCATGTGAGAATTTTGCCTATACATTAGTTGAGGCAATGAGCAGAGGGGCTCCCATTGCTTGTTCTAATACTACTGCAATGCCGGAAACGTGTGGTAATGCAGCAGTTTATTTTGATCCTTTTGACATAGATGATATGAAGAAATCTATAAGTTTAGTTTTAGGTGATAAGAATTTAGAGAATAAATTGAGAGAAAATTCTCTCAAAAGAGTTCTTGAGCTTCCTTCTTATGAGGAAGTTACAACCAGGACAATTAGTATAATGAAACGGATTGTAAATGAATAAATCAAATAATTTACGTGGAACCTGTTTAGTAACTGGAGGCGCAGGATTTATTGGATCTAATTTAGTCGATTATTTGATTAATAAAGGAATTCAAGTCACTGTTATTGATAATCTAAGTTCTGGAAAACTCTTAAATTTAAGAGAGTCTATTAATAAAATAACCTTTATTAAAGATGATTTAGAAAGTTATGACTTAAAAACTCTTGATAAGATTGATTATGTAATTCATCTTGCTGCCCAAGCTTCAGTTCCATTTTCAATTTCTAATTTCAAGGAAAGTTCAAATATAAATTTGAAAAGTTCTATAAATATAATTGATTATTGTAGCAAGAATAAAATACCCCTTGTCTATGCTTCATCATCTGCAATATATGGGGAGTTGCCAAATGGAGATGATAGTTTTTCAAAAATTGACTTAATTAGTCCGTATGCAGCAGACAAATATTTTCTGGAGGTTTATTCTCAGATTTCAAATAAGTTGTATAATCTTTCATCCATTGGGCTTAGGTTTTTTAATGTATATGGGCCCAGACAAGATTCAAAAAATCCATACTCAGGCGTAATTTCTATTTTTGCTGATAGAATTTTACAAGCCAAAGAGATAACAATTAATGGTGGATTCCAAACGCGAGATTTTGTTTATGTGTCTGATGTTATTGGAATAATTTATGAGGCATTATTCCTTGTTTCTAATAAACCCATCTGCAAAATAAGTAATGTTTTAACTGGTATGTCTGTCACTATTGACCATCTTGCTGAGGAAATTATTTCTATAGTAGGGTCCAAGGTAAGTAAAAATTACTCAGACATGCTTATAGGTGACCCAGTTAAATCTGATGGAAATACTGAAAATATGTCTGACCTATTCAAAATAAATATTAAAAGCTTGACAACTCTTCATGCTGGCCTTACTAAAACGATTGAATCTATTAAGAATCAGGGATAAGATTTGAGTGTAAATAAATATGATTGGATTGTAGTTGGGGGAGGCATCTCAGGGATAGCAGTTTCTGAGATTCTTTCTAGGGGTGGGAGGTCAGTTCTATTAATTGAAAAAAATGAGAAACTTGCTTCTGAAACCACTAAGGTATTTCATGAGTGGTTTCATTCAGGATCTCTTTATTCCTTAGCACCTGACAAACTTCAAACTTTGAGATATTTACTTGGCGCAACTGATGATCTATTTGAATATTATGAAAGTTTTCCAAAAATGAATTTATATCCAACTGAACAGGGTACAAAAGTAAAAGGAGAGGGTTGGTTTAATGATGATAATGTTGAATATAGATACAAAAAACATTTAATAAACCCAGTTTGGACTTCTTTGGTATCTCGATCAATTAATATTATTGATTCATTAAATAAACATGATTGGCTTAGAAGAAGAGCAGGCTCAAATTATAGTGAGGAAAAAGTAAATTTTTCACACTGGTTTAATAAAATAATAGAGCTTAATAAGGGCAACTCTGAGTTTTATTGTAAAGCTAGTCCAGATGTAACAATAAATTCAAGAAGACTTTTAAAGGATATATTGACATCTGCTACTGAAGAAGGGCTTTCTATAATAACTGATAAGCGTGTTAATAATATCTCTGAAAACAAAGATGGTGTTGTTGTAGAAGCTGATGGAATTAATTTTAAATCTGATAAAGTGGTGATATGCAGTCCAGATTTAATTTCCAAGTTATTAGGCATACCTATTAAAACAAGTTTTGCACCAATGGCTGTTGTTGAGGAAGTGCCTGAAGATGAAAAGAGTTTCGTAGAGTTAGATTATAATACTCGAAAATGCATTAATTTATTAAAAAAGACTGGAGGAGTTGGTCAAGCAGGAGGTATTTCATTAAAAAGAAAAGACGACATTGAGTCATATTTGTCTTATATTATTGCTGAACACAAAAAAAGAAACCCCTCTATTAAGGTTGTTGATACATATATTGGCTTAAAAAAGGAGTTAGTAATGAAGGGAGAGGATCGAAATTATCTTTATCATATTAACCAAAATAGTACTAGAGTGTGGTCTATAGTTTTAGGAAAATTTAGTTTAGCATTTAGTATGGCTCCAGAATTTTACCGAAGAATTTATTTGGAAAATCCACCAAAGTTGATAAAAAAATCTATAAAAAGTATTAAAATTGATAATCTTTCAGAAACTTCATGGAAAGAGATAATATTAAAATCAAGAGAATAAATTATGGGAATGATAAAGTTACCAGAAAAGTCAGTTAGTTTTTTTAATGCTAATTATTCTAAAATATTTGAAACTGGAAATTTAGCTGAAGGAGAATGGAATAGTAAGGTAGCAGAATGGACATGCTCTTATACTTCCTCAAAATATTCATTAGCGTTTAATTCAAATGGCTCTGGAATTTTTGCAATTTTAAGAGTTTTAAAGCAATTTAAACAAAAGACCAAAATATTTATACAAAGTAATACGATGTATGGCGTAAAGACTATGGCTTTAACTTCTGGGCTTGAGTTATGTGGCTATGTAGATTGTAGTTTAAGTTATCTGATGCCATCATATAAACAGGTTGAAGATTTTATTAGCTCTTTAGATAATCCAAGTGAGTGTGTATTCTTATTGACTCATATCGGAGGCTGGGTTAATCCTGATATTGAGAAAATTGCAAAGTTATGTAAAGATAATAAAGTAGCATTAATTGAGGATTGTGCCCACTCGCTTGGTTCTACTCTTAAAGGACAGCACACAGGAACCTTTGGTGACGCTGGTGTTTATTCTCTTTATGCTACTAAAGCTGTGCCAGTTGGTGAGGGTGGTATTGTTGTAACTCAGGATGAAGAGCTTCACTCCATGCTTGAAAAATTTATTATCTATGATCGTTTTGATCAGAAATTAGATTTAGGCATAAATCTGAGAATGTCAGAGATTAACGCACTACTTTCATATTCAGTTATTCAAGAAACTGAAGAAATAATTAAAAACAAATATCACACAGCAAATAAATATATTGATTCATGCGATAAATTTGACTGGAGTTATATTCATCCTTCGGAACATAACCAAAGATCCAACCTTTATAAATTTATATTATTATCTAATTCTTTAGATCCTGAAAAAGAATTTTCAAACATCACAAATAGAACATCACCAGTATATGATTATGCTCTTGGTAATGATCCATATGAATTAATTAAAAGACATATCTGTTTGCCAATTTGGTACTTATTAGAAAATAAAAAAATTGATAATGTTATTATAGAATTAGAGTCAAAAAATATCTTAACTACTAAGTGAATAAAATGTTTAATAATGAAATTTTGTTAATTACAGGTGGTACTGGATCATTTGGTAATGCAGTTATTCAAAGATTCTTACATTCTGAAATAAAAGAAATAAGAGTTTTTAGCCGTGATGAAAAAAAACAGGATGATATGCGTAAGAAGTATAATCATCCGAAGTTAAAATTTTATATTGGTGATGTGCGTGATAGAAGTAGTTTAAGATCAGCTATGCGAGGAGTTGATCATGTTTTTCATGCTGCCGCACTAAAGCAGGTCCCTTCTTGTGAGTTTTACCCATCAGAGGCAGTTAAAACAAATATTCTTGGAACTGAAAATCTACTTGAAGAGGCCATTTCTCTTGGTATTAAGCGTGTAGTTTGCTTAAGTACTGACAAAGCTGTTTACCCAATAAATGCTATGGGAATTAGTAAAGCTATGATGGAGAAAGTGGCTGTTGCAAAGTCACGTGAAAGTCAAAATACAATTATATCTGTAACACGATATGGAAATGTAATGGCCTCAAGAGGCTCAGTGATTCCTTTATTTGTCGAACAGATTCAAAGTGGTAAAGAAATTACAATAACTGATCCTTCAATGACTCGCTTTATGATGATTTTAGATGATGCAGTTGATTTAGTGCTTTATGCATTTGAAAATGGGAGTTCAGGTGATATTTTTGTTCAAAAATCACCAGCCACAACTATAAAAACTTTAGTTAGCTCACTAACTGATTTATTAGGTGCTGCAAATCATAAAGTTAAAGTCATAGGAACAAGGCATGGAGAAAAACTATACGAATGCTTGTTAAGTCGAGAAGAAATGGCAATTGCAAAAGACTTAGGAGACTACTATCAGGTAAAGCCTGACCTACGAGACTTAAATTATGGAAAGTTTATTGATCAGGGTGAAATGGAAATCTCCAAATCAGTGGATTATAATTCACACAATACAATCCAGCTTGATGCAGATGGAACTAAGGCTTTATTAATGAAGCTTGAATTTATACAATCTATTATGAATGATGATACTCAAATTTAGTTGTAAGCTATGAATAATGACCAACATTTAAATGTGTTGATTACTGGTGCAGATGGTTTTATTGGTAAAAATCTGGTTATTAGAGCGAATGAACTTCATAATGTTAATGTTCTATTATTTACTAGAAAAAACGACATTCAAAAACTTAAAAATCTTGTAAAAAAATCTGATGTAATAATTCACTTAGCTGGTGTTAATCGCTCAATTGATCTTGAAGTCTTTGAGAAAGATAATACAACTTTGTCACATAAAATATGTGAATTAATTAAATTAAGTGGAAAGAAAATACCTTTATTCTTTTCTTCCTCCTCACAAGCGGATGAAGACAATCCTTACGGAAAGAGCAAGCTTGCTGCTGAACACTATTTAACTAGATTCTCAGTTGAAACCAAAAATCCAGTTACTATTTGTCGCTTACCAGGAGTTTTTGGAAAATGGTCTAAACCAAATTATAATTCGGTTGTTGCTACATTTTGCTACAACGTAGCTAATGACCTCCCAATAAAAGTGCATGATAAATCCTCAATATTAGAGTTAGCTTATATTGATGATGTAATTGATGATTTTTTAAAGATAATATTTCATTTCCCTGAAAAAATTACTTGGTTGGAATTAAATAAAACTTATCAAACTACCGTAGGTGAAGTATCTGAACAGATTATTTCCTTTAAAAGTAATCGTGATAATTTAATATCTGATAGAGTTGGAGTTGGCTTAACTCGTGCGTTATACTCAACTTACATTAGCTTCTTACCACCAGAGCAGTTTACTTATGATTTGCCAATGTATCAGGATGAAAGAGGAATTTTTTGTGAAGTCTTGAAAACTTTTGATAGCGGTCAATTCTCTTTCTTCACAGTTAATCCTGGTGTTACCAGAGGCTCTCATTACCATCATACTAAAACAGAAAAATTTGTTATATTGAAGGGCGTTGCAAAAATGCGCTTTAAAGAAATAATATCCCAAGATACTTATGAGTTAATAGTTTCGGATAAAAAACCACAAGTTGTTGACACAGTTCCTGGATGGGTTCATGATATTACAAATATTAGTGAATCTGAATTAATTGTTATGATCTGGGCTAATGAAGTTTTTAATGTTAATAAGCCTGACACTATTAAAGGTGAAGTTTTATGAAAAAATTAAAAGTTATGACTGTTGTTGGAACCAGGCCAGAGCTAATTAGGCTGTCAAGAGTTATTAGTAAGCTTGATATACATACGGAACATATATTAGTTCATACAGGACAAAATTATGATTATGAATTAAATGAAATTTTTTTTTCTGATTTAGAAATTAGAAAGCCAAACTATTTTTTGGAGTCTTCAGGAGGTAATGCATCTGAAACTATTTCTAAAGTTATTACTAATGTAGATAGTTTGCTTAGTAAGGAGGAGCCTGACGCTTTGCTAATTCTTGGCGATACAAATAGCTGTATGGCAGTAATTCCAGCTAAAAGAAAAAAAATTCCTATTTTTCATATGGAGGCTGGGAATCGATGTTTTGATCAAAGGGTTCCAGAGGAAATAAATAGACGAATTGTAGACCATACTGCGGATATCAACTTAACCTATAGTTCAATTGCAAGAGAATACCTTCTTAGGGAGGGCTTGCCTCCAGATATGATAATTAAGATAGGAAGTCCAATGAACGAAGTCTTAAATTACTATAGAGATGGAATCAACTCTTCAGACATTTTAAAAAAATTGAACTTAGTTCCCGGTAATTTTTTTGTTATGAGTATTCACAGAGAAGAAAATTTAGATATAAAGGGTAATTTTAAAAAAATTGTACAAATAATTAATAGTATTGCTAAAAAATATAATTTGCCTGTAATTATTTCCTCTCACCCGCGAACACAAAAAAAAATTAATGAAAATAATATATCTTTCAACAAAAACGTAATCCTGATAAAGCCAGTTGGCTTTAAGGATTACAATAAATTACAGATTTCTTCGAAAGCAGTTCTTTCAGATAGTGGCACAATTAATGAAGAATCATCAATTCTTGGTTTCTCTGCATTAAATCTTCGGGAAAGTCATGAAAGGCCAGAGGCAATGGAAGAAGCTTCAGTTATGATGGTCGGATTAGAAGAGCTAAGTGTCCTTCAAGCCTTAAATGTTCTTTTTAATAGTAATGATTCATCACAAATGGCAGGAGATTATTTGCCACTCAATGTATCCGACAAGTTGGTAAAAATTATTCATAGTTATACTGGCTATGTCAACAGAGTGGTATGGAAAAAATATTGATATATTTATCATGCATATTCTTATAGTAACTCAATACTTTTGGCCTGAAAATTTTAGAATTAATGATTTGACTTCTGAGTTAGTAAATAGAGGGCATAAAGTAACTATTCTTACTGGGCAGCCAAATTATCCTGAAGGTTTTGTATACCTAGATTATCTTAAAAACGAATCAAATTATAATTACTATAAGGGAGCTAAAGTAATTCGTGTTCCAATCATAACTCGTGGAAAAAGCAAAATTAAGTTGCTTTTAAATTATATAAGTTTTGCCCTTTCAGCTTCTACGATTGGTATTTATCGATTAAAAAATATTAATGTAGACTCTATATTTGTTTTTGAACCATCTCCAATAACTGTAGGTTTTCCAGCAATTCTACTGAGAAAAATTAAGAATGCACCTGTAGTTTTTTGGGTTTTAGACCTTTGGCCTGAAAGTTTAAAAGCTATTGGAGTTATTAATTCAACAGCTTTACTTAAACTTATAGGTTTTTTAGTTTCATATATTTATAATCGTTGCGATTTAATTCTTGGCCAATCAAAAAGTTTCTTATTGCAAATTAATAAATATTCAAATCATAATCGAATAGAGTATTTTCCAAGTTGGGCTGAGCCAATATTTAAAACACCTAAGAGTAATTCTTTAAATATAAATAAAAATAATCATAAGTTTAATATTTTATTTGCAGGCAATATTGGAGATGCGCAGGATTTCCCTGCTATTCTAGATGCTGTAGATTTACTTAAAGATCACTCTGATATTCATTGGACAATAGTAGGTGGCGGTAGTCAATATAAATGGCTTAAAAATGCAATAAAAACTCGTAACTTAAATTCATTAATTAGTTTAGCAGGCACTCACCCTGTAGAAAAAATGCCAGAATTTTTTAAAGATGCTGATGCGCTATTAGTATCCTTAAAAGACGACCCTATTTTTTCAATGACTATTCCTGGAAAGATACAAGCATATTTGACATCGGGAAAACCAATATTAGCAATGTTAAATGGAGAAGGTGCAAGAATTATTATGGAATCAAAATCTGGCATTGTTTGCCAAGCAGGCGACAGTTACCTTTTAGCTGCTGCAGCTAAAAAGCTAAGCAAGCTGTCAAGCCAGGAGCTAAATGATATGGGTCAACGAGGAGTTAGATTATCTAAGAATGAGTTTGATCGCACTAAGTTAATAAACTCCTTAGAAAGCAAGTTAATGAAACTTAATAATGAAGAATACTCTACATTATGATGATTTTAGTAACTGGGGGAACAGGCTTCATAGGAAAAAGACTAGTAGATAAACTTGCAAAATCTGGTAATAAAATTCGTATTTTATCTTCTAAAAAGAATCTTCAACATAGTTATAAGGGTTCAGTTGAATTTATATATCATGATTTAATGAAAGATGAAATTACTAAAAATATTTTAATTGGTTGTGATACTATTTATCACCTTGCTGGGTACGCCCATGATTTAAAAAGCAATTCAAATATTAATCATAAATATTGGCAGTTAAACGTAGATGCAACAATAAATTTAGCTAAGATGGCTGTACATTGTGGAGTAAAAAAATTTATTTTTGTTAGTAGTGTTAAAGCTGGAGGGAACTTCAATTTAAATAGGGAGATTACTGAGAAGGATCAAAAGAATCCAGAAGATATCTATGGAATTACTAAAAGAGAGGCTGAAATAAGATTGTTTGAAATAGGTCTCAAAACTGGTCTGTTTGTATCTATTATAAGACCTTCATTAATTTATGGCCCTGGTGTAAAAGGTAATTTAAGACTTATGCTCTCAGGTATTGATAATGGTTGGTTTCCTCCTTTACCTGAAACTGGGAATTTTCGTTCTTTAATACACGTGGATGACGTAGTTGATGCTATTTTTTTATTAAAAAATGATGATAGAGCTAAAGGTGAAATTTTTATAGCTACTGATGGTGTAGCTTATTCAACAAGAGACATTTACATCTCTATGTGTAAATTTTTAGGAAAACCAATGCCATTGTGGAGTGTTCCTAAATTTTTTATTAGTTTTTTGTCTTTCATGTCTCCTGCTTTTAAGCATAAAATTAATAAGTTAAATTCAAATGAACTTTACTCAAATAAAAAACTTGAATCTATAGGTTTTCAATCTAAAAATACTTTAGGGGAAGTTAATGAAAAGAGTTTTTGATATATTTTTATCCTTAATATTAATTATACTTTTATCTTTATTGATGGTTTTCATTTTGATAGCTATTAAATTGACTTCAAAAGGGCCTATTCTGTTTTGGTCAAATCGAATGGGAAAAAGTAATGTTTTTTTTAAGATGCCTAAATTTCGTTCTATGAAGACTACAACTCCTATTCTTGCGACTCATTTACTTCAAGATCCTGAGCTTTACTTATCTCCTATTGGAAGTTTTCTCCGTAAATACAGTTTAGATGAACTACCCCAGCTATTTAATGTTATTAAAGGTGATATGAGTTTAGTTGGTTATAGGCCTGCATTATTTAATCAAGACAACTTAATCAATATGAGGAAAGAAAAAGGCCTAGAAAATATTTTGCCTGGGATTACTGGCTTAGCTCAAATAAATGGAAGAGATGACTTAACAATTCCAGAAAAAGTCTCGTTAGACGTTGAATATATGAATTCTATGTCACTAGCCTTAGATATTAAAATTCTATTCCTCACATTTTTTAAAGTCTTTTCTAAAAATGGTGTCTCTCACTAACTCTTTAAGTTTATTAAAACAGCTCTTCTCTACCAGTAACAATAGCCATATTTTTTATACCTGCTGCGAGTGCCTCTTTGACTCCATATTGAAGTAATGGCTTAGTTAAAATTGGCAACATGTCTTTAGGTACGGCTTTAGTTGCCGTAAGAAAGTGAGTGCCATACCCTGCAGCTGGGAATAGGCTTTTCTTAATCAATTGTTTCAACCTTTATTTTGTGATTCAATTCTTTTTATTTTACTGATAGACTTTTAAAGTGCAGTTGTTAATTTAAATTTAGTCTATATAATGCTACTTTTAATCTATATCAAGGTTTTCTTTGTCAGTTAAAGCAATAGCCCTATCACTTTTAGTTTATTTTAGTTTAATTTCTAATTGCTATGCATATCTAGATATGGGAACTGGAGGGTACGTCCTTCAGGGTATTCTAGCAGGGTTTTTTACAACAATTTTTTTTGTTAAAGCTTATTGGAATAAAGCTCTAATACTGTTAACTAAATTATTTAAAAAAAAATGATTAAGTAAAGTCTTATGTATATTCTTGAATCATCATTTAGAGATCCCTCTGGGTATGTTTTTAATTTAAATGGTAAGTTCTATCGAGCAATCCATAGCTCATATAAAGAAAATATGGATTTATTCGAGCAGTGTGGCTTATATAATGAATTATTAAAAAATAAACAAATTCTTTCATATCATCACCTAAAGCAGAGCGACTTTAATTTAAATAAAATCTATCATAGTGTAATATTACCTGATCAATTAAAGCATATTTCGTATCCATATGAATGGTGCTTTTCTCAACTAAAAGACGCGGCTTTATTGATGCTTGATCTGCAAGAAACAGCTCTTAATTATGGAATGAGTCTAAAAGACTCATCTGCATTTAACGTACAGTTTCATAACGGATTGCCAGTAATGATTGATACTTTATCTTTTGAAAAGTATGAGGAAGGAAGCCCTTGGGTTGCCTATCAACAATTTTGCCAACATTTTTTAGCGCCTTTATTGTTGTCTAGTTTTGTAGATGAAAGATCAATAAAGTTAATGCAAGTTTTTATAGATGGAATTCCATTAGATTATGTAACCAAGCAATTACCTTTATCAGTCAAAATTAAACCAATGGTTTTCATACATATTTATTTACATTCAAAAGCTCAAAATAAATATTCAGGCCAAGTTCAATTAAATAAGAAAAATGTAACGAAAAATTCAGCATTGGGGTTAATTGGAAGTCTCAAATCTCTGGTAAATTCGATAAAATGCAATCAAAAAGACTCTCAATGGTGTAATTATTATCTTGATAATAATTACACTGATATTGCAATGAGAAGCAAGAAAGCGGTTATTAATAATTGGATTGATAATATTAAACCTAAAAATGTATGGGATATTGGTGGTAATAATGGAGAATTTACAAGGTTATTCAGCATTAAAGGAATTCATAGTATTCTTTTTGATATGGATTATAAGGCTATTGAAAAAAGCTACAAAAACTCAAAGCTTGAATGTGATAAAAATCTTTCCTCATTTGTTTTAGATTTTACTAATCCAACTCCTGGAATTGGGTGGAATAATAAAGAGAGGCTTTCAATTATTGAAAGGAGTTACGCAGATACTATTTTAGCTTTAGCGCTCATTCATCACCTTACTGTATCAAATAATCTCCCATTAGGCCATATTGCGAAATTCTTTTCAAATATTACTTCAAAATATCTTGTAATAGAATTTGTGCCTAAAGCTGATTCGCAATTTCAAAGATTATTAAAAACTCGAAAAGATATATATAGTAATTACAATCAAAAAGAATTTGAAAAAGAGTTCTCAATTTTTTTTAATATTGTAGAATTAATTAAAGTTAAAGATTCTCAACGCACCTTATATTTAATGCAAAAATGAGAAATTTAATTGGAAAGCCATGGCTTAGTGTAGTAATATTTTCAATCTATCCAATATTAATGCTCATAAATGAGAATATAGATATAGTTATTCCAAAAAATGCAATATTTCCTTTATTTTTATCAGTATTCTTTTCATTTTTCATTTATTTAACTCTATCTTTTATTACAAAAAACCAAATTAAATCGTCATTATTTGTTGTAATTTCATTACTTTTTTTCTATTATTATGGTTTTATTTACTACTCTTTTTTTAATGGATTAATTATTAATGAAATGACTATTGGCAGGCATCGTTACTTTTTACCAATTTGGTCTTCAGCGTTTGTTGTATTTACTATCTTGTTAATCAAAGTTAAGAAGCCTTTAGGTCATATAATTAAGTTTTTAAATTATATTTTTTCACTTCTAGTAATTTTTATCTTAATCTCTATATTTATCTCAATTTACTCTTTTTTTACGTCGTCATCTAGCCAAAATATTAATGACTTAACATTTGAAAAAAATGTTCCAGTTATTAAAAATAAACCAGATATATATTATATTATTCTTGACGGATATGCATCTCAAAATACGCTAAAAAATTTTTATAATTATGATAATTCTAAGTTTTATGAATCCCTAATAGACGAGGGTTTTTATATTGCGAACAATTCAACTTCAAATTATTCTAATACTCTTCTTTCTTTAAGTTCTTCATTAAATATGAGTTACTTAAATATGTCTGATAACTATCAATATGAAAGACAAATGAGTAAAAGAATTACTGATAACAAAGTAGCAAAACTTTTAATAGATAAAGGGTACAAATATGTGACTTTTGAGTCTGGTTATTCAGTCAATAATGGAAGTTACATTGCTGACTTAAATGTTTCTTGCTCATCAATTTCAGAGTTTGATTATCTTTTAATTCATTCATCATTTCTAAGCCCATTTTCCCGCTTTGCTTTTGTTCGTGATAGAATTTTGTGCCAATTCGATACTCTTAAAAAAGTTGCTTCGAATGAAAGTGAGTTTATTTTTGCTCATATAATTTCTCCACATCCTCCTTTTGTTTTTGATAGAAATGGAGATAGTGTCATGATGAGCACAGGATCAGGTTCATGGTCTGATCAAGATGGTTATGTTAAGCAACTTCAGTTTATTAATTTGAAAATACTAGAGGTGATTGATCAAATTAAACTTAATCACAATAAAGATGACTTTATTATGATTATTCAGTCTGATCATGGTCCCGCCTCGCTTGGAAATGATGAGATGTCGAATCCCTCTGATGATTTGATTAAAGAAAGAATGGGAATATTGAATGCCTATTATGTTCCTAATGATGTCGAAAGTCGGCTTTATAAGGACATAACTCCAGTCAATACTTTTAGAGTGCTGTTATCAGAATTATTTAATATAGATTTGCCTGTCCTTGATGACAAGAATTACTTCTCTCCTTTAGCCCAAGAAAAAACCATATTTACTGATGTGACTGAAATTTTGAGGCATTAAGGAGTTTCTAATGGGGATAATATGTATGGTAGTTGGAAAGATACGCACATGCCATTTGCACAATCTTTTAGTGTTGATTATTATGAAGAAAATTCACTTTTAACCCGTAAAAATATTAGTGACACACTAAGCTTGATAAATTTATGTAAACTGGATTATATAGGTATCAAATTGCTCTCAATGCCGATAGAGTCTTCATCATTAAAAAGGCGAGTAGGGGTTAATAAAGATGCTATTACAATCTTAAATAGAATGGTTAAAGCTAAATAATTTAAATTTATTATTGAGTCAAACAGAATGAAAAAATATTATATAACAGCACTTATCCCAGCCAGGTCAGGTTCTAAAGGCATTAAAGATAAGAATATTAAAAATTATAATGGAAGGCCTTTAATTTTGTACTCAATTGAACAGGGTATAAAGTCAAAATATATTGATAAAGTTATTGTATCAACTGACTCTGAAATATATGCAGAACTCTCTAGAGAAAATGGAGCTGAAGTACCTTTTATTAGGCCAAAAGAAATTTCAAATGATTTATCAACAGATTATGAATTTTTCTCTCATTATATAAATTGGTTGAATGAATTTGGGGAAAAAATTCCAGATTTTATTGTCCTTTTAAGGCCTACATACCCATCTAGAAAAGTTGCTGATATTGATAGAGCTATAGAGACCTTTGTAGCTAGTTATGATTTAGTTGATTCATTAAAAAGTGTAGTGTTGGCTGACAAAACACCGTACAAAATGTGGAGTTTGAAAAATGGTTTTATGGAGCCATTATTAGAAATTAAAAATCAAAAAGAGGCTTTTAATTTACCACGTCAGTTACTGCCTGACATATATTGGCAAAATGCATGTATCGATATAGTAAAAACCACAATAATTAATAATTCTTCATCAATTTCTGGAAAAAATATATTACCATACGTCATGAACGATGATGAAGTACACGACATAGATACAATTGAAGATTTTAATAAGTCTATTAAGCATAGGAGTTGAGTAATGAAATACAGAAAAAAACCATTGATAATTTTTGAGATGGCAAATAATCATATGGGAAGTGTAGAACATGGAAAAAAGATCATAAACAAACTAAAAGAACAGTCATTACCTTATGACTTTGAGTGTGCAGTCAAATTTCAATATAGAGATTTAGATACTTTTATCCATCCAGATTACAAAAATAGAATGGATATCAAATTTATTAAGCGATTTACAGAAACTAGATTAAGAGAAGAGGATTATTTAGAATTAAAATCAGAATGTGAAAAAGTTGGCTTTAAAACTATTTGTACCCCATTTGATGAAGTTTCAGTTGCAAAAATAATAAAGCATAATTATGACTATTTAAAAGTTGCAAGTTGTTCAATAAAAGATTGGCCATTATTAGAGGAGATTTGTAAAACTAATATGCCTGTAATTGCCTCTACTGGAGGCGCTTCACTTGATGACGTAGATAAAATTGTAAGTTTGTTTCATCATAATAATATTAATCTTAAGCTTATGCATTGTGTTGGTATATATCCTACAGCTAATGAGGATCTTCAATTGAATAGAATAGATTGGTTTCAAGATAGATATAAAAATATTGAAATTGGATTTTCCACTCATGAATCACCCGATCAGTTATTAGCTGTTGCAGTTGCAATTGGAAAGGGAACAATGATTTTTGAAAAACATGTTGGTGTTGAGGATAAAACTCAAGGTTATGAGCTAAATGCATATTCAGCTAATCCAGATCAAATAGGAAGATGGCTTAGTGTAATTAATCAATGCATTAAAATTTGTGGTGAAAAGGAAAAAGAAAATTATCAATCTAAAAAAGAAGAACTTGTAGGATTAGTTGATTTAAAAAGGGGTGTTTATGCAAAAGAAAAAATATTAGATGGTGCTGAGTTCGCTCAAAATAATGTGTTCTTTGCAATGCCAGTTACACAAGGTCAAATGACTTCAGAGGATTTCTCAAAGCATAATAATGAATTTACTAGCGAAAAAAACTATAATGAAAAAGATGCTATTAATAGCTATAGTATTAAAAAACCAAATATTGACAACATATCAAAATCAAATATTATTCACAAGATTATGGCTCAATTAAATCAGGCAAGGATTGTCATTAATAAAGGATCTGCAATTGAATTATCACATCATTATGGGATTGAAAATATTGAAAATACTGGAGCAGTATTAATTGACTGTATTAATGAAGAGTATTGCAAAAAAATACTTGTTATGGTTCCTGGCCAATCTCATCCTGAGCATTATCATATTAAGAAAAAAGAGTCCTTCCAAGTTCTTTGGGGGGAAATGGAGTTAGATCACAAATCTGTCAAGAAGATATGTTATCCAGGCGATATTGTGACAATTGATAAAAATGAAAAGCACTCATTCTCAACTAAAACTGGTGTGATATTTGAAGAAGTGTCAACAACAGCTTTCAGTAATGATTCAATATACAGTGATGAAAAAATTAATAATAACCCTAATAGAAAAACTAACTTAAGGAACTATTGGATGGTTTTTTAGGTGTTTACGACAAAAAAAAATTTTATAGTCTTCGACTTTGATGGGGTAATCGTAGAGTCCAATGAAATAAAATATAGAGAGTTTTTCAATATATTTAAAAAAAATATAAATGATATAACAATAAAAGAAATAATCCTCTCTGGCAAAGATAGGAACGATATCATTTGTAGTATTTACAATAAAATTTATCAACCTGACGGCGGCTCTTTGAATATAAATGTATTTATAAAAAAATATAGCGAAAATGTTCACTCAGAGATTCTTAGAATTGGAATGAATAAAAGTATTATTGATTTTTTTAATAAAAATAGTAAAGATTTGTTTATCAATTCTGCTACTCCACAAAAAGAGCTTCAACTTTTATGTGAAGATTTGTGTGTTAGTAATTTTTTTCTTGAAATTTTGGGTGGGCCAAATACAAAAGAAGAGAATTTTAAATATATATTTGGGAAATATAATATTAAGCCAAACCAAGTGGTTTTTTTTGGAGATATGAATTCAGATGAACATGCTTCAAAAATAATGGGAGTTGAGTTTTCTCCAATATTTTCTAAAGGTTCAGATTTACTTTAAAAAAAATTTAATATTTAAAAAAAATTAGGTAGAAAGGGTCCATTCAAATTTACTCGACAGTGACTGATTTTGCTAGATTTCTTGGCTTATCAACATCTGTACCCTTAGAAAGCGCAACATGATAACTAAGTAATTGAAGTGGTATTGTAAAGATAATAGGTGCTGTTATTCGACCAAGATTTGATGTAATTGGAATAATTTCCATTGAATCCATTTTTTGAATTTTTGAATTTTCATCTTCAAATACTATCATTTGTGAGCCCCTAGATTTAACTTCTTGTAAATTAGACTTAAGCTTACTTAATAATTCGTCATTTGGCGCAATAGCAATAACTGGCATATCTTTGTCAATTAGGGCAATTGGTCCATGTTTTAATTCACCTGCTGGGTATGCTTCAGCATGAATATAGCTAATTTCTTTTAATTTGAGAGCGCCTTCCATGGCAATAGCATGCATTGTTCCTCTCCCAAGAAAGAGGGCGCTATTAGAGTTTTTAAAGCGTTTTGCTAGCTTCTTAATTTGAAACTCTTGAAGTAATGCTTCATTGATTAATCCTGGTAATCTTTTTAAGCCATCAACAATTTCTTTTTCTTGCTTCTTGTCAATTGTATTTTTTAATTTACCAATTGAGCAAGTTAAGAGTGCTAGTGAAACAAGTTGAGTGGTAAACGCTTTTGTGCTTGCAACTCCAACCTCAGGGCCCGCATGAGTTAAAAACGATAAACTAGAAATTCTAGTTAGGCTAGATTCTGCAGAATTAGTTATACAAAGAGATGTAATGTTACTATTTATTTTCTTTGCAGTCTTAAGAGCTTCAACTGTATCAGCTGTTTCACCACTTTGTGAAAGAGTAACAAAGAGAGTATCATTTAATAGGATTGGCCGACGATATCGATATTCACTTGCTACCTCAACATTACATGGTATCTTAGCAATATCTTCCAACCAATATTTAGCTACTAGGCCAGCGTTATAACTTGTTCCACAAGCTACAATTTGAACCTGTTTAATTGCACTAAAATTTTCTTTAGCCTTATGCCCAAAAGATGAAATTAAAACTGAATCATTTGTAATGCGTGACTCTAATGTATCCCTTATAGCTTGGGGTTGTTCAAAAATCTCTTTTTGCATAAAGTGATCATAATTGCCTAAATCCACTTGGCCTTTTTTTAATTTTGAAGTTTTAGTAGGGCGGTTAACTAGATTACCATTTAGATCATAAATCGTAATTTTATCTATTTTTATTTCAGCAACATCTCCCTCTTCTAGAAAAATAAATTCTTTAGTTACAGATAAAAGAGCCATCTGATCTGAAGCAATGTAATTTCCATTCTTCCCAATACCAATTACTAGAGGTGAGCCCTTCCTCGCAGCAACAATTTGATCTGGATATTTAGATGAAATGATCCCTAATCCATAAGATCCAGAAAAAGATTTAGTAGCAAGTTGTACTGATGAAATTAAAGTACTACATGATTTCATAGCGAAATCAATTGCATGCCCAATAACTTCAGTATCAGTCTCAGATGAAAAGGAGTAACCCTTAGTTAATTGATCATTTTTAAGTTCAATGTAATTTTCAATAATACCATTATGAACCAAACTGACTGAATTTTTTGATATATGAGGATGGGCGTTGAGAACCGAAGGTTCACCATGAGTTGCCCAGCGTGTATGAGCAATTCCAATATTTCCATTAATTTTTAAATCTCTTGCCTTTAAATTATCTTCAAGGTTTTTTACCTTGCCGACTGACCTTGCTCTATCAAAAGTGTTATTTTTAGATAAAACTATAAGTCCAGATGAGTCATAACCTCTATACTCTAGAAGGTTTAGCCCTTCTAGTAATAGTGCTGTAATATCTTTATTTGTAACGCCACCAACAATTCCACACATAAGTACATTCTAATAAACTAATGATTAGTATTATAGTTAATAAATCAATTTTTGAGCTAATAGTAATTACACTTAAAATAAGCTATATTCTGTGAATTTTAAGGGTTTCTAAGCTAAATGAACTTTTAGATTATAATAAAGAACATAATGAAAGCTGACTTACATAATCACTCGTACTATTCAGATGGCGTATTGTCTCCAAGTGAGGTCGTTAAGCTAGCTAGTGAAGCTGATTGTGATTTATTTTCATTAACAGATCATGACACTACTGACGGAATTGCTGAAGCTCAATTAGAGGCAGACAAATTAAACTTAAGTCTTATTAACGGCGTTGAAATATCTGCATTTTGGCGAAATATGGCCATTCATATTTTAGGGCTCGGAATAGACATAAATAATGATATCTTACAAACTGGCTTAGAGCATAATCAAAAACTACGCAAAGAAAGAGCAGAAAAAATAGCTCTTAGCCTTTGGCGCTCTGGAATTAAAGATGCACTAGAAAAAACGCAAAGCTTTAGTAAAACGGACATGTTAACTCGAACGCATTTTGCGCAGATGTTAATTAGTGAGGGTTATTGCAAAGACATGAAAGCAGTATTTAGGCGCTATTTAACGGGTAAAAAGCCTGGAGGAGTTAGCGTTGAGTGGAAAGGTT
>Ga0209816_1000155_pt1 | contig 56318 bp, 35 predicted proteins | sample CoawatmetaG01DNA_FD_187509 | JGI IMG/M metagenome (GOLD analysis project Ga0209816, IMG submission 187509) | Marine microbial communities from the West Antarctic Peninsula - Coastal water metaG017-DNA (SPAdes) (version 2) | ecosystem: Environmental > Aquatic > Marine > Coastal ...
TTTCGTGAATACCTTCTCCAAATCCATAATTCCCACCCATTGGTTTAACATCAATAAAACCTGATTTTTCAAGCATTTCTTGAGCTTGTTCAGTCATATCTTTTCGCATATTTAATTCATTTTCTCTAAGTTGAGCATCAAAAGTAACAGTAGGCAATCCCCATTTGTCAGTTTTATCATGGTTTAAATACATTTTATTATCATGATAAGGTAAAGTCTCTCCAAATCCATTTAATCCCATTGACCATTCTCCTGGAGATAAGACGGCTTCCTTTAATTCTTTACCATAAGATAACTCCTTAATAGTTTCGGTCCAATCTGTTCTACTTGCCCCCCCTTGGTACCCATATCCTCTAACAAAATCTTTTCTATTTGTTGTTCCTCCAATATTTCTAAATCTTGGGATATAAATTCCATTTGGTCTTCTTCCTGTATAATATTTGTCTTTAAACCCATCAAATTTACCCGTTGCACCTACTTGAAAATGATGATCCATTAAATTATGTCCAAGTTCCCCTGAATCATTCCCCATTCCATTAGGGAATCTATTAGATTTTGATTGTAATAAAATTGAAGTTGAACCTACTGTCGATGCACAAACAAAAATGATTTTTGCATTAAATTCATAAGTAAGGTTATTTTCAGAATCAATTATCTTGACTCCTGTCGCTTTCTTTTTACTATCATCATAGACAATTTCGTATACTAAAGAGTTAGGTCTTAAAGTCATATTTCCAGTCACTTCAGCCGCAGGTAATGTAGAGGAATTACTACTAAAATAAGCTCCAAATGGACACCCTCTTCTACAACGATTTCTATATTGGCAAGTTGATCTTCCTAAACCAGGTTTAGTGCCTTCTGTAATGTGAGCAATTCTACCAATAGTTAAATTTCTGTCATTATATTTTTCTGATATGGATGATTTTAAAACATCTTCTACACAATTAAGTTCCATGGGCTTTAATAACCTTTGGTTTGGAAACTGAGGGAGATTTAAATTCTCTCCACTTACTCCTATATAATCTTCAACGTAATCATACCAAGAAGATAAGTCTTCATATCTTATGGGCCAATCTACTCCATAACCATCATCTTTATTAGCTTTGAAATCATATTCTGATAAACGATAACTTTGTCTACCCCAAAGCAGTGATCTTCCGCCAACATGATACCCTCTAATCCAATCAAATCTTTTATCTTCATTATAAGGGTGTTCTATATCATCTACAAATAGATGCTTAGTAGCTTCTTGATTAACATATCCAGTTCTACTTTGTTTAGGCTGTCTTTTTCTAATTTCTTCTGTAATAACATTTCCAGATGGAAAATCCCAACTTTCCATGTTTGCTGTTTTGTAATCCTCCACATGTTTTAACATATGCCCTCTTTCTAGAACTAAAGTTTTCAATCCACTTTCACAAAGTTCCTTCGCAGCCCAACCCCCACTAATTCCAGTTCCAATTACAATTGCATCAAAATTATTTTCCATTTTATTTGGTTTATAACACTCTAAAATTACTAAATATAGTCTCCAAAAAACTAAGGTAATATTTCAAAAGTAAACTAAATAGAGATAGAGTAAAAAATCAATATTTATTACATCTCTAATAAATTATTTTTTAACAATAGGTAATGTTATTGATGAGGGATGTAATTTAGAATGATGAATTGTGTTCCTAGCTACAATACCGTTAGATTCATTAAAATTATCTCCACCAGTATTTAAGTTTCTGGCGAACCTAGGAAAATTACTGCTGGATATTTCAATCCTAATTCTATGATTTTTCTTAAAATAATTACTAGTGGACATTTGAGATAAATCTACTTTATATACATTTCCTTTTTCCATAAAAACTTCCTTATCATAACCTTCTCTAAATCTTACTCTTTGAATAGTTTCATCAATATTATACGCTGTTCCATCTGGATAAACATCTATTAGTTTGATGGTAATATCTGTATCTTTTACATCTGAAGAAAGATATATGGTTGAATTTATAAATCCAGTTACTTCAAGTCCATTATTTAACGGTTCAGAAGTATACACTAAAACATCATCTCTGGATTCAATTTCTTGTTGATCAAACGCACCACCTTTTACAGCATTGCCCATACAACAAACACCACCTCCATTAGATGTTACTGGATCCATAGGATCATACAGAAAAGAGTCGGTATTATTTTGAATTTTTCTTTTTAATGTAGTAAGTTTCCCATCACCATACATAGTATTTGCAGAACCATTACTACTTAAATAAAAAGTAGTCATTTCTGTATTTTCAGGGGGCCACACTTCAGAATTTTGCCATTTATTTGACCCCATAGTATAATATTGAACTCTTGGAGTTTTAGCTTTGAAATCGTTATTTTTTCCTTTTAACATTAAATCAAACCAATTATATATTTGCTCATCATAATTTAATCGAGCATCTCCAACACTTCTCTGACCAACTATAGTATTCTCTGTAGCTCTAGTAAAACCACAATGTAGAGTTGGAGCAATTACTAAATATTGATCGTCTCTAACACTCAAATCCTTTGCATTACTTCTAACATGATTAAACAAAGCAATATTAGGACTTGTAGCTACGTCATACCATGAAACAAACCAAAAACTAGGAACACCAAAATCCATATCATCATGATAAAGACCTCCCTTATACCATTCTGGATCATTTGGTTTACGCCTAATCATTTTATCGAAAATTTCCTTTTTACCATTAATGTTTTTTAATAAATCTTGTAAAGGCAAGTGTTTGAAAGCTTCTGCCCAATCTACTCTTGGGTTTTCAGGAGCTAAATCATAAAAGCGTGATATTCTAATTAAATCTTCTTGAGTTGCTCCCTTTGGGATTCTTGGTTTAAACTTATCGTGTTCAACACCATATAACCATGAGGAAAATAATAACTGTTCTACTCCTCCTCTATACCAATTACCTTGTTCAAAATAATCTCCAACCCTACCAACTCCAGCTCCATAGCCTTGCGGAACCATAGCAGCATGAGATGGATGATCTAAAGCAGCAACAGCCATTTGCCACTCAGCAGTTGAAGAACAACCTAATGTACCTATCTTACCGTTAGACCAGCTTTGAGTGCTCATCCAAGAAAAGGCATCATATCCATCAGTTAAAGGAGTGCCTAATATGTCCCACTCTCCTTCACTAAAATATCTTCCTCTTTCATTTTGTACAACATAAGCATAACCTCTTTTTACAGCTTCATATGCTCTTTTATATGTCCCTTCATTTTCTTTGCCATTCCGCCACGTATTGAAGTTGTAGGGAGTTCTAGAAAAAATAACAGGGACTTTAACATTAACTTTTGGACGGTAGATATCAGTGGCTAATCCTGTGCCATCTCTCATTGGAACCATCACTTTTTGATCTACAATAGCAATTTCATTTAACTTAGAAATCATATCTTGTTGAGAACTAGATAAGTGACTAATAAAAAGTATGAAAATTAATTTAGAAATATTATAAAGATTCTTCATATATTAAATATAATGAATTACTATAAATAAATGGACCTATCTAATTTTGAATACTTAAAACTATTTTCTTCATTTTCATTTCTATCTTATGGAATCCTATCCTTTACTTCTCTTAAAATGAAAAGTGAATTTAATAGATGGGGTATATCTAAATTTAGAGTAATAGTAGGTCTTTCTCAAATAGTTGGTGGTCTTGGTTTAATATTTGGTTTTTTATATCCATTTTTAAGTTTGATATCAGCTATCGGTTTAAGTTTATTGATGTTATTAGGATTTATTTTAAGATTAAAAGTAAGAGATGGAACTTTAAAATCTTTACCTGCACTTATATACTTTATTATAAATCTAATTATTGTGCTTAATGAAATAACTTATTGAAATTTTGAAAAAAAATATTGCTATTGCGGGGGCTACAGGATTTATTGGAAAATGGCTTATTGACAGATATAAAAATGAGTTTAACATCACAGCTTTAAGCAGAAATAAAGTATTAAACAACGATCAAGGTCCTGTAAAATGGAAGCAGGTTGATCTTTATTCAATTTCTAGCACAACTGAGGTACTTGCTGAAATTGATGTTGCAATATACCTAGTGCACTCAATGATGCCATCCACACGATTAAATCAGGGAAGTTTTGAAGATACTGACATATTACTTGCTGATAATTTTTCCAGAGCTGCAGAAAAATGCAAATTAAAACAAATAATTTATGTTGGAGGAATACTTCCAAAAGATGAATATACCATATCTAAACATCTACAATCAAGATATGAAGTTGAAAAAACATTAGGCTCTAGAAGCACCCCATTAACATCGGTTAGAGCTGGAATTATAATTGGTCCAAATGGATCATCATTTAGAATAGTTCAAAAACTTGTAAAGAATCTCCCAGTTATGGCTTGTCCAGAATGGACAAAATCATTAAATCAGCCTATAGATGTATTGGATGCTTTAAAAATTATAAAATCATGCATAGGAAATGAAAAAGTATATAATAAACCTTTAGAAATAGGAGGAGATCAGATCATAACGTATATGGATTTGTTAAAGATTACGGCAAAAAAAATGAATAAAAAAAGATTGATTTTTTCATTATCATTCATAACAGTTGGTCTTTCTAAACTATGGGTAAGCTTAATTACAGGCACTAGTAAATTTTTAGTCTCCCCCCTTATCGAAAGTCTAAAGCATAAAATGACCTTAAACCCAGAAAATAGTATAGATTTTAATATTAATTATATTTCAGTAGAAGAAAGTGTAGAAAAAGCGTTAAACTCTAAAGAAAGAATTCCAATAAACCCAGAGTTTGTTAACGTAAAAAAAGAAAAGAATACTGTAAGAAGTGTTCAAAGAATTGCTAACCCAGGCAATAGATCAACGGAATTTGTGGCAAGAATTTATCCAATTTGGCTAACAAAAACCTTTGCGAATTTATTAAATGCAAATTTTGACGGAAAGTATATTAAATTCAATTTTTTATCAATTTCATTATTAGAATTAAAGGTGATAAAATCAAGAAGTGATGAGAAAAGACAACTATTTTTTATTACAGGTGGCTTACTAGTTAAAAGAACTGAAATAGGCTGGCTTGAGTTCAGGTCAGTTTTAGATAATAAATATCTGATTGCCGGAATACATGAATTTGTTCCAAGACTTCCTTGGTTTTTTTACAAATATACACAAGCAAAAGTGCACTTAATAGTTATGAAGCAATTTGAAAAATTCTTATTAAAAGTCCCAAAAAAATACGCTAGAAAAATTCAAAAAAGTTAAATCTTTAAACTTTTTATTTTAATAATATTTTAAACGCTGTAAGAGAATAAATTACTTTTGTTTTTCAGCAAGAATAGAGCAAGAATTAATGAGAAACTGAAATATATTATCATTAAAAAATATGATAATGAATAATCATTTATTAAAAATTGATTGTTTAGAAGTAAAGAGATAAGAACAATTGACACTAACGATCTGAAAATTTCAAATTTAATCGCCCAAGAATGAAAATCCATTAAAGATGTAAAACCAAATATTGATATACAAATAATGAAACCATAAGTTAATTTAAAATTAATACTTAAGTCTGAGAAATTATATAGAAAAAAAGTAAGTAACAGGTTTATAGAAATAAAATGAAAAAGAGCAATTCCTTTTAATAATGAAGAGTATTTAGGGCTATACTTGGGTCTCTCTTTTGGATTTTCTGTAATAAGCCTTGGAAACTTATTTATTACGTCTACTGGTCTCCAACCAGTAGGCATAAACCAGATTCTTAGTTTATCTTTGAAACTATTGGTATAATATGCATCTTGAATAACATTAAAAGCATGTTGAAAATTAATAACTATTGGGTTCCATGTATTGACAGGTTTTAAAACACCATAAACCGGAGGTTCTTCATCTAATTCTTCTTGAAAGGTTCCAAAAATACGATCCCAAACACAAAAAATAGCTGATAAATTTTTATCGATATAAATAGAGTTTATAGCATGATGGACCCTATGCTGTGAAGGCGTAACTATTATATATTCTAAAAAACCTAATTTTCCTATATGCTGAGTGTGATACCAAAATTGAGCAAATAAATGTAGTGGAGCGAGTACTGCAATAATATTAGCAGGAACACCAAATAAAGCTGCAGGAATTAAAAATAAAGCACCAAATCCTATCCAAGCTGAGATACTTTGCCTTAAAGCACAAGCTAAATTAAACTCTTCACTGCTATGATGAATAACATGTCTGTTCCAAAAAATATTAACCTTATGATTAAGTCTGTGATTCCAATAACTAGCAAAATCAACACAAATAAATGCAACTAAATATAAAGTCATACTAGAGTCTAGTTCAAACATAGCTATTGAATCTAGGATGTATGGATAAGAAATAATTATTAGAACCAAGCCTAGAGAATCTTTCAAAATATTAGTCATTCCAGAACTTAAACTAGAAAGAGTATCCATAAATGAATGAGTTTGTTTTTTAGTGAAATGACCATATAGAATCTCAACTAAAATTAAAATCATAAAAGCAGGAATGATCAATAATAGTATTTCGGCATAATTTAATGAAAATCCTGATTTTACCATTGTAAGAATATTAAATTATATATTTTGTTGAATTTAAATAAATAAATTGACTTGAATATTTATTTAATGTAATTAAATAATAAATTTTCTAAAAATTCTTGCTTTCCACTTTTTAATTTTAACTCTCCATTTTTTTTAGCTATTTCATAAAGATCTTGCAATTCAATCTTTCCTTTTTCAAAATCTCTGCCAAAACCTGTGTCAAAAGACTCATATCTATTTGAAATAAAATCTTTATATGGAGAATCAGTCAATAGATTATTAGCAATCAATAATGCTCTGGCAAAAGTATCAGCTCCTCCTATATGAGCAATAAACAAATCTTCTTGATCTGTTGAATTTCTCCTCAATTTAGCATCAAAATTTACTCCTCCACCTTGAAGACCACCTGATTTTAACAGTACTAACATTGCTTCTGTGGTTTCTTGAATATTGATTGGAAACTGATCAGTATCCCATCCGTTTTGGTAATCCCCTCTATTAGCATCTATACTTCCTAGCATTGCTGACTTAGCAGCAACTGTAAGCTCATGTTGAAAAGTGTGATTAGCTAGTGTAGCATGATTGACCTCAATATTAATTTTAAAATCTTTGTCTAAATTATATTCTTTCAGAAAACCTATTGCAGTTGAGGTGTCAAAATCATATTGATGTTTAGTTGGTTCCATAGGTTTAGGCTCTATAAAAAAATTTCCTTTAAATCCATTTTTACGGGCATAATCTTTTGAAATTTTTAAAAATTCAGCCATATGATCTAACTCTCGTTTCATATCAGTATTTAGTAAAGACATATATCCTTCTCTTCCTCCCCAAAAAACATAATTTTCACCTTCTAATGCAATAGTGGCATCTAAAGCTAGTTTGACCTGTCCTCCTGCCCTTGCTAGAATGTCAAATTCTGGATTGGTTGATGCGCCGTTCATATAGCGTGAATTTGAAAAACAATTAGCTGTTCCCCAAAGTAATTTAATTCCTGAAGTTGTTTTTTTTTCTTTAATATACTCTGTTATTGACTTAAGCCTGTCTTCTGATTCAGTAAATGAATTTGCTTCTTGAATTAAATCAAAATCATGAAAACAGAAATAATCAAATCCCATTTTACTAATAAATTCAAAAGCAGCATCAGCTTTATCTTTTGCAGCTTGAATAGGATTTTGAGATTTGTCCCATAGAAAATTTTGTGTTTCAGCTCCGAAAGGGTCAGTACCTTTTCCACCAAAAGAATGCCAATAAGCGATAGCAAATTTAAAATGATCACGCATAGATTTACCAGCAACTAATTGATCTGGATTATAATATTTAAAAGATAAAGGATTTTTAGAATCCTTTCCTTCAAACTTTATTTCACCAATTCCTCTAAAATATTCCTTGTTTCCAATAGTTACCATTTTATGTGTTTTAAATTTTTAGTTGTAATTTTTCTTTCCAAATATTATAAGCATCTATATATTTTTGACATTTACTGTCTGGCTCAAAGGATTTAATATAGTCATACTTTGAAAATTCTTTACTGTAAGATTTAAAATCCTGATTTTTAACCCCTACTGACCTAGCTGCTCCATAGGCACCAGAAACATTATGAATTTCTATTTCGCTCTTTAGAAGTGTAGAAATAGTAGTTGAAAATACTTCAGATTGAAATAAATTATCATTAGCTGCTCTTATTAATGAGGGGATTAAATTGTCATTTTTTAAAAGTTCCATTCCATACACAAAAGAAAAAGCAATTCCTTCTAAGGTACCCCTAAAAAGATGATCATTATTATGAATACTGGAATCATAATTTATAATATGCGAACCAATATCTTTATTATTAAACATTCTTTCAACTCCATTTCCAAAAGGCAAAACTACCAAATCTGAGCTACCTACTTTAATAGATGAAGCTTTCTGGTTCATTAAATTATAAGATTTAGAATTAGTTGAATTTTTTAATTTTTTATACTGAATGCCAGCTCCATTAATGCAAAGTAACTTGCCAATAACTGGATTTTTTATAGAATAATTAACATGTGCAAAGCTATTTATCTTTAAAGATTCTTTAGAAATAATCTGATCTGTTATAGCATATAAAACTCCCGAAGTTCCTCCACTAGCTGCAACTTCTCCTGAATTCATTACATTAAGAGAAAAAGCATTATTTGGCTGATCGCCTGCTCGATACATGATTGGTATACCTTTAGGTAGATTCGATTGCTCAGAAGCTAATTCATGTACAATCCCTTGATTTGTAAAATTATCTATAATGTCAGGTACTAAAGATGGGGCAATATCAAAATATTCTAAAAACCAATTAGCAATATTATTATCTTTAAAATCCCAAAACATTCCTTCAGACAATCCTCCAATTGTAGTATTAATCTCGCCTGTTAATCTATAGGCTAAATAATCTCCAGGAAGCATGAATTTATCAATCTTATTATAAATGTCAGGTTCATTTAATTTTACCCATGCTAGTTTAGATGCAGTGAAATTTCCAGGTGAATTTAATAAATGAGATTCGCACTTATCATTTCCTAAATCATCATAAGCTTTGTTTCCAATTTCTACAGCTCTACTGTCACACCATATAATAGATTTTCTTAAACTATTCCCGTTTTTATCAATTAAAACAAGACCATGCATTTGATAAGAAATTCCTATTCCTAATATTTGTGATGAATTTATATTGTTTTTAACGATAATTCTTTTTGTTCCTATGCACAAACATCTCCACCAAAAATTAGGATCTTGCTCAGCCCAACCTGGGTTTAAAGAAATAATTTCCATTTCAGTTGAAGGCTCATTAATTATATCTATTTTTTTTCCTGATTCAGAACAAACCAAAGCTATTTTTAAAGAAGAACTACCTAAATCATACCCTATATAATACATTGAAATAAAAGTGTTTAAATATTATTTTCCTTAAAATATAAAATATTATATCAATATGTGTAAATAAATCACAAATATTAAATACGTAAATAAACATATTTATTTACATTTGCAATCTTTAAAAGGTCGCGTAGCTCAGCTGGATAGAGCATCTGCCTTCTAAGCAGACGGTCACACGTTCGAATCGTGTCGCGATCACATCAAACCTTACCTTAATTGGTAGGGTTTTTTTGTTTGTTTACAGATGGAAGCAATTAATTCAATCCACTGTTAACAATAGATTTATTGTATTTAATAACTTAAAAATTATTTAGTTAATATTTTTGCTAATTCCTTTTCAGGAATGTGACCCAAATCATTTATTTCTTCCATCCACTTGTCAAGTTGTTCTCTTAAATCATTTAATTCATTAGAATAATTATTATCTCCAATTAAATTATTTAATTCAAAAGGATCATTTTCTAAATCATAAAATTCCTCAAAGCTTTTTGGAACTTGGAACCAAAGTTTCTGTTCTGGAGATAACGTATTTGAGTCGTTCAGTTTATTCAAATGTTGCATTAAAGCCATCTGATTTCTATAACCTATAGGCAATGCATGGGGTTTATTGATTTCATAATTTCTTATGTATTTATACCTTTTGCTTTTTACTGCTCTAATTCTATCAGGATGCTCGTCAAATCTATCACTGGCAGTAAATAAATATTTTCTTTTAATCTTTGACTTCTTATTTCCTAAAAAGGCTTTGCCTTGAAATATTTTTGGAATATCAATACTTGCAAGAGATAAAATTGTTGGAGCAAAATCAATGAAATTAAGCATATCTCTATTCCTTTTTTCTTTTACTTTAATGTTTGAAGGAAACTTAACAATCAATGGAACCTTTGATCCTGTTTCATATATTGCTCTTTTGTATCTAGGGAAAGGTCCGCCATGATCACTATAAAAAAAGATATAAGTATTATCATACAATCCCTGATCTTTCAATTTTTTTATAATCAACCCCATCTGCCTATCCATCTCAACTAAATTTGAATAGTTTACAGCTAAGGCATGTCTTGAAATAGAATCATTAGGAAATACTGGAGGAACTGTTAAATTATTTGGATCTACTTTAAGTTGTTCTTTATCCCTTTTCCATATTTCAGATTCATGAGTGACATTAAAATTGAAAATTGAAAAAAAGGGTTGCCCCTCTTCCCTATTTTGCCATGATGCATCATTACTTGAATCGTCCCATGCTTCATCTCTTAATTTAAAATTATAATCTCTTTTAGAGTTGTTTGTACAATAATATCCGTTTTCTCTTAAGATTTGGGTAAAAGGTTTAATACTTTCAGCTAATTTTGATGAATAATATGGTATTTCCAAAGAAGCTTCCTTTTTTCCTCTAAAATTTCTATTATCACTGAACGCTCTCATATTCCCAGTTCCAATAGAATTGGGATACATTCCTGTAATTATTCCACTTCTTGAGGGGGCGCATACTGGGTAAGGAGAATTCATGTCATCATATACAATTCCATTTTCAAGTAAAAAACTAATATTAGGTAAGTTAACAGATTTGTTACCGTAAAATGGGAAAAAATGCTGAGACTGGTCTTCAGCGACAAGCCAAACAATATTTGGTTGATTTTGGCCATACCCAATCGATGTAGTTAATAAAATAAGAAAGTAGAAGAATTTGAACAAGTTTTTCATATTAAATTTAATATATTAATTAATGTAAATTAATCATTATGAAATACATTAAAATTACTTTAAGCTTATTATTATTTATTATAATATTTGGATGTAATAAAGGAAATACGATTGACAAAAGTCAAAAACTAAATGTTCTTTTTTTAATTGCTGATGATTTAAATTGCGATTTAGGTTCCTATGGACATCCTCAGGTAATAAGTCCAAACATTGACAAATTAGCAGAAAATGGCACTCTTTTTGGAAATGTACACAACCAATATCCCTTATGTGGCCCATCAAGAGCTTCTTTTATGACCGGAATGTATACGGATCAAACTAAGATGACTAATAATAACGTCTTATTAAGAACTACAGTCCCTGATGTTATAACAATGGGACAAAGATTTAAACAACAAGGTTATAGATCTGTAAGAATTGGTAAAATTTATCATTTTGATAATCCTAGTTCTATAGGAACTTCGAGTGCTGATGATATATATACTTGGGATCAAACAATTAATCCATATGGAAGAGATAAAATTGAGGAGTATAAAATAAATACTTTAATACCTAGGCAATATGGCGGAACTCTAAGTTGGTTAGCAGCCGATGGTACCGATGAAGAACAAACTGATGGGATTGGTGCAACCGAAGCGATAGAGCAACTAGAAAATTTTTCTGAAACTGGACAAAATTTTTTTTTAGCTGTAGGAATGTACAGGCCTCATACACCCTTTGTTGCTCCAAAGAAATATTTTGATATGTACGACAGGAACTCTATTGAAATCCCCTACAGTGGAAGCAATGATGAGTATTTAAAAACTATTCCAAAAATAGCGGCAAGTTCAATTAGATGGAAAAAAGATCAAATCAAACTAAATTTAAAATCTAATAAAGAACTTGCTCAAGAAATTAAAGAAGCATACTTCGCTACCACAACTTTTGTAGACGCTCAAATTGGAAGGATATTGAAAAAATTAAAACAAACTGGTTTAGATAAAAATACCATTGTAGTATTTACATCAGATCATGGTTATCATCTGGGTGAACATGGACACTGGCAAAAACAAACTCTTTTTGATAATTCCACAAGAGTTCCTCTTATTTTTTCAGGTCCTGGAATAAAAAGTAATGTTAGAATCGAAAGTTCACCAGTAGAATTAATTGATATTTATCCAACATTAATGGATTTAACTGGAATTGAATCACCGGATCACGTGGTTGGAAAAAGTCTTAAACCAATTTTTGAAAATAATAATGTTAAAATTAGAAATAGTGCCTTAACAAAATGGAAAAATGGTTATTCTATTAAAACTGAAAATTACAGACTAACTAAATGGGGTAAGAATGGTGAGTTAGGATATGAACTCTATGATCATAGTAAAGATAAGGAAGAATTAAAAAATCTTGTAAATGATCGTAATTACTCTTTATTACTTGACTCTCTGAAAATAGAAATTGATGTAAGAATAGCAGATGCAAAACTAAAACCCAAAGGAATTGGAAGACAATTTGAACAGCAATCTTCCCGAAAAGCTCCAAATTTAACTCATGGAGATTTATATAATAAAAATGGGGAAAGAATTTATTTTAAACCCGCAAATGAATAGAATAAATAAAATATACTTTTTCATTTATAATATTTTAGATTAATTGGTTATAAATAAAAATTAATCTTGATTTAATTCTTCAATCCTAGCTATCATTGAGTTTGCAGAAGAAGCTGGAGGGTACATCTCAATTGCTTTTTGATAATATTTTAAAGCATTTTTAATATCTCCTTCGTTAAAATAAAATTCTCCCATGGAGTCATAGGCATTATATCCTTTATATAGATCCAGGTATTGATCAAAAAGATTTTTCGCTTTATCTTTCTCTCCAATTCCATAATAGAAATAACCTAGTGTATTTGTAATCGAAGGAATCATATAAGAATGATCTCCACTTGTTGGTAATGAATTAGGATCTCCATTTTGGTCCTTTATTTCTGAAAGCAATGTTTCCATTTCACGGATTCTTAAATTTTCATCAGGATTAGTGAAAGCATAGTAGTAATGAATTAGCTTTCCTTTTGGTTCAAGTTCACGCATTTTTGACCAAAGATCATGCGCACCTTCCGTAACTAAAGGCCAATTGCCTCCTCTAGGTAAATCAAGCATTGAAACAAATATTTTAGAAGTTTCATTGTTGTCTAACACAAGCTCTTTAGCTTTTTCTATATGCATTTTTTGTTTATCAGAACCTTCAACTGAAAATCCAGCGAGAACAACATGAGGGCCAAATAATGTTGGGTCATATTCTAATACTTTTTCAAAAAATGTCATAGATTTTTCATTTTCAACATTATACATGTGCTTCATTGCATGATGTAACATTTCATTAGCAATAGAATTATCCCCAGCCCACTGAATATAAGTTCCACCAGAATCGTCAAAAGTCCATTGATTGTTTTGAGGAGTTTTGGTTTCGCAACCTAAAATCAGAATAGATAAAATAAGAATTAGTTTTTTCATATAATATAAATATAGAAAAAAACATTCAAATTAGTATGTGAGTTAAAAAAAGAAGATATGGTTAAGACTTAATTTAAAAATCTCAAAATACAGTAATATGTCTTTTATTTAAAATTAACTACACCTGTAGTTAGTAATTGTTCTCCGTCTCAAGTATTTTCAAAATGTATAAAACTATCTTAAATTAGATGAGTTATTAAACACAGAAATCACAATTAATAACTAAAATCATGATAATAAAAAACCTATATTAATTATAAAATTACATATTTTAAATGGGACAAATAAATCAAAATTTTTCATTATATGACCTTAAGGATAATAGATAAATATTTTAAATTAGATAGAAGTTAAATTATATTATATGAAAAAAATAATAATTTTATTATTTGTGAGTTTCCTGTTTATTTCTTTTTTAATTGGATGTAATCATAATGATGACTCTCAACCAAATATTGTGTTAATAATGATCGATGATTTGAATGATTACCCTGAAGAGTTCAACGGTCATCCTCAAGCAATAACTCCAAATATTAAAAAATTAGCTCAATCTGGTGTTTCATTTCAACAAGCCTATTCAAATAACCCCATGTGTGGACCATCAAGAGCAAGTTTGATGACAGGGATTTATCCGCATAATTCTTCTAATTTCTGGCAAAAATCATGGTTGAAAAATAAAATTCTTTTCAATACCAAAACTATAATGGAGAAATTTAAAGAAAATGGATATAATGTAATTGGAAGTGGAAAAATTATGCATGAAAATAAATTAGACATGTGGACTGAGTTTGAGCATGCAGCTGATTATGGTCCTGTTGCTTATAAAGGTGAACATAAAAAAGGGAAAAGAGGAATTTCTCATCCTGATGTTCCTAAACCATTTAGAGTTAATAAACTAGTTGATGGATTGAATATGGCAGGAGGTCAAATTGACGGATCCTACGGTCCATTAAAAAATGTGAATGGATTAACAATAGATGGGGAGGAAGTTTCATGGGCTTACGGAGGATCAAGAAACTATAGGGAGTTTAAATACAATTCGGAGGATAACAGAGACTTTACTCCTGATGAAATTAATGCTAAATGGGCTGAAAACAGGTTAACAGAATTATCAAAATCTAAAGATGATAAACCTTTTTTTCTCGCAGTTGGGTTTTTAAGGCCACATACTCCTCTTATTGTTCCCCAAAAATATTTTGATATGTATCCCTTAGATGAAGTTCAGCTTGCAAACATTAAAGAAAATGACAAAGATGATACATTTTTACATTATGTGGATCAATTTGAAACTAAAGCAAGAAGAACAAGGTCAATCCAAATTTTTAAAAATTTAAGAGCGTCATATAAAGATAAAAATGAAGGATTAAGGAGGTTTACACAAGCTTATTTGGCTTGCGTTACTGCAGTTGATGATAATGTTGGACAGGTAATGAATGTCATAAATAATTCATCTCTAAAAGACAATACAGTAGTTATTTTAGTTAGTGACCACGGATGGACAATGGGAGAAAAAGACCATGTATATAAAAACTCCTTATGGGAAGAAAGCACAAGGATTCCAATGAGTATTAGAGTTCCTGGACTAACCAAACCTAATTCTAAAGTTCAACAGCCAGTATCTTTGATAGACATCTACCCTACTCTATTGGATTTAACAGGAATTGATAATAATACAACAAAAAATAAATTTGGAAGACCACTAGATGGTTATAGTTTAAAACCATTTTTAGAAGACCCTAATACAATGAATTGGACTGGGCCAAAAGCTGCACTAACCGTTGTCTATAGTTCTGATAAAAACAAAGACACCCCTTCAAATCATCACTACTCTGTAAGAACTAAAAATTGGCGATACATAATCTACGATTCTGGAAAAGAAGAATTGTACAATAATAGTATTGATCCCAAAGAATGGAACAACCTTTTATTTAACAAATCCCATCCAAAAAGAGATGAAATGGTAGCTATTTTGAAAGAAATGACCTATCCGATGGTTCCAAATGGATTAAAATTAATTAACAAACATTAAACTATTTTATATAGCATTTTTAAAACTCTAGCTGATGAATAAATTTCTATCGACTATCTTTCTTTTAATATTTTTAAATATTAGTTCTCAAGATCTAAAGCTTGCTTCAATTTTTGGTGACAACATGATTTTACAACAAAACTCAAGTGCTCCAGTATGGGGCTGGTCTAAAAAAAATAAAGATGTTACTATCAATGTTAGTTGGAATAAGAAATTGTACAGAGCTAAAAGTAACAGTGAAGGAAAATGGATTATAAATATTGACACACCCGAATATGGAGGACCCTATGAATTTTCCGTTAATTCTATTAAACAAACAATAAGTTTTAAAAATGTTCTTATAGGTGAAGTTTGGATTGCTTCTGGACAATCAAATATGGAAATGCCATTGAATGGCTTTAACAAAGAACCTGTATTTGGTTCTTTAGATGTAATAGCTAAATCAACTAATTTCAATATTAGACTTTTTACGGTTAATAAAAAAACTAGTAAAAATCCACTTGAAAATTTAAATGGTAAATGGTTAATATCAAATCCAAAAAATACATCAACATTTAGCGCAGTTGCTTACTCCTATGCTAATTATTTGAATGATATTTTAGGAGTTCCTATAGGTATCATCAAAACTTCTTGGGGAGGAACTCCTGCAGAAGCATGGACTGATAAAAAAACTTTAACTACTAATTTTGATAAGTCTGAGATTAAAAATCATAGAGATACGCCTCAACATGAGCCTTCAAATCTTTTTAATGCTATGATCTACCCTTTAATTCCTTATAAGATTAAAGGGGTAATTTGGTATCAAGGGGAGAGTAATGTTAAAAGAGCAAACAATTATGATAAACTTATGAATAAAATGATTGAAGGATGGAGAAGAGAGTGGGATCAAGATCCGTTTTCTTTTTATTTTGTTCAATTAGCACCTTTTAAGTATGGTGACAATGATAAACAAGATTCTGCCTTTTTAAGAGAAGCTCAATTGAAAACTATGTTAAACACAGTTAATGCCGGAATGGTTGTTACACTTGACATTGGAAGTGAACATACAATTCATCCTCCAGAAAAAATTCTTATTGGAAAAAGACTCGCATATTGGGCTTTAGCAAAAGATTATAAAATGGAAGGTGTTTCATTTTCTGGACCTGTATATAAATCTCTAGATATAAAGGGAGATAAAGTCATAGTGAATTTTGATTATGCAGAAAGAGGAGTTACTAGTTACAACAATCCTATAAATGATTTTGAAATTGCAGGTTCTGATAGAATTTTTCATTCTGCAAATGCTAGAGTTATTAGAAATGGAGAAAATAGGTCAAAATTAGAAGTCTCTAGCGACAAAGTTAAAGAACCTGTAGCAGTACGATACGGTTGGAAAAATTTTTTAGAAGGAAACCTTTATAACACACAAGGTTTGCCGGCTTCTTCTTTTAGATCCGACAGTTGGTAATATTTTTTTAAACTATGTTTTTTAATAAATTAGTTTCTCAATTCATTTATCTAAATCACCATAGAATTATTAAGGTATTTAATTAACTATACTTTTTTAAATAATGAAAAAATTGTTATCAACAGTAAGTTAATAAAAATTAAATTATCATATTAGGTTAACTTAATTAATGTTATTATTTAATGAACTATTCCACCTTTACATTTTACTTTAAATAAATTATTTTAAAAAATACTACATTTCACTAATGAACAAGAAATTAATTAAGGAAGTAAAAGATGGTTTTTTAAATCAATTTAAAAAAAAACCAATTCTTGTGTTCTCACCTGGAAGAATAAATCTTATAGGAGAACACACAGACTATAATGAAGGTTTTGTATTTCCAGCAGCTATTAATAAAGGTATTATTGCAGGTATTCAAAAAAGTGACTCTACTTTTTGCAAGGCTATCGCACTAAATAAATCTGATTCGTATGAATTTCAATTAAATGATCTTAAGCCTTTAAAAAACGGCGGATGGAAAAATTATGTTTTAGGAGTTGTTTTTGAAATTCTAAAACTAGATTTAAAATTAGGAAACTTTAATCTTGTTTTTGCTGGAGATATCCCAGAAGGGGCAGGAATGTCTTCTTCTGCTGCTTTAGAAAATAGTATTGTCTTTGCACTAAACGAAGTTTATAATTTAGGTTTGTCTAAAAGAAAAATGATTATAATATCACAAAAAGCAGAACATAATTATGTTGGTGTGAAGTGTGGTATCATGGATCAGTATTCAAGTATGTTTGGTGAGAAAAAAAGTGCATTATTATTAGATTGTAGAAAAATTAATTCAATTACATTTAAAATTGATTTCAATGATTACAAACTTATACTTATCAATACAAATGTAAAACATCAATTATCTGAAAGCGCTTACAATAATAGAAGAATTGTCTGTGAAAACATATCTAAATCTCTCAAAATAAGAGCTCTAAGAGATGCTTCAGAAAACGACCTAAATAAATTGATGAAAAAGATTCCTGATGAGGATTACAAAAAAGCACTCTACGTGATTCAAGAAAATAAAAGAGTTAAAGAAACTGTAAAAGCTATAACTACTAAAAACTTAAAAATGATAGGGCTTTTACTATACCAATCTCATGAGGGTTTAAAAAATCTATATAAGGTAAGTTGTGATGAACTAGATTTTCTTGTTGACCAAACAAAAGATAATCCGTATATTCTTGGAGCTAGAATGATGGGAGGTGGATTTGGCGGATGCACAATTAACTTAATTAAAAAAAGTGCGGTAAAAAATTTTAAAAAAACAACTTTAGAAGCATATTTAAAAGAATTCAACAAAAATTGTTCCTTTTATTCTGTAAAACTATCTAAAGGCACTAGTCTTATTAAATAATTATAATGAATTTGAATTTACAAAAATATTCTCATAAAAGATTTAATATTCTAACCGGAGAATGGGTTATAGTATCACCACATAGATCCAAAAGACCTTGGAAAGGACAAAAAGAAGTAGTATTTGAAGAAAAAAAACATTCCTACGATTCTACTTGCTACTTATGTGCAAACAATATTCGAATTAACAAGGAAGTCAATCCTGACTATAAAGATGTATTTGTATTTATAAATGATTTTGCAGCGCTTCAAAAAGACTCCAAGTCATTTGAGTTTAATCAAGGGTTATTAAAAGCGCAAAGTGAACAAGGTATTTGTAAAGTGATTTGCTTCAGTCCAGATCATTCCAAAAGCTTAGCAGAATTAGATGTTTTACAAATCAAAAAAATAATTGAAGTTTGGAAACATGAATACATTGATTTAGGAAAAAATCAAGTTATTAACTATGTTCAGATTTTTGAAAATAAAGGAGCTGTCATGGGATGTAGTAATTCGCATCCTCATGGTCAAATTTGGAGTCAATCAACTATTCCTAATGAAGTTTTAAAAAAAGATCATCAGCAAGCAACTTATTTTAAGAAAAACAAACAATCTCTATTACAAAATTATTTAAGTCAAGAATTAATACTCAAAGAGCGTGTTGTTTTTGAAAATGAAAATTTTGTAATCCTAATTCCTTTTTGGGCAATTTGGCCTTTCGAAACAATGATAATTCCTAAAAAAGTTCAAAAAAATATTTCTGAAATGTCATTAATTGAAGAAAAAACATTCGCTGAAGCAATTTCGTTAATTACAAAAGCTTATAATAGATTATTTAATTGTTATTTTCCTTATTCAAGTGGAATTCATCAATCACCAACAGATGGTAAAAATAACAATCACTGGCATTGGCACATGAGTTTCTATCCTCCTCTTTTAAGAAGCTCTACGGTAAAAAAATTCATGGTAGGTTATGAAATGTTTGGGTCTCCTCAAAGAGATATCACAGCTGAAGTTGCAGCTAATAGATTAAAAGAGTTGATTTGAATTTAAAAAATAAAAAAATTGCAGCCTTTAATCGTTTATAGCTGAAAATGAAAAAGACATTATTTATTACTTCTTTTTTAAGTTAGTTGAAAAAGAAAAAAATTTATGAATGTTATAGCCTTTATAATGAATTAAAACACCCGTAAATAGAATAAAAGACATACTTATATTTAAAAAAATAAAAATACTCTCAATTTTAAAAAATTATAATATTTATTCAAATGACTATAAAACAATTAACCAATTGCATTATATTTTTAACAACTTTTCTATCATCTATAACTTGTTTTTCTCAAGACTATGATAAAAATTTATTATCATTAAATGGACAATGGGATATTATTTTTGATCACAACAATGAAGGTGTTCAAAAAAAATGGTATTTAAATGAAAATTATAATAAAAATATAAATAAAAAAACAATAAAAGTCCCAAGTTCTTGGGAAGAATTTGAAAAGGATTATGAAGGGGTAGCTATATATAGAACTAAATTTAAAATCCCTGAAAATTGGGATAAAAAAATCATTGAATTAAATTTTGAAGCAGTAAATTATAAATCAGAAGTTTGGTTAAACGATCAAGTTGTTGGATTTCATGAAGGAGGCTATTCGCCTTTTAAGTTTAGGATTGATAAACTAGCGAAACTAGGAAAAGAAAACACTTTAATAGTTAGAGTAATCAGTCCAATTATATTAACAGACAAATATATTGATGGATTAGGAAGGCAAGAAATGCCAATGTGGCGAGGTGCTATTACTGGAGGGATTTGGCAATCAGTTTCAGTTTCAGCAAAAGGTTCTATCGGATTAAATGACGTGTTTATTGAGCCTAAAATAACTACAAACACTGCTACTTTTAACATAGAAATCAATAACACAAATACTTATATAGATAAAGCTGAATTATCAATAAGTATTTTATCCAAAGATGGGACTGAATTAATAAGAAAATCTGATTCATTTAATGTGTTACCTGGTAAAAATAAGGTCCAATGGCACATGCCAATTAAAAATGCAGAATATTGGTCTATTGAAAACCCTTATTTATATAATGCTCAGGTCGTAATAAAAACTAACGAGTCTATTTCAGATAAATTTGAAACAAAATTTGGTCTACGCGAGTTTACTATAAAAAACAATGAATTTTACCTTAATGACAAACCACTCTATTTAAAAGCTACTTTTTTTGAAGGCTTATATCCTGTTAGATTAGCCTATCCGGATAGTAAAGAAATGGCAGTTAAAGAAATAAAATTAGCTAAAGAAGCAGGTTTTAATATGATTAGACCATGGCGTAAACCAGCATCTAAAATGTGGTTAGATTTGTGTGATGAAATGGGAGTTTTAACAGTTGGAAGTCTAGCTGTAGAATGCATGAAAAGACCAATATCTACACCTCGATTATCTTTTGTTGTAGAAAACGAATTACGTCAAACAATTATGAGTAATCGCAATAGAACTTCTATTGTACAGTGGGAATTATTTAATGAAATTAACAGACCTATACTAGCACAAATGTTAAATTCAATGTCTGTTTTGGCTAGAGAACTAGACCCAACTCGAATGATATTGGATGAATCAGGAGGATGGGGAGAAGGTGCTAACATCTACTTGCCTTATGAAAAAACTCCTACTAAGTTCAATGACATCCATCATTATAGTGGATCTCAAGTCGATGAAAAAGAATTTAATGGATATCTAGCAACAGGAAAAACTAATGATGAATTAAAAACTTTATCCTTAGAGAATACTAAAGGTTTTGGGAAAAATGTTGTTCCTGGGATTATGACCTTTATATCGGAAATAGGATACGGAAGCACGCCAAATTTGACATCAAATAATAAAGTATTTAACGAGATAGGGAACCCTCTATTAGCTACAACAATTTATCATAAAGAGCTAGATGAAGGATATAAAAAAGCTCTAAAAAAAGTTGGCTTTAATAAAATCTATAAAAAAACTGAAGACCTTTATATAGAACAACAAAAAATGCACGGTATTGCTAATAAACGAATGTTAGAAGCCACAAGGTTAAACGAAACTATAATGGGTTATTGTGTACATGCTCTAGTTGGTGGTGATTGGGTTTTAGGAGCAGGATTATTAGATTTATGGCGAAATCCAAAAACTTTAGCATATGAAATGACAAAAGAAGCTAATCAAAAACAAATTATTCCCATAAGAATTTTACCCAGAAACGTGTATGCCCAAAAAGGCACACAATTAGAAATTCACGGAGTGAATGAATTGGCGAATGAAAAAACAAACCTTAATGTTAAAATAGTTTCTAAAAGCGGAGAAACAGTATTTGAAAAAAATATTCAACAAACATTTAAAAGAGGAATATCAAAACTTTTTGCAACAAAAGTAAATACACAAAATTTTAATGGAAATTATATGGTAAAGGTTGAATTAAAAAATGAAAATGGAGAAATTATTTCTTATAACAATGAATCTTTTGATGTATTTAATAAGGAGAGTTTAGTTTACCCAAAAAATAAAATAGCAATTATTGATCCCGAAAAATCATTGACTAATTTTTTAGAACAACAAAACATTGAGTACGTTTCATTTACAAATGAATTAAATCTAGATATTCCAATATTTATTGGTAAATCGATTAAAAAAAGTGATAAATATAAAGAGCAAGTAGAAATGGCGAAATCACATGTTAAGGCTGGTGGTTATGCTGTCATGTTAGATGTTCCAGGTGAAAGTGCTAAAAACTGGAATAGAGAACTCAAAGAAATAAGTAAAGAAGTGTTGCCTTTTGGAGCTCAGCTATTAGGGAAATGGGATTCAAGAGGTGGTTGGGCAGCAAAATCACATATAGTAACTGAACATCCTATATTTAATGGTTTACCTACTAATCAAATCATGCACGGTGTATATGAAAATGTTCATCCTATATCCTCTATGTCAAAACAAGAAGGATTATACATAGCAGGAATGATAGGATATGATCACTTCCCTAATAAAGATATTATGTTACGTAATTATAATGGAATTGGAGAGGTCTGGTGGTCAGCTGATGTACTTGAGGCTAATCTAGGTAATGGAAAAATGCTGTTATCAACACTTCAAATTATTAAAAACTTAGGAAAAGACCCTGTAGCTGATAAATTATTATTAAATATGATTAATTTTTCAACTAAAAATTAGTGACTTGAAAATGGTTATTTAATAAAGCTACTCTAATTTGAGCTTTTTGATATTAGAAAAATTACTTCCTCTAATTGCAACAAATTTAGACATCATTTCTTTTAACTTTTCAGATTCATTTAAAGCAAGATTATTTTCCTGTTTAGGATCATGCTTTATATTGTATAGTTGAAATTCTAAAGAGTTACCTAACTCAATATTCACATTTTTAGCTACTGCATCACCTTTATATGGAGGAATCATTATCCAGTCTCCATTTCTATAAGCAGTTCTGGTGCTTGCTTCTAACACAAGTTCTTCCCTTCCTTCCCCTTCATTATTCAGGATTAAATTTGAAAGATCTTGTCCGTCTGATGATTTTATATTACTAGAAACAATAGTCGATATAGAGTTCAAAAGATCTATTTGAGAAATCATTTTATTAGAAACAGCAGGGTCTATTTTTCCTTTCCAATATGCTACAAAAGGAACTTTTGCTCCTGCCTCAAATAAACTATATTTACCCCCTCTTAAACCCCCAGAAGGAGTATGATCTCCTAGTTTCTCAACAGCATCATCGTAGTATCCATCATTTAACACAGGTCCATTATCGCTTGAAAATATAATTAATGTGTTATCTAAAATTCCTTCAGATTCTAAAGTTTTATAAAGCTCTCCAATACACCAGTCCGCTTCTAATATAACATCCCCTCTTGGGCCCATACCAGATTTTCCTTCAAATCTAGGGTGGGGTATCCTAGGTACATGAGGCTGCTGTAGAGCATAATAAAGAAAGAAAGGTTCATCTCTATTATTTGTTATGTAATCTTGTGCTTTTTTTAAGAAATGATCTGCCATGTCAATATCACTCCATCTAGCCTTTTTTCCACCTTTCATAAAACCAATTCTAGGAATTCCATTAACAATTGAACTATTATGACCATGATGCCATTTCATAGTGGTTAATTCAGGATTATTTAATCCAGTTGGTTGGCCTTCAAAATTTGATTTAAAATCAACATAAATTGGATCATTTTTATCAAGATTAACCACGACACCATTTTCTATATAAACAGATGGAACACGATCTTGAGTATCAGCCATAATATGAGAATAATCAAAACCAACTTGATTGGGGCCAGGTGATATATTAGAATTATAATCTATTTTACTAAGACCTAATCCTAAATGCCATTTACCAACAATTCCTGTATTATATCCAACAGTTTTTAACATTTTAGGTAAAGTCATTTCGGAAGTATCAATTATAAGTGAGGCACCTGTTAATATTTTTGCTTTAGAATTTCTCCATGGATAGGTCCCCGTTAATAAAGCATATCGACTAGGAGTGCATGTTGCAGAAGAAGCATATCCGTTAGTAAACCTTATGCCTCCGTTAGCTAGTTTATCCATGTTAGGGGTGATCAAAGTCCCTTTACTGTAAGCACTTACATCTCCATAGCCTAAATCATCTGTATAAATAACAATGATGTTAGGTTTGATTTCTTTATTATTTTTTTTCTGAAGATCTGAGCAACCTATAAATAATATAGAAAGCAACGTGATTTTGAGGAAAAAGTGTATTATTTTAATCATTCTATAAATATATGCATACCTATTATTCAATTTAAAGGTCATTTAACTCATTTTGTAGGTAATAACATTCATAAAAATAAAATAATTCCATATCTAAAAATATTATTATTAATTTTAAATTAATAAATTTTTATTTATGAAAAACATCTATACCTTTTTGTTTTTATATATAACTGTAATTAGCTGTAATTCTGTTATTAACAAGAATACAGAATTGCCAAATATCATAATCATATTAGCAGATGACTTAGGATATGCTGATGTTGGTTTTAACGGTTCTAAAGATATTAAAACTCCTCATATTGATGATATTGCTAAAAATGGAGTTATTTTTTCTGAAGGCTATGTTTCTTATCCTGTTTGTGGACCAAGTCGGGCAGGTTTAATAACTGGAAGATATCAAGATACTTTTGGATTTGGCAAAAACCCATTATTTACTCCAAAAGATCCAAACATGGGGCTGCCATTATCCGAGCAAACAATTGCTGACATGCTTAAACTTTCAAATTACAAAACTTTTGCTGCTGGTAAATGGCATCTTGGAGCTCATGAAAGCTTAAGACCATTAAAAAGAGGGTTTGATGAGTTTTTTGGTTTTTTAACAGGAGGACATAGGTACTTTCCACATGAATGGGATTTAGAAGATGAAACTAAGGTTAAAAGTCAAGGTGATGCTTACAGAACTAAGCTCTTAAGAAATGAGCAGAGAATAGAAGAGAAAGAATATTTAACTGATGCTTTGTCAAGAGAGAGTGTTAATTTTATTGAAAGAAATGCAGATAATCCATTTTTTATTTATTTGGCTTACAATGCTCCACATGGCCCATTACAAGCAACTGAAAAATATTTAAATAGATTTCAAGAAATTGAAAACAAAAACAGAAGAACTTATGCTGCAATGGTAAGTGCGATGGATGATGGAATAGGAAGTGTTATATCTAAACTAAAAGAAAAAGGCATTTATGGTAATACTATTGTATATTTTCTTTCAGACAATGGAGGAAGATTGAGAGGTGATTCAGATAACGGAGAACTTAGAGGTAAAAAAGGAAATTTGTTTGAAGGAGGAATAAGAGTTCCTTTTGTCATGCAATGGCCTGACCAAATTAAAGGAGGTCAAACTTTTAATAAACCAGTAAGTTCACTTGATATTTTTGCTACATCAAAAGCAATTACTTCACCTGAAATCACATCTAAAAACCAGTTACATGGGGTTAATCTTATTCCTTTTATAAAGGGAGAAAAAAAACATTCTCCACATAGCTATTTATTTTGGAGAAATGGCCTCAAAAAAAATGAAAATGAATTAAGAACGGAGGCTTCAGCTGTTAGATCTGAAAAATTCAAGTTTATCAAAACTAAAGAAGTGGATGCGCTTTATAATTTAAAAAAAGAAATTTCAGAAAAAACTAATTTAAAAGACAAAAAAAAAGAAATGTATGATAGTCTTAAAAATGAGTATAAAAAATGGTCTAAAACTTTGATGGATCCAACTTTTTTAGGTCTATTAGCAAATGATCAATATAACAAGCTAAACCCTGGTCGATTTAAGTATTAATGATCCTACCCCCTTATCAAGCCTTTAACACTTCCTGTCATTTTTTTATTTTTAATTAAAAATAATAAACTGTCAACAAACTTTTGATTGTATTTGGAGTTTTTTTTAGAAGGAATAGGAGCATTTTCATCTTTCCTCCATTTTTTTAAATCATTAAATAACTCTTCAGTTTTTTCTTTATTTTTTTCACTTAGATTCTCTGATTCCGAAACATCTTTTTTAATGTTATAAAGTTCCAATTCATTATCTTCAAAATAATGGTGTAATTTCCAATTATCTTTAATAATGACAGATCCTGGCCTGGTTCTAAATAACGGATCTCTCCCATCATCTTCTTGAAAATCATAAGCTTCTAAATAGATTGGGAAATGAAAAAACAGAGCCCTTTTTTCTAATTTTTCACCTTTAAATATTGGATTTAAATCTACTCCATCTAATTTTAAGTTTTTGTCCTTGTAATCAATTGTATTTTTAATAGTTGGGTAAAAATCGATGTTACTCACTCTTTCAAGAGATTTAGTTCCCTTAGAAATTTTCCCTTGCCATGAAAAAATTAATGGGACTCTAATTCCTCCTTCATAGTAAGATCCTTTTCCTGCTCTTAAAGGGTATTGATTTGAAATTGCTCGAATTCCTCCATTATCTGAGGAAAAAATAATTAATGTGTTTTCACTTAAACCTAATTTCTCAATTCTATTTATTACCCTTCCAATGTTTTCATCAAGAGAATGAATCATTCCCGCGTAATCAGCCCGATTATGGTTTTTATCTCCATTTATTTTATCATAGATTTTTTTTAATTCTTTTTTAGATTGAATTGGTGTATGAACTGAGTGAAAAGCTAAGTGTAAGAAAAATGGATTTTCTTTGTTTTTATCAATAAATTTAATTGCTTCAGAAGCTAATCTATCAGTCAAATACTCTCCATTAGGTCCATTCTCCAACTTAGGATTTTTGTATGGAGAGAAATACCCCCCTATTGGACTTCCTTTTTCCCAACCCCCTACATTAACATCAAATCCATTTTGCTTAGGATAAAACCCATTAGAACCAAGATGCCATTTTCCGAAATGACCATTAATATATCCTTTACTTTTTAGCATTTCAGGTATTAAAAAATAATCTAAATCTAAATTTTCTGTATTTTTTGTTGGAATTATTTTTCTTGTTTTATCAATGCCTCTCTCAGAGGGACTTACAGTATAAATTCCATGTTTAGTGTGATACTTTCCAGACATCATAGTTGCTCTGCTAGGGGCACAATTTGCAGAAGATGCATAGGCATTGTAAAATGTCATTCCATTTTTTGCAAGTTTATCTATATTGGGAGTATGATAATAATTTGAACCCATATATGATAAATCAGTCCAACCCAGATCGTCAGCCATAATTAAAACAATATTGGGTTTTTCTTCTTTATTAAAGGAGATTAAAATAAAAATTACAATTAATAAGATGAAATAATTGAATTTTTTCAAAGTTCTATTCATTATTAGTTAAAAAATCCATTCTTCTATTAACAAGTGAATTTTTTGTTTTAATCCATTTTTCTGGAAATACACTTTTATTTAGCTCTAATTTGTAATTAGGGTCTTTTGTTTTAATTAGGGCCAAAGTATTGAGCATTAGATTTGCTTCCGATTCTGATTTAGCACTTTTTAATAAACTATTAATTTTTGAAGAAGATATTTTTAAATCATTAAGAAGAAGATATTCAGCTGCCCTTATTTTAACCAAATTTTCTGAATCATTTTCAAACATTGAGTTTATTTTATTTAAATGCTCTTTTGCATCTATTCCAAAAGAAGAACATACTATAAGCCCCCAATACCTAATCCATGGATTATCACTGTTTAACGCATCTCTAATTTTTAACGAAACATCCTTGTAAGCATATAAGTTTAGATTAGCTACTTCTATTATACTCTCAATTATTTTTTTATTTTTCTGACCAAAATCCACAGCATTTTCTAATCCATTTTCTAAAAAATAGGGTTCTGGGAAAAAGCTAAGATCGGGTTGAGAAATTATATGATTATTTAAAGTTTCTCTTAAGTTTAGTAATGTTTCTTTATGTTTTTTAAGTTTAGCTAAATTATTGATCTCATGAGGATCTTCATCTATATTGTAAAGAGCTTCTGGTGATTTAGGAAGAAAGAATTGACTTTGAATTCCGTTTAATCCCCCCTTATTAAATAGATTATACCATTCTTTAGATGCCAACATTTTATATCTGTAATAATTATATATTCCATCCACATTAAAAGGTTGGTAATTTCTAATGTATTTGTATTTTCCTTTTCTAACGGATCTAACTAAATCATGTTTTTCATCAAATCTATCAGCATAACCAAATGTAATATTTTGTTTTTCAAGGTTGTTCTTTTTTAAATTTTCACCTAAAAAAGGAGTTCCATCCATTCCCTTAGGGATTTCAATTCCAGCTATAGATAATACAGTAGGGACTAAATCTACAAAATCAATAAATGTAGAAGTTCTAGTTCCTTTTTTAAAAGGTGAAAGATGAGACCATTTTTTAGGAACATATACTACAAAAGGAACATTGAGCCCACTTTCATATAAATAACCCTTACTTCTAGGTAAAACCCCACCATGATCACCATAGAAAAAAATAATAGTGTTTTCCATTAATCCTTCTTTTTCTAAATTTTCTATAAATTTCCCCATTTCTTTATCAACATTCTTGTGATGGGTGTGAAGTAAAGATTGGGTGTATCTAAAAGTTGGAGTATCTGGATGGTATGGAAATGGAGTGATGCTATCTAAATCATTCAATTCAAGAGCGCTAATAAGCTCTTTTTTGTTAAAATGCAATTTTCCTTCATGAGTTGTGTGATAATTTTGAACATGAAAAAAAGGTTGTCCAGCTTTTCTGTTTTTATAACTAGCTTTCAATGACGATTCATCCCATATTTTATTTTCTTTAATAAAATTATAATCTTCTTTTGCATTATTAGAGGTGTAGTAGCCTAATTCTTTTAAATAAATTGGAAGAGGTATTATGTTTTTAGGTAATTTTACTGGTGATAATTTTCTATGATATTGAGTTCCAATTCTAGGTGCATATGCCCCTGTAATTATTGTACTTCTAGCAACAGAACATACAGGAGAATTTGAAAATGCATTATCAAAAACAACACCTTCATTTGCTAAATTGGAAACTACTGGCATTTCAGCCCCTCCTTCATTATATAAATTCATATAATGAACTGAATTGTCTTCAGTAACTAACCAAACTATATTTGGTTTTTCTTCATTTAATTCTGGTAAAAAAGAAAAATTAATAACTAATGCTATTAAAATTATTAAAAAAAAGAATTTGAAATTTGAATTCATGTTTGTTTTTTAGTAAAAATAGTTATTATAGTTATTAATAAACAGAACATATAGTGCATAACTATAGGCTAAATAATTCATTAAATTATACTTATTATACCTACATGATGATTGCTTTATCCCAATAGATTATGATGAAATTTTATTTATTTACATATATGCTAAAAAAAAGTGTTTTAATATTATTTATTTTTTTAATCGTAAGCTGTGGTAAACCTAAAACTAACATCATTATAATTTTAGCAGATGATGCCGGTTATTCTGACTTTGGATTCACAGGAAGTAAAGATATACTAACACCTAATATTGATAAATTAGCTTTTGATGGTTTAGTTTTTAATAATGCTTATGTATCTGCTTCCGTTTGTAGTCCGTCTAGAGCAGGTCTGTTAACTGGAATGTACCAACAAAGGTTTGGTCATGAATGCAATTTAGATTCCGATGTAAATAATTCATTTGACCCAAATCAAATTACAATTGCTGAAGCTTTAAAATCTAAAGGATATCATACTGGAATAATTGGTAAATGGCATTTAGGTGATAAAAAACAAAATCATCCATTAAATAATGGCTTTGATTATTTTTGGGGTTTTATTTCAGGAGCAAGAAGTTATTTTTTTAATAAAGATGAGGCTGTTACTAAATCAATTAAAAGTGTTATGGAAAATAACACCTATACAGTGTTTCAGGGATACCTAACAGACGTATTAGGCGACAAGGCGGTTAATTTTATTGATAAGCATTCAGACTCTTACAATCCTTTTTTTCTTTACCTTTCTTTTAACGCCCCACATACTCCAATGCAAGCTAAAAAAGAGGTTTTAGATAAATTTAAAAACAATCCAAGGAAAACTTATGCTTCAATGATGTGGTCAATGGACCAGGCTATTGGAAATGTGATTGAAAAATTAAAAAGTGATGGTGTTTATGATAATACCATAATTTATTTTTTAAGTGATAATGGGGCAGCATTGTCAAATGGAGCTTCATCTTTTCCATACAAAGGCTGGAAAGGCAATCAATATGAGGGGGGAATAAAAACTCCTATGATAATGACCTGGAAAAATAAAATTAAATCTAACAGCACATATAATGGATTTATTTCATCGCTTGATATTTTCAAAACATCTGTGTCAATTGCAAAAGTAGAGGATTCACTGACTAGTAAAACAGATGGAAAAAATATTATGAATCTATTAAAAAATTCATCAATAATAAATGAAGATTTATTTTGGAGAAAAGACAAGATGGCTAGTGTAAGATCTGGAAATTATAAATTAATAAGATTAAATAATAGCAATACAGTTCTTTACAATTTGAAAGATAATTTTTACGAGGATATAGATATTAAAAATACTAACAAACACATACACGATTCTTTATTAAAAAAATTATTAATTTGGGAAGGTAAATTAATAAATCCTAATTGGGTAGAAAACAAGGACTGGAATATTGTAACTCAAATGATTTATGAAGACCTTATGAGTAATTCCAAAATTAGAGCTACGTCTCCTAATGACTTGAAAAACAATAAATTATGAAAATAAATCATTTACTTATAATTATTTCAATTATATTTTATAATGTTTTAAACTCACAATATAGAGAGTGGGAAGATCTTTCAGTTTTTTCTATAAATACTGAAGACCCACATGCTACTTTTTATCCATTCTCAAGCGAGAATAATCTATTGAATTTAGATTTGACAAAATCTGAATTATATGAATCTTTAAATGGGAGTTGGGATTTTAAACTTTTTTCAAATGCAGATTCACTTCCAGAAATGTTTTTTTTAAATAATTTCAACAAAAGTGATTGGCAAAAAATTCCAGTACCTTCAAATTGGCAGTTTCATTCAGATGATTTTCCACTTTACACCAATATAGTTTATCCCTATGAAATCAACCCTCCTTATATGCCAAAGGAATATAATCCTATTGGACTTTATCATAGAAAATTTGAACTTAAAAAGGGATGGGATGACAAAGAGATATTTATTCATTTTGGTGCTGTAAATTCAGCTTTTTATATATGGATTAATGGAACGAAAGTTGGTTATAGCGAAGGTAGCAAAACGCCTGCTGAATTTAACCTTACCAAGGTATTAAAACAAGGAGAAAACACAGTAGTACTTCAAGTTATAAGGTGGTCTGATGGCACTTACTTAGAAGATCAAGACTTCTGGAGATTGAGTGGAATAGAAAGAGATGTTTTCTTATACGCTCAACCCAAAGTCGCTTTAAGAGATTTTTTTATTAAAACTAATTTAAGTGATGATTTAAAAAAATCAGATTTTAAAATCGATGTCGATATTAGAAATTATAATGAGTTTGGCTCTAAATTAACAGTACAATCAAAATTATATGACAATAAAAATCAAATAATTAAGACTTTTATTGAAGATTTTAAAATTGAGGCTCTTTCAAGTCTAAAGGTAAACCTTGGTGAAGAAATATTAGAACCATTATTATGGAGTGCGGAGCAGCCAAATTTGTATTATTTAACTACTACTTTAATTCAAGATGGTAAAGAAACGCAAGCAATAGGTCAACAAGTTGGATTTAGAAAAGTTGAACTTAAATTAGGTCAGATATTAGTAAACAAGCAACCCATACTATTTAAAGGCGTAAATAGACATGAACACGATGAATTTACTGGTCATGTTGTTTCTAAAGAATCGATGTTGAAAGATATTGAGATAATGAAACAAAATAATATTAATGCGGTAAGAACCGCACACTATCCAAACGACCCGTATTGGTATGAACTGTGTAATAAGTATGGTATTTATCTTATTGATGAAGCCAATGTCGAGTCTCATGGTTTTGGTTATGAAAAAGACAAAACACCAGCTTATAAACCTGAGTTCGAAGCTATGCATATGAACAGATGGGAAAGAATGGTTAATAGAGATAAGAATCATCCATCTATAATTATGTGGTCTTTAGGAAATGAAGCTGGTGATGGTCCAACTTTTGTAAAAGGTTACGATTGGATTAAAAAATTCGATGATTCAAGACCTGTTTTTTATGAGAGAACATCTGATAGAAATGATATAAAAAGGATGGGTATAGATTTAAAACCACATACTGATTTTTTGGGTTGGATGTATGCAACAATGACTCAAATAAAAAAAGAATATTTAAATAAATTCCCTAATAGACCATTTATATGGGCTGAGTATTCTCATGCCATGGGAAATAGTAATGGTAATATTTCTGATTTATGGGAAATGGTCCACAAGGAAAGACAAATGCAAGGAGGTTTTATATGGGATTTTGTTGATCAAGGGCTTGCTGAATACGATGATAAAGGAAATAAATATTGGAAATATGGTGGGGATTATGCGCCAAGCAGTTATCATAACGATTCAAATTTTTGCATGAATGGACTAGTCAATCCAGATCGAACATTTCATCCAGCGATGGCTGAAATTAAAAAAGTTTATCAAGATGTGAAATTTAGTTTGGAATCAATTTCAGATAAAATAAAAGTTAGATTAGATAATCAGTATTTTTTTACAAACCTGAATGAATTCGACTTTAAATATGAGATAATTAAAGATGGGGTAATTATTAAAAATGGTCAGTTTAATTTAGATCTAGAACCTCAATCTTTTAAAATAATTGAATTAACTCTTGATGATAATTTATTAGATAAATTAAAAAAAGAGGGTGATCTTAAAACAAAAGATTATCATTTAAATTTATTTGGCATCCTAAAAAAAGAGAAGAACTTAATCCCATCAAATCATTTGCTGTTAGCTGAACAATTAGAATTAATTAAATCAAACTTTAAAAATCAACTTTCTAAAGAAACACAATCAATAAAAATCAAATCATCAAAGAATTTATTGAAAGTTTATAATAAAAATATTGAAATTAATTTTGATAAGATAAATGGTGAATTAATCGGTTATAAAATTAATAATAATGAATTTATTAATAAATCTCCTTATTTGAATTTTTGGAGAGCACCAATTGATAATGATTATGGTAATAAACTTCCTGTAAGATCAAAAGAATGGAAAATTGCTTCTCACAATAGAAAATTAAAATCATTTGATTATGAAAAAATTAATAATGATTTAATTAAAGTTACTTCTAAATATGAGTTAATAAATCTTTCATCTTTTTATATAACTGAATTTTTAATAAATGGAAAAGGAGAAATAAAAATAACTAATGATTTCAAATATAATGGAGAATTAAAAGATGCTGAAATGCCTAGGTTTGGCATGAATTTACAGGTACCTAAAGCTTATTATAATGTTAAATGGTATGGAAGAGGTCAGCATGAAAACTATATTGACAGAAAAAATTCTGCATTTAAAGGAATTTACAATTCTACCGTTAGCGACCTAGGCTATGATTACTCTCGTCCCCAAGAAAACGGGTATCGTACAGAAAACAGGTGGCTTCAACTAACTGACAAAGAAGGGATTGGTTTTAAAGTTTATGGCGATCCTTATATATCTTTTAGTGCTCATTTTAATACTATTGAGGATTTTGATGATGGTCTTAGCGAAAATAAGCCAGGACAAAACTTAAAACCAAGATCAAGAATTATTAAAAAACAAAGAAAACCTATTGATGTTCCTAAAAGAGATTTTATAAGTTTAAACATTGATTTAAAACAAATGGGAGTTGGAGGAGATAATAGTTGGGGAGCTAGGCCGTTAAAAAAATATTTAATTCAACCCAACAGTTATAAATACTCCTTTATTATTAAACCGATAACTAATTAAATCATATATTAATTGTATGATGATAAAAATGCCAAATAATCTATTATTGAAAATATATGATTCTATTATAAGATTAGCCTATTCTTTCTTTTTTTTATTTAGCATAATAATTTATTCTCAACAACTTGACTACTCGGTTGAATATTTAACAACAAAAGAAGGTTTAAGCAGTAATTATGTTACTAACATAATTACTGATGACTTAAATACAAAATGGATTGCTACAGAAAATGGCATTTCAAAATATAATGGAAATAATTTTGAAATAATTAAGCCTGGTTCCTTATATCCTCAACTTTTAAATGAAAATATAGAAACGTTATTTAAGGATAGCCGTAATATAATATGGATAGGAACTAAAAGCGGAGGTCTTTCTTCAATAAATCCAGTGAATAATGAGACTAAGAACTATAATTCAATTTTAGGATCGTCCAAAGAATTCAATTTCATAATTTTTGCAATTAATGAAGATAAAAATGGAAGAATTTGGGTAGGAACTTCTACAAAAGGTGTGTATGTATTTAATTCAATAAATAAAAAGTTAATTTTTCATTTTAAGAATGGTAAAAATGTAAGAAGTATTATTAACGATAAAAAAGGAAATGTATGGTTTAGCTCAGAAGGAGAGCTTAACTTTTTTGATTTAGAAAAAGAGAAATTAACACCTTATCACATCAACTCTGATTTTATCAGTGATATTGTTGAAGACGCTAAGAGAAACAAGATATTATTCATTTCTAATAATGGACTATTAAGAGAGATTGATGAGAAAAGTAAAAAAGTAAAAATAATAGAAAAAGTTACTTCCTCTAACAGAATTAGGAACTACAGTCATTTACCTACCATGTCTTTTGATAATGATGGTAGATTATGGGTTGGGACATGGAGGCACGGACTTTATGTAAGCGATTCAAATCTTGAAAATTTTAAAAAAATAGAATTAATAAACAAGGAAAGTGGAAAACTTCCAATTAATTATTCTTCGATTAATCATATTAAACACTCTTTAGACAATACAACATGGCTCTCTATGGCAAATGGTGGAGTAGTTAAATTAAGTTCTAAAAAAGTATTTCAATCTATAAAAAGTCTAGAATTAGGCAAAGCCTTGCTTAAAGGCAAAAATATAACTTCAGTTTTTAAGGATAATGAATATTTGTATGTAGGAACACTCTACTCAGGTCTTTATAAAATTGATGAAAATGGAAAAACCTCTCATTATAAAAACACAGAAGGAGGCAGAATAAATACAATAGGACGATATAAAGACTATATCATTTCTGGCGTAAAAAACGGATTACATATTATTGACTCCAAAACAAATAAAGTAATCCAGCGTAGTTTATCCTTTAATAGTTCTGATTTTTTTAAAAAAAAATTAATAACAGGATTTTTTGTTGATTCATCAAATTCTATTTTAATAGGAACTCAACGGGGTGGTTTATTTATAACTGACGAAGAGGGTTTGTTTAATAATCAGTTTGAGCATATACAATCAGATAATAAATTTAACAATAGTAGAAGAATTACCGGAATCAAGCAAGATGAATTAAAGAACATTTGGATTAGCACTTATAATGGACTTTACCTGCTAAGTGAAAATAATAAAATGATTCGTTATAGTGATTTTTCTAAAATCACTTTACCAAATATAATTAACGATATCATTGTAGATGAGTTTATTTGGCTTGCTACACCTAATGGACTTTATAAATTAGATTATAAATCAAGAGATCAAAACAATAATATTATATTAAACATTAATCAAATCATCAATAAAAAAAATGGTCTTAATAATGAGTTTATCAACTCGATTTTAAAAATAAAAAAGAAGAATTCTGGTGTTGGTTCAATATGGATGTCAACTATGACTGAAATAGTGAATTATAATCAGGATAATGGAGGGCTAACACATTATAATGAACAAGATGGTGTAAAAGTTACAATGTTTAATTTAAGAGTAGCCAGTAATGACAATAATCAAACTCTTTATTTTGGCGGAAATGATAATTTGACATATGTGTCTATTGATAAAATAAATTATAAACAAGATACTGGAGATTTAATTTTTACAGATTTAAAAATTAATAACAATAAAATTTATCCTAATGAAGAGTTAAATGGAAGAATTCTTATTAAAAAAAATCTAGCCTATTTAGATCAAGTTAATTTAAGCCATAAAGAAAAGTCCTTTTCCATAGGGTTTGTCAATAATGATTACAAAGATAAAAGCAAGTATGCTTATAGGCTGATAGGATATCAAGATGAATGGATTAAATTGGGGTATAAAAAAGAAGTTGATTTTACTGGGTTATCCTCCTCTTTGCTCTCAAAAGGAAATTATAAATTACAAATCGCCTCTTCAATAGACAATGTAAATTGGGATAATTCTGCTGAAATTTTAATAAATATAAAACCCTCTCCTTTTTTATCCCTTCCAGCTCTTATAATTTATTTCCTAACAATTGTTTTTTTTGGTTTTCTAATTTTAAGAAATTATTCAGAAAGAATAAAGTTAAAAAATAGATTAATTAATATTAAAATGGACAAAAAAAGAGAGTTAAAACTTACTGAATCTAAATTAAGTTTCTTTACCAATATCTCTCATGAATTTAGAACTCCACTTACTTTGATAATCAGTCCTTTGCAAGATTTGTTAAATAATCATGACATTAAAACAGAAATTTCAAGTAAACTAATAACTGTTGAAAAAAATGCTAATAAATTATTAAACTTAATTAACCAACTTTTAGATTTTAGAAAGTCCAATCATGGTTTATTAAAAATTAAAGTAGCGTATGGTAATTTTAATAATTTCAGCAAAGAAATTTTTCTTCTTTTTAGTGAATTAGCTAAAATTAAAAAAATTGAATACAACTTCCACTCTAAACAAGAAGAAATTAATTTCCCTTTTGATAGAAACAAAATGGAAATTGTTTTGAGCAATTTAATTTCTAATGCTATAAAGTTCTCAAATGAAGGTGGAAAAATAGATGTTTTTGTAAAATCAGTTAATGGATGCTGCATTTATACTATAAGAGATACTGGAATTGGAATTCCAATAAACGACCTCGACAAGGTTTTTGATGAATTTTATTCGGTAAAAACAAACAGTAAAACGACTGGAACTGGAATTGGTCTATATTTTTCTAAAAAAATAATTGAACTTCATCATGGAAAAATTGATGTTTTAAGTGAATATGGTATTGGGACAGAAATAATAGTTTCTATTAATATGGATCCTGCTATATACAGAGAAGTTGATTTAAACTTTAAAAAAGCTGAAGATATTAGCTCCTATCAACACCATGAAGACCCTTCTGATTTGACAAATTTAAATATTGAAGCTAAGGAAACCCTATTAATTATAGATGACAATAAAGATATTAGGACTTACTTAGGATCTTTACTGTCTAATAATTACCATATTTTAGAAGCAGAAAATGGAGGTTCTGGAGGTATTATTGCAATTAAAATGATGCCAGATCTAATAATATGTGATATAATGATGCCTGTAAAAGATGGGATTACTTTATGTAGTGAATTAAAAAAGAATTTAAGCACATCTCATATCCCAATTATATTACTTACTGCAAGAAATTCTACTTTATTTGAAATAAGCGGACTTGAATCTGGTGCAGATGATTATATCACAAAACCATTTAATACCAATATTGTAAAAGCAAGAGTTAAAAGTTTATTAGAAAACAGAAATAATACAAGAAAGTATTTACTAAATAAAGTAAGGTTTGAACCTGTTATTAGAGTTAATAGTAATGACATTGAGATAGGATTTATTGAAAAAGCAATTACTCTTGTTGAAGAAAATATTCAAAACACAAATTTTGGAATTGAGAAAATGACAGATCATTTTTGTATGAGTCAATCTACACTATATAGAAAAGTCAAATCACTAACAGGATTATCTTTAACTGGATTTATAAGATCTATAAGGTTGAAACAAGCAGCTTTGTTGATTTCCACTACAAACACAAAACTTTCTTATATATGCTATGAAGTAGGTTTTAATGATTATAAATACTTTAGGACTTCATTTAAGCAACAGTTCAACTGTCTTCCTTCAAAATACAAAAACTCCAAAATTATAAACGAAATTTCAGATATAAAGAAGAAATTAGTTTAAAAAATATTCATGCCATGAACTATAAAACCCCTAACATGAATTATTTGTTCCCTTAATAAATTTTAATAAAGTATAGTTTTAATTTAAATTAAACATATAACTAAAGATTATTTATGAAAAAATTAAACTTTATGACCATTCTAATAGCATTTGTCTTTGGAATTGGATCACTGTTTTCTCAGAAATCAATAACTGGAACTATAACTGCTGACGGTTTACCTCTTCCAGGTGTTTCTGTGATTGAACAAGGAACTATTAACGGAGTTAACTCAGATTTTGATGGTAATTATACCATAACTCTAACAAAAGAAAATTCTTCATTAACCTTTAGTTACTTAGGATTTATAACTCAGTCTGTATCCACATCTTCTGCCAATATAGATATTGTTATGACTGTTGATATAGCCAGCCTTGAGGAAGTCGTTGTTACTGGATATGGAAAAACTACTAAAAAAACATTGACAGGAGCAATTGGAACAGTTTCTTCTGAAGCATTAACACAAAGACCCGCTCAAAATACAACTGAACTTCTTATGGGTCAGATAGCTGGATTATCCACTAGACAAGGTGGTTCTTTGCCTGGTAATGATGCGGCAACTCTTAGTATTAGAAACTTTGGATCTGCTCTTATTTTGGTCGATGGAGTTGAGTCGACACTTGGTCAAATTGATCCGAATGATATTCAATCTATTTCTGTATTAAAGGATGCAGCAGCTACCATTTATGGTGCAAGAGCTGGTAATGGAGTTATCCTTGTTACAACCAAAAGAGGATCGGATGCCGCCGAGGGCACCAAGTTTAATTATCATGGGACTACAACTTGGTCTTCGTTGATAACAATGCCAAAAACAGTTAACGCTCATCAGTTTGCTGAATTAATGGAAGAAAACGGATTAGGAGCTGAAAATGAAATGCCAGAGTATTTAAATTATGATACTACTAGAAAAAGAGTAGTCAACAGTATTACTGGTGAAGATTTTGATGGAGTGGACTGGTATAGAACTATGTATAAAGATTGGACTCCTCAAAAACAACATAACTTGAGTGCTCGTGGAAGGAGTGATAAAATGGGGTATTTTATTTCTTTAGGTTTAACAGATACTGAAAGTGCCTTTAGAGATGCTGATTATATAAGTAATAGATTTAATATTAGATCTAATTTAGACGCTAAATTCACTGATAATTTTAGTGCTCAATTAGATCTTAGTTATCGTCAAACTACTTTAGATAGAGCAAATTTTGGTATTAGTGAAATGTATAATAGACTTGGGACAGGAAAACCTACTAACCTTCCGATATTTCCAAATCCTGATTTTGCATCACAAACTGGAGCAGCTACACCATATTCTCCTATTTACATGGTAAAAAAGTCTCATTCTGGATCTAGGGTGGATCGTGATAATAACTTACAGGCTCGTATTAGTTTAAAATACGAAGTTCCATTTATTGATGGACTAACTGCTACAGCTAGTTTGAACATGGAAACACAAACGGAATGGAACAAACAAATTCAAAAGAAATTTAACATGTACACCTATAATCCATTATTAGGCGAAGGTGATGCTGCATACGAATTTTTCGGTACCTACCAAAGAGATATGATATCGGTTAATTCTGATCGAGACTTGGAATTACTTCCAAAATTTACTTTGAACTATGAAAATTCATGGGGTGAACATGATTTAAAAGCAATATTTGTAGCGGAGTCTACTACATTTGAAAGAGACTATTTGATGGCATCAAGAACGGACCCTTTATCTTGGGAGGCTCCATATTTAAATTATTCATCTGAAGCGGAAAGAGACAATGCAGAGATTTTTTTAGAATCTGCTAGATCTAGTTACGTAGGTAGGGTTAATTATGATTATAAACAAAAGTATTTATTTGAAGCTACAATGAGAGCTGATGCGACTGCAAGATATGCAGCTGTGGGTAGGTGGGGATACTTTCCTAGTGTTAGTTTTGGATGGAGAATTTCACAAGAAGACTTTATGAAAAATTCTACTGATTGGAATAACCTTAAACTTAGAGCATCTTATGGACTTATGGGTAATGATGCTGTTTCCAATTTTGACTTTTTAACAGGATATAATATTTCTTCAGGCTTTTACATGTTTGACGGAAAACCTTTTCCTATTATTTCCTCCGCTGGTCTAGCAAACGCACTTGTGACATGGGAGACCATGAAAATTGCTAATATTGGTATAGAGGGTACTTTGTGGAATGGCAGTTTAGGATTTGAATTAGACGTTTTTTATAGAGTAAGAGAAGATATCTTGGCTATTCCTGATTCTGATATTCCTTTTCATTTTGGAGCAAGCTTACCAAATACCAATCTTAATTCAAGAGATAATAGAGGTTTTGATTTGATGTTAAAACATAAAGGGAAAATTGGAAATATTTCTTACAATATAAGGCCTATGGTATCTTATTCTAGAGGAAAGTATATTAAATGGGAAGAAGATATTCTTCCAACAGATGGAGTAGATGCAGATGCTAATGCGGCGTATAACAAAAGATATGTACTTACTGGAAATTGGGATGATCGTCAATGGGGTTACCAAACAAATGGTTTCTTTACTACTCAAAGTCAGATTGATAACCATCCAGTGGACATAGATGGAGCTAATAATGCAACTCTAATTGTTGGTAATTTAATTAAGATTGACCAAAATGGTGATGGACTAATTGATTGGAGAGATGAGGTAGTTATTGGACAAGGAGGTATGCCTAAATGGAATTATAGTACAAATATGGGGGCAAAATGGAAGAATTGGAGCGTAGATATGTTATGGCAAGGAGCTTCAGGATATACCATTACGTTTCAGGGGTCTGCTGGACCTTGGTCACATTCAGGTCACCAAACTGTTTCAAAAAATTTCGCATATGAAAATAGATCAATTAGAGGAGCTAATGGTGATATCGAAATCTTAAGAGCATTTCCACCAACCTTTACAACTGGAGGTATGCCTCAAGTAGATCAAAATGCTAGTGATTTCAATAGAGTTGATGCTATGTATTTAAGACTTAAAACTGTTAACCTTACTTATAATGTTGAGAATAAGTTAGTTGATAAGTTAGGATTAAACAGTATTCAAGTTTACTTAGCTGCTTCAAACCTATTAACAATTGATAATTTAGGTGTATATTCGGGAAGTTACGATCCTGAAATAGTATCCGGAACTGAAGGTGGTAATATAGATAGAGCTTACCCAAATAGTAAAACAATGACAACAGGGATAAAAATAGGATTTTAAACCATTATTAAACAAATAGATATATAACAAACTAAAAATGATAAAAATGAAAAAATTAACTTATTTACTAATTGTACTTTTTGCATTCGGATGTGCAGATCTTGACCTTTCCCCAACTGATATGATTTCAGAAGAGGCAGTTAAGAAAGACCCTCAGCTTGTAGAAGCTTTTTTAACCAAAATTTATGCTAGCGCTGTTTTTGAACCTAACGAAGTGTCAGGAATGAATGGTCAGGAAAGGTTAACAGATGCGGTTGTTGGTGGGGAGTATACACTTATGGCTCCATGGCAAAATGCAGTTAAGGCATCTTATGATATTCCTACAACAAGTGGAGCTCATAATAATTTAAATAGATGGCATTACGGAAACATTAGATCTTGTAATGAAATAATTGAAATTTTAAATGATGCCAGTTTTGATCCCCAAATTATAAAACAACAAATTGCTGAGGCTAAGTTTTTAAGAGCTTGGATGTATTTGGATATGGCTAAGAGATATGGTGGCATGCCATTAGAATTAACAGCAAAACCAATTGATTCTTCAGTTGAAAAATTAATGATTCCTAGATCAACTTTACAAGCAACCTATGACCAAATAATTTCAGATTTGGATGCTGGTATTTTAGATTTGCCTGTACAAGTAATCTATGGAAAAGCTTCTAAGTGGGCTGCACATGCATTAAAGAGCCGAGCTGCTTTGTATGCTGCTAGGATAGCAAAATATCATCCTCAATCTTCTAATGGATTTACATCAATTCCTTTAGGTTCAGCTAGTAGTTATTACGCAATGGCTCTTGCTTCTGCAAATGCCGTAATTGATGGTGGAAAACATCCTTTACATTCAGGTTCAAATAATGTAACTGCATTTGGTGAAATATTTTATAAAGTGAAAGGAATTTCAGAAGTAATTTTCTCTGAAGAATATAATACAGCTTTAGGAAAAACTCATGCTTGGTCAGGATATGCTTTGCCTGATGGATTTAAGGCAGGATGGGGTTCCAATATGCATATGTATCTAGCTTCTGAAGCTAGATTTGAATATCAAGATGGAAGTGCTGGAGATACGCATCATGCTAAATTTGATAATAAAACATGGTTTGACATCGAGGAGGTGGTTTACAAAAGAGATCCTCGTTATTTGGCATCAATATTTACTCCTGAAGAAGTATTTCAAGGAAGAGAGGTATGGTTTCATGACAATTCAGTAGGTACAGGAGATAAATTAGGTAGAGCAGGTAATGCCGTCCCTAAAAGAGCACCAGGAAGAAACAGAAATAGAGGAGGAAGACTTATTCAAAAAAGAATACATCCAGATGTTGAATTTCCTGCATTTGGAACAGACGATGTAGATTACATAGTCCTAAGAACTGGAGAAATGTACTTAAATGCTTCTGAAGCAGCATTTGAAACAGGTGAAATAACTCAAGCAAAAGACAGACTGAATGCTCTAAGAGCAAGAGTAGATATGCCAGCAAAAAATACTGTAACCTTAGATCTTATTAAAAATGAAAGATTTGTTGAGCTTTACGCAGAAAATCATAGATACTGGGATTTAAGAACCTGGAAAGATGCGGAAGCAGAATTACATCTCGTCACAAAGTTTGGAACAAAATGGTATAGAAGAAAAAGTGATGGAATGTATAAGGCTAAAAAGTGGAAATGGAATTTTTCACAAAATACTCCTTTCCTTCCAAAAATGTACTGGCTTCCCTATGGAACAGACAAATTGGCTGATAATCCAAACCTAGTAGAAAATCCAGGATATTAAATAGTTTTTTTATATGTTTATTTGTTTTCAAAGGGTTCAGTTTTCACAAACTGGACCCTTTGAAGTATTAAAAAGAATACACTAAGTAAAAATAATTTTGAAATTAGAATATAATCCGTCTGTAAAATCAGATTTTGAATCGTTTTATGTTGAACGAAAAAAATCACCTTATTTTGGGGTTCATTGGCATTATCATGAAGAATATGAGCTAATTTATATAATAAAAGGAGAAGGTGTAAGAATTGTAGGAGATAAGATTGACCACTTTAGCGATAATGAATTGGTTTTTATTGGAAGTAAAGTGCCACATTTATTTAAAAATGAAAAAGTAGACAAATCCATTAATGTAGATTATATTGTTATTAAATTTAATGACTTTTTAAGTGGACAATCTATCTTTTCACTTCCTGAATTTTCTAAAGTTATACCATTTTTAAAAAAAGCAAACAGAGGAATTCTATTTTCTAAAAAATTTTCGAAAACAATAATAAAACATTTAATTAATTTATCTGAAAGCACTGGGGTTAGTAAAATTACTGGATTACTTAATTTAATAAAATTGCTTTCAGAAGAAAAAAAATATGATTATTTAGCATCAGAAAAATTTTCTATAAAAAATGATTATAAAGGGGAATACAGAATACAAAAAGTAATAGATTATATTTCAGAAAATTATACAAATGAAATATCATTAAAAGATTTAGCTGATATTGCATTCATGACAACTAATTCTTTTTGTAGATACTTTAAAAAAAGAACAGGTAAAACTGCTTTTGAATTTATAAGAGAGTTTAGAATTAATAAGGCATGTCAAATGCTTATTAATGGAGAAAAAAACATTTCTGATATTTGTTATGAAGTAGGCTTTAATTCTTTTTTTAGTTTCAATAGAATTTTTAAAAAACTAAAAAGTATTTCTGCAAGCGAATATAAAAATCGATACATTTTATTAAATAAAGTTTAATAGCTCCTATGTATGGGGATTATGAAGAAATTGTAAAAGAGATAAAAGAGAATTGTGATTATGTTAATATTGAAAATTATAAGGATTGGGAACTTTATAATATTTCTGAGAATCCTTATGAGTTAAATAGTCTTTTAGATTAAGAAGCCAAAGTCTTGAAATACTTAAAATATAAACATCAAAAAAGGGTAATAAAACATAGATCGAGGAAATATTAAATTCAAATAATTGAAAAAGATATATCATGAATAAATTAATAAAAACTACCAAAACAATCCTTATTATTACAGCAGTCATGTTTTTTTTAGGGTGTAATAAATCTTATAAAATGACCGGAATTCATTCTGTTGCAAATTCCGAAAACGGCCAAATTACATCTGGTCAGAGCTCTAACCAAGAACAGCCAAACGTTATCTTTATTATTTGTGATGATTTAAATGATTATCAAGGAATATTTGGTGGGCATCCTCAAGCAATAACTCCAAATATAGATAAGTTGTAAAAGTTGAGCAACCTGTATCTCTGATAGATTTATATCCTACGCTTGCAGATTTATGCAATTTAAAAGGCAACCATAAAATTAATGAGAAAGGTGGAGATCTAGGAGGGTCTAGCTTAAGACCTTTATTAGAGGATGTTAAAGGTTGGAAAGGTTCAAATGGGGCATTAACACTTGTAGGAAATTATGGAAATAAATACCCAACTGAAGAACAGAATTTTTCATATAGAACGAAATATTGGAGATATATAAGGTATGGGAATGGTGAAGAAGAATTATACAATCATAAATGTGATTCTTATGAATGGGAAAATGTTGCCAACGACAAAAAATACAAAAAAATAAAAGAAAGACTTCGTTTGGAAATGTATGAAATAATTAAAAAAGGATAAATATAATATAAAAAAAATAGATGCTATCGGCTATGCATTTCAAGAACTCAATAAAACAGTAGGTTTTAATGCAGGTATTGCGGTTGTACAACCAATTGATAAAGGTTTAATTAAAATGATAAAGATGAAAGTTAGAAATTACAATTTAGCGATAGAAAAACATTAATCTACATATAGGAAGTTAAAGGGTATTTTTAAATTACAGAATTAGAATAACCTAGAACTATACTTGATCCAATAAGAATAATTAAACCAACTAATAATAAGTTAAATGGTTTTTTCGCTCCACTCCACTCACCCGCTCTATAAGCCCAAAAATTACTTATAATTAGAGATAACCCTAAAAGCATTGGCCATCCAATAACTCCCCCTATAGGCCCAATCAAAGCTGCTCCTTGACCATAAATGCCTAATGCTCCAAACCAAAAAACACTTGCTAAAATAGCCCACCTGTATGATTTTGAAGAGCCTTGTGTTTTAAAAGAACTCCATGATTTATTTTTAAATAGTAAAAAAATAGCATAACCAGCATTCATAACAAAAGCCCCAATTAATACAACAACCCAAGCTGCTAAGCTTGCATTTCTATCTATAACACCCATTTCTTCTGCTAATTTCGCAATAGGTGCAGCTTTAACAAAACCAACATTTAACAAAGCAGATAAAATACCACATGAAACCGCAATTAAGATTCCTTTGACAATATTTGATTTCTTGCCAGATGTTTGGGAGGTCAATTTATCTTTGTCTATTCCTGCTTTAGCTGTAATAGCGACTCCTAAAATAGAAATAGCTAACCCAGTAATTATGTATGGAAATTGAGGGCTAGTTGTTGCATTTTCCATTTGAAGTAAAGGAATTAATGCTCCTATAGAACCAGCCAATCCCATTACTATCCCCATGGTTAATGACAAACCAATATAAGGAACGCTTACTCCAAATAAAATACCTCCAATTCCCCAAAGAAATCCAAAAAACATTGCCATATAAACAACACTTTGCATAGTTGGGTCTGAAAAAGAAATACTTAAAACCATTCCTAAATCTGGTATAACTAAAAAGGCCCAAGTAATTGGTAAAATAATCATTGCAATTGTTACGTGAATAAGCCACCATGACTCCCACTTTAAAGGCGCCATGTATTTCATACCTAGACCAAATGAACCTTGAAAAATACTAGCAATAATTATTAATAAAAATGGGAGAAACATTGATTCCATGAGTTTTGATTTTAGTTAATTGGTTACTTATAATGCTGTTGAAATTCTTTTTTTAATTAAATAATCATTTAAAGCTAAGTGAGAGCAATCGTGTCCTAAGCCACTATTCTTAATGCCACCATGAGGAAGATATATTGCGTATTTTACACCATTTATTTGAATCTCTCCAAATTGCAAATCTTCAATAAAACGCTGAATTCTTTGATGATTATTAGTAAATATATATGATGCTAACCCATATTCTGTATCATTAGCCATTTCTAAAACTTCATCATCAGAATCAAAACTCATAATAGGTGCAATTGGTCCAAAAATTTCTTCTGTAAATAACCTCATGTTTGTTGTCATTCCAGAAATCACAGTCGGCTGAATCCAATTCCCATTTTCTAATCCTTTAGGAATTTTACCACCATATTCAATAGTTGCGCCTTTACTAACAGCATCATCTATTAAATCAAACATTCTGTCTCTGTCTTTTCTAGTAACTAAAGGTCCCATATCAGGACTTTCATCAACACCAAAACCAAGTTTTAGTTCAGAAGCTCTTTTTATATATGCGTTTAAAAATTTATCATGAATATTTTTATGGACAAAAATTCTATTTGCAGCAACACAAATTTGGCCCGTATTTCCAAATTTTAAACCAATTGCAAGGTCCAAAGCCTTTTCAAAATTAGCATCTTCAAAAATGATAAATGGAGCATTACCCCCTAGCTCCATTCCTAATTTTTTTATAGATGTTGTACTATCAGCAATTATTTTTTTACCTGTTGCGGTAGAACCAATCATAGTTAGTATTGCTGGGATTTTACTTTTAGTCATGGTTGTCGCTACTTCACTATTTGGCCCTGTTAAAATATTTACAACTCCAGGGGGAAAATTAATGTCATATAAAATTTCACCTATCATATAAGTTGATAAAGGTGATAAAACAGAAGGTTTTATAATTATAGAACACCCTGAAGCTAATGCTGGACCTAATTTAAAACCCACATTTAATAAAGGAAAATTCCATGCTAAATAAGCAACAGCCACACCAGCTGGTTGTTGAATCATTTTATGTGTATGAGTGTTTTCATAGTCAGGAATTTGCTCTTCTCTTAAGTTTTTCATAGCATTTGGATACCAATCTAGAGAATTTACCAACGCTTCAATATCTTCATATGATCCAGCGTATGTTTTTCCCATTTCATGAATAATGGCTGAACGTAATTCTGCTTCTTTATCCAAAACGGCAACTCTTAATTTAGACATCCAACTGCTTCTTTCTGATAAAGATAATTTGGACCAATATTTAAAACCTTTTTGAGCAGACTCTAAAGCTTTTTCAGCATCTGCCTTTCCGGCTTCGGCAATTTCAGCAATAGCTTTTCCTGTAGCAGGACATACCACTTTAATTCTTTTTTTATTTACAGAGTCTACTAACTCCCCATTAATATAAAGTTTTTTATAGCCAAAATTTAGAGTCTTCATAATAGAAATATTGTTTTATTAACTTCTAGAAATAGAATATTTTTTTAATATATCTTCGTTTACATCAATACCTAAACCCGGTCCAGTTGGAACTTCAATCATTCCATCTTTTATTACTAAAGAAGGATATGTTAATTTTTCTCGAAGAACATTTTCTGTTTGATCGTATTCAATTAAAAAATCGGGAGCCATCATTCTACCAGGTATTGCCTCCAGGTTTGAAATAAAATGGAGCGCTACGTGTATACCAATTGATGTGCCCCATGTATGAGGAATAACATCAACGCCATAAGTACTAGCTAATGCTGCAATTCTTTTAGCTTCTGTTAAACCTCCACTTGCACAAATATCGGGTTGAATTATATCAACAGATTTATTTTTTAATAATTGATGAAATCCAAAACGTAAATATTCACACTCTCCACCAGCAATTGGAATAATAGTTTTGTTTCTTAACTCGTTATACTGTTCATAAAACTCTGGAGAAATAGGCTCTTCAAACCAAGAAATATTAAAAGGTTCTATTTTCTTTGCTAAAGCAATTGCTTCACCTAACGAATAAGCATGGTTAGAATCTACCATAAGCTGAATATCATCACCTATAACCTCTCGCATTCTTTTAACATGTTTAAAATCCAAATCTATCCCTAACCCTACCTTCATTTTTATAGCTTTGAAGCCTTGAGATACGTAATTAGCTGCTTCTTCGTCAAAATCTTTTGATGGATTATTTCGATCTGAGAAATACAATCCAGTTGCATAAGGTCTTATTTTGTTTCTTTGTACCCCACCTAGAAGTAAAGACACAGGTAATTTTAAAATTTTCCCTTTCAAATCCCAAAGAGCAATATCAATAGCACTCATTGATGCCACTAGGATACCACGACGAGCAAAATCTAAAGTTTTCCTATACATTTCACTCCAAATTACTTCGTTTTCTAATGGATTCTTATTTAAAACTATTGGTTTTAAAAAATTAATACCTGCTTCTAAAACTGATGCTGGTCCATATCCTTCGCCCCAACCATAATATCCATCAGATGTAGTAACTTTTACAACACAAATACATCTTTCTGTATATTCCCATTGAGAAAAGAAAAAACTTTTGGATAATGTATCTTTTAAAATGTACGTTTCTATTTTTTCTATAATCATATAAAATGATTTATTGCTAATACTTAAATTATCATAATTTAAGTAATTATTACTTTAATATTATGTAAAAAACTAGTCTAATTCATAATCAACAATATGCTCATCTAATTGAACAGATTTAATAAAATCAACTACCTTATCATGAATAGGATATTTTGTGTATTTCCAAAATTCATCTTTACTTTTAAAAATCGAAATAACACTAACATCAAAAAATGATGCTCCATAGTCTCCAATGTTAATTGCAGTTTCGTAGGATATAATTTCGGGAATATAAAAAGGTAATTCATCTAAACGCTTTTTAACCTCTACAGTTAATTCTTTTTTAGACATACCATTAATATCATCTTTGAGTTTCCAAAAAACAACGTGCTTATACATAACTTAAATAGTTTAATTTATTTAAAAGTAAATCTACTTTACTTATTATTAAAACTTTAAATAAAAATTATCTGGTTTAGACCAGAAATTAACAATGAGTTACTTTGAGTTCTTAACTTTCCTTGCAATAATCTTAAAATGCTGATACAATTTTTCATAATCTTTATTTAAAATCATTTGTTTATCAAACAAAGAACTTCCCATACCAACTCCAATGGCACCTGCTTTAAAAAACAACTCTACATTATCAACAGAAACTCCACCAGTTGGTAATAATTTTAGATAATTTAAAGGATTCAAAATATCTTTAATATATGTAGGACCTAATTGGGTAGCAGGAAATATTTTTACAGCAGTTGCTCCTAATTTGTATGCATTATATACCTCTAACGGAGTAAATGCACCTGGGAAAATTGGGATATCACGAACCTTACAATAAGACATCACTTGTAAATCTAATATTGGTGACACAATAAATGAAGCACCTGAGTTTAGTGCAGTTTTTAAATCATTAATTGTACAAACTGTTCCTGCACCAAAATTCATATCAGGATTATTTTCTGAAAGTTTTTTAATAATTTGAATTGCATTTTTAGAGTTCATTGTAATCTCTAAGGTTGTAAACCCTGCTTTTTTATAATATGGAAGAATCGTTTCAATAACTTCTAGAGATACATTTCTCATAACTCCTATAACAGGCATTTTGTTAAACAACTCTTGTTTGTATTTTGTTTTCATATTCTATTTGTCAAATTGTTTTAATATTTGAAGTTGACCTTTAATGACAGAATAATCTACGATATCCTTAGACACAAACTCTGTTTTTAAAGATAAACCAAGAATTTTTATTGCTTGATTATATAATTCAAACAAATTACCTGCTGCACACAATTGTAACTTATTAAAAGGAAAAATTAATAGATATTTAAGTTCTTCTCCTATCAATAATCCACTTAAATAATAAAAGTTTTCGATTTTTGTTTTCTTTTTAAACAATGAGTTTGTACGAACTTTAAATAAAGTGTTTAAAATTGATGATGTTTTATTCGAATCTCTAACCCCTTCATTAAAGCTAGATAGTTCGATTTTTGTAAGAATTCCTGGAACTAAAGATTCTTTTAAAATAGAATGATTTGAAATCACTTCAAAAACTTCACCTGTCATATAAGTTTTAAAATTAGTTACAAAATCATTTTCACAAACTATATGTTTACTATGTGAGCCTGGAAATATATAAACAGTTGTTTCAACATTAGTATTATATCCACTTAGCAGTCCCACTATTTGGACTTCTTCTCCTCTTATAACATCTGACTTTGATTTTACTCCTGAAATAAGATAAATAGGATTAAATATTTTTTTAAAAAAAAGAGTCTCTACATAAAGTGATTTTCCATTAGTATCAAAAGGTAACTTCACGTAAGGCAATTCACGTAAACCAATTGAAGAAGAAGCCATCCCAGAAATTACAATAGGAATTGAGAGGTCTATTTTAGTATTAAAAAGAGAAATTTGGGAATGTAAAAAATTTAAAAAATACACTTCACGATCTTTATCTTTTTTTAACCATTGATTATAAATGGATTTGACACCCATTTTAGATGCAATTTCTTCAATAATTATAAAAGGGTCAGCATTAACAAGACGAATTCTTAAATTAGAAGTTCCCCAATCTACACTAATTATTTTTTTAAAATTCATTCTTAAACAATCTAATATATTAAAAATACTATCCTTTGATTTAAAAAAAAAATCTAACATTAACATCTTACAAACAATAATTACCTTAACAATTCTTTAAATACGATAATTTATGATTTGTAAATGACAGTAATTGAAATACAAATCGTTAAAAATTTAGGATATTTGTTTATGATATAATTAATAATCTGTTATGAATTTTATAAAAATAATCTCAATTATAATTCTAATATCTATCCTTTCTTGTAAAACTACTCAAAAACCAAATATTATTATTTTTTTGGTAGATGATATGGGTTGGCAAGATACTTCTGTGCCTTTTTGGAAAGAAAAAACAAATTTTAACAGAATATATAAAACTCCAAATATGGAGCGTTTAGCTTCAGAAGGAATGAAATTTACCCAGGCTTACGCTACACCGGTTTGTACCCCTACTAGGGTTAGTTTAATTTCTGGAATGAATGCTGCAAGACATCGAGTGACTAATTGGACGTTAAGAAGGAATATTTCTATGGTAAAAGACCCAGTAGGTTTACAAATCCCTAAGTGGAATATGAATGGTGCTCAACCAATAGATTCTATTGAAAATTCTATTCACATCACCCCTCTTCCACAAATACTAAAAAACAACAACTACAAAACCATTCACGTTGGAAAAGCTCACTTTGGTGCTTTAACTACACCAGGAGCAAATCCATTAAGTTTAGGGTTTGAAGTTAATATTGCTGGGCATGCTGCTGGTGCACCTGGAAGTTATTATGGTTTAAAAAATTTCCAAAACAAAAGGAGAAATGAAAAAACATGGGATGTTCCGGGATTAGAGAAATATCACGGTAAAGATATTTTTTTAAGTGAAGCTTTAACTAATGAAGCGATTTTAGAAATAGATAAAAGTATTGATGATAAAAAGCCCTTTTTTTTATATATGGCACATTATGCAGTCCATACCCCAATTCGAGGAGACTCACGATTTGAACAAAATTATTTAAAAAAAGGATTGGATTCTATTGAAGCTAAATACGCTTCAATGATTGAAGGAATGGATAAAAGTCTTGGGGATATAATGAATCATCTGAATAAAAAAGGAATTAATGATAATACTATAATATTATTCATGTCTGATAATGGAGGATTAAGTGCTCACGCAAGAGGAGGAGAAAAACATACGCATAACAAACCACTTAAAAGCGGAAAAGGTTCCTTATACGAAGGCGGAATAAGAGAACCAATGATAGTAAAATGGCCTGGAAAGACTAAGAAAGCAAGTTCAACAAATAAACCTGTAATTATAGAAGATTTTTTTTCGACAGTTTTAGAGATGGCGCAAATTAATAACTATAAAACCGTTCAGAATGTTGATGGTATAAGTTTTACTTCTTTATTAAAGGGGGAAATAGAAATTCCTAATGACAGATCATTTTTTTGGCACTACCCTAACAATTGGGGAGGAAATGGTCCTGGTATTGCAGCTGGAAGTGTTATAAGAAAAGGAGATTGGAAATTAATCTATTATCATTTAGACAGTAATTTCGAACTCTTCAATATTAATAAAGATGTTGGCGAGCTTAATAATTTAGCAAGTTCTGAAAAGGTTAAATTGAAAGAATTATCAAAAGAGTTAGGGAATTATTTAAGAAAAGTAAATGCACAAATGCCTATTCAAACATCTACAAACACTTTAGTCCCTTGGCCTGATGACAAGGAAATATTGAATGTACATTAAACTATACAACCTGATTTTTGAATCATTTGTAATTATTAAAAGAATAGGTTATTTATAAATTTGAACTATATAATTAACGTTATAATAATTAGAAATTTAAAAATGAAATTAAGATTTTTATTTTTATCGATTTTATTTGTGATTGGATGTTCTTCAGGGTCAGAAATAGAAGAGATTATTGGTGATGGTGGAAATAACAACGGAGTTGGAAATACTGGTGGAGAAACAGATCCAGATAAATATACAGACTCCAAATCAGGCGGAAATACTACATATTACATCAATTTTTCAGGTGGAGATGACTCTAAAGATGGTAAATCCGAAGCTAATGCATTTAAAAATTTAGGAAAAATAAATAGCATAACATTTGCTCCAGGTGATAAGATTAATTTTAAAACTGGAGATACCTGGAAGGGGTATTTTAAATTAAGAGGATCTGGAAATGCATCTAGTCCTATAACTATTGGAAGCTACGGTTCTTCTGGCAAGCCTATAATTGATGGTAATGGTTACCAAGCCTCTATGTTTTTAGAGAACGTGGAATATGTGGAAATAAATAATTTAGAGTTTAAAAACGAAACATCTCATAAAAAATCTAATGGGGACGTTAAATTAATGCATGGTTCAAGTAGGTCAGGCCAAGATGAAAGATTTGGTATTCTTGCCCTAAGATTTGGTGCAGGAAAGAATATAAATCATCTAAAAGTTTCTAATGTTAAAATTTCTAACATATATCCAACACCAAATGAAGACTCGTATAAACATCAGGGTTACGGGATGAGGTTTGAGTCATATAATAATTCCGAAATAAATTATTATGATGGAATTAGTATAGACAATGTGGATATTAGTTTTACAGGTCATTATGGGATTCATATTGTAAACAGAATGTCTAGTACTCAGGCCGACTTTTATCATAGAAATATTTCTATTACAAATTCTAAATTTCATGATACAGGAGGTTCTGGTATAGTTGTGGCAAGGTCAAAAAACATATTAATTGAAGATTCTTCATTTAAAGGTACAGGATCTACAAAAGATAGTAGGATGTGGGAAAGAGGAAGTGGTTTATGGATGTATACTTGCAATGATGTAATTGTACAGAAAAGTATTTTTGAAGATGCATATGGAGTTCAAGATTCATTTGGAGCACATATTGATTGGGGAAATGAAAGAGTGGTTATTCAATATTGCCTCAGTAAAAATAATTTTGGTGGATTTGTTGAAATTTTGGGAGAGAATTTGGATTGTGGATATAGATATAATATAAGCATTGGTGATGGCACAAGAACAGGAGTTCATAACGGAAAGATTTTCTGGGTGTCTGATTTTGCTGGTGCAAACAGAAAAATAGGTTCAAAGAACAATTTTATATACAACAACACTGTTTTTATTCCAACTACAAACCCTGTAACAAGCAGTCCAATGAATCCAGATTTACTTATTAGAGAAAACACAGAGGATACATTTATTTATAATAATTTAATTTATATTAATTCAGGTGCAAGTATGACTGTTAAAATAGATAATAATCAAGATTTGAATTTCTTTAGAAACAATTTATATTTTGGTAATGTTCAAATTAACAATAACAGTGCTTTTGAGCATCATTCAAGTGAAATTTTTAGTGATCCTAAATTAGTAAATCCAGGCTCTATTGATGCAAATGATTATAAATTACAACCTCTAAGCCCTGCTATTGGTAAAGGAATTTTAATTACTGGAAGTAATGATGTTAAAAACTTTATTAATAACAACGGAGGAAGAGACTATTTTGGAAATTCTGTTTCAAATTCCGAAAAACCAAATATTGGTGCCTATAATGGCTCCTAAATAAAATGAAAATTATACGATCAATTTTTTTTATAATTCTTTTAATTTGCTGTGAGAATAGCACCAGCTCTGTTTCATATTACTTTGATTCATTAAATGGCAGTGATTTGAATGATGGAATTATAATTAATAATCCTTTTAAATCATTAAAAAAGTTAGAGACAATAGCTCTGAGAACAGGTGACAGAATATTTTTATCTAATGGATCTAATTTCAAAGGAAATATAAAGATTATGGGATTAAATGATATCTCAATTTCAAATTATAATTCTCATTTAAACAATAATAGCCCTATTATTGACTCCAAAGGACATATTGCTGGTATTTATATTGAAGATTCCTCAAATATCTCCATTTCTAATTTATTTATTACTGCAAATGGTGGCGGAGTTGTTGAACAATATCCTAATCTAAAAACTAGTAGGTCAGTTGATAGATCCATAATGAGATCAGGAATTTTGGTAAATGTAAGTTCTGATAATACATTCAAAAATATTTCTGTGGACAGAGTTGTTATTAAGGATCTTTTTTTTGAAGATGAGGGTTTTATTAGAGATCCAAGTGAAGTTCGAACTTCTATGGGTAAACAAGCCTACGGATTTGGAATTAGATTTTATAACTCAAGTGAATATGGAACTATTGATGGAATAAAAGTTTCTAATTGTTTTGTTGAAAACATAGGTCATACAGGTATAAAAATGACTTCTAATGGAAGTAAAAATAAATTTAAAAACATCGAAGTAGCCAATAATAAACTTTTAAGAACAGGTGGTCCAAGTATACAATTTAGCTTAGTGGAAGACCTACATGTTTATGGAAATGATGTAAAATATTCAGGAAGCCCTGATGATGGTAGAAAATGGGGAAGAGGAAGCGGGTTATGGACTTGGGGATCCTCTAATGTGATTATAGAAAAAAATTCGTTTATGTATGCAAATGGCCCTGCAGATTCAGCAGGTTGTCATATTGATTTTAATTGTGATAATGTAATTGTACAATATAATTTAAGTGTCGAAAATGCAGGAGGGTTTATAGAAATATTAGGCGATAATTTTAATTGTTCTTACAGATATAATATAAGTATTAATGATGGTCATAGAATTAAAGGTAAAAACAACGCATTTCAAGAAGGTAAAACTTTTTGGTTAAGTGGGTATGTTGGAAAGAATAAAAAAAGAAGTGGACCTTTTAATAGTTATATATATAACAACACTATTTTCACAAAGAAATCCTTATTATCAAAAATAGCGGTTGATAAAGCAACCAATGGAGTTTTGGTCGCCAATAACATTTTTCATATTGAGGGTGATAGTGAGTTTGCATTAGGAGATCAATATAGGCCAGATAAAGGAGGAGGAGAAGGAAATATAAAGAATGTGTTTTTTGAAAACAATTTATTTTTGAATGATTCTTACTGGCCTAAAAATGTTTTAATTCAGCCAAAAAATAGTTTTTTTGGTAATTCTCAATTTTCAAATAAAGGAGGTCAAAATATTCGGGATTATATTCCAAAAAATATTAATTTAATAAAAAATAAAGGAATTAAAATTCTTAATATTTCAAATGACACTATAGGTCTTTTTAAAGGATTAGAATTAGAATTTGATATATTAGGAAATAAAATTACTGATCTTCCAGATTTAGGAGCTATTGAAGTTAATTAATACTGAATTAAAAAACATAAATATTTAGAAGTATGAATCTTAAACCTGTTTTTATTATTTGTTTTCTTGTTTTTTTTTCTTGTAATAATATAGGGAAAAACAATACTGTTGCAAACAATCACAATTGTATGCCCTCTAACCCTTACACTATAGTTGACAAAAACTCAACAAGAGATTTAGAGTTTGAAACTTCTTCAAA
>Ga0209816_1000159_pt1 | contig 55545 bp, 54 predicted proteins | sample CoawatmetaG01DNA_FD_187509 | JGI IMG/M metagenome (GOLD analysis project Ga0209816, IMG submission 187509) | Marine microbial communities from the West Antarctic Peninsula - Coastal water metaG017-DNA (SPAdes) (version 2) | ecosystem: Environmental > Aquatic > Marine > Coastal ...
TTTATTGCACTTAAATAGGCTTGATGATCTATATCACCATTAACAGGTAGAAAGCTTACATCAAACTTAACATTTGAATCTTCAGATAATTTTTCAGCCTTAAGTTTTGCTGCATGACTATGCACACTATTAGTACCAACAAAAACTACTTTGCTACTTTGCTCTCTCCCTCTTAACCATTCAGTAATGGCTGGAAGAACTGTGCCGTAAGAGTCTGTACCCCGTCCAGTTGAGTACATTCCTGTTCCAATTACTACTATATTTAGCATTTAATATCCATAATTTCTAGCCATTGCATATCGTCTTTATTCTCAAACACATGCTCTTTCCAATCTAGCTTTCTATTGATGTCATCTGAATGATTCTCTTTCCACCACTCTAAAGCTGGCAATAAATGATTTTCATCAAGAACAGAATATACTGTAGAAAAACTATTTACACCATCTTTTGAAAAAATTTCTCCGTGTATGTGCTGATACTTACCATCTGGGTCATACTGTAATACAGGAAGCTGATGTTGTAAAGCCTCCTCAATTGTTGTTGATGAATAACTAATTAATAAATCTGATGCAGCTAAAAATTCATTAAACGGTCCTTCACTATATACTCCATAGCAGTTTGAGTCTAGTAAAGACATTTTAAACTCCTTTAAACTTAAATTTTCTTGAGGCCTAAAACGAATACATAGATATAAGTCTGAAAATTTCTCAACAGCTTTAATAGTAGTGTTGATATTATTAATATACTCATCAACTGTCTCATAAACCCAGGGCCTGAAAGCCGACCAGGCTCTTGGCGAGCCAGCATGCAATATAATTCGTTTTTGTGCTTGACTTTGGCCAAATAATCTAAAGCGTATTTTGGAATTTGACTGCTCATTTTTAACTGATTCTGCAAAAATTAGTGGGCCAGTATCTATTAATTTTGAAAAAACCACATCTTGTTTTTTTAAAAATTTCTTAGCCCATGGTGTTTGTATAGAAACAAAAGGATACATGCCATTAAAAATTTGATGAGCATGAAGATTCCACTCATAGCTTGGTAAAGGCTCTTCCTGAGGAGTATGACTTCCATGCGTAATTAGTAAGCCAGGAATTTTTTTGTTATAACAAAGCTCACCTAAAGCATAGCCTATTCCAAGACTATGTTGTGCAAATACACTTTTTGGGTTAACAACTTCTAACACTCTATTTATTGAGATAATCTCTCCATAGAGATCCATCATCCTATCCCTTAAATTATTTTCATTAAAGGTCATTATAAAATTAGTCAAATCCACACCACAAAACTCTACATCTAGATTTGATTTTCTTAAATATTGATTTATTTCTGTTGAACAATCATCATATCTGCCTTGAAAATTAACCTTAAAATTATTAGGCGTATATTTTGGAATAAATAAAAAAGAAAATGTGCGACCTTTAAGCATCTCAATTATGCGTTTTTTAAAATTTTTCTTATGCACTGTTAAGTAAACAGGGAAATTATTAAAAAAATGCTTACTAAGTCTGTTAACAAGTCTCGGCATGTTATTTGCATCACTTAGCAAAAGAAAAGTATTGCGATTATTTCTAATTATTGAAAATAATCTTAATTGAAAACCAAAAATTAATTTAGTTAAATATCTAATTATTGGGCTGTTACTTTTTAATGAAGAATTATTTAATATAACCTTATTAGAATATTCAGTTTTAATGCCATTAGATGCAGCATAATTCTCTATAACTTTACTAAGGGAGTTATTATTAATATGTTTACTTCTGATAATAATGAATTTGCTTGGTTTATGAAATTTAACGGCTCTATCAATAATAAAAAGCATAGAAAGCCAATAATTTAAAGGAATTCGGAAATAAACAATCCATGTTTTTTCAAATGCATGTTGGACATTATTATCACTAAGCAAGGTTAAAAGTGGGCGTATTCCTTCAACAATTAATTTTGATTTCTTGAGTGTCTCACTATGGCCATCAAAACCAAATAAAGATATAGTATTTTCAAATGGTATGCCTCTTCGAGATAGCTCAACACCTGCAGATGGTAATAAAGCTATAATAATTATATCATCCAGCACATAATCTTTAATTGCATCTACTTCTTTTGCATACTCAATAAATATTAAGGCCTTAGCCATTTAAACTATCCTTATTTTTCTTCATAGTCTTTGATAATTAAACAAGGTGCAGTTGAACGTCATACTCCTTGCTCAACTTAAGAAAAGATTCTACAGTTACATCATCTAAAGGAATACCTTCCTTCATTCTGATTCTAGAAGTTTTTATTTCAGGATCTCCTGGCATCATAACCTCTTCACCCTTTACAGCTGGCTCAGACCTAACTTCATCACTCATAATCTGCATTGCTGATAAAAAGTCACTTTTATTTATAACTCCATCTACACGAATCACCATGTAAAACTGCCCAAGATGTCTTGGCTTATCAATTGGAGATTTATACATTGAAGGAATTTCTCGTCCAAATTGCATACCTGTATATACCCCACATAGAATATCCACCATAGAAGCAATTCCAAATCCTTTGTATGAGCCTGCAGGGACAAGGCATGTTGCCTCGTTAGAATCAGAAGTTAAATTACCGTCAGAGTCTGCGGCAATACCTTCAATTAATTCTGATTGAGAATTTTTCTTCAACAGAACTTTATTCCAGGAGACAATACTTGACGCCATGTCTAAACAGTATGGCTCCTGCTCTTCTCTAGGAACTGCTATACATATTGGATTAGTGCCAAAATATGGACGCTTCCCATTATGGGAAAGCACCAATGCATCTGCATGAGTGAAAGCAAGGGCAATAAAACCTTTTCTTGCAGCTTTTAGTGCCATACTTGCCATAGCTCCCGGATGGCTTGAATTTGATACAGCCACAATACCGATTCCCTGAACCTCTGCCATTTCCATGGCAATATCAATCGATTTCATTCCAGCAGCATGGCCAAAAGCATTATCTGCATCAAGGTGGGCAATTGAAGGAAATGTCTTTGAAATATTATATTTTGGAGTAGGATTCTTTCTTCCTGAGAGTGCAGAATTTACATAGTGTGGCAAAAGTCTAACTCCATGAGAGTCAACTCCTCTTAATGAGGTTTCACACAAACCAGTTTTTACAGCATCGATTGAAAATTCATCAAGACCCACTATAGTAAGTATTTCATGATGAAATTGAACTAAATTATTGTAGGTTATTTTGTCCATTATATTCCTATTTTTAAATTTTCCCTTAATGTCACTTTATCTAAACCCCATTGCAATTGATAATTCCTATCAGCTAACTTAATTGCCTCATGTTTGCTAATATGTAAATTCCTAAATACATCTGAAATATAACCCTCCATTCTTTTCTGTGCTTTAAAATCGCCAAAAGGATCAATAAATTTTGGAGAGGGAAAACCTATTTTATTGTCATCGAGTAGAAGTTTTCTTAATTTTTTTTCGAAATTAGGTAAAGAACTTATTATTGTTGAGGAATTTGGATATGATTTCCATTTTTCCCAGACTAGTTTATTCGGATCATACAATATAGTTTTGGCGCCATGAACAGCAGAAACTGAAGCAGGGCTTGACGCCCCAGTTCCAATAACAATATCAGAACCTAGAGACCCTACTAATGAACCATATTCACTGTGGATTTCTACTCGGTCCTTACCATGTGATTTAATAATATTATCATATTTACTGATTCCTTTTTTTGTTTTCAATACTATCAAAACATTAAATTCTGCAGAAATAAGCAGAATAGATTTTAAAAAAGTATTATATTCTGCATCTGGCCAATGAGCATCTTCTGCTGACCCATTATCAAAAACAGTAATAATTTTACTGTAATTTTTTAAATTCTTATTACGAAACTTTTTACTCAAGTCATTCATTTTGGAAATATATGAATCACCAACATATCCAGCAATAATATAGCCGCTTGATTTGTCATTTGAAGCTTTCATTAAGTCTTGGTGCCATTGACCCCATAAGAAGTATCTATCTGACATTTTATGTTGTGTTGGAGCAAATTCCATAGGCCTCTCACCGATACTCCAAACAGCATCAAAAGAAACCATCTGTTTACTATCAGATGCTACGGCTGTTGCTACAGCACTAAATGTCGATTCGTAGCCGGATAATACAATTCGAACGTCATTTTTTTTAAAGAAAGTATCTAAAATAAATGCATATCTCCATTTACCCAACAAGTCGATAAAAAGATTTAAATTTATTCTAATAGCCCAGATAAATTTAAATACACCATTTAACATATGCAGATAAAATGAAAAAACATCATGCCAGTTGATAATTTCTAATGGAAATTGACTTTTATCAGCATCAATCATTTTATTTGGGTATACAATCTTGCTATTCAAAGTAGAGGAATTATTAATCACATCAAGTCCTAGCCATTTGTATTTTGTAAAGTGTGAGAAAATCAACATATCAATTTTCTTATATGGTACTTTTATTCTAAGTTTTACATAAAATAAGATATAAAGCATTTCTATTAAACTACTTATATAATAGCCAACATATTTAATCCTTGGCTTCTTTTTACTATAGGAATAATTGCTGTCATCTATTGAACAAACTGATCTATAGTGTCTAATATCTCTTCTACTTAATTCAGATTGATAATAAGTTGATTTCATCAATAAAAAACTTTTAATTTGAGTTGAAATATAAATTGTATCTACATTTATATTTACTTTTCTAACATATACAAGGATTGAAACTTGCCGCCATAAAGACTCAAAAAACCACTTATTTAGACTGAAGTTGAAGTAAGCAGCAAGCTTTGATTGGGAAGAAGTCATATAATCATCACTTATTGATTTAGTAATTTCTCCAGTTCTCTTAAATAATTCATTAGCAATACTTCTTGATAGTCGAGGATTACTAAAAGTCATTTTATCAACTGAGTAATTAATATCAAATAATCGAATAATCTTTATCAGAGTTGATTCTAATTTTTTAGATTGAGGTCTAAACAATGCTTTCACATTTGAACCTCTTTCGTACATTATTAACATAAGTACAGAAGGTATATTTAAATAATCTATTATTATATTTCTCTTCATATATTTATCAAAAAAAAATTATAGCAATTTAATTAGAAGTAATTTATCTTAGATTTCATTAGACTAAGAAGGTTTAATTACCCCTTTTCTTTTTCCAGTAACAGGCGAAGCAAGATACTGGTAATAATCCTCAAATTCACTTTTCTTTTCCTCGCTTTCAAATAGCTCACCTATTTCGAACATTTCACTCTCATGCCATAGTCCTGCAAAATGCAGAAAATGATTAGTCATTAGAGTAGCTTCAACACAAACTCTAATCAAATTATCTTTATTTCTTCCGTAGTTATATAGAAATGGATATTTAATTGCCATTTCATAATTCCATAGAGCTTGAAACTTATAATCTAAATTCTGACAAGTGTTGTGAAAATAACCAAAACACTCAAGATGGCTTAATCATGCCTTTAGAATAACCGATAGCAGGCTTATCAAGGTATTCATAGTAATCTTCAATTTCTTTTCTCTTATTCTTACTTCCAAATAAATCGCCTAATTTCCACATTTCACTTTCATACCATGCTCCAGCAAAATGTAAGAAATAATTAGACATTAATGTCGCTTCAACACACTCACGAATTAGTTTTTCATTATCTTTTCCATAGCTATAAAGGAATGGATATTTCATAGCCATTTCATAAATCCATATAGCCTGAAACTTATAATCCATCCATGTTACATTACCCCATTTTAGAATTTCGTAATTAATATGAGACTGGTCTCCTCCATTTGTTATAGATTGAACATTTTTGTCATATTTATTAAACCAATTTCGCATTAATTCTGAATGATTATCAATATTAAAAATAATTAACCCCATACAAGCAAAATCATCTTGAGCAGTTAGATTGTGAAAAGAGTAAATTTTATCTGATGACATTAAAATTGCCGAATCTAATGGATATTTTTGATCGTAATGCTTATGCCTAAGAAAAGATACTTTTTTTCGTGACTCATCCATAGAAAATGGCATATTTTTAACTATTGAAACTAAACCAATAGTGTCTGATTTATAACCATCAAAGATATTTGGAGCCTTGTAATTAATTAAAATATCAGTATCAAGATAACAAACATTTTTCACTAATAATGATGAGTTTTTTAATTTTTCCGCAATTAGCATTTTTTGCCATGTTGCCTTCTTCCAGAATTTACTTTTAGTTGAAATCAAGTCCTCATTAAAAACAACCAGTCCTAAACCATGTTGAATACAATATTTTTCCCAACTTGGAAAGGCATTTTCATACCATGAGTTAAAATATTCACCACCTATTGCAATGGTTGCTAATATATTTTTTGATTTTCCAGGCTTAACTAATACTTCCACTTTTATTTATCCACAATATAAGAAACAACATTATAGTTATTTATCATTATAAATGTCATTTCTTAGATCTCTTAAGCCACATCTGAAACATAAGAACAGACCATATCATCGAAATATTATTATTATCACCGTTTAACATTGGCTTTACATACATACGATAAAAATTCTTCCTAATATATTCACTATTACTAAGAGCTGACTCTCCCATTAAATCCTCTACCAAATCTCTTAAGTGCCCACGCATCCATAAGCTCAATGGAATCTTAAAACCATTCTTTTTTGTCGAAAGTATGGATTTAGGTAGCAAATGTCCTATTGATTTTCTTAGGGCTATCTTATAGACATCAGTATCTACACGATAGTTTATTGGCATTGAAAAAAGAAGATTTACTAAATCATGATCTAAATATGGAGTTCTAACTTCAAGAGAGTGGGCCATAGAAAACCTATCCGTCATCATCAAAAACTCATCGACTAGCTGGCTATCAAAAGAAAGTTGTGCGACAAGATCATCAAGATTATTATTCTTATAACCATTAAAAAGATTAAATAAGTTACTTGCAATGTCAGATTTATTATTTTTTAATACCATATTTACCTGTTGTTCTTTCATAAGATAGAATGCATTTTGAATTGACTCTTCAAATAAATTAATATCTAAACTTCTCATGGACCTATCTTGATGGAATTTAGAAAAAAATCTCGCTCTATTATAATTACCAAAAATTTCATCCCCACCTGAACCAATAATTGCAACTTTATAATCCTTAGCCATTTCTTTAAATAGCGGCCAAGATGGTAAGCCACCAGCATATGGCTGCTCCAAATGCAGAACCATATCTTCTAAACTATCGGCCAAATCTTCTGGTTTTAATATGATTTCAGTATGGTCAGTATCATATTTTTTCGAAACCTCTCTAGCATTCTCTATTTCATTCCAAGCTTCCTCACCTTTACCTTCAAAACCTAAACTGTAAGTTTTAATTCTTTTATTTGAATTAATTGATGCCAATGCGACCAATGCAGAAGAATCAAGCCCACCAGATAAAGAATAAGATATTGGTACATCACTTGTGGCCCATAGGTTTAGTGATTTTGATAATTGGGCATTAATCTTCTCATACCAATCATTCTTTGAAAGATCATAATTAATTGTATGTTGTTGATTCCACCATTTTTTTACTTCAAATTTTTTATCACTCAAACTATATTTGATTAAGTGCCCTGGCGATAGATTCTTAATTTCCGAATATATAGTATTGGGATTAGAAACATACCCCAAACGAAAATAGTTAGCAACACTATTTGAATCAATAGCTATATCTCCATTTAAAGATTTTTTAAGCGGGCCTATCTCTGATGAAAAGCAAAAAACACCACCTTTATTATAATAATGAAGTGGCTTTATTCCAAACCTATCTCTTGCAATGAATATTGAGTTCAGTTTAGGATCATATATTGAAAGGGAAAACATTCCATTTAACTTATTTAAAAAACTTTCACCATATTTTTTATATAAAAAATAAATAATTTCTACTTCATAGCCATTTAATTTAGTTGATTGCAATTGATTTATTTCTTTAAATAAACTTGCGCAATTAAATATTTCTCCATTAAAAATTACAATATAACCATCTTTTGATAAGTAAGGTTGATGAGCTTCATTAACATCAACGATAGATAGCCTAGTCATTGCCATACTTAGACCAATAGTGTTATTTTTAAAAACACCACTTTCATCTGGTCCTCTATGAATTTGTATACGATTTAATTCAGAAATATCATATCTATTTTTATTATTAGGATCAATAATTCCAAGAATTCCACACATATTATTTAGTCATTTTAGTTAGTAAGAATTACAAAATATCTATTTGACAGTCCATCCACCATCAACAACTAGATTTTGCCCTGTTACATATCCTGATAAATCACTTGCTAAATATGCTATTGCTCCCTTTAAATCTTCCTCTGTAGCCATTCTTTCTAATGGTGTTTTGGATTCATAACGCTTAATAAATTCACCAGGCTGATCACGCCAGACTCCACCTGGTGAAATAGCATTTACACGTATTTCAGGTGCAATAGTCGTAGAAAGCCACCTGGTTAATTGTATTAATCCACCTTTAGAAACAGAATAAGCAGCTGGATTTCCCATATTAACATCCTCATAAAGCGAGTAGTCTGGAGCAACTAATCCATAAATTGAAGCAATATTTATGATTGATCCATTTTTATTATTTTTCAATAAGGGTGTGAGTCCTTGAGATAGATGAAAAACCGCTGTAAGATTTACTTCAAGAGCCCTTTGCCAGGTCTTTATAGTCTGTTGGCTAAAATTATCAACCCAGCCATCAAGATTTGAATCTCCAACAAATGCTGCATTATTTATAAGCAAGTCCAGTCTATTATTGTTGCTAGTTAAATTTTCAATAAGACTTATTCTTGAACTTATGCTTTCTAAATCACAACTTATACATTCAATATCAACATTCCAATTATCCAATATTTTTTCCTTCAAAGCACTATAATCGGATCCAGGAAGGTCAACTAATATTAGGTCTCCCCCAAGCTCAGCAATAGTTAGTGCAATTTCTTGGCCTATTCCGCCTGCTGCTCCAGTAATTAAAGCTCGCCTACCCTTAAGACTCATTAAATCTGAAATTTTTTTCATATAATTTAGTTATTTAGTTGAAATTAAACACTCGGCAATCTTAAAATCAAGCATTGTATCAATATCTATCGCCCTTTCGTCTGGAATACAAACACTGCGAACCCTTCCCTCAAAAATACTATTAGAGGTCTTTACAAATTTAGATTTAATAACGTAGGCTACAGTTGTCATATCAAAAACTGTGGGCGCATCTTGTCTTCTAGTTATTCCTTTATTATTAATTACAAGTGATGAGTACCCATCATCGTCATTAATAATCATGTTGAAGTAAGGGTTTCTTTTCGCCTCACTTACTGTAATTATAGAGTCAACATTACCCTTTTCAAACTCATCAATACACTTATTAACATCTTGCACTGATCTCAGTGGAGCAGTTGCTGGAAGCACTATGAGGTTATCTATTATCTCATCTTGCTGACTCTCTAGATATTCTATAGCATGCCTCCAAACCAACCACTCAGGACTATTATCTAAAGACAGCGCTTGAGGCCTCAAAAAAGGAACTTCTGCTCCATACTCTAATGCTACACTTGCAATTTCTTCTGAATCAGTTGAAACAATAATACGAGAGATTTTTTCAAATTTCTTTGCAATATTTATTGACCATCCAATTAATGGAATCCCATTTAATAGCTTTATATTTTTTTTTGGAAGGCCTTTAGAGCCACCTCTCGCGCAAATAAGTGCTACATATTTCATATTCTATAAATAAACTGTTGAGCCAATATAACTAGATTTTTTAATCGCTTCAATAACAGATACGGTTTTTGCACCATCATCTCCAGAAATACAAGACAATTCATTAGATTCTATTGATGAGAAAAAAGCTTTAATCTGTTCTTCATATGTATAGTCTCTCTTTAGTTTTGATGAAAATATTGTTACCCAATCCTTAGCGCCTTTTTCAAAATACTGAACACTTCCAAGGATACCATCCCATAATAGTGTTCCTTTTTCACCAATAGCAAAGCATCTTCGAGTAGAATCATGCCGTATAAAATCCATATTTAGTGAAGCTATTAATTGACTTTCATTGGTGCTTTCAAATCCTAAGATTACTTTAGCACTATCTTCCACATCAACTTCCAAATTACTCATCTTTGAAATACAGGAATTAACCCATACTATTGATCCAAAAATCCAACTTAGGTAATCAATTTCGTGACTCAACTCTAATAGAACTCCTCCACCTAAACTTTTTTTAGCAGATACGCTATCCTTATAATCAGATTGAGGCCTCCAGCTAGGCAAGTATTGGCCAATTTCAGATTGAACCGAATATATGCTTCCAATTTTATTAGTTTGAATTTTTGATTTAAACTCAATTAAAGAAGGAAGGAATCTAAGGTTATAAGCGGTCATAAGAACAATATTCTTGTTATAACAAACATCTATTAATTTATTAACACCTTTTGATGAGTGCGAAATTGGTTTTTCAATTAATAAATTAATACCATTATTAGCCAATACTTCAGCTACCTCTATGTGTAATGTCGCTGGATTAGCGATAATGGCAGCTTGAGGGCTCATTGCGATCGCCTCCTCAATCGAAGTAACACACTTATATAAATTTAATTCTGTGATGTCTTTCTTTTCACATTGTTTATGCCTTAAAACCACAATATTTATTTCTGGAAATAGATTTTTTATAATCCTAGTATGCCTTCGCCCTGCGCTGCCTAGACCAACTATTAGAATTGTTTTGATACCTTGATACACTTTTAATTTTATTTATTAAATATAGTTAAAGCATCTTGATTTGCCTTTTCATACTCTTCCATTCTTCCAATATCTAACCAATACTCATGAATAGGAAATGCATTAACCATTTTGTTATCTAGTTCTTTTTCTAAAAAATCTGTAATATCTATTCTAGTATCACCTTTAATCTTGCTAACTAGTTTTTTATTTAAAACATAAATACCAGCATTGACAAAAAAATTATAAACAGGCTTCTCTTTTATTTTCTTGATACTATATCCATCAATAGTAACAACACCATATGGAACTTGAAAGTCATACTCTCTGACACACATAGTTGCATCGGCATTATTCATTTCATGAAAATCTAATAAATGCTTAAAGTCAACCTTAGTTAGAATATCACCATTCATCATTATAATCGGTAAATCTGGCAGATTATCTGGAAGTAATCCCAATGAACCAGCTGTGCCTAAGGGGGTATCTTCATGTATATAACGAATACTAACCCCATATTGTTTCCCATTTTTAAAATAGTCCTGAATTAGCTCAGATTTAAAATGAGTAGAAATATAAAAATTATGAAAACCATGTTCAATAAACTGCTCAATAATAGTTTCTAAAATCGGCTTTCTACCAATTTCTAACAAAGGCTTAGGTATATCTTTTGTTAAAGGGTGTAATCTTTTCCCAAAGCCACCTGCCATAAGAAATATTGGGTTATCATAAGATGGATTTTCATGTAGTAATTGCAATACCTCAAGCCCACATAATGTTCCATCATCTTCAACAACTGGGACATGGAGTATAGACATATCATTCATTAAGGATAGAATTGCTTCTCTTGAGTCTGTTTTTTTAGCCATAATTGGAGATGTGTTCATGACATCAGAAATTTTACTAGTCATCTTGATTCCGATCATTAGTGCCCGCCTAATATCACCATCTGTTACTGTTCCTAACAATTTTTTACTTTTATCAATTACAAGTATTATTCTCCATCCACCATCTTGTAAGATCTTTATTCCATTCACTAAAGAGTCATTAGGCTCAATTATTATATTTTCACAATTAATCATTTATTTATTATTCCCGTCAAATTATTATTTACATATATTTAGATAATTTTTTTGATAAAAATAATGAACGAAATTAATTCATTACATTTATATTAAATATCTTTAAACTTTTTTACTATTGAAGGCTCAGTTTTAATTAATTCACTAACAATTTTTGAGGAAGCCTCTCCAGCACCATAAATATTTTTCTTATTCTGATATTTCATTTTAAAGTTTGCTGAGGTTGCTAATTTAATTGACTCACTTAATTCATTAATTTCACAATCAATTATATTGTCACCCTTTAATCGACCTGATTGTCTATTACCAATATTAACCACCGGCTTGCTAAAACTAGCAGCTTCAATAATCCCACTTGAAGTATTTCCAATAAGTAAATCAACATGCCTCATTGCACTTAAATAATTCAATTGTCCTAAACTTTTTTCAACTTTATATTTAGCAGGGTCTAAACTACAAAAATCTTCAATTTTTTTATTAATAATTCTGCCACCACTATCAGCATTAGAATAAGTAAATAAAATTCCAATTTTACTATTTAACAAAATATTTAGAATAATATCTAAATCTTTATTTAAGTCATCCTCCATTAGAGTTACTGGATGATAAGTAAATAATGCACTTTTTATAGGAAATTTCCAGTTTATTTTTTTTTCTAAATCGCTTTTTGATAGTAACTTTAGATTGACAATATTATCTATACCAGGTGCTCCTGTATTAAATACCCTTAGAGGGTCTTCTCCCATTTGGATAATTCTTTTTCGATAAGTCTCAGTAGAGCAAAAATGTAAGTAACTCATTTTAGTAATAGAGTGCCTAATTTGCTCATCAATTGCCCCTTCGGTTATTTCTCCTCCGTGTATATGTGCAATTGGAATATTCATTAATAATGCTGCAGTTGCAGCTGCATGAGTCTCAAAACGATCTCCTAAAAGTAAAAGAATATCTGGCTTTAGTGTTTCAAAACTATCTGCAAGTAACATTGTTGCAAGTCCTGTGGATTTTGCAACTGATGACTTTTCATCTGATGCAAAAAGATTATCAATCTTATCATCTATAAAAAACTCATCTTCTATTTCTTTATAAGTTAAACCAAATTCACTTGAAAGATGGGCACTTGTTACTATTAACTGAAGCTTAAGTTTGGTTGATTGTTTAATTTTTTTTAAAATAGGATAGAATAATCCATATTCCGCCCTTGTTCCAGTGACAATACAAACTTTTCTTTTAGTCATATTAATTCATCTGCTTCATAATCATTAAGCGCAATTGTACCAATAATATCATCCCATTTCATTGGACTAATCCCTGTACCTGGTCGCTTAGTAGTTAAATTATCTTCAGTAAATTTTTCTCCTTTTTTAATAGTACAGTTTGCAGTTATCGACTTCCTAACAATATTTCTATTTTCTTGCTCACTAGGGGTAACAATTTTCATTTCATTTCCGATAGCTTTTTCAATATTTCTAATTGCCTTAACCATAGCTTTTAATTCATTCGGCTCAATAGATGCCTTATGATCAGGCCCACTCATAGATTTATCTAAGGTAAAGTGTTTTTCAATAATACTTGCACCCATTGCTACAGCAGCAATATCCACCTCTATACCTAAGGTATGGTCGCTATAACCAACTGCAACACCAAACTCTTGTCTTATAGTCCTCATAGCGTTAAGATTAACGTCCTCCATAGGCGTTGGATACATTGAATTAGCATGCAATACTACAATATTTTCTTTTTTTGTCCCAGACTCTATTAAAATATTTAGAGCGTCACTAATTTCATTAAGTATGGACATTCCTGTAGACAAAATTACTTTTTTTTCTAATGATCCAATATGCCTAAGATATGGTAAATTTGTAATTTCACCACTTGGAATTTTAAAAATTTTAAGTTCTAATTCATTAAGTAAATCAATGCTAGAATGATCAAATGGAGTTGAAAGAAACATAATATTTCTCTCATGACAGTAATCATTTAGCTTTTTGTAATCCTCAAAGTTGAGTTCTAACTTTTGAAGCATTTCAAACTGCGACTCTAATGCATCACTTGTTCTTTTTTGATATTCAGCTTTTTGAGTATTTTTGGATACTAGATTCTCAGATTTAAAAGTTTGAAACTTTACAGCATCAGCCCCAGCATCTACTGCAGCATCAATTAGATCAAATGCTAATTGGATTGAACCATTATGATTAACACCAGCTTCAGCAATTATTAATACGTTCACTTTATTAAACTTCCAGCTTTAACAAAACTATTTTTCTTGATTGTCATCGACTCTCTTATTACTGCTCCACTTCCAATAAAACACCCAGACTCAATTACCACATTACCATTTATTGATGTATTTGTTGAAATATGACAATGCTCATTAACCTCACTATCATGCTCTATAAGTGCTTTTGAGTTAATAATACAATTATTACCTATTGAGGCATTTACATTTATAAGGGCATCATGCATTACAACAACCCCTTTACCAATATATGCATGTTTTGAGACATACGCTCTTGGAGAAATAATTTTAGGAAGTTTAAAGCCAGCATTTTTAGCTAATTCAAATAAGCTTTCCCTTAAGTCAGATGATTTGATATGGCCAATTGATACTAATGCATAAGAATATTTTTTTGCCAAGCCTTTAAGATCTGAATCAGATCCAATAATCGGATAACCCATAACATTGTGTCCAATTAATTCAGCTTTATCAATTATTCCAACGATTTGAAATTTACCTTCCTGTTCGATAACATCAATAACTGACCTACAATGCCCACCTCCACCAATTAAAAGAATTTCTTTCATGACATCCTCACGCTGCTAGGAAGATTTACAACACGCTCCTCTAGCCATTCAGCATTTTTTAGATCGCCACATTGGGAATCTTGAAACATGGGCAATGTATTCATTAAAGTCCATATTGGGCGACTTATCACCCCTTTGGAATTTGCTTCTTTCAGAAATAAATTACGTTGAACTGTATTTTTGAGAACAATCATATTCAGCCAATAATTTGATTTACAATTAGATGGCTCTTCAAAAAAATTGCACTCTTGATTTGAAAAAAAATCCTTATAAATTTCCGCCAATTCTCTTTTATTTGCAAGAAAATTCTCCAAATTTTCAAACTGTGCTAATAATAAGGCAGCATTTAAATTAGGCATACGGTAATTGTAACCAATCATATTATGAGTATATTCCCAATTATGAGACACTTTAGCAGTTGTAACTAAATGTTTAGCTTTTTTTGCTAAAATCTCGTCATTAGTAATAATACACCCACCACCACCAGCAGTAATAATTTTATTTCCATTAAAACTTATCGCACCCATTTGACCATAGGTTCCAGTGTGTTTATCTTTGTAAAAGCTGCCCAAGCTTTCAGCAGCATCTTCAATTAAAGATATTTGGTACTTATCACAAATATCTTTAATATCATCTACCTTGCAAGGATGTCCAAAAGTATGCATAGGCAAGCAAGCTTTAATAACTTTCCCAGTAGTATTATTAATACATTGCTGATCAATAATAGTTGTATTAATCTCTAAAAATGATTTTAATGCAATTGGGGATAGCCCCATTGTATCTTTATCTACATCTATAAATATTGGCTTAGCACCACAATAACTTATTGCATTACATGTAGCTACAAATGTTAGTGGTTGAGTAATAACCTCGTCATTTTTAGTAACATTTGCCAATAACAAAGAAATGTGAAGGGCTGAAGTACCATTACTTGTAGCAACTGCATATTTTGCACCCGTATAATTTGCAATTTTTTCTTCAAACTCATTAACAAATTTTCCAGTGGATGAAACAAAAGTCGAGTCTATACATTCAATTACATATTTCTTTTCGTTTCCAACAAACCTTGGCTCATGAAGAGGAATAACCTCTTCATATCCATAAATACTTCTTATAAAATCTATAGTATCTTTATACATTATAAATTTCTGATTTATACCCTCTAAGATTATTAGGCTGAATAATCCAGTCTATAGTTTTTTGAAGACCTTCTCTAATATCAATTTGAGGCTTAAAGCCTGTAAGTTTTTCAATTTTAGTATTATCACACCAAAGACGAAAAACTTCAGAACTGTTAGGTCGAATTCGCTGCTTATCAGTGACCAAATTAATATTACTCCCCATCAGTTCTTTAATAAGATCAAGGGTATCACTTATACTAATTTCAAAATTAGAGCCAATATTTATGGTCTGTCCAATGGTTTTACTTTCTTCAGCTATAGCAATAAATCCTCGGCATGTATCCTCCACATAATTAAAATCTCTAGTGGGCGACAGATCACCAAGCTTAAGTTCTTTTGCCCCATTGGCAATTTGAGTAATAACAGTTGGAATAACTGCACGAGCTGATTGTCTTGGTCCATAAGTATTAAAAGGCCTGGCAATAGTCACTGGAAGCTCAAAAGAGTTATAAAAACTCATTGCCATTGCATCTGCTGCAATTTTTGTGGCACTGTAAGGAGATTGTGGCTGAAGAGGATGTTCTTCGTCTATAGGAACATACTGTGCTGTTCCGTATACTTCACTAGTTGAAGTGTGAATAACTCGGATATTACCATTTTCTTTTGCTGCCTGACATATATTCAGTGTTCCTTGAATATTTGTATCTACGTAACTTGCAGGAGCTATGTATGAGTATGGAATTGCAATTAAAGCCGCTAAATGAAAAATAATATCAATATCTTTAGTAATATGCTTGCAGTAGAAGGGGTCTCTAATATCTCCAGTAAAAACCTCTATCCTATTCTTACAATTAATGTTTTCCAGCCAACCCCAATTATTAAAAGAATTATATTGAGAAAGCGCTTTTACATTATAGCCCTTGGCAACTAACATTTCAGTGAGATGGGAGCCAATAAATCCATCTGCACCAGTTACAAGAATATTCATTGTAAGACTCTCCTATTAATTATATAACTACTAAATGTTATCATTTTCGATACAAAATAGATTTTGGATTACTATTTAACTCTGAATAAGAGCCACTTTCTATAATTTTTCCACTATCCAATACACAGACTCTATCTGCATTATTTATTGTCGATAATCGATGCGCCACAATAAGAATTGTGGTGTCCGTAGGTAAATCTTCAATTGATTTTTTTATTAACTTTTCAGATTCACTATCTAAAGCACTAGTAGCCTCATCTAAAATTAACAGCTCTGGCTTTCTTAACAATGCCCTTGCCAATGCAATTCTTTGTCTTTGTCCACCTGATAATCTAGTTCCACGATCTCCTACAATAGTATCAATACCTTGTGGTAATTTTTTAACAAAAGATGCTGCATTAGCTATATCTAAAGCATTCCATAACTCTTTTTCACTAGAAGATTTATTAGACCATAATAAATTTTCACGCACTGAAGAATGGAAAAGTACTGGATCTTGAGGCACATAGCCAACTTTATTTCTGAAAGAATTTTGCTGGTAATCTTTTAATTCAAATTCATCAATGAAAATTGAGCCTTGACTAGGTATTTGTAATCCAAGCACTAAATCTGTAATAGTTGACTTTCCAGATCCAGACTCGCCAATTAAAGCAGTAATTTGACCTTTTTTAATAGTTAAATCTAAGTTAGTTATAGTATTTTTACTTCCTGGATAAGAGAAATAAACATTTTCAAATCTTATTTCATCTTTCAAACCCTTAAAAATATTACTACCTTCAATTTCTTTATGTTCTTCAGCTCTTTCTCTTAAAAAAGTGAGTTGCTCATAACTAGGAATAAAATTACTAATACTCATACTAGTATGAAGAAAGGATGAGAGAATTGGCATTATATTTAAAAGACTCCACAAAACTGCAGCTAGCTCAGAGACACGACCACCTAAATTCAAAGCAACTCCAAATGCGATAACTGCCGCTAAAATACCGAGTGGTTTAAAGAAATTTGGAATCATATCTAATAAAACTTGAGATTTGATTGTTACAGCAATATGGTCATCAAATGTTTTTAAATATTTTATTCTCGCTTCTTTTTGGTTGCCAAATCCTAATATAATTCTAGCAGACTGTAAAATTTCATTTAACACGCCCATCATAATATTTGCAGTTGCTGTATTCATCTTTCCAAGCTTATAACTATATTTATTTAAGCGCAAAAATAATATTCCAAAAGAAAACGCGATAAGCATAGCTGTTATTGTCATTGACATATTTAGAAATAACGGAATCGAAACATATACAAAAAATTGAATTAATTGTGCGAATTGTGTAGCTATAGCTCCTATAGTATCACCAACAGTATTCAACTCTTTTTGCATTGTATTTAGAATCTTGCCATGACTTTCTCCACTATAAAAACTCCATCTTGTACTAAAGAATTTTTGCAATGTTGAGGTCTGGAGATTTCGTAAAATTGAGTATTTAATATTCAATATTGCAAAACGTATACAAACTTTTGCACCACCACTCAGTATATTAAGGAAGGCAAAAAATAAGCCAAAAGACCAAAAGTTATTATTTGGTATACCAAATAATAAAAATTTTTCCTGGATAAACAAAGTAACCTTACTAGGGCTTTTAAGCTCTGAATCAAAAAGAAAATCAGCTAATGGAATAACTGCTAAAACAGTGCTAGCTAATAATAATCCTTCAATTAGGAGTAGCGAAAATAGCAATAAAAAGCTCTTAGGGTTCTCTTTTATGAACTCTTTAAAAATTATTGATATTTTTTGAAATTGAAACATTGCTAGATTATTTTAACCAGTTAGGATTATTTTTTATAAATGAACTCGCAATGCATGAATCTTTATGAATATATCCATGGTGAATTGGAGCCTTATCACTTGACAAAATTATCTCCCAAAGAGTTTTTTTAAAATCATCGTTACTTGGGTCTTCTTGTTTTTTAAATATTTTATTAAAAAACTCCTTAACACCATTTAATATTTCTATTGATGATAATTCATGGAACTCTATGCCTGCATTATGATATTGTTCAGAAGTCCAATATGAATGCTTTATGTGTTCAGACAACGTCAAAAAAATTCCAGTGTCAATGTACTTTAAATGTTTAGGTATATGAGTCGCATTACTCCATGACCATAAGTTGAATAATGGCATACAATTAAAAATGAGTAATGGTTTACGGTAAATATCACTAACCATATCAGGACCACTTCCTGTAGAAATGCAAAAGTCACAATTAGCAAACATCCAAATATCTAACAAATCACTCTGATTTTTACTAAATGCATAGTCAATTATTTTTGGATGTGAAGTGGCAATTGGTTTAAGCATTTCCCTGCCCATCCTAAAGACCCAAACACCTTCATTTGCAAGCCATTCCATAGCTTTAATATAATTATTAATATCCGAATCACGATAGTTATGATAGTCAAAATTAGTAGACGCTTTATATATGTCATTTTTTTTTAGATAAGCAGGGTCTCTTACCAATAAACAAACAAATCGATCTCCCTCTTTCCAGCCAAAACTAGACATCCATTCTTTTGCCTGATTTTCCTCAAAACTTAGAAATTTCATTCTTTTATTAGATTTTTCAAGCATTCCTGAAATATCCCTACTATGAGTTAAGGAGCTTGGTCTCATATGAATTTCACCTCCAGGAAGACATAAATTCCAAAAATCTAGATAACGAGCAAAATTAAAAACCAAAAAATTTCTTCTAACCATCAATTCTAGTTGCTTATTTGATATATATTTTGAAAGCCAATATAGGTCTACAGTTCTATTTGTTGAATTCAGGCTATTTGCAGCAAACTGTTGACCTGAATCTGAAGCAAAATGGCCAATTCTATCGCTTCTCAATGTGCCAATTCTAAATAAAATAACTCCTCTAAAGATACGCATTATTAGTACAAATGGAATTGCCCAAACACCGGATAATATTAGAAAAAATCTATCAAGTAGTGCAAATAATTTGCGTCTAAAAACTTTATACCCACCATGCTTTATTTGTTCAATATGAGACACAAGCATAGCTTTATTTAACCGGAATCATATAATATGAAGGAGGACGTATTTTTTTTCCAACAAGATTCTCTAAAAATTCATTAGATGAATCTATTTCAAGATTTATAACAGCATCGTCCACTCTAATATTGAAACTATTCATAGTAGATTTAAAAATATAACCATACTCATAACTCTCCCAATCTTTATTTAAATCATCAATTTTAATATTACTTGCTTTAGTAATATTAAAATATGAATTTTTTTCAAAATACAATTTTGCTAAAGGAAAAGGATACAAAAAAGAATTAACTAATCGTATTATTGCACTTGAGCTCATTCTTGGATCAATAGTGATATCATTAATATCTCTCTTCCTCCAATAATTACCACCATTCTCATCTTGGCTGGTTCCACTATACTCAGGATTTCTTTTTAACAAGGTCATTAATTTCATTAAACCTTTTCTACCTGAAGCAATCATATTCTTATTGGCTAAGTTAATATTTACTCCAACAACGAAAGGCTCCTGAATTAAAATATTACCACTATCAATCGATTCATCCATCTTATAAAAACTTAGCGAAGACATATTAATACCCATTGCTATCATCCAATGCAGCGGATGTCTGCCTTTATTTCTTGGCAAAGGTGTTGGATGAGTTCCAATTACTCCATATTTTGCGATATCAAGAACATCCTTAGAGATAAAATATGGCCACGCTGATAAAATATAATCTAATTTGAGTTCTTTTAGAAAAGTAATAGTTTTTTTTGAATTAATATCATCAGCTTCAAAGTAAGGAATACCACTTAACAGTGAAAAATCTTCAGTATTTACTGAATTATTTGTAGAATTTTCATTCGATAACGCAACCATAGTACTAACTTTAAATTCATTAGCGATTAATATTTTTGCAAAATTCAATGAAAGCTCACATGAGCCAATAACTGCTATATTCATAAATAATTATAACTATTTCTTTAATAAAAAAATTACCTGATTTAAAACTATAATAATATTTATTCTATTAATGATAAATTATTTTTTTTTATCATTATTAAAATTATCTATAATAACTTGGCCTGGTTTTTGTATAACTAAAGCATCATCATTTATATTGGTAAGAACTACAGAGCCAGCCCCAATAACCACATTTTGGCCAACTTGAATTTTATTTTTGATTATAGCGCCTAAATAAATTTTAGTAAATCTTCCGATAGTCACATTACCACCTAACAAGGCGCCAGTAACGATGTTAGAACATTCTTTTATCACACTATGATGGCCTATACGAGCACCATCAATGAAGACTCCATCATATAATTCTGCCCTGTAACCAATAAATGAGTGCTCATGCAAAATTACATTTTGCATCATTATTACATCTGCCATTACATGTGCTGTTGGATGAATTGCATTTATTAGCTTTAAGTTATTTTTTTTAGCATAACAAATCTCTTTATATCTTTCTTTTAGATCCTCTGTTGTTATAAGAACTTTCGAAATACCAATTTCAATTAAATACTCTGCCCATTTTAATTTATTAATTAGTGGTCTTTTTTTAAATTCATTTTTTGTTGGATATGAAAAGTTAGTTGCACTTCTTTTAATTTGATTTGGATTTATACTTATTGCTGTATCTAGAGGGTTAATAAAACAAGTTATATGATAATCATGTGTTTTTTCTAGCCAAGTTTCTACTCTACCTGCTATACCTTCGTGCCATCCAACAATTGCAATAGAATTATTCTTAACTTGTAATTTTGTATTCATAAATTATTTTATTTTAAATCTATGCCCAATTTTTATTTTTTCACTGATAATTCTTTTTGGCATCATATGCGAAGGCAACTTACTTTTTAAAAAAGCTTTAAACGCATTTCTATCAATTTTTTCTCTCTCTTGAATTAATATTTCAGCATGCTCCCCCGTTATTGGATTAAAACATCGATATACTTTAGCTAACTCAATATTTGGAAATTGAAGAGCAACATCTTCAACTGAAGAACCCATAAACTTTAACCCAGCAACATTTATCACATCACCTATACGTCCGGTAACTTTGAAACAACCATCTCGTTCTTCAACAACATCCTTCGTGTCATACCAACCATCATTATCAAAAGGTGATTCTGCATTAAGGTATCCCATCATTCGAGTATGAGAAAATATTTGAAGTACCCCGTCAATTACTCTTGTTTTAACTCCCTCTCCACCAATCTTCATAAAAAGACTATCTCTTGCCTTTGACTTAACACGAACAATACCTAGCTCAGACATTCCAAAAGTTTGTCGAAAGTCAACCTTAGGCAGCAAAAAGCATAATTCATCTAAAGTCGTTTGATCCATTCGTTCAGTTCCATATGTAATGACTTTTAGGGATGTAGGAATTTTTGAAGGAATTTCACCACTAATTAGCATCATTCTTAAAAATGTCGGGGTAGTTGGCAATAATTCAGCACTATGATCAATACATATTTTTAAAATAGATTCTACTGTTCGGGTTTTTGGGGCAATAATAACGCCAGTATTGTACAATGTATGAAAGAGTGTGTTTAACCCACCAATATGATCAAAAAGTAAGAAATTGATTGTCCTTAATGTTGGACGAGGGGTTTTAAAGCGTTCAAGAAAAAGTGTTAAATCATGAATAATTGCTTTTGGAGGTCCAGTAGTCCCTGTGGAAAAAAGAACTAGACCAGCATGCTTTTTTGCTCTTAAGGTATCGATGAATTCATGTTTCTTTTGATGCTCTATTCTCCTAAAGTTGCCATCTTCAATTACAACATCAACTAGTGCAGACTCAAAGAAATACAAATGCTCTTCTTTCGTTTCTTTCGTTAAAGGAACAACAATTACGCCCTTGTCGATAATTTGAAGCAATGTCAAGATTGTTAATGGGTCAAAATCCCCGATTAAAGCAACGACATCTCCTTGATTAATCATAGAAATGTTAGGGTTACTTTGAGACGTAATATCACTAAACTTAAGACTTTTGTCTGGATGAATAAGAAAAGGGTAGTTAATTCCTTTCCATTTTTCAGCAAGTGATTCAATTAGATTTATTAGCAACCTCCTACATTTAGGACTTGCCCACTTAGAGAAGCAGACTTATCACTAAGTAAAAATTCAACTAGGTCACATACGTCTGATGGAACAAATTGCTTTGGGATTACTTGTTGGGAAACAATTCTCTCAATCTGCACAGGATCAATTCCTCTCAAAAGGTCTGTATCAATAGGCCCAGGCGCAATACAGTTGACTCTAACATTAAAATCTGCCGCCTCTCTAGCAAAAGAATGCGAAAAACCTTCTACTCCTGCCTTTGATGCAACATAAATTGACTCTCCTTTCAAACCAAGCTGAACAGCGATCGTTGAAAAATTAATGATACTACCATTTTTATTTCTAAACATTAATGGTGCAAAGATTTGGCAACAATAGATAGAGCCAACCAAATTTGTTTGAATTATACTTTGGGTAATCTTTGGAGTAGTTGTTACAGCTAAGTTCATAGAGGAAATACCAGCAGCATTTATCAAGCCTGTAACTTTAATTTTTTCATTTTTTAATTTTTTTGCTACAGCCTTAACATTTTCATAGGAGGAAACATCACAGTCCATTCCATCAAATGAAAGACCTGATGAATCGCGAGCTAATCCAAAAACTTTTTTACCTTTTAATTGAAGTCTATTACATATAGCTGCTCCAAGCCCCTTAGATGCACCTGTTACTATAATCATTATTCTTTTGCTGCTTGATTAATAAATTCTTCAATTAAAGTACCTGCAGTTTTAAACATACTTCTTGATTTAGACATAGCTGAATCTGAAGTCCAATCAAATTCAAAGCCGATATCTAAAGCCTTATCTTCAAGTTCAATACACAACTCAACAAGCTTCATTGAATCCAAAATTTTATCACCACCAATAAGTTGCATTTTTTCATCAACATGTTTAAATATATTGTCGCTCGCAAGAATATCTTCAATAAGTTTTAAAATTTCTGAGTAAGTATTTTTGTTATTTAATTTTATTCTACTCATAATATATATTTTAATTTTGGTTTATAACTTATTAATAGTATTTATAGTTTTTTTAATAGCTGATATTGGCTGATCTGGCCCACTAGGAAGATAAATACCACTCTTAGAGAATGCTTCAGAATTAATATACCTTTCTTTAGTTTGTTCAAGGTAACGAGCGGAATTAATACTTGGATAAAAAGATCTAGTTTCGATATCATGATCTGCTAATTTTTTTACCCAAATATCTCTTTTTGAAATTAAAAATTCATTATAAACTGGAACTTCACCTGAGGTTATATCAACTGGTATCAATTTAAATTCAGACCCTTTTAAATGTTCTTTATATAACTCATATATATTTTTTAAATGCTTGATACGTTTTGGCAGCCTTTTTAACTGCTCAATACCAATAGATGCTGCTAGATCATTAAATCTAAAATTATGACCTGGCATAGGCCATTCATATGGATCTTTAACATTCTCTACACCATGAGTTCTTATAGCGCGGATCTTATTTGCAAGCTCATTATTATTAGTTACCGTAAAACCACCCTGACCAGTAGATATTGTTTTTGCCACTGATAAAGAAAAACACCCTATATCAGACTGAGTCCCTAATAGACCTTTTGAATTTCTTGATCCAATTGCCTGAGCAGCATCTTCAATGACGAAAAGATTATGTTTTTTTGCAATTTGGTTAATTTTTACCATATCACACGACCTTCCATTCATATGAACTGGAATTATTGCTTTAGTTTTTGAACTGATTTTATTTTCAATTAAAGTAGTATCAATAATAGGGCGTTTTTCTTCTGTATCAACCAAAATAACTTTGGCTCCAAGCAAATGAACAGCATGTGCTGTAGCAATCCAAGTACGATTTGGGACAATAACTTCATCACCTGGACAAATACCAATTGCCATTAAGGCTATTAATATTGCATTGCTTCCATTATTTACAGCAATTACACTTTCTACCTCAAAGAAATCTGAAAGGTTTCTCTCAAATTCTTCTGTTACCCTACCTTGACTAATGCATTTATCTCTCATTGACTGAACAACATGTTCAATTTCAGCATTGCCAAAAATAGTCTTCCACCACGAAATTTCAGTCACAGCTGTATCTCTTCAAATATAGGCAAAGGAATAATAACTATTCCTTTAAAGAATAAAAGTTTCTCTAAAATTTCTGCTTTAAATCTCCAGGCTAAAATAATAATTACATCAGGATTGTCATTTTTTAAAAAATCAATATCATAAACTGGTATGTGAAAACCAGGACTATACGTATTAATCTTATCAATATTATCATCAACTAAATAAGAAAAATATTTTTGTAATTCAAAGTGCGAAATCAAAGTTGTTGAAGTTGCAGATGCACCATATCCAATAATTTTCTTTTCTTTGTGTTTTTGAATAAATCCTAATAGATTATTTTTAATAGTAGTTATTCTTTGCTCATAATTTATAAATTTTTCTAAATTTATCCTAGACTCTGACTCTCTTAAAGATAACTCGCTAACATTTAAACTTGGTTCCCAATTAGAGTTATTTCTTGCCCAATAATAACGAAGCGATCCACCCTTTGTTCCGACTTCATGCACATGCATCAACCTAATATCAAATCTTTTAAAGAAGCTAGTTAACGGCAAGATTGAAAAATATGATAAGTGTTCATGATAGATAAAATCAAAAACCATATTATCTATCATATCTAAAAGATAAGAAGATTCAATTACTAAAATACCGTTTGTATCAAGAATCAGATCAATATTTTTAACAAACTTATTTAGGTCATCTATATTAGCAAAGAGATTGTTGATTGTAATTAAACTTGCTTTACCATATTTGCTAACTATAGTATTAGCTAAATTAAAATCAAAAAACTCAGAAATTGTTTCAATGCCATTTTCATTTGCGTCATTAGCAGCTTTTATAGAAGGCTCTACACCTAAAACATTATGGCCTCTTTGTTTAAAGAAATTAAGCAAAGTGCCATCATTACTTCCAATATCAATAGTTAGTTTGGAGTTGAATAAATGCAAAAAGTCACAAACTTCTGAAGCATATTGTTTAAAGTGATTTTGAAGGCCTGGAGAGCTTAATGTAACATAAATATAATCCCTATAAATAATTTCAGGATCAATTACTGTATCAATTTGAACAAACCCACATTCCTTGCACAAACATAAATTAAGATTATAAAAATTTTGATCTCTTGGTAAATCTAAATATTCATCACATAAAGGACTTTTTTGCAAAGCCAAAACAACTTCAATATCATTTCCATCACAAAGTCTGCAATTTTTTCTAGTATAGAAATCACTCATTTAGTTCCTTCTTTAACTTTTTCCATAAATTTATTAATACCATCTATTTCACACTCTAACGGACTCCAATCTGCAAAGATAGTATCTTCTTTGTCAAAAGGCCCGTTGGTTATTTCTAGAAAAACTAGCCATTCAGATTTGATTATCAAAGTATGAAATTTTTCTTTACGTATTGTTTGATAAAAAGGTTTTGATGATTCAAAACAAGCCATATTTACCACATTTTCTATTTTACCAGTGTCATCAAAAGTAACGTAATCTACTTCTCCATCAATTACAAGCATTGATTCTATTTTATCAAGGTGCATATGTGGCCTTACATAAGCATCTTTAGGATGAACAATAAACATTTCATGTAAAGCATCTTGGCCTGAAGAATGTGAACAGTATCTCACCCTATTTCTTTCAGTTTTTTTTGCTAAATTAATTAAATTATGTATATCCTCTTTACTTAATGAGAAGAATTTTTCATTAGAGTGATATACTTCGGAATTTATCTTATTTTGCGTTAAGAAATCCATAATTTTAAACCTTATTCAAAATATATAAACTCATAATCACCGCTATACCCAAAATGGTCATAAACCCAAATCCACTCTTGTGCATCAAAAAAAGACTCAGCAGTTAATGCCCAGCATTGCAAATTAAATAACTCATTTTCATTTCGATAACTTTCAAGCATTAGGTATTTATTCTTTCCAACTCGCTCCATTTCTAATAATGCATTTTTAAGATCTGGAATTCTCAAATTGTGAAATGTTCCTAATGATATTACTAAATCAAACTCTTTATCCTTATATGGTAATTTAGCTTCTGCTTTATTCTTAAAGATATATGGCTTAATTTCATCTTTGGCATTTTCAATCCCATAATCTGATGAATCTAATCCAGTAACCTCTAAATCTGGAATAAGGAGTTTCATTTCATAAATTAAATAACCTTTTCCACATCCTATATCAAGCATCTTAGATCTTGACTTTAAATCATAAATCCTAATAAGTTCTTCAGCAACTGGTTTCCATCTTCCAGGAATATATTTATATCCTCCATAACCATAACGCCTGTCCCCATCCCAATAATCTCTACCATATTGCTTAGCAATTTTCATGCATTCCACTTTATGATCAAACATGCGTTCTAAATAATCACGTTTTGAAGATTCATGAAGAGGAGTAACTATGTTTAATAATTTACCCATAACAAACTATTGAATTGTTTCGACTAAAAAATTACAATTTGGTAATGTTTTTTTTACTTGCCAAATATTCTCAATATGATTATAACTATCATTGTCATAAACAGATAGCCCCTCAACAGCAAAATGTATTTCCTTTTTAGATGATAGTATGCTTTTCAAAATAATTTGTCTTTCATTATCATCTTCAGGCATTTGGAAAATACTATAGGCTACAATTCCATCAATAGACTTTAAGTCTTTAACCAACTGCCTTAGAATTAAAGCACTATTTTCCATAGCATACTCAGTAGCACTTAATAGATAGTGAATGTTTTTTTTTGAACAATAATCACGGATTACAATATTTTGGACATGTTGCGGCACCCTTTCTTCCATAAATGGCCTGCTAAAAATATACCCACGAAAGCATTTTTCTATTTCACTTTTCATTAGGATATTTATTTAGTATTTGGGAGCTTATAATTCATAGCAATCTTGGAAACTGGGCGTAAGGTAATAGGTTCAAAAAATTCGCCAATTTTTTTATCTCTATATGGTGTGAATAGGCCTTTAAATCTGCAGTTCATTGACCATCGAGTTTCACTTTCTTTATTAACACGGTTTCCATGAGGATATGATTGATTAAAAATTAAAACCTCACCATAATTTATCTTAATCCAATTAACTTCATCCTTTATGGAGTTAAAAAGCTCTTCACTATCTCCTTGAGCGTGTAATTTAAAATTATTAGAAAGACTATCAGCTACTTTAGGTGGCAATAGAAACATGCTTTTAGTACTGAAGCAATCTACTAAAGGAAGCCAAACAACAACCTCAAAGGGAGAGTCACCTGACCAGGTATCCGCATGAACTGGTAATAAAGAACTATCATCGTCTGGTAATTGTATGCTTAAATTTACCCTTGATTGCATTGCCAACTCATTGCCCACCAAAAGATCTAAATATGGCTTAGCCACATCATAATAGGCTTCTCTAAGCCACGGCTGAGCATTAATTTTATTAATAACTTCAAGCCTAAAATCATTTAATTCATTAATACCAATAATTTCATGAGTGTTATCTAATGAGCTGCCACCTCTTTCAGATAACATATCAATAGCAAAATTTTGAATTTTATTGAGTGCATCTTTGCTAGCAACCTCTCTAATAATAAACCCTTGATCAGTAAACTCATCTTCAAGTATTTTTTCATTTTTTGATAAAAAATCCATAAATTTTTTTATTTAAGTAATAGATTTACTTTAGATTAGGATCACTCTTTAGACTAATAAATGTTGGACCATTAATTTGATTAGCTTTGATAGTCATTTTTTCAGTCTCATCACCATCTGAAGGAAAAAATGATTCAATATTTTTAAAAAGCTCCATTATTTTTTTATCGTTAATCTCCATATGAGTTGGTCCAAGCGTTGGATAATCAGCATAGCCAATAAGATTTACATTGACATTTTGATGATCTATATCAAGCTTAATTTGCTCAAACGGACGCTCAATTAGAAATGGTGTAATAGTATAAACCCATGGCTGTAAACCTTCTAATGCCATACCTGATGCAGCGCCAATCATGCTTTGTTCGCATATACCCATATTGATAAACCTTTCTGGATATTTATCACGAAAATCATCAAAAACTCGATAACCTATATCTCCAACAAGAATAATAATCTTATCGTTTTCGTCAGCTAACTTAGAAATAATCTTACCAAATCGATTTCTCATGATAGCCCCAATTCTTTGCTAATAATTTTTGCTTCTTCAACCTTAACTTTTCTTGCATGCCAGACTGGATCTCCTTCGTATGGCTTTACTCCTTTGCCTTTGATTGTGTGACAGACATAAACACAAGGCTTACCTGACAAGTTTTTCTCTTGAAGCTTTGGAACCAACTCATCAAAAGAGTGCCCATCCACAACTTCAATAGTATGCCAATTAAAAGCTTCAAATTTTGCAGCAAGATTATCTAACGGAAGCCCTTCTTCAAGAGTTGATAATGCCTGAACTTTATTATAATCAATCATCACAATGAGATTGTCTAGCTTATGTTTTGCTGCAATCAAAAGAGATTCCCAAGTGGTTCCTTCTTGACACTCTCCATCACTCATTAGGACATAAATATTACCTTTTTTGTGTTGCATTTTTCGAGCCATAGCCATTCCTACACTTATTGGCAAACCATGGCCCAAACTACCTGTTGTGCAATGTATATTATTTTCCACATCAAGCTCAAAATGAGTCTTTATTGCTATATTGAAGCCCTTCTCCCTTAAATAAATACAATAAGGATATGATGCATGAGCCTTACTTAAAATGAATTTATCTTCAGGCTCTATAACTTCTTCATGGACTGCCAAAAGCATTTCAATCATAGAAAAACTTCCACCCAAATGAGCTTCACCATGGTCAATAAATGCTCTAAAAGTATCTTGACGAAGTTTTAATGACTTTTCTATAAGATATTTATTTGACAAAAGATAACCTTTTTTTAGTACACTAAATAGATAATAAAATTAATAAATTTAAATCACAAAGATAACAATTATTATACATAGAGGTTTTTTTTAATTTGACTCATAATAAGTTACCAAAAAAATTTAATTTTATAGTTTTTTCTCAATTCATTAAGTTTATTTCTTGATTTATTAAGTTGAATTTTGAGATGTTTTTCACGTAAATCAGATTTACTTTTATCAGCAGCACATCTTCTACTCCATACTTCATCTTTAAACTCATTTAAAATGATTAAGCACCAATTTAACCCATACATTGGCCAAGCCGCACTTAACCTTCCTATCAAGTGCTTACCATATATTTCTGAAACTTCTGAAAACCAAATTTGTTCTAATTCCTTAGAGAGATCCATTGCCGCATGATGACTAAAATCACTGATTAATTTAACTGGATCATCCCAACCAAAATACTCAAAATCATGGAATATAAGATTATCATTTTGAGAGCGAAGTGAATTATGAAATCCAAAATCAGAGGGACTTAAAATAAATTTGTCTTTTTGAATAGATTCTATATAACTAGGATTATTTGGCCATGAGGCTTTAGACCAAGAAATAATTTCTTTAAATAGAGGCTTGAATTCATTCTTTAAAAATTGCTCCAATTCACTATACCTTTCCGACAATAAATTAAATTGTAACAATCTACGCTGAATCTGCATCTCAATGTCTAAACCTCTAGGACAAGCATCTGCAGCCATAGGAAAATTTGTAAATTGCTTTGCATTAGAATTTTTATGGAGAGTCTTTAGAAATGATAAGGCAGATTTTAATTCTTTAGCGCCATAAGTTAAAACCCCATCACCATTAATCCACTCATAAGAAGCAACATTCAAACGACTATCAAAAGAAACAGGTCTTTGGACATTTTTGATGTTAAGTTCTTTGAAGATTTCTGTACTTTTAAATTCAGATTTCAGCCTGTTATGATAACTTATCTCAGGATAAATCTTTAATGCTGATTTATTTGAATTAGATAAGAGTAATTTGTATATAGCAGAATTACCTCGACCTTTTAACTTTTCAACACTTTTCACTTCATTACTATTATCCATTAAAGTTGCCATACTCTTAACTTCACTAAGATTCCAGCCCCCTAATAAATTCTGGCTAATTTCCTCCCATGTTTTAGCAATGACTTTATTAGAATCTTGAAATGATGGATTATCTTGAGAAAACAATATACCCTTTTGCCCCTTAAATTCTTCAGAAAATATTATTTCTTCAAGATCATCAATAAAGCACTCATAGTTATTCTGTTTTATATAATTAATCTTTTCTGTCTTAGTAGCCTTATAAGTAACTTTTTTTATAAGTGGACTTCTACTGCATAGAAGGCCATGATTTTTTAAAAAATTAGTTGCAGAGTCTCGAAGTGATATTTTTTTACTATCGAAGTGTCCAAACTCAGTTTTATGACTAACAATCTCAACATCTATTTTTCGCTCCTTACATCTCCATAAAAAACGATATACTCCTGGAAATAAAACTGCCTCTTTAATACCTTCACCATAAACAAAGCCCTGAAGCTTTTGCCATTCAAATTCACCGTTAGGTCTTTTTCTTATAAGATCTCTTAGGGCCTTTTTATTTAAATTACAGTTCTTGTCAACAAGACCAGTTTCAGCCGCCCCATTTTGGAAAGCTTTATCATATGATATGATAGTATTATCAAGATCTATGCCAATCATAATTTGTCTACTATTAATTTTCAATTATGCTTTTAAAAAATAATATTTACTATAGAAATTTAAGATTTAAAACTATTCACTGTATTAATAACTCTTTCTAGATCAATATCTGTCAGATATTGGTGAATTGGCAATGATAAGATTTCATGAGCCTGTTTCTCGGTAACTGGAAGATCACCCTCTTTATAACCTAACCTTCTAGAAGCAGGTTGAAGGTGAATAGGGATAGGGTAATGAACTGTAGTTTTTATACCTCTACTTAATAAATATTTCTGCAATTCATCACGATAACTTGTCTGTAGAACAAAGGTATGATATGTGTTATATTCATGAGCTTCCTCTTGATAAGTAAATATGTCTTTGTGATTGAACCCCTCGATATACTTTTTAGCATTAGCTCTTCTTTTTTTAATTATTAAATCAAGCTTACCAAGTCGATAATTTAAAATAGCCGCCTGGAGATTGTCCATCCTTGAAACAAGTCCAAATTCACTTACAACGAATCTGCTAACCTTACCATGATTTCTAAAAGATACTAATTTCTTATAAATATCTTCATCATTAGTTGTTATAAATCCTCCATCACCGCAAGCGTTTAAATTTTTTAATGGGTGTGTGGAAAAACACCCGATATCTCCTAAAGATCCAGCAGGCTTTCCTTTATATTTAGATCCTATTGCTTGAGCTGCATCTTCAATTATTATTAAATTATGTCTTTCAGCAATCTCTAGAATGGGACCCATATCACACACTCTTCCTGAAAGATGAACTGGCATAATAGCCTTAGTACTCTTAGTGATTAAATCTTCAATTTTTGATGGATCCATATTTTGATTAGGCAGGACATCAACAAAAACTGGCTTGGCACCTATGTGAACTATAGATGAGGTAGAGGCAATAAATGAATTAGAAGGCGTGATTACCTCATCACCTTTTTTAATACCAGATAAAACCAGGGAAAACATTAGAGCATCTGTACCACTATTTAATGCAGCTGCATACTTTACGCCACATAATTTAGCAACACTCTCTTCAAATTTTATGCATTCCGTCTCCAAAATAAATTTTCCACTGCTCATTACTTTATCAATAATAGGCAGCAACTCATCACGCTCCTCTTTCCACTGGGATTTAAGATCAATATATGGTATTATTTTTTGATTTTTATTCATAATATTGAGCTACGGTATCAATAATATATTCTAATTGTTTTTTTTCTAAATGTTGGTCGCAGGGAAAAGTAATTATTTTTTTTACATGTTCATCTGTAACAGGGAAATCACCATCTTTGTACTTTAGGTAATTTAACGCAGTTTGTTTATATATTGGAATAGGATAATGAATTTTAGCTGATATACCTTTTTCTAGGCAATACTTCAAAAGACCATCTCTATCTTCAGCAAAAACAATATAAAGGTGAAAAACTAAACGAAAATCTTTTGGCCTAGGTGGAATGGAAATTTCATTTATTTTTTTAAGGCCCTTATCCAGATACATAGCATTTCCAATTCGCCTATCAGATATAGCTTGAGCTTTAGGCAAAATCCAATTACCCACAACAGCCTGAATTGTGTCTAATCTTGAATTACAACCCATCATCACAACTGTATCTCGGTTTTCAAAACCATGATTCCTCAGCAAACGAAGTGTTTTATAAAGCTCATCGTCATCTGTGACAATAATACCGCCATCAGACCATACATTTATATTCTTAAGAGGATGCAGAGAAAAAGCACCAGTCTTTCCCCATGTTCCTGCATTTTTACCATCTATAGCACCCAGAATTGATTGACAAGCATCCTCTATAACTGGAATATTGTATTTTTCGGAGAGACGGGTCATCACCCTCATATCAGTCATATAACCAGTGTAATGAACAGGCAAGAAGGCCTTTGTTTTACTAGTAATCTTCTCTTCTACCAAACCAGTGTCCATACAAAAAGTATCATTGCAGTCTACAAATACAGGAGTAGCGCCAAGCTCACAAATAGGACCAACAGTAGCAACAAATGTATTTGCAGCAGTAATAACCTCATCTCCAGGTCCAATGTTTAATGCTTTAAGAGATAGCTTAATTGCATCAGTTCCTGAATTGACACCAATTGCATATTTTGTTCCAATCAATTTAGCAAAACTTTCTTCAAACTGAGTTAAAGGCTCCCCTAATGTGAAATCACCTGTAGCAACAAAATCTCTCAGATCTTGCCAAAGATCTTCACAATCTTCAAATTGTTGTGGGAGATATGAATACCTTACTTTCATTATTAATTTAACTCTAAGTTATTCATTCTTTTTATATTAAAATACATCTCATCATCAAGTGAATTTGGCAATAAGCCTTTATCAAAAGCTTCGCACAAATCTTCTACAGCATTTTGAATAGTATGTTTTGCTTCAAAACCTAATTCTTTTTGTATTTTTTTTGATGAAACATGGTATGAACGATTATCATCTGAATGACTGGTCACAAGTTTCACATCATCCCCAACAGTATCTTTAACAGTTTCAGCAATATTTTTTACTGAATGATTTTCATAACCAGCATTATAGATTTGGCCGGCAATCTTTTCTTTTGATGCTCTAAGTAAAACCATATATACTTCAACCATATCTTTTATATGTATATTTGGGCGAAGCTGATCACCGCCAAAAATCGAAATTTCCCTCTTATGATAAGCAAGGTTAGTTAATATATTGACAACTACATCAAGGCGCTGTCGAGGAGAATAACCGCATACAGTTGCTGGACGAATAGTAGTAGTAGTAAAATCATCTGACTGATATTCTGCTAATATTTTTTCACAATCTGCCTTAAAAATCGAATAATCTGTTAACGGCTCTAATACCATTTCTTCATGAACATTTAGCTCCTCTTTTATTCCATAAACACTCGAAGAGGAGGCGTAGAAAAATCGTTTTACACTTGAATTTTTTGAAATTTCAACTAGTGGCCTAAACGCATCAAGATTTATACTTTTACCTAGATCGGGATTTAATTCAAAACTAGGGTCATTAGAAATGCATGCTAAATGAATTACAACATCATGACCAGGAATCAATTTTTTTAAAAGCTCTTGGTCTCTTATATCTCCTTTAACAGCATTTAAATTATCATGCTTATCTAAAACATGCTCACCATAAATCATAAGATCTAGAACAGTAACTTCAAAACCTTGTTCTAATAAATGAGGAACCATTACAGCACCAACATATCCTGCACCACCAGTTATAAAAACCTTATTCATATCATATTCCTATTATTTAAATTGTTAAGCTGAGTATTCTCTCTTGCCTATTACTAAGTCAGTAATTGCTAAAAGCCAAATCTGATGAACATTTTCTACAAAATTATAAGATTTATTATTTACCCAGAGATTAATATTGCCCAATTTCTTTAAAGGGTTATCCTTTTTAAAACCGGACATTGTAATAACTGTATGAAAATTACCATTACGGGCTGCTTCAACAGCATTAATCATATTCTGAGATTGACCACTAGAAGAAATAACAATAAGTAAATCCCCTTCATCACCATAAAAATCTACTGCTTTTTCAGCCCAGTGGCTAAATCCATAGTCATTAGCAAAGCAAGTAATAAGACTAGCTTCATTAAAGTTTAAACATCTAAGCTTCGCATTTTTAGTCAGATCAACACTAAAATGACTTGCAATTGCAGCACTTCCACCGTTACCAAATATTAAAACTTTTTTATTATTACTAGAAACCTCTAATAGTAAATTACGAACTTTAATAAGCTCTTCAACTATCTCATCATTAGGCTGAAGAAGCTCTATAAAGTCATGAAGATATTTTTTAATAAATTGATGATCTGACATAATATTATTTTAGTAAGTGAGAAATGGTTTTTAAAAGTAAAGGCTTTGTAACTGGCATACTATTTCCAATTGTTTCTACAGATTGTGCTGCAGCTAAAGATGCAATAAATAATGATAATTTTTCATCAAAATCACTATACAAGCAAACTGATAGTAAAGCTAAAAAAGCATCTCCAGAGCCAATTTTATCAATTACTTGGGTCGCAAAGCCTGAGCATCTTTCAGGGGGTAAATTTTCATTAATCAAAAAAGCTCCATTCTGGCCTTGAGTTACTGCAATAAATTTTGTATTAATCATATTTTTAAGTTTAGTGGCCATTTCTTCAACATTCCCATTACGCTGCCTAAGCTCATGGCAAAGTTCACTTTGATTAATTATTAAGCAATTCACGTCATGATATTTTCTTATATTATGAGTTCCAATATTTGCTGCATTAACTTGCGCATTCAAACTAACAAACTTTTCAGAATTAGAAATATATTCGGCAATTCTAGGAGTTATAATTCCATGCCCATAATCAGAAATAATAACTAAATCATGCTCTTTTGAAAGCTTGTCAAAAGATTCTATAAATTTATCTTCCTCACTCTCTTCAAGTAAATCATCATTTATAGAATAAACACCTAATACTTTTTTTCTATCAATATGGTCTACAAATCTTCGCTTAACAATAGTCGGAGAATTGCTTTTTTTAAAGAAATTAAGAATAATATTTTTCTCAATGTTATCTTCGATAAAAGATTTATATTCTTCATCTTTACCAAGGAAGCTTAATACCGAAACGGTTTCACAAAAACTGCTTAAATGCCGAGCAATAGCTAGCGAACCCCCTAAATATTCTTGAGTTTCTAAATCTCGTAAAACTAGTACGGGCTCCTTACCAGATTTTCCAAGAGCTTCACAAAAAACATACTGATCAATAATAACTTCGCCAATAACAAGAACTTTTAATTTACTTATATCTTCTACTTTTTTTTGAATCATTTCGAAGCTATGATTATCCCTAATATTTCGAATGAATAATTTTTGCTCTTGTGAATGAAGTTTGCCAAATTTATTCAATAAACTACTCGAACTGAAGGTTACATCATCAGTATACATTATCTCTCCACCAACTAATTTAACTGAGTTCTCTTCAACTGTTATGTTCCCAGTTATATCATCATCATGATTTTTATAATCTGGACCTTTACAATAAATATTAGGCTTAATAATTTTTATTATTTCTTCTGCAGTAGACCATTTGTTAGCAACAACATAATCAATCACCTCTAAAGCAGATAATGCCTCCAGACGAAGAGCTGAAGTAAATGCCGGACGATCTGGGCCTTTATTAACAAACTCATCTGGTGTTATAGAGACAATTAATATATCACCAAATTTTTTGGCTTCTTCAAAATGTTTAATATGTCCAATATGTAATAGATCAAAAACACCATGGCAGTGGACAATCTTTTTGTCTTCAAGCTTTAACTCTGAAACAATTGTTGGTAGGTCTTCTAGAATTTTAATTTTTTCTTTCATCTTTTAACTCAAATATTCAAACCATTGTTCTGTTGCTTTTGCAATAGATTTTTTGTCCCATACTGGTGCATCAGCCCAATACTCCATATCATCCAGAAGAATCTCAACACCCTCCTCTAAACTAACTTTAGGCTCCCAATTTAATAAATGGGTTGCTTTAGAAATATCTGCCCAAGTACAATCTGGCTCTCCAGGTCTTTTTGGGACATATGTAACTTCGCCTTTAAGTAACTCAACTAATCGATTGATGCTATATGTATTACTTGAACCAATATTAATTACTTCACCACTTAAATCACTTTTGGCAGCTGTAAAAATTGCACTTACTACATCTGAAACAAAAGTAAAGTCTCGAGTTTGGTTTCCATCCCCTACAACAGTAAATGGTTTGTTAGATAGTTTTTGTGCCAAAAAAACGCCAAAAACTGCACCATAAGTTCCTGATGTTCTTGCTCTTGGACCATAGACATTAAAAAAACGAAGCGATACAGCTGATAACTTATACAACTGACACCAATGCATAACAAGCTGTTCTCCAATATTTTTGGTCAGCGCATAGGGGTATTGTGGTCTTATTGAAGCAGTTTCTTTAGTTGGATACTCATCGGGAATGCCATAACATGAGGAGGATCCAGCATAAACTATTTTTTTAATTTTATGCTTTCGACACGCTTGTAAAACATTAAAAGTACCATTAACATTTGATTTATAGTATTCTGTAGGGTTTTCTATTGAAGGAACAATATCTGCCAGAGCCGCTAGATGAAAAACCCAATCAGTATTTTGAAAAATTGACTCAATTTCATCAAAATTAGTAATATCAGCTTCAAGAAAAGTGAATTTGGAGCGATCCAATAAGTGGTTGATATTTTCAAGTCTACCAATACTAAGGTTATCTAACACTACTACCTCATAGTCCAAATCTATCAGGAAATCAGCTAAATGGCTACCAATAAATCCAGCACCACCTGTAATAATTACTTTCATAAATAATATTCCTTAAACCACTTCGTAAAATTTCCAATACCTGTTTTAATCTGGATTGATGGCTTGTAACCAAACTCTTTAAACAGATCATCAGCATCTGCATATGTTTCTAAGACATCCCCAGGCTGCATTGGAAGAAACTTTTTCTTTGCCTTTACTCCCAAGGAATCTTCAATAGCCTGAATAAAGTCTACTAACTCAACAGAAGAGTTATTACCAATATTATATATGCGCCATGGTGCTAGAGAACTTCCAGCATCTGGCTTATCACCTGTCCAATGAGCACTCGGTTTTGCTGGTTTATCAAGCACTCGAACAACCCCCTCTATAATATCATCAATGTAAGTGAAATCCCTTCGATGCTTTCCATAATTATAAACTGGAATTTGCTCGCCATTTAATATTGCCTTAGTAAATTTGAACAGTGCCATGTCCGGGCGGCCCCAAGGGCCATAAACTGTAAAAAATCTCAGGCCTGTTGTTGGTAAAGCATATAAATGACTGTAGGTATGGGCCATCAGTTCATTAGCTTTCTTACTTGCTGCATAAAGACTGAGAGGATGATCAACATTATCATGAACTGAAAAAGGAGTTTTAGTGTTAGACCCATAAACCGAGCTACTTGATGCATAGACAAGATGGCCAACATTATTATGACGACAGCCCTCTAAAATATGACCAAATCCAACCATGTTAGTATTTATATATGCAAGCGGATTTTCTATAGAATAACGAACTCCCGCTTGGGCCGCTAAATTGACTACTCCATCAAATTTATACTTCTTAAATAACTCTTCAATATCAACTCTATTCTCAATGTCAATTCGAATATGCGTATAATTTTTATGATCAATATGACGCTCAATACGTGATTCTTTAAGGACAGTATCATAATAATCATTATGGTTATCAATACCAATTACTTCATCTCCTCTATCGAGGAGCTTAATTGAAAGTGCAGAGCCAATAAAACCGGCCGCACCGGTTACTAATATTTTCATTTAAATTGCTTAATCACTGTTAAATAAATCTCTTGTATAAACCTTATCTTTTACATCTAAGAGATTTTTAGACATACGGTTGGCCACAATCAAATCTGATTGCTTTTTAAACTCATTCAAATCATTGATGATTTTTGAATTAAAGAATTTCACTTCTTTTATTTCTGGCTCATATATTATTACTTTTATACCCTTAGCTTTAATGCGCTTCATAATACCTTGTATGGATGAAGCTCTATAATTATCAGAGCCACTTTTCATAATTAAACGATAAATCCCAACTATTTTAGGATTTTTACTAATAATTGAGTCAGCAATGAAGTCTTTACGAGTAGAGTTAGCATCAACAATAGCGCTTATGAGGCTATTTGGTACGTCTTTATAATTAGCTTTTAATTGTTTAGTATCTTTAGGAAGGCAATATCCTCCATAACCAAAAGAAGGGTTGTTGTAATGAGAGCCTATACGTGGCTCCAAACAAACACCTTCAATTATGTCCCTTGCATCCAATCCATGAACCTCAGCAAATGAATCTAATTCATTAAAAAATGATACACGCATTGCTAGATAAGTATTTGAAAAAAGCTTTATCGCTTCAGCTTCCGTTGACTGGGTAAAAAGCACTTCAATATTATCTTTAATAGCGCCCTCTATAAGTAAGTCAGAAAATTGTCTTGCACGCTCTGACTTTTCTCCAATAATAATTCGAGTGGGGTGAAGATTATCATAAAGAGCACTACCCTCTCTTAGAAACTCAGGAGAAAATAAAATATTGTCACTTTTAAACTTAGACCTAATACTTTCAGTGTAGCCAACTGGCACAGTAGACTTAATTACAATTAGCGCACTTGGATTAATAGCTAGGACATCTTCTATCACTGCCTCAACTGATTTTGTATTAAAAAAATTACTAACCGCATCATAATCAGTAGGAGTGGCTACAATTATAAATTTAGCATCTTTATAAGCCTGAACTTTATCAATTGTAGCTATAAGGTTAAGATTTTTATGAGCTAGAAAAGTTTCAATTTCTGGATCTAAAATCGGTGAAATATTATTGTTTAATTTATCAACTTTTTCAACATCTATGTCTAAGATAACTACCTCATGGTTTTGGGCAAACAAAATAGAAAGAGATAATCCTACGTATCCACCACCAACAATGACTATTTTCATAAAATTATTCTCATTATTTTTCAGTATCGTTTTTTAATAAATTAATTTCTTCTCTAAGTAGTTCATATTCTTTCATTTTTACTTTTAGAAATTTAATAGTAAGGCTTGTTTTTTCTTCTACCCCTTTAGATGTAAGAAGATACCCATAGCTTATTTTATTTGGGTTTTTACTAAAGCTTTTTAATTTAATCCACCCTTTGCTAATCAATTTTTGCATACAGTAATTTACTTTACCCAGACTAACATTCATCTCTCGTGAAAGTTCTCTTTGAGTATATTCAGGATTGAGTTCTAGTTTTCGAAGAAGATCAAGATGAATGTCTTTATTATTCATAAGGCAAGAAAAAGGAATTTAAATGTCAGACAGGCTACCGCACTCAACTGCATAAATATAAATGCATACAAGTAATTTTAGTATGAATATTTTAACATTTATTTTTGTAATGTTCAACTGTTGAACAGCTTCAATTTTTATGTATAAATAATTTTATTCTATATTTATAGCTTCATATCTTATTGCGTTTCTCGATATACTATTTAACGATGCTTTATAATTAAACAAAATTTAATAAACTATCATGAATAATAAAATAGATTTTAAAAATAAAACTATACTAATTACTGGTGGCGCAGGTTTTATAGGAAGTAATTTAGCTTTTTACTTTCAAGAAAACTACCCTGATTCACAAATTGTTATATTTGACTGCTTCAAAAATGAAGAATTATTTTCAAATGGTAATCCAAAAAGTTTTGGTGATTATAGAAATTTGATTGGTTTTAAAGGAGAGCTGATTTGTGGCGATATTAACTCTCAAAATGATCTTAAATTATTAAATAGTTATAAATTTGACTACATATTTCATCAAGCTGCTATTTCTGATACTCGGGTGAACGATCAAGAAATAATTATGAAAACTAATGTGAATTCATTTTATGACTTATTAAATATTGCAAAGAAAAATTCATCTGTAATGGTTTATGCTAGTTCTGCTGCTACATATGGAAGTATGCCCTCCCCACAAAAAGTTGGCAATGAGAAGCCTGAAAACCCTTATGGTTTTAGCAAATATATTATGGATCAAATTGCCATAAATTTCTCAAAGAAATATCCAGAAATGACTATTTCGGGATTACGATATTTCAATGTATATGGTGGTAGAGAATTTTATAAGGGTAGAACAGCTTCGATGATTATCCAATTAGCCCATCAAATTCTTGATGGTAAATCACCAAGACTTTTTGAAGGTTCAAATAATATCATGCGCGATTTTATTTATATCGATGATGTTATAAATGCTAACATTAATGCCTGCCAACCCAAAATTAATGGTGTTTTTAATATAGGGACTGGTATTCCTAGAAGCTTTCAAGAAGTTGCTGATATTCTTCAAAAAGAATTAAATACTAATCTAGAAACAGATTATTTTCCTAATCCATATTCTGGATATCAAATGAATACACAAGCAGATATTTTTGATACTGAGAAAAACTTAGGCTTTAAAGCAAATTTCACTTTAGAGAATGGAATTAAAGCTTATATTTCTGAAATTAAGCAACTTCACTATAATAATAATTTATGATTGATTTACAAAATAAACAACCTAAAATTTTAGTTATTGGTGATCTTATGGTTGATCATTATCTATGGGGTTCGTGCGAACGAATATCTCCAGAAGCTCCTGTTCAAGTTGTTAAAGTTGATAATGAGAGCAAACTTCTTGGAGGCGCAGGAAATGTTGTTAATAATCTTAATGCACTGGGAGCCGAAGTTGATGTAATTAGTGTAATCGGTGAGTGTGAAACCTCTGCTGAATTAAAAAAATTATTATTGGAAATCAAAGTAAGTACTTGTCACTTAATCGTTCAAAAAAATCGAGTTACTAGCAAAAAAAGTAGAATTATTGCTGAACAACAACAAGTAGTTCGTTATGATCGAGAAAGCACTGATGAGATTGATGATAAGTCTCAAATGGCTATTATTGAAACCTTTAAAAAAATTATTAATGAATATGATGTCATTCTATTGTCAGATTATGGGAAAGGTGTTTTAACTTTTGACCTTACCCGGTCACTTATAAGTATTGCTAGTAAAAATGATAAAAAACTGTTAGCTGACCCAAAGGGACTTGATTATTCAAAATATAAAGGCGCTTATCTTTTAACTCCTAATAAAAAAGAAGCTAGTGAGGCAACAAGTATTTCTATAAAAGATACAGAAAGCCTTACTAAAGCAATTCAAAACCTTAAAGAACAATGTGACTTAGAAGTTTCATTGATAACGCTTAGTGAGCAAGGTGTTGCAATATTTGATAATGAATTACGAATTCACCCAACTGTTGCCAGGGAAGTATTCGATGTAACAGGTGCTGGTGATACTGTCCTTGCCTCTCTGGGGTTTGCATTATCATGCAATAAAAATATTGATGCTGCGGTAAAATTTGCAAATTTAGCTTCAGGTGTGGTGGTTGGGAAGATTGGATCTGCAACTGCGTCAATTAATGAAATAATTGAGTACGAATCGAGCCTAAATAAATCTAATAGTGGCGAACACATAAAAACATGGAATGAGATAATAACTATTGTTACTGAATTAAAGAATAAAGGCAAAAAGATTGTTTTTACAAATGGATGTTTTGATATATTACATATTGGACATGTTAGATATTTAGAAGAAGCTAAAAACTGTGGTGATATATTGATTTTAGGTTTAAACTCAGATGAATCAATTAAAAAACTTAAAGGTGAAAATCGACCAATTAATAATGAATCTGATCGTGCATACATTCTTGCATCACTTGAAGTTGTTGACTATTTAGTAATCTTTAAAGAGGATACACCTTTTGAATTAATTAAGCTTATTAAACCAGATGTTCTGGTGAAAGGAAATGACTATAAAGGGAAAGATGTTGTAGGTCAGGATATTGCTAAAGAATTAAAACTAATTCAATTTATTGATGGTAAGAGTACTTCAATTATGATTAAAAGGATTCAAGAATTATGAAAAGCATTATTATCAATGAAATTAATATGCATATAGAGACTTCAAAATCTCTCATCAACCAAACTGAAGAAATTATCAAGAGCTCGCAACTTTGCATTAATAGCCTGAAAAATGGTGGAAAAATTTTATTATTTGGTAACGGAGGGAGTGCTGCTGATGCTCAACATATAGCTGCAGAACTTGTTGGTAGATATAAAATCGAACGCAAAGGATTATCAGCTATTGCCTTAACAACTGATAGCTCTGTCTTAACGTCAATTGGGAATGACTTTGGTTATAACCATATATTTGATCGCCAACTAGAGGCGCTAGCAAATAACCTTGATGTAGTAATTGGTTTAAGTACTAGTGGTAGCAGCATCAATGTCATTAATGGTCTAAAAATGGCCTCTGAGATTGGTTGCCGTACTATTGGATTTAGTGGCCAAGGTGGGGGAGGAATGAACCAAATTTGTGATGTTAGCTTAGTAGTTCCATCTCAAGATACACCTCGAATACAAGAAATGCATATCGTTATTGGCCACATACTTTGTCACTTAATTGAACAAGAATTTAAAATTTAATTAAGTTCCTTAACTTCTCTTAATACATCTGAAACAGTAATTAACTTCATACATTTATGATGCTTAAGTGGACATACACGCCTCATACATGGCTGACATTCTAGATTCTTTTTCACTATCGCACTTTTTTCGTTCATCCACTGAGAAGTTTCTATAAAGTTAGTTGGACCAAAAATTGCAACTGTTGGTACTTGGTAAGCAGCTGCAATGTGCATTGGCCCACTATCTCCAGTTATAAATAAATCAAGATTTGCAATTTGCATGAATAATTCATCAATAGAAGTTTTGCCTGATAAATTTTGAAAATTAGTAACACCTTTTTCAATTAAATATTTCTCGATATCTAATGCGATTTCTATTTCATTTTCTCCTCCCAAAATAACAATATCATAATTATTAGATAAATCAGAAACAACATCCGCAAATTTTTCAGGATACCAGCGCTTAGCACTTCCATAAGTTGCACCAGGATTAATACCTAATATTTTATTTTTAGAATTCTTTACTATCTTCTGAGGCTTTAATTTCAACTGCCCTGGAATTACTTTAATATTCAAAGCATTATTAACAAAGTTATTATATTTTTCAACTTGATGGCCTTGTATAAATTTAGCTTTATTAAACTGATACTTCCTTGGAGAAGAGATGAAAAATTTAAAAAATTTAGATCGAAAAGAACCTCTAAAAGAGAAAAATACATCAACCTTTCCAAAACTCTTTACAGTTTTGTATAAATTAAAATATTGTTTTTCTAAAATAAAAGCTTTAGTAACTTTTGGATGATTTTTTAAGGCTTCAATTGAAACAACTGATCCAATTAATATGATTTCTGAATCTTTAAAAAAATTTGCTAAATTTTCAATAGCAGGTGTTGTCATTATTGCATCACCAAGCCATGTTGGTAGTTCAATCAAAACTCTCATTTAACAAGCTTGTAATGTTTTTTACTTAATTCAAGTCCAAAAAAATTTTCTAATTTAAGCATAATTCGATGTTTTTTTTGCTTTAAACTAGGCTTATAACTAAGATCTACTTCATATAATCCACTCTCTTTTGGGAGCCAAGCTTTAATAATTTCTGGATGTGTTCCTTGAAATTCTTTAATTATTAATTGATCCATTTGAGAATAGTCAGTTATTACTGGTTTTTTTCCCCAGTACTTCTGAACTTTACTACTCTTTAAATTCATTTGCTCCTCACTCCGCACCCAGCCATAATGATAGCAAGTAACTCCAGTGTGTTTTGCTTTTGGATATCTGCCTTTTTTATTAGAATCTAATACAACCCAAAATAGTCCGTCTGGAGCATAAGATCTGACTGAGTTTTTTATAATTCTAGCCTCTGATCGATACCAACCAGGTGAATTAAGTATGCTATTAGCATTTCCATAAAAGTGATTAAAGTTAAAAATTAGAGCCTCAACATTTGAATCTTGTAAATGAACCTCCATAGATTTTTTTATTTGTTCTAAATCTTTCTCATGATAAATTTCATCTCCTTCAATATAAAATGCCCAATCGCCTATGCAATTATATTGTGCTATCATTTTCTGCTGGCCATAAACATAGCCTCGATCACGCATGCAATCGCTCCATTTTGACTCAATAATACGAATTTTCTTATCCTTTATAGAATGAATCAACTCTAATGTATTGTCTTCACTCTGGCCAACATTAATAACAAACTCATCAACTATTGGTAAAATTGATTGTATTGATTGCAAAAATGGATAACCTAATATCTGTCCATTTTTAATAAATGTAAATCCACTAACTTTCATTTGTATTTATTGAGTTAATACCATTCTCACAATATTTAATATGATTTTTTATAGCTTTATTTAAAATCTCATCATTCTTTTTTAATGATATTCTTGAATTTTCATTGTGATGTAAATGGAATTGAATTGCATTAAAACGAACATTTTTTCTTTTAATTGCATTATTAAACAAGCGAACCGCAAACTCACTATCTTCTCTTCCCCAGCCTTCAAATTCATTATTAAATCCATTTATATTTATACAATCTTTTCTATAGAAAGCCATATTACAAGACTTAATACCTTGTAGATGATTTTTTTTATTTGAGAATATTGAGGAAAGTATTTTTGAATGAATAGAATTTTTTCTATTTTTCAATTCTGGTGAAAAGAATGATAAATTAACATTTTTATTAACTAATGCTTTTTGTGTTTCTTGCACAGATAATAAAGCCCGTGAGCCTTGAATAAAATATCCAGGCTCTGCGCAAGCAATATGATCTTTCACAAAATTAGGATGCAGTATTGTGTCGCCATCTATCAAAATAATATATTCACCAGATGATTTAATTATTGCCTTATTTCTAGACCTAGCAGCCCTAAAGCCATTATTTTCTTGCCACGAGTGGATTATATTTGCATTAAACTGGTTTTTAAAATTAGTAATTAATTTTTTTGTTTTCTCATCGCTACCATCATCAGCAATAATTATTTCATCTGGGACACGAGTTTGATTTCTAATACTTTCTAGTACTAATAATAATGCATCAGGCCAATTGAAGGTAGTAATAATTATAGTAAGTTTCATTCGCTAATGAGTTATTAGATAAAATAAGAGTAAATTATAAGCCATTTACTTTTTTAATGATTTATTTGAAAGATCAATAAGCATTTATTACACCTCTAATTTTACTTACACTATGAAGATTTCTGTATACATTATTGCCTTTAACGAAGTTGAAAAAATTTCTGATTGTATTAATAGTGTTCTATGGGCAGATGAAATTATATTGGTAGACTCTTATAGTACTGATGGAACAACTGAAATAGCTTCTAAGTTAGGAGCAAAAGTAGTTCATATCCCTTTCAATGGATATGGAGACTTGAGGAATCAATCAATCGCTCATTGCAATGGCGACTGGATTTTTAGCCTTGATTCAGATGAGAGATGTACAATTGAAGTTCGTGATGAAATTATTAAACTTATAAATAATGCACCATTAGATATATACCAAGTTCCAAGAAAGAATTTTTTTATGGGAAAATGGATTAAATATTCTGGGTGGTATCCAAATTTTAGACAACCTCAACTTTTTAAGAAAGGAACAATGAGCTACACTATGGAGCCAGTTCATGAGGGATACATTAGTCATAGCAATAAAAAAATTGGAACTATTAATAATATTATTTGGCAATTTCCATTCAAAAATACTGAAGAAGTAATGCATAAAGCTAATCGCTACTCTAGCTTAGGAGCCTTAAAATTACAAGAAAAGAATATAAAAGGTAGTATTTTAAAAGCTTTTCTTCATGGTTCTTGGTCTTTTATAAAGCACTATATTTTTAAACTTGGTTTCTTAGATGGTGGCCCAGGATTTGTAATCGCCTTTGGTAATTTTGAGGGAACGTTCTATAGATATATTAAGTTAACAGAGTCTCAGAAAGACTGGAAGCCTCCTACCACTTATCCAATTAATAATCCAAAGTAATGATAGTTCCAGTTATTTTATCAGGAGGAAGTGGGACAAGATTATGGCCTCTTTCTCGAAAAAAATACCCAAAACAGTTTTTAAGATTAATTAATGAAACAACTTTATTTCAAGATACAATTTCTAGACTCCCTAAATCAGTTAGTGATCCTCTAATAATCTGCAATGAAGAACATCGCTTTATCGTTGCTGAGCAGCTTAGGGAAATAAAATCTAAAAGTAATGGAATAATCCTAGAGCCTATTGGGAAAAATACTGCTCCTGCAATTGCTATTGCAGCCATGAACCTATTAAATGCAAAAGAAGACCCTACACTTCTTATCTTATCTGCAGATCACCTTATAAAAGATATAAAAAAATTTCAAGAGGCAATTACAATTGCAAGCAAAATTGCTGATAATGGTAAAATGGTAGCTCTAGGTGTTAAGCCTCATAATCCTGAGATTGGTTATGGCTATATTGAAGTAGATAATTCCAAAAAGAACAAATACCATAAAATTATCTCATTTAAAGAAAAGCCAAACCTTGAAGATGCAAAAAAATATCTTGAGTCAAAATGCTACTTTTGGAATAGTGGAATATTTGTATTTAAAGCTTCGTCTTATTTAAAGGAATTAAAAAAACATGAACCTGAAATCTATAGTATTTGTAAAAAATCATTGACTAAAGCTACTAAAGATTTAGATTTTATTCGCTTAGATAATAAAGAATTTCAAAAATGTCCTGAAAAATCTATTGATTACGCTGTAATGGAAAGAACAAAAAAAGGAGTAGTTGTCCCATTCAATGGTATCTGGAGTGATATTGGATCATGGCAAGCTTTATGGGACTCAAAGACCAAGGATATTAATCGTAATGTAACTGAAGGAGATGTCGTCATTAGCAATGTCAACAATTCATACATTTATAGCAAAAATCGACTAGTCACAGTAAATGATGTTTCAGATCTTATAATTATTGATACTCAAGATGCATTATTAGTCTCCAGTAGAAATAATGTTCAAAATATTAAAAATATTGTTACTAAATTAAAAAAAGATAATCGTTCAGAAGCTGAAAGTCATAGAAAAGTATTTAGGCCATGGGGTTATTATGATTCTATTGACTCTGGAAAAGGCTTCCAAGTTAAAAGAATTGTGGTTAAACCAGGAGCCAAGCTATCTTTACAAAAACATCAACATCGATCAGAGCATTGGGTCGTTATAAAAGGCATAGCTAGAATAACTCTTAAAGACACAGTTTTTAACTTAACTGCAGATCAATCAACTTATATTCCTAAAGGCGAAATACATAGAATTCAAAATATAGAAAAAATTCCTCTTGAAATCATTGAGGTTCAAACTGGTAATTATTTAGGAGAAGATGATATTATTCGCCTAGAAGATGATTATCATCGTAAATAGAAACTTCATTATACTGTTCTATAATTTCTTCAACAGTGATGTTGTTTACATCATTAGCGTCAAAGAGTGGGAAAGCTTGAATAGATTCTGTTAATCGCATTGTTGGTATTAGTTTTGCAAATAAGGGCACAATAGGCGTGTTAACGGCATTCGCTGCGTGCATAAGCCCACCATCACAACATAATAAAATTTTTGCACCTTTAATGATTTGGGCCGTCTGATTAAAAGTAAATTTTGCAACGCAATTAAAAATATTATCTTGAGGAAAAGCTTCGGTTAAATCTTTAGCAGACTCTTTAGCGTTATCAGAACCAACAAAAACTAGATTTAATTTTTTGTTCTTCTTTGTTAGTTTATCTATTACTTCGCTCCACTTATTATAGGTTCTATATTCCCATTCACCACCAATAACTATTGCTATAAAAAAATTTGGTAAATTAAGTGATTTAACAAGTTTTAAATCAAAGTCTGAAACCGTTATTGATGGTTTAGCTATTTTATTAATACTACTTTCAGAATAATAATATTTCAACAAGTTATTCATTTGATGGAAACTAAAAAGAACTCTATTAAGCTCGGGGCCATTAAAATATCCATACATCCCAATATAATTCACTTTAGATGCTATCTTTAATTTAATTTTCATACTTCTAGTGCTATATGAGTCAATAATGACTAAATCATATTTATTTTTTGCGGCTAACTCAGGGCTTGAATAAACTCTATTAAATATTTTATCATTAGAGTATATTTCAACAGTATTTTGAGATGTAAAGAGATCAATATTTCGACCATTCAATAAAACTCTGCTTGATAAATCCATCAAAGTATCGCCAATACTTGGTGCTGAAACATTTATCCAAAGAATTTTTTGATGACTAGGAAGAATAGAAAACAACTCAAGCTTCCTCTGACCCATTAAACTAATATAGAGTGATCTTTTAAAGAACTTGATCCGTCTCTTTAAAACATTTCCTTGTGAATAGAAATCTTCAATATAATTAGGAATGTGATATTTGAATGGTAGATTATAAGTTTTTTTAAAATTAAACATTTAATTTTTTATACCAACTTTGAACCTCTTCAAAAATTTTAGTTGGACTAATATCAAAAGTAAATTCATCATTACCATGGTTATTGCCGCAACCAAAAAAACCGCAGACATTGCAGGGCAAGGACGACTGAAAAATTGTAATTTCATCATATTTTTGGATAGGATTATTTGTCTTAATTCCACTCTCCAATCTATTTGACCATGGAGACCACATACTTAGTTTAGTTGACCCAAATATAGCAAAAATTGGCTTATTTTGAGATGCAGCAATATGCATATTTAAAGTATCCATGCCAATATATGCAATACTTAATTGACTTAAAGCAAAATATTCTTCCAGGGAAGTTTGACCAATAAAATTAAATATATTTGAATGTTTCGGAATTTCAAGGCTAATTTTTGAATCTATATCGTTACTACTTCCAGTAATAAGAATTGGAAGTCCTAATTTATTAAGACTATCTATTAATTCATTTCTAAGAGGCTTTGGGTAAATCTTATAATTATATTGGGCTGAAGGATGGAAAATAATAAACTCTTTTATTCCTAACTTGTTTAACTTTAGCTTTAATCTTGAAACTATTTGATCAGAAATAGGAATTGGACTTTGGATATTCTTGTGTTCAATTTTTAAATATTTCAATGGTTCTGAATTGTTAGTTAAGATATGTTTATTTGAATCGAAATAATAATAATGTGAAAGGAGAATTTTTTTCCACCATGATTTTTTATTCTTCTTTTCAACTGCACTTAATGACCTATTACTAGCTAATAGGGCATAGAAAACACTTCTATCACTAGCGGTTAAATTTATACTTAGATCATATTTTTTAAAAATACTTTTTATCAGTATTTTTTCTTGCTGCCATCTTTGTTTATTCTTCTTCTTATAAGAAAATTGATGAATGGAACAAATATTAGGTAACAATTTTGCAATATTTATAGTGTCATCATTTACAAGAAGGTCAATCTCTGGTGAATTAAAGTATTTATAAAGGACGTTAATGAGATTAGAACTTAGAAAAACATCCCCATTAGATCGCTGAATTATTATTAATATTTTTTTAGTTTTTTTCAAAATCCTTATACAAAAAAGAACTAAAAAATACATACATTAAAGTTGTGAAATGTCCCAAGAGATAGGAATCACTTAACATCATTACCAAAAACATTATTGGCAAAGTCAAGGCAATTCTTCTAAGTGATTCTTCCTTGGATTTGAGGGAAATTTTTAATTGGTAATAAAATATAGTTAATAGACTTACTAAGCCCACTAAACCAAGTTGCATAAGAATTAAAACATACATATTATGGGGATTAGTTGAATTTGGTAACCAGGGGGTATTAATTTGATTAATTTTTTTGTACTCTTGAGGAAAATCTCCAGTTCCAATTCCAATTATTGGATTTTTTATAATAATTTCTGATGAATTTTTAGCCATAGCAAGCCGAATACCAACTGAAGTATGACCTTGAGTAATTTTATCTATACCTTGTGTTTCTGAAAATGAAATAAACTCATCAATCGCCATATTTACCCTCTTATTAAAGAGATTACTTGAATAATAGGCAGAAGTAAAAATTGCGGGGATTAGTATGCAAATTACTAACAATGATTTAGCTCTTTGTTTATTTAAAACTTGAAAAATTAAAACTGAAAGCATTACAAAAAAAGTAACTTGTCCAGCCCTTCCTCCAGTTATAAACATATTAATAGTCATACTAATTGCAAAAAAACAGAAGTATGAATATGCTAAGTTAGATAGTTTTTTATTAAAAAATATTTCGTGAGCAACCAAATAAATCGCAAATGCTAGTATCGGATTATATGAAATATGGCTCATGAAAGGCGTTGGATTATTTACAGTTGCGTTTTTAAAAGGCTCAACTAATTCAAACCAAACCAAATATGATGCAATTTCTGTTAATGAGATTGCCAAAAGAAATGCTGAAACATATAACTTAATATTTTCTTTTTTAACTATAGTAAATAAAACGGGCAATAATAAGAGAAAATACCACATTTTATGAACAATATGAAAGCCCCAAGCCAAATCTTCAGTCCATAACAACCCAAGAACATGTAAGAAAAAGAAGATAAGACAGGCAACTATAAATTTATTACTAATTATTTGAAAATATTTATTTTTATAATCGCCAGAAAATAACCATATCAGGCAAATTATTACGATTATTAGATTTGCACCAAAAACAGTGAGTGGCATCAAAAATGCCAATATAATTAGTAAGGCCTGATAAGTTTTAGCAATATTGAAATTTTTAAGCATTGTGATACATTAGGGAAAGTTACTAATTAATTATTGGCATTATACCTTTTCAACAATATGACTATAAAAACTATTTTTCTTGACAGAGATGGAGTTATTAATCAAGAAAAAAATTATCTATTTAAAATAATTGATTTTGAATTTATCAATGGTGTTTTTAGTGCATGTCAGTATTTTAATAAAATTGGCTATGAAATTATAATAGTAACTAATCAATCTGGTATTGCTCGTCAATATTTCTCTGAAAAGGATTATAAAAAACTTACTGATTGGATGATTGATCAATTCAAAAAAAATGGTATTGAAATTTTAGATATATTTCATTGTCCTCACTCTCCAAATGCAAATTGTAACTGTAGAAAACCAAAGCCAGGTATGTTTATATCAGCTAAAAATAAACATAACATTAATATGGAAAAATCATGGATGATTGGTGATAGTGAGCGAGATATTTTTGCAGCTAATTTGGCTGGCATACAAAATACGATATTGGTTAGAAGTGGCCATAAAGTTAATGAGTCTGATTCTAATTCTATGTTTTTTTTAGATTCTATTCAGCAAGCTATTCAAGTTATAAAAAAATAAACAACACAGTCACAACAAAAGTGCTCTCGCAGTTCGTACAATTTCATGTGTACTAATATCTGCTATTGAATAATCATTTTTATCTATCATAAATGGATTTACTTTTGAGCTGGATTCAATTACTTTATTAGTATCAGTAATGAAAGTATTTCTATAGCCAGGCGTTGACCCAAAGAGAGTTATTGAAGGAATATTTAGAGCCCAACTAATATGTGTTGGACCAGTATCTGAACCAATCACGAGATTAGCTTGAGAAATTAAAGAAGTCAACCCTATAATTGAAAGTTTCTTGCAAACAGTCACGCTAGGAGATATGATTTTAATTTTATTTGCTAATAATTTTTCTTCATTATTCCCCCATATAACAATATAATTTGCATCTAATAAATTTGTAACTTCAGCAAATTTTTCTATTGGATATCGCTTAGATGAGTGAGATGCACCAGGAACTAAAATAATTATTTTTTTTACTTTTGAATAATTTAAAATTATATTCTTGCTATTAGAGAACAAGAAAGGTAGCTTGTTGTAAATTTCATCCTTTCTACACTTTAGTTTCAATGCAAATTTAATAAGTTCAAAATTTCGCTCAATAACATTTGTATCATAATTAATATTAAAAGTTTTATTATAAAAAATTGAAGCAAAACTTTCTCTGATTGATTTTTTATCAAACCCTAAAGTTACTTTAGAAGATATAAGGCGTGAAATCAAAGCTGACTTTATTAGGCCTTGCATATCAATAACTAGATCATAAGTACCAAAATTTCGAACCTTAGATACTTCATTAATTAGCAAAAATAATGATTTAGTTTGTTTGGCTTTTTTTAACTTAACCGTATGAACTTTATTAATATTTGGGTGGTTTTCCAACAAATCCTTATAATCTTCATCAACTATCCAGTCAACAAGTACTTGTGGATTATATTTTTTTATAAACTGCAAAACAACCATTGCATGAACAATATCACCTAATGCTGATAATTTGACTATAGCTATTTTCATAAAAAGTATTTTACAACGTCATTCACATCAAAGCACTAGATATTAAATTAACCTTTTAATGATATAATTTGTAAAGCTTAAATTACCTTTAGAATTGATATAAATGAATCTTCAAAATAAAGAAGGAAGTCCTATTAACTTTATTCGTAATGTTATAAATAAAGATCTTTTATCTGACAAACATGCTCGAATTAAAACACGATTTCCACCAGAACCTAATGGTTACCTTCATATTGGTCATGCAAAGTCTATTTGCCTCAACTTTGGGATAGCGGCAGACTATGGTGGATATTGCAACTTAAGATTTGATGATACTAACCCCAATAAAGAAGATATTGAATATGTTAATTCTATTAAAAATGATGTTGAATGGCTTGGATTTAATTGGGATGGTGAGATTAAATTTAGCTCTAGCTATTTTGATACATTTTATAATTATGCTGAAGAACTAATCTGCAAAGGTTTAGCATATGTATGTTTTTTAAGTATTGATGAGACTCGAAAACATCGTGGAACTCTAAAAAAACCAGGAATAAATAGCCCATATCGTGAAACAAGTATTGAAGAAAATTTAATTCTTTTTAGAAAAATGAAAGCAGGAGGATTTAAGGAAGGTGAATGTGTATTAAGGGCCAAAATCGACATGTCTTCTAGCTTCATGTGCATGCGTGATCCAACTCTATATCGTATTCGATTTGAAACGCATCATCAAACAAATGATGACTGGTGCATATATCCAATGTATGATTTTGCACATTGTCTTGGTGATGCTATTGAAGGAGTTACCCATTCGTTATGTACTCTAGAGTTCCAAGATAATCGAAGAATTTATGATTGGACTTTAGAAAATGTAAACGATTTTAATTACTCTAGTCGACCTCATCAATATGAGTTTTCTCGTTTGAATCTTGAGTATGCGACAACATCTAAAAGAAAACTAAAACTCTTGATAGATGCTAATCATGTAAATAGCTGGAACGATCCTAGAATGCCTACTATCTCAGGCCTAAGAAGGAGAGGATATACTGCTGCCTCAATAAGAGATTTTTGTGAACGAATTGGTGTGTCAAAAGTAAATAGCTTAACTGATATTTCAATTTTAGAATCATCAATTAGAGATGATCTAAATAATTGTGCACCACGCTCAATGGCAGTAATTAACCCTATTAAATTAGTAATTGAAAATTATCCTGAAGGCAAAATTGAATCTATCCAAGCGCCAATACATCCTCAAAAAGAAGAAATGGGGACTAGAGAAATTTTCTTTGGTCGTGAAATATTTATTGATAAAGATGACTTTGTAGAAGTAGCGCCAAATAATAAATATAAACGACTAGCAATCAATAAAGAGGTTCGCCTTAGAAACTCCTATATTGTCAAAGCATCTCATTTTGATAGTGACAATGATGGTAATATCAAAACCATCTACTGTACTTATGATTCAGATACTTTAGGTAAAAATCCATCTGATGGTAGAAAGGTTAAAGGCGTTATTCATTTCGTTGAATCCACCAAAGCTATTAGTGCTGAATTTAGAATATATGATCGCCTTTTTTTAGAATCAAACCCAGCTAAATTTGATGATTTATCATCATCAATTAATCCAAACTCTCTTGAGATTAAAAATGGCTTTATAGAGCCAAATTTATTGAATGCAAAAGCCGAAAAAGCTTATCAGTTTGAACGAGAGGGTTACTTTTGTAGAGATAGCGAGTCTGAAGGACTAGTATTCAATAAAACAGTTGGTCTCAGAGATACTTGGAGTCAATAATCCATTTTTTGAAGCCAGTCATTCATTCGCTTTAATTCAGAGTGCTTAGTTGTATCAATCTGAAGAGGTGTAACTGAAACAAATTTATTAGAGATTGCATGGAAATCTGTCCCTTCTGAATTTTCATCTTCTTTCCCATTATCACCAATCCAATAAACAGAGGCATCTTCTTTATCCTTAATACTTGGTTCAGATTTATGTCTACTTCCTAGACGAGTACTCTTAATACCTTTAATTTCGCTAAGAGGAATATCTGGAACATTAACATTAATAATAGTATTGTGAGATAGTTCAGATTTACCAATCTGAGTAACTAATATCTTGGCA
>Ga0209816_1000160_pt1 | contig 55444 bp, 53 predicted proteins | sample CoawatmetaG01DNA_FD_187509 | JGI IMG/M metagenome (GOLD analysis project Ga0209816, IMG submission 187509) | Marine microbial communities from the West Antarctic Peninsula - Coastal water metaG017-DNA (SPAdes) (version 2) | ecosystem: Environmental > Aquatic > Marine > Coastal ...
GCGTCAAGCGGGGTTGAGTCGGGTGCGGTCGGCGGTGGGGTGTGGCCTTCGACTTCGCTCAGGCTGAACGGCGGTTGGGGATTAAAGCCGCCCATACTTCCATCCGTTCAGCCTGAGCGAAGTCGAAGGCCACGTTCAACGCTCGCGAACAAAACGCAACGCCTCCCCCCGATAGGTCGGCTGGTCGTGCAGCACATAGCCCAGCCGCTCCGCCAGCCTGATCGACCCGAGATTGGTGGGCGCGATGATGCACTGGGTCACGGGCGAGGCATGATGCACGTCGATCCAGCGATGCGCGGCGGTCGCCGCCTCGAACGCATAGCCCTTGCCATGGGCGGCGCTGGTGAAAACCCAGGCCGCTTCCGGCGGAGAGGGCGAAAGTCTCGGGGCAACCTCGCGGCGGAAATCCATGAAGCCCGTCTCGCCGAGATAGGTGCCGCTCGCCCGGTCCAGCACCGCGAACATGCCATGGCCGAATACCGACCAATAGCCGATGAAGCGCAGCAGTCGCATCCAGGCTTCCTCGCCCGTCATCGGGGCCCCGGCATGGCGAACCACGACGGGGTCGGCGACCATCGCGGCATAGGTGTCGAAATCCGTGACCGCATAGGGACGTAAGGTCAGGCGCTCGGTCTGGATCATGGGCGGCTGCGTCATGACAGGGCCACCCGGCCGCCCGCATGGCGCTCCAGCCGTCCCGCCAGTTCCAGCTCCAGCAGGATCGTCTGGACGATCGCCGGAGGTCGTCCGCTCTGGCGGATGAGTTCGTCGACCGTGACCGCGACCGGGCCGAGCAGGTCGCTCACCCGTTGGCGGTCCGCGTCGCTCGCTTCCTCGGGTGGCGGGGGCGTGTAAGCGCTGTCGGGCGCGCGGACCATGCGCGGGTCGATGGGGCGGATCTGTTCGAGGATGTCGCCCGCCGACTGGATCAGCGTCGCACCTTCGCGGATCAGCATGTTGCAGCCTTGCGCGCGCGGGTCGGCGGGGTGGCCGGGGACCGCCATGACCTCGCGCCCCGCCTCGCCCGCCAGCCTTGCGGTAATGAGCGAGCCGGAGCGGGGTGCGGCCTCGACCACCACGGTCCCTTGCGCTAGCCCGGCGATGATCCGGTTGCGCGAGGGGAAATGGCGGGCGAGCGGTTGCGTCCCCGGCGGCTGCTCGGCGATCAGCAGGCCGCGGGTGGCAACCTCCTCCTGCAACCGGGCGTTCTCCGGCGGGAAGGCGATGTCGATGCCGCTGGCGATGACGCCGATCGTCCCGCCGTCGAGCGCGCCGATATGCGCCGCCGTGTCGATCCCGCGCGCCAGGCCGGAGGTGACGGGGACGTTCTGCGCCGCCAGATCCTGCGCCAACCCGCGCGCGAAGCGGCACGACGCGGCCGAGGCATTGCGCGCGCCGACCAGCGCCACCCCGCCCCGTTGGGCCAGGCCGATGTCCCCCCGCACGATCAGCGCGGGCGGGGCGGTGTCGAGTTCGGCGAGGAGCGCGGGATACGCGCCTTCGCCCAGCAGGATGTGCCGCGCGCCCAGCCGGGCGACCGTCTCGATCTCGCGGGCGATGGCGCCCGGATCGGCGGCCTTGGGCGCCTCGCCACCGCCGCGCCGGGCGAGATGGGGCAGGGCGTCGAGCGCCGCTTCCGCCTCGCCGAAGCGCGCCATCAATTGCCGCCAGGTGACGGGTCCGATGCCATGCGTCCGCAACAGCCGGAGCTGCGCGAACCGGGCGTCAGTCACGCTTCTTGCCGATACGCGGCTCGGTGCCCGCCAGCAGCCGCTCGATGTTCGAGCCGTGCTTCCAGATGACGATCAGCGCGAGCGCGATCAGCAGCAAGACCAGGTCGAATCGCCCCATCACCGCCGCCGCCAGCGGCGCGCTGACCGCCGCCGTCATCCCCGCCACCGCCGAGATGCGGATGGTGGCGAGCAGGCCCAGCCAGACCACGGCATAGACGACGCCCAGCGGCCAGTAGAGCGCGGTGACGACCCCCATCAGCGTGGCGACGCCCTTGCCCCCGCGAAATTTCAGCCAGATCGGATAGCAATGGCCGACGAACGCCGCCGCCGCCGCCAGCGCTTCCTCACCGGGCAGCCAGTGGCGCACGATCAGTACCGCGGCCACGCCCTTCAGCATGTCGAGGATCAGCGTCGCGGCGGCCAGCCCCTTGCGGCCCGTGCGCAACACGTTGGTCGCGCCGATATTGCCCGAGCCGATCTTGCGCAGATCGCCCGCGCCGGTCGCGCGGGTCAGGATGATGCCGAAGGGAATCGACCCCAGCAGATAGCCGATCAGCAAGGCCCAGGTCGGCGGCCCCCAGATGATTTCGGTCGGCAATAGTCTTCCCCTGTGCTCCGGGACAGACATAGAACATGCGCGGTGGCCTGTCCAATCGGCGGCGCTCTGGTTTCGACCGTGTCCACCGCTTATGAGGCGGACATGAGCGATACGCGTCCGATCCTGTTCTTCGATTCCGGCGTCGGCGGGCTGTCGATCGCGGGGCCCGCACGCGCCGCGCTGCCGACCGCGCCCTTCGTCTATGTCGCGGATAGCGCGGGCTTTCCTTATGGCGAAAAGAGCGAGGCGGAGATTGCGGGGCGCGTCCCCGCGCTGCTCGGGCGGCTGGCGGAGCGCTATCGCCCGCGCCTGATCGTGATCGCGTGCAACACCGCCTCGACCATTGCGCTGCCCGCCGTGCGCGCGGCGCTCGATCTGCCGGTGGTCGGCACGGTCCCCGCGATCAAGCCCGCCGCCGCGATGAGCGAGACGCGCACCATCGGCGTGCTCGGCACCCGTGCGACGGTGCGTCAGGCCTATGTCGACGATCTGGCGGCGCGGTTCGCAGGGGACTGCCGGGTGATCCGGCATGGCTCGGCGGAACTGGTCGAACTGGCCGAGGCGAAGCTGCGCGGCGAGGTGCTGGCGCCCGAGGCGTTTGCGGCGGTGCTGGACGGGCTGTTCGGGCAGGAGGGCGGCGGGGATATCGACGTGATCGTCAATGCCTGCACCCATTTCCCACTGGTCGAGGCCGAGCTGGCGGCGGCGTCGCCCCGGCCGGTGCGGTTCGTCGATGGCGGCCCCGGAATCGCGCGGCGAATCGCTTACCTGACGGACGGACAGGCATGGCCGGACCAGCCGGGCGAGGGGGTGGCGGTGTTCACACGACTCGGCGCGCGGGAAGAGTCGTTACGGCCGGGGCTGGCAGCGCGGGGATTTGCGCGGATCGAGGCCCTCTGACCTCCGTTCGCACTGAGCGAAGTCGAAGTGCACGGGATTCGCGTGCGGCGAGGCGTTTCCCTTGGCCTTCGACTGCGCTCAGGCTGAACGGAGGCGGGTAGGGCCTTGGGACAATATGTCCACCGCGTTCGATCACAGTAACCGGCGATCCCCACTCGATTCCTTTGGCCATTGGGCCTACATTCGCATCCCATGAGCATCGAAGGCACGGACGTGCGCGTGGATTATTCCCGCGTCTTCACCCAGGCGATCGACCGCCTGCACGCCGAGGGACGTTACCGCGTCTTCATCGACATCCTGCGCAACAAGGGCATGTTCCCCAATGCGCGGTGCTTTGCCGGGCATAACGGGCCGAAGCCGATCACCGTCTGGTGCTCCAACGACTATCTGGCGATGGGCCAGCACCCCAAGGTCATCGCCGCGATGGAGGAAGCGCTCCATGACGTTGGCGCCGGTTCGGGCGGCACGCGCAATATCGGCGGCAACACCCATTACCATGTCGATCTGGAGGGCGAGCTCGCCGACCTGCACGGCAAGGAGGCGGCATTGCTGTTCACCAGCGGCTATGTCTCCAACGAGGCGACGCTGGCGACGCTGGCCAAGATCCTGCCCGGCTGCGTGATCTTCTCCGACGAGCTGAACCATGCCTCGATGATCGCCGGCATCCGCAATTCGGGCTGCGAGAAGCAGGTTTTCCGCCACAACGATCTGGCGCATCTGGAGGAACTGCTGGCCGCGACCGACCCGGGCGTGCCCAAGCTGATCGCGTTCGAGAGCGTCTATTCGATGGAGGGCGATGTCGCGCCGATCGCCGCCATCTGCGACCTGGCGGACAAGTATAATGCGCTGACCTATCTGGACGAGGTCCATGCGGTCGGCATGTACGGCGCGCGCGGCGGCGGGATTTCGGAGCGCGACGGCGTCGCCCACCGGCTGACCGTGATCGAGGGGACGTTGGGCAAGGCGTTCGGCGTGATGGGCGGCTATATCGCGGCCGATCGGATGATCGTCGACGTGATCCGCTCCTATGCGCCGGGGTTCATCTTCACCACCTCGCTGTCGCCGGTGCTGGTCGCGGGCGTGCTGGCCAGCGTGCGCCATCTGAAGCAAAGCTCGGTCGAGCGCGAGGGGCAACAGGCCGCCGCCGCCAAGCTGAAGGCGATGATGTGCGAGGCGGGCCTGCCGGTCATGCTGGGCGAGACGCATATCGTGCCGGTGATGGTCGGCGACCCGGTCAAGGCCAAGAAGATCAGCGACATCCTGCTCGCCGAATATGGCGTATACGTCCAGCCGATCAATTATCCGACCGTCCCGCGCGGCACCGAACGCCTGCGCTTCACGCCCGGCCCCGCGCATGACGAAGCGATGATGGCGGAACTGGTATCCGCGCTGGTCGAGATCTGGGAGCGGCTGGAACTGAAGATGGCGGCGTAAGGGCCGAGCCCTATTTCCCCGGGCGATCCCTGCACCTTTTATTCCCACCCCGGCGAAGGCCGGGGTCCAGTCGCGACGGCAGTCGTTTTGGTGTCCGGTTGTCCGTCTTGCGTTTCACATTCTGGGTGGCAGCTGGACCCCGGCCTTAGCCGGGGTGGCCCATACTTGGGCCGTTCAGTCCAGCGTGATCGCGGACTCGCTGCCCGGTACCGCCAGGGCTTCGCCAAACCGAACCGTGCGGACGCTGCTATATTCGCCCTCGACCGGATCGCCATAGACGTGGGTGACGCGACGCACACCATCGATCACCCAATAGGTCGGAATCCCCGCCCGCGCGTAAAGCATTCGCTTCAATCCCAGACCGCGGCTTTGCGTCGTTTGCGCGATCTCGATGACCAGCCGGAGATCGTCGGGCGTCAGGAAACGATTCTCGGCGATCGGCTCATGCAGCAAGGCGGCATCGCAGGCGATGACTGTCGAGTCGTCGAGAACAAGGCCCGTTTCTGCTCGCACCAACGAAGGTCCAATCTGTTGGGCCAGACAGAAAACGACATTGGCCTGCGCGGCGGAATGACCGTTCATTGGCGGGTTCATCCGCGCCAGCTCCCCGTCGATCAGTTCGACCTTCATGCCGTCGAACGCGCCGCTTTCGACCAGGTGCAGGAACTCGGCGCTGGTGAAGCGCGCGCGGGTGTCTGGGGAAAGGCGGGCCAGTTGGTTCACGCTCGCGATCCTAACATGGCGGCAGGCGCCAGCCTAGCCGCGCCTCATTTCCGGCAATAGCCCTCGCCGGTCTTGACCGTCAGGCACTGCGCCTTGCCCGCCAGATATTTCAGCCCCGTCACGTCGCCGTTCGTCGGGCGCAGCGTCTCGCGTACGCCATTGCGCTCGAAGACGATGGTGTCGCCGACCTGCTCGCCGCGGAACTGGCCCTTGTGATCCAGGTCCCATTGCATGAACAGGCGATAGCGGCCGGGCGTCGCGGCGTGCTTCACGTCCAGGACCATGCCCTCGACCCCGATCCAGCGGCCGACATAATCGGGCGCCTTGGTCTTGGGCATGCCGGTGAAGGTCGACCCGTCGCCCGCAGGCCCCGCCGTGCTGGCGGCATTCGAGACGGGCGCGGCGGCGTTCTTCATCTCCTCCGGCGTCTCGCGCGAGCAGGCGGCCAGGGAAACAAGGGCGGTCAGGATCAGGATACGGGTCATGATCCACAAAACCGACCGGATCGGGCGCATGTTCCCACGCGAAGGGGTAGCCATGGCCCGCGCGCGCGCGTAAAGGCGCGGGCATTCCATTCGACCCTGTCAGGAGCGCCCGTCTTATGCGCATCGCGATCGCATCCGATCATGCCGCCGTCTCGCTGAAGACCGTGCTGGCGGACTGGCTGCGTAGCGAGGGGCATGAGGTACTGGACCTGGGCACTGATGGCACGACAAGCGTCGACTATCCCGATTTCGGCCATGCGGTCGCCGAGGCGCTGGCCGATGGCCGTGCCGAGCGCGGCGTCGCCTTGTGTGGCTCCGGCATCGGCATCTCGATCGCTGCCAATCGCAACCCCGCCTGCCGCTGCGCGCTGGTGTCCGAGCCGCTCTCGGCCACGCTGGCCCGCCAGCATAACGACGCCAACGCCATCGCCATGGGCGCGCGCGTCATCGGCGAGGAAATGGCCAAGGCCTGCCTGCACGCTTTCCTGTCCACCCCGTTCGAGGGCGGACGTCATCAGCGCCGTGTCGACATGCTGTCCACCGCGCCCGCCCAGAATTGAACGCCAAGGATACCCTCATGAGCACGCTTAACGACGTCCAGCCTGCCGGCTTCTTCAACCGCACCCTGGCCGATGCCGATCCCGCCGTCTTCGCCGGCGTCGCGCACGAGCTGGACCGCGAGCAGACCCAGATCGAGCTGATCGCCAGCGAGAACATCGTCTCCAAGGCGGTGATGGAAGCGCAAGGCTCGGTCTTCACCAACAAGTACGCCGAGGGCTATCCGGGCAAGCGCTATTATCAGGGCTGCGCGCCGTCGGACGAGGTCGAGCAGCTCGCGATCGACCGCGCCAAGCAGATCTTCGGCTGCGACTTCGTCAACGTGCAGCCGCATTCGGGTGCGCAGGCGAACGGCGCGGTGATGCTGGCGCTGGCCAAGCCGGGCGACACGATCATGGGCCTGTCGCTCGACGCGGGTGGCCACCTGACGCACGGTGCCAAGGCCGCGCTGTCGGGCAAGTGGTTCAACGCGGTCCAGTATGGCGTCGACCCCGAGACGCACCTGATCGACTATGACGAGGTCGCCCGCATCGCGCGCGAGTGCCAGCCCAAGATCATCATCGCGGGCGGCTCGGCCTATCCGCGCGTCATCGACTTCGCGAAGTTCCGCGCCATCGCGGACGAGGTCGGCGCGTATTTCATGGTCGACATGGCGCACTTCGCCGGCATCGTCGCGGGCGGCTTGCATCCGACCCCGTTCGGCCATGCGCATGTCGTGACCACCACCACGCACAAGACGCTGCGCGGTCCGCGCGGCGGCATGATCATGACCAATGACGAAGCCATTGCGAAGAAGATCAACTCGGCGGTCTTCCCCGGCCTTCAGGGCGGTCCGCTGATGCACGTCATCGCCGCCAAGGCGGTCGCGTTCGGCGAAGCGCTGCAGCCCGAGTTCAAGACCTATATCGCGGCGGTCGTGGAGAATGCCCGCACGCTGGCGGCGACGCTGAAGGCGCGCGGTGCGAACCTGGTCGCGGGCGGCACCGACACGCATCTGGCGCTGGTCGACCTGACCCCGCTGGGCATCACCGGCCGCGACGCCGACGAGGCGCTGGAGCGCGCCGGCATCACCTGCAACAAGAACGGCATCCCCAACGATCCGCTGCCCCCGATGAAGACCAGCGGCATCCGCGTCGGCTCGCCCGCTGGGACCACGCGCGGTTTCGGCAAGGCCGAGTTCGAGCAGATCGGCCATATGGTCGCCGACGTGCTCGACGGTCTGAAGGCCAAGGGCGAACATGGGGACCCGGAGGTCGAGGCGAACGTTCGTGCCCGTGTGCGTGAGCTTTGCGCACGCTTTCCGATCTATCAGGGATAAGGACGTAATCGCATGGCCAAGTTCGACGAGAAGTTTTCCGAGGTGCAGAGCGACATCAAGTCGACCCCGGGCCTTGGCAAGAGCATGGCCAAATGGGGCGCGCTGGGCGCCGTCGTGGCGATCCCGGTGCCGTTCGTCGGCCCGATCTTCGGCGCGGCGGCGGGTGCCGGCTATGCCTATCTCAAGGCCAAGAAGAAGATCTGAATGCGCTGCCCCTTTTGTGGCCATGAAGACAGTCAGGTAAAGGACAGCCGCCCCACCGAAGACGGGGCGGCCATCCGCCGCCGCCGCCAATGCGAAGGCTGCGGCGCGCGCTTCACGACGTTCGAGCGCATCCAGCTGCGCGAGCTGTTCGTGCTGAAGAGCGAGGATCGGCGCGAACCGTTCGAGCGCGAGAAGCTGCTCCGCTCCATCGCCATTGCGACGCGCAAGCGGCCGATCGACCCGGTGCGGGTGGAAAAGCTCGTCTCGGGCATCCAGCGCCAGCTGGAAACCAGCGGCGAGGGCGAGGTCTCGTCCAAGCGGATCGGTGAGATGGTGATGGAAGGGCTGAAGGGGCTGGATTCGGTGGCCTATATCCGCTTCGCCAGTGTTTACCGCGAGTTCGGTGAGGCCAAGGATTTCGAGGCTTTTGCAGGGACGGTCGAGGAAGTGGCGCCTCGGGGGGAATGAAGTTTTGGGCGAGGGCGGGGCGTGGGCTTCGACTTCGCTCAGCCTGAACGGCTGTTTTTACTAAACCCAAATCGCGCCCTAGCGCCAATCCCCCACCTCCGTTCAGGCTGAGCGAAGTCGAAGCCCAAGGGAAACCCTTGCCCCAGACCCTCAAAGCGATAGCCTCAGGGAATGGCCTTCTACTGCTACATCCTCCGCTGCTCGGACGGCAGCTTCTACACCGGCCACACCGAAAACCTCGAACACCGCATCGCCCAGCACCAGACCGGTGAAATCCCCTGCTACACCCAGACCCGTCGTCCGGTAGAATTGGTCTGGTCTCAAGACTTCCCCACCCGCCACGAAGCCCTGACCGCCGAACAGCAGATCAAAGGCTGGTCCCGCACCAAGAAGGTCGCGTTGATCGCATCGGACTGGACGCGCCTGAAAGAAGCCGCGATACCGCGCGCGGAACGTGCCCTTCGACTTCGCTCAGGGCGAACGGAAGATTGAATTTTGTCCCAGCCCTCATCCCAGCCCCCCGTCATCGTCCTGGTCCGCCCGCAGCTGGGCGAGAATATCGGCAAGGCCGCGCGCGCCATGCTGAATTTCGGGCTGGTCGAGATGCGGCTCGTCACCCCGCGCGACGGTTGGCCCAATCCGCAGGCGGGACCGGCGGCGTCGGGTGCGGACAGCGTGCTGGAACAGGCGAAGGTCTATGAGAGCGTGGCGGACGCGGTCGCCGATTGTGCGCAGGTCTATGCCACCACGGTGCGCAAGCGGGGCGTGACCAAGCCGGTCGTGACCCCGGAAGAGGCGGCGCGCGAAATCCATGCGGACACCGCGGGCCGTGCGGCCTTCCTGTTCGGGCCGGAGCGCTCGGGGCTGGAGACCGACGACGTCGCCATCGCGCGCAAGATCGTCACCGTGCCGATCAACCCCGAATTCGGCAGCCTGAACCTGGCGCAGGCGGTGATCCTGATCGCCTATGAATGGTCCAAGGGCATCGAACTGGCCCAGCCGCCCGAGGTCGAACTGCCCGAGGTCGCGCCGCAGGTCGAGCTGGACGGCATGATCGGCCAGCTGGAGGAGATGCTCGACGGCGCGGGCTATTTCTTCCCGCCCGATCGGACGCCCGCGACCAAGCGGACGCTGCGCACCCTGCTGACCAAGCCCGGCTGGTCGAGCCAGGAGGTGCGGACGCTGCGCGGCGTGCTGTCGACCCTGGCACGGCCCCGGCAGCGGTAATTCTCCCACCGCCGTTCGGGCTGAGCGAAGTCGAAGCCCACGCTCCGAACCCCGCTACAGGGGCCGTTTGGCGGAGGACATCCCTTGGCCTTCGACTTCGCTCAGGCTGAACGGGGTTGGGGTGTCTTACCCCCGCGTCCGGTCGAAGGTCGCCAGTTCATAGGCAATCGACCCCTCGACCAACACTTCCCAGATGTCTGCGACAACCGACTCCGGCACGCCCAGCCGCCGGGCCTCGGCGCGGGCCTGATCGATCACCTGGGCCTTGCGATCCTCGTCGCGCACGCGGTCGCGGGTCGGCTTGATACGGGCGGCGGCGTCCATATAGGCGAAGCGCCGCGCGAGCAGGGCGACCAGTTCGCGGTCGAGCTGGTCGACGCCCGCGCGAACCTCCGCCATGGTCGTGCAATCGGGTCCGGCGAGAATCTGGGTCATGGGCAAAGGCTCTGCCGGGCGGCGCCCGTGCTGTCCAGTGCGGGTTGCCGATCGGGTTCGATACGGGATATCATCGTCTCTCGTTCCAATTGGGAGATAGAACGATGCTGACCACGCTGCTTCTGCTGGCGCTTGCCGGCCAACAGACCGAACCTACGCCGCCTCCGGCGAAGGAAAAGAAGATTTGTCGTGCGCAGGAAACCACCGGTTCGCGTCTGGCAGCCAAGAGAGTTTGCAAAACCCAGGCCGAGTGGGACGAGATCGCCGCCAATGCCCGCAACACGGTGGAGGACTCGGCAACACGCATGAACACCAACAACGGTCGGTGATCGCCCGCCTCGCTTGACTCGAGCGCGCCCCTCGGCTAGGCGCGCCGCTTCGCAATTGCCCCCGCATCCCGGTGAAGCGGTGGGCCTGCGCTTGTCCACAAAGACTGGCATGGTGCGATACCGGGACCAACGTCGTTCGTAATTGCCAAGGATTATACATGTCGAAGCGTCAGAGCGCGAAGTACAAGCTCGATCGCCGTATGGGCGAGAACATCTGGGGTCGCCCCAAGAGCCCGGTCAACAAGCGTGAATACGGTCCCGGCCAGCACGGCCAGCGTCGCAAGGGCAAGATGTCGGACTTCGGTCTGCAGCTGCGCGCCAAGCAGAAGCTGAAGGGCTACTACGGCGACGTGACCGAGAAACAGTTCAAGGCCTGCTACCAGGAAGCCGCCCGCATGAAGGGCGACACCTCGCAGAACCTGATCGGCCTGCTCGAGCAGCGTCTGGACATGATCGTGTACCGCGCCAAGTTCGCGCCGACGATCTTCGCCGCGCGCCAGCTGGTCAGCCACGGCCACATCCGCGTCAACGGCGTGAAGTGCAACATCGCGTCGCGTCGCTGCTTCGTCGGCGACGAGATCTCGCTGGGTTCGAAGGCGAGCGAAATGGCGCTGGTCCTCGAGGCGCAGCAGCTCGCCGAGCGTGAAGTGCCCGACTATGTCACCGCCGACGGCAACACCAAGGTCGCGCTGACCCGCGTTCCGACCCTGGACGAGGTGCCCTATCCGGTGAAGATGGAACCGAACCTGGTCGTCGAATTCTATTCGCGCTAAGTTTCGGGTCTTACCGACTTTGCGGAAAGGGCGGTCCTTCGGGGCCGCCCTTTTTGTTTGCCCGGCGCCCGTCGGGGGATCATAGTCGCGGCCTTCAAGGGGGAGGATTGCCATGCGTCGAACTGTCGTCACGATCGGTGCGCTGCTGTTCGCGACGGCCGCCACGGCGCAGGCGGTAGAGCAGGGGCAGTATTCGACCCCGCTTCGTACGATGCTGACCGCCGCGGCGCAGGGCAGCTGTACCGAGGCGCTGATGGGCGAGGCGCTGCTCAACGCCTGTCGCCAGCAACTGCCGCAACTGGCCCCCACGCTGAAGGCGGCGGGGGAGATCCGGACGATCGCCTTCGACAAGGCGGAGGATGCCGATGGCCAGCGGTACGAGAAATATACCGTGACCTTCGCGAACGGCAAACCCGCCATCTGGGTGATCGGCGCGTTGAAGGACGGCAAGTTCGAAGCGGTCTACTCCATGGGCGAGTAAGACGGCGAGCAGGATTCGTTCGTTTCGGTTTGGTCACAAACGATCCCGTGTTCGGCCTATTGCGGCCGCGATTTCCGCCGACCCATGGCGGCCATGACCATGATACGACCCGCTCGCTTCCCCGACGATGCGACCGCCTTGCTCGACATCTGGCGGGAGTTCGTTGCCAGTCCCAGTGTCAGCCTGGACTATCAGGGCAATGAGGCGGAGTTCGCGACCTTGCCCGGTAAATATGCCCGGCCCGGCGGCTGCGTGCTGCTGGCGGACAGGGATGGGGCGATCAACGGCTGTATCGCCTTTCGCCGGGTCAGCGCGACGATCGCCGAGATGAAGCGGCTCTATGTCCGGCCGCGTGCGCGAGGCGGGCGGCTGGGCCAGAGGCTGGTCGAGGCCTTGATCGTCGAGGCCCGCGCGCAGCGCTATGCCGAAATCCGCCTGGATGTGCTGGCCGAGTTCACCTGGGCACGGGCGCTCTATGCGCGGTTCGGCTTCGTCCCGGCAGAGCCGGTATCGCATAATCCGCTGCCCGGAACCGCGTTTCTCGGGCTGCGGCTGGGATAAGGGATCATGATCGCGGACGTAGCGTGATGAGCCACATGTCGGGCACCGCGCCGAGCCGCAACGGCAGGACGCTGGTACCCAGGCCCGCGCCGACGATCAGCGTCTTGCCGTTTTCGACCACGATGCCGCATACATAACGGTCTCCATAATGCGACATGGTCGACACCGCGCCGATCAGCGGCAGGCGAATCTGGCCGCAATGGGTATGGCCCGCCAGCATCAGTCCGACCGAGGCCGGAAGGCGAGGGAAGGGATCGGGGCTGTGGCTGAGCAGGATCGGCACCCCGCCGGTCGCGGCCATGGCGCGCAAGGTTGCATCCAGATCGTCATGACCCGTGAAGGCATCGTCCAGCCCCCCGATCGTCAACGGCCCGACGCGGCGGGTGCTATTGTCTAGCACATGGATGCCGGCGGTGCGCAGTGCGACGCGAGCGGCGGCCGGATCGCGCCAGTGATCGTGATTGCCGAGGACCGCAAAGGTGCCGAACCGGCTGCGCAATCGGGTCAGCGGTGCAATCGACTCGGCCAGTGAAAATGTCCGGGTCGACAGCGCCTTGTCGCTGACGAAATCGCCTGCGATCAGCACCATGTCGGGAGTCAGGGCGTTGGCCTGCCGGACGATGCGCGCCAGCCGCGTCGGCGGCATGTCGGGCCCCGCGACATGGATGTCGGACAGCAGTAGCAGGTGAATCGGCGCGCCCGGCGTCCCCGGCGGCAGGAGGCTGACCGTGGCCTGGCGGACGACCGGATCGGCCACCGCGGTTCGATAGCTCCAGCCGAGTACCGCCAGTGCGGCCAGCAGCAGGACGGCCCCGATCCGAACGGCAGTCACCCGCATCTATCCTGTCCGCTTGTTCCGCACGATCGCGACGATCACCGCGGCGGCGAGGCCAAGCGGAAACCATAGGCCGAATTTGTGGGTCAGCAGGCCGATACAGCCGAAGATCACCAGAACGGCGAAGGGTGACAGCGTTTTCATGATCGCAGGCTGAAGCGCCTTGCAGGATTTGGCAAGCTTGCCCCCAGCCATCGCGCCGGGCACAACATCCCCCAAATATAAGGGGAAATCGTCATGCGCCGCCTGCTCCTGCTGTCCCTCCTCCTGTCCGGCACCGCGATCGCGCAGGACAAGCCCGCCATTTCGGTCGATACGCTGAAGACCGTGACCCAGACGCTGAGCTCGGACGCCTATGAGGGGCGGGGGCCGACCACGCCCGCCGAGGAGAAGACCGTCGCCTATATCATCGACCGGTTCAAACAGGCGGGGCTGAAGCCGGGCAATCACGGTAGCTGGACCCAGGACGTGCCGATGGTCGAGATCAACGCCGTCGACGTCCAGCCCTTCACGGTATCGGGGAAGGGTGCACCGATGTCGCTCGCCTATCGCCGGGACATGATCGTCGGCACCTACCGCGTGACCCCGCGCATCGACCTGAAGAACAGCGAACTGGTCTTTGTCGGCTATGGCATCACCGCGCCCGAAAAGGGCTGGGACGATTATGCCGGGGTCGATGTGCGCGGCAAGACGGTGGTCATCCTGGTCAACGATCCCGACTGGCAGAATCCGGGGCGCGACGGGCCGTTCGAGGGGCGGGCGATGACCTGGTACGGCCGCTGGCCCTATAAATATGAAAATGCCGCAAAGCACGGTGCCGCGGGGGCTTTGATCGTCCATCAGACTGAACCCGCCGCCTACCCCTGGGCCGTGGTGCAATCCTCCTGGACCGGGCCGCAGCTCGAAATGGACGAGCCTGGCGACCATAAGGACCAGAGCCAGCTGGTCGGTTGGCTGCAGCAGTCCGTTGCCGAGCGCCTGCTGCAGGCGGCGGGCCGCGACCTCGCCACGCTGACCAAGGCGGCGCAGACCAGGGGGTTCAAGGCGGTGCCGCTGGGCCTGACCCTGTCGGGCGGCTTTACCAACACGATCCGGCGGCAGGCGTCGAAGAATGTGATCGGCGTGCTGCCGGGCACCACCGCGCCCGACGATTATGTGCTCTATTCGGCGCATTGGGATCATCTGGGCCACTGCGACGCGGTGGACGGCGACGATATCTGCAACGGCGCGCTCGACAATGCGAGCGGCGTCGCCGGGCTGGTCGCGCTGGCCGAGGCGCAGGGCAAGGCGGGGCCGGCCAAGCGCTCCATCGCCTTTCTGGCGGTGACGGCGGAGGAACGCGGGCTGCTCGGCTCGGCTTATTATGCGCAGCATCCGATCTTTCCGCTGGGGCGCACCGTGGGGGGCGTGAACATGGACGGGCTGAACGTCACCGGCCGATCGAAGGACTTCGTGCTGACCGGGCAGGGCAAGTCCGAGATCGAGGATCTGGCCAAGCGGCTGGTCGCGGCGCAGGGCCGCTATATCGGCGCCGAGCCCAATCCGGAGCGCGGCAGCTATTACCGCTCGGACCATTTCTCCTTCGCCAAGCTGGGCGTGCCGATGCTGGCTGGCGGATCGGGCCAGGACAAGGTAACGGGCGGCGTCGCGGCGGGTAAGGCGGCGACCGAGGATTATGTCGCGCACCGCTATCACAAGCCGTCGGACGAATATGATCCCCGCTGGGATTGGTCGGGCGCTGTCGAGGATTTGACCATCTATTACCAACTTGGCAGGGAGCTGGCCGACCGGCCGGGCCTGTGGCCCAACTGGTATCCCACCGCCGAATTTCGCGGTCTCCGCGATCAAAGCAGGAAGAATGCCCAGTGACGCTCAACGTGACGACGCCCGCTGTGACGACGCCCCATGTGACGACGCCGCCGCCCGCCGAATGGGCCAGACATGACGCCGTGTGGATCGGCTTTCCCAGCCATCGCGAGCTGTGGGAAGAGGATCTGGAACCGGCCCGCGCCGAAGTGCTGGCCTTTGCCCGCGCGGTTCATGCCGATGGCCGGGGCGAGCGGGTGATCCTGGTTGCCGCCGATGGCGAGGCGGCGGACGCCGCGCGCCGCATGGCGGGTTCGGTCGCCGACGTGATCGTCCAGCCCTTCGGCGATATATGGCTGCGCGATACCGGCCCGATCGTCACCGGCGACGGCTCCGCGCGGCTGTTCGAGTTCAACGGCTGGGGCGGCAAATACGACCTGCCCGGCGACGACACGGTCGGCGCACGACTGGCCGAGGAGCGCGGGATCGCGGCCCAGGCCTGTGGCTGGGTGCTGGAGGGCGGCGCGATCGACGGCGACGGCACCGGCCTGGCCGTCACGACGCGCCAGTGCCTGCTCAACCCCAACCGCAATCCGGGGCTGAGCGAGGAGGCGATCGCCGAGCGGCTGGCCCAGGATCTGGGGCTGACCCGGATCGTCTGGCTGGGCGACGGGCTGCTCAACGACCATACCGACGGCCATGTCGACAATCTGGCGCGCTTCGTCGGCCCGAACCGCATCGCCCTTCCCGAAGCGGCCGAGAATGATCCCAATTGGCAGGTCTATATGGCCGCCAAGCGCGATGCCGTCGCCGCAGGGCTGGAGGTCGTGCTGATCCCGTCGCCGGGCCGCGTGCTGCGCGACGAGGAGATCGTGCCCGCCAGCTATATGAACTTCTATATCGGCAATGCGGCGGTGGTCGTGCCCCTCTATGGCAGCGAGAATGACGCGGCGGGTGTCGCGGCGATCCAGGCGATCTTCCCCGATCGCGAGGTCGTCGGCCTGCGCGCCGATGCGATCCTGACCGGCGGCGGCAGCTTCCACTGCATTTCGCAGCAGATCCCGGCCATCGCCTGATCGCCCTTTCCGGCCCGCGCTTCCCCATCGAAGCGCGGGCCCTTTACCGCCTGTAAATCATGCTCCGATAGGGTGGTCCGTCCACGCGTTCGGGTTCGGAGCCATATTTTGCAAGCCACGATCACTCTGCTCCGCGGCCAGCACGAGGAGATCGCGCGGGCGATCGGCGATCTCGTCGCCCTGTTCGACAAAAGCTATGCCGAGGCCGCACCGCTTCTGGGCGTGGTCCGGACGCGGATCGCGCAGGTCATCACCAAGCATCTGAAGACCGAGGACGATCTGCTGCTGACGCCGCTGCGCGAAAAACGGCTGATGGCCAGCATTCCCGGATGTGAGGCGATCGTGATCGAGACTCGCGAACTGCGCCTGACCTATTCCCGGCATATCGGCATCTGGACCGCCCGCGCCATCGAGGAGCGGTGGAGCGAATATGTCGTGGCCACGCGCCAGCTCAACCAGCGGCTGACGGCGCTGTGCGACCAGAAGATGCAGAGCTTCTACCCGGTCGTCCTGCGCTCCATCCTGTTCGATCCGGTTCCGACGTCCCGTATGACGGCGTGACCGGCGGGGCGGCGCAGTCTATCATCGCGCCGCCGCCGATCAGGGGAGTCGCCATGAACGTCGTCCGATCCGCAACCGGGTTCGATCGCCCGATCCTGCCCGCCGTCGCACCTGCCCTTGCCATCGCGGCCGCCGCCGCGCTGCTTCGCCTGCCGGTCGCGCAGGCCCATCCCCGGGCGGCGGCGCTGCTGTTCCTGTGGATCGCCTCCGACGCGATGATGCTGGGGCTGATCGCGCGTGACCGGAGGCCCGGCTGGCGGGCGGGGATCGCGGCGCTGGCGGGGGCAGGGATGGCGGTGTTCAGCCTGTCGCCGCCGCCGGTCCGCACGGCGCTGTTCGCAATGCCCTGGGCGGTGGTGGTGCCGGTCGTCGCGATCGCTCTGCATAATGGCTGGGGTTTGTGGCGCATCGTCGCGCGGGTGCGGCAGTGGAACCGGCACGATCCCGAACGCTGGGTCGCCCTGTTCGCCGAGGTCGTTCCCGCGCCGCTGGTGCGCCTTGCGCGGGCGGAGGCGCGGCTGCTGCATCTGGCGCTGTTCCGCTGGGGCGGCGCGCCCGACATACCGGCGGGGACGCAAGGCTTTGCCTATCACCGCCATCTCCAGCCGATGATGATCGCGCTGCTGCTCTTGTCCTGTATCGAGATCGGCGTCACCCACCTGCTCGTCGCGCATTGGAGCCGGACCGTGGCGCTGATCCTGTTCGTGGTCAGCGACGTATCGCTCCTGTATCTGATCGGCCTGATCAAGTCGCTGCGCCTCGCGCCCGTCCTGCTGACCCCTGCGGGCGTGCGGGTTCGCGCCGGGATCCTGGTCGACCGGACGATCCCCTATGACATGATCACGGCGGTCGACGCGCATCCGGATGGCGATATGGTCCGCGCGCCCGACAGCTGGAACGTGGCGCTGCTGGCCTGGCCCAATCTGCTCCTGCGGCTGGACCCGCCTCTGCCGCCAAGGTCGCGCTGGCGGCGCGACCCCGTCCGGGCCATCGCGCTGCGGCTCGACGAACCCGGGGCCTTTCTCGACGAATTACGCGGGCGACTGGCCACTCGGCGGGTGACGGGGCAAAATTGAACCATTAAAGGGCGTGGCCATGACCCAGATCACCGTCGCCGCGCTGCAACTGGCCTTCACCGCCGATATCGACCGTAACATCGCCGAGGTCTCGCGCCTCGTCCGCGAGGCGGCCGCCCAGGGCGCGCAGGTGATCCTGCCGCCCGAGCTGTTCGAGGGCGAATATTTCTGCCGCGTCGAGGATGAAGGGCTGTTCGCCCATGCCAAGCCCACCGCCGAGCACAAGGCGGTGCGCGCGATGCAGGAATTGGCGGCCGAGCTGAAGGTCCATATCCCGACCAGCTTCTTCGAGGCGGACGGGCCGCACCATTACAACTCGCTGGCGATGGTGAACCCCGACGGCCAGGTCGCGGGCGTCTATCGCAAGAGCCATATCCCGGACGGTCCGGGCTATGAGGAGAAATTCTATTTCCGCCCCGGCAATACCGGGTTCAAGGTGTGGGACGGCCCGGCGACCAAGCTGGGCGTCGGCGTCTGCTGGGACCAATGGTATCCCGAGACGGCGCGCGCGATGATGCTGATGGGCGCGGAAATCCTGTTCTATCCCACCGCGATCGGCAGCGAGCCGCATGACGACAGCCTGGATACCGCGCGGCTGTGGCGGCGCGCGATGCTGGGCCATGCGGTGTCCAACGTCGTGCCGATCGTCGCGGCCAATCGTATCGGCTGCGAACATGGCCAGACCTTCTACGGCACCAGCTTCATCTGCGACGAGCGCGGCGACATCCTGGCCGAGCTGGACCGCGAGGAAGAGGGCGTGATCGTCGCCACCCTCGACCTCGACCGGGTGAAGCGCCACCGCGCGGCCTTCGGCTTCTTCCGCGACCGCCGGCCCGAGCTGTACGGGCGGCTGGTCCAGGATATCTGAGGCCGACGGTTCCTCCCCCGGCAAGGGGGAGGAACGCGCCTTTACCTCGGCAGTTTGCAGCCTGCCGGTTGCGTCACCGGGTTGCAGCGCTCCATCACCCCGCCGGGCAGCGTAACGGTGAAGCCCTTGCTCCAGGGGCGTGTCGGCGCGCCGGGATAATAGTCGGTCGACACCGCCTGCGCGCCGCTGTCGATCGCGGCCTGCTGGCGGGCATGGTCGTCGGCTCGCGCCTCGACCGTGTCGGCGTCGGTGCGGGTGCGGACGATGAAGCCTTGGCGGACCCACTCACGGATCTTCGCCCCATCCTCCCGCGGATCGCCGACGATCTCGACCGAGGCCTCGGGCTGGTCGGTGTCGTACCAGCCGAAGATCGGGCGGCCCTTCAGCGAGGGATGCCCGGCGCGATAGCGGTCGGACACGTCCGCAGGGGTATCGAGCACGAAGTAGATCTTTCCGCGCGCGCTATCCAGCGTCGGCCAGCCCTTGGTCGTCACCGCCTCGCGCAGTGTCGCCGCATTGCCGCGCACGTCATCGGGGGTGATGATCCGGTTGGGCTTCAGCACGTCGCGGATCTCGGCATCGAGCGCGTCGAGCAGCGGCGCGGTCAGGGGGAGGGGATCGGTGACGCCGGGCTTGTTGATCGGCCGGTCGGCGGCGTTGATCGTCACCATGATCGGCAGATGGCGCGGATGTGCGCGCGACCAGGCGTCGATCTGGCCGATGCACTGTTTGAAGGTGCCGCAGGAGCGATAGTCGACTTCCGGAATGTGGAAGACCTTGAAGCCCGGCTTCATCATTGCGGCCTCGTCGAAGCCGGTCTGCTCGCCCGCTGCCCTGGCGATCGCCTCGCCCTTGGGATGCGCGAAACGGCCGCCTTGCGGGTCGGCGAAGATGTCGATCTCCAGCTGGCGCACGCCCCGGTCGAGCTGTTGCGCCAGGGTCAGATGGTCGTAATCCAGCGCGGCGGCCAGTTTCGGGTCACGCTGCTCCAGCGCGGCGAAGACCGCAGGCGCGATCCGCTTCTTGTAGCTGTTGTGCGAGCCGACGACCTGGATGTCGTTCATCCGCAAAGGCGCGCGCGGCGCCGGCGCAGCGGCGGTCGCGAGGACCGCCGCCAGGGTGAGTACGCGCTTCATCAGAACTCCGCCCGAATACCGAACAGGATCGTCCGGCCATAATAGTTGATCTCGCCGAAGCGCAGATCATTGTCGTTATAGGTGTCCTGATGCGCGCCCGCGATGTTGATGCCCTCCAGGCTGAGCGTCAGATTGTCTGCGGCACGCACCGACAGCTGGCCGTCGAGCGAACCGAAGGCCGCGACATAGGTCGGCGCCTGCACCGTGCTGCCCGTGCTCGACAGATATTTGTCACGCCAGACATAGGAGAGACGCGCCGACAGCGGCCCCTTGTCGTAGAAGCCGACCAGGTTGAAGCTGTTCTTCGACAGGCCGATCAGCTGGTCCTTGATGAGGCGCGAGCCCGCCATATAGTCGGCCTTCACCTCGGTATGGGTGTAGGACCCCTGCACGCCGAAGCCGTCGAACGGTGCCGGCAGGAAGGTGAAGACCTGGCTATAGGCCGCCTCCGCGCCGTACACCTTGGCATCGCCGCCATTGACCGAGGTGGACAGGCGCACCGTGCCGCGGTTCGGGATGTCGATCAGCGTGTTCGACTGGGTGATGTAATTGTCCATCGCCTTGTAGAAGATGGCGCCCGACAGCATCCCCGACGGCGCGAAATACCATTCCAGCGACCCGTCGAACTGGGTGGCGAGGAAGGGCACCAGCTGCGGGTTGCCGCCGCTGGCGGTCGGTGCGTCGGTCGACACGGTGATGCGCGGCGCGGTGTCGGTGACGTTGGGACGGGTCAGCACCCGGCTGGCGGCCAGGCGACCGACCAGCTTGGGCGTCAGGTCGGCGCGCAGGTTGAAGCTGGGCAGGACGTCGTTGAACGTCTTGGGATAGCTGACCGGCGTGGGGGTGCTGCCGCTGGTCAGCGTGCCGCTCGCGACTTGGTCGGTATGGACGTAGCGGACGCCGATATTGCCGCTGACCGGTACCTGTCCGGCATCGAACTGGTAATCGGCGCGGACATAGGCGGCGGCGATCTTCTCGGTCACGACGAAGGACGAGCGCAGGTCGCCGTTGGTCAGCGGCTGTGCCTGGATCGCCGGCGTGAAGAAGTCGCCGACATAGGCCTGGGTCACCGGCACCAGCCAGTTGCGGAAGGCATTGCCGCTGACGCCCGACAGGAAGTCGCCATAGGGCATCTGCTGATAGGCGCCCGCGCCCAGGCTGGTCAGCGGCTGGTTGGTCGCGGTGTTGATCAGATAGTCGCGACGGAAATAATCGCGCTTGCGCCAGTGATATTCGCCGCCCGCCGCCAGCTTCGACAGGAAGCCGTCGAAGTCGTGCGCCACGTCGGCGCGCGAGTAGAAGTCCCAGTCCTTGCTGTTCTTGGGGGCGATGTTGAACTCGAACAGCTTGTAATTGGCCGGGTTGGTGACGTCGACCGGCGTGGTGAAGGTCGGGATCGACTGATAGCCGCCGCTGGCGTCATAGGTCAGCGGCGCGATGAAATAGGCGCGGCTGCGCACCGTGCCCGTCCGGTAATCGGGGTGATAGCTGTGCGCGGCCGACCAGTTGACGTTCGCCGAGACATGCCAGCGATCCGGGTTCCACACCTGCTTCAACCCGATGGTGATCAGGTCGTGGCGGTTGAGGCTGTATTCGCGCGTGCCCATGAAGCGGACATTGTTGATCGTCGCCTTGGTGATCGTGTCGCCGACGACGGTATAGCCGGGCTGCAACACGGTCGGCAGCTGCTTGACGTTGCCGATGGTGACGTTGTTGTCGTCCGGATAGATGTCGAGGCCGAACTCGTCATAGGCGACGTCCAGACGGGTCGCGACGATGTCGAGGGTCGTCTGCAATTCGGTCGTGGGTGCCCATTGCGCCGACACGATGCCGGAGATGCGCTTGCGATCCTCGGTCTCGACGGTGGGGCGGGTACGGGTCGGCGAATAGAGGCCGGTGGGCGCACCGCCCCGCTTCGGCGCATTCGGATCGCTGGGGTCGACATAGCGGTCGAGCAGCCAGCCGAAATTCATGAAGCGGTCGTTGCGGACCGACTTCGCCCAATATTGCGCGCCCGCCAGGATGCCGAAGGTGCCGTCGCTGTTCTTCGCGCTGGTCAGCACGGTGACGTTGGGCCGCACCTTGTCGGTCTGGCTGGTATAGGTGCCGCGCATGTTGATCGTCGTCTTGTTGCCGACCTCCAGCGGGTGGAAGGTCTTGACGTCGATATTGCCGCCCAGCGCGCCTTCGCTCATGTCCGCGGTCGGGGTCTTCACCACGTCGATGCTCGAGGTGAATTCGGCGGGCAGCATCTCGAAGCGGAACTGGCGACCGGCTGCGCCGCCATTTTCGATCAGGTCGTTCAGCGCGATGGTGCGGCCGTTCATCAGCGTGTTCTGGAACTGCGGCCCCAGGCCACGGACGCTGACATACAGGCCCTCGCCGCGCGGGCGGGTGATCGCGACGCCGGGGACGAGCTGCAGCGCCTCGGCGACGTTCTGGGTCGGGAACTTACCGATATCGGTCGAGCTGATCGAGTCGACGCCATAAGCGGCGCGGCGCTTGGTCTCGATGCCGGCCGCCAGGCTGCGCGCATAGGTGCCGTTGACGACGATCTCTTCGCCCTGGCCGTCGGTGCCCTGGCTATCGCCGTTCTGGGCGGCCTGCGGCGCGGCGGCGGTGGCGCTGCTATCCTGCGCATGGGCCGCCAGCGGGCCGGTCGCCAGGATGAGCGAGGCCGAAGCCTTCAACAGGCTGCGAAACGTAAGCATGTGATCATTCCCCCTCGGCTGTCTTGCCGGTTCGGCGGGGGCGTTAGGTATGCTCGGTGTCAGCTTGGCGAAAAATTGATGACGTCTGTGTGAAACGGGTCGAATGGATCAGAAAACGGTCAGAATGTGATAAGTTCGCGTGCGATCCTCCCCATGGCGCGGAAGATTTACCGTGCCGTGCCCGTCACCTGTGGGCTGTGGCGACCGATGGAGCGCGCGGTGCGCTCGGGATCGCGCAGCAGCACACGGCCCGATTTCCACATCAGCTCGCCGTCGCGCCGCGCCTGCTGGATCATGCGATTGACGTGCACCGGGGTCAGCCCCAGCGCGTCGGCCAGCATTTCCTGGGTCAGGGGCATCTCGAAACTGCCGCCGACGGTCAGCCCGGCGAGCGAGAGGCGTTCGTAGATTTCCAGCAGGAAGTCGCTGATCCGCTCCTGCGCGTTCAGACGGCCGAGCTGCACGACATGGCCGAGCAGATAGGCCTCGTCCAGCGCTTCGGCCACGGCATAGGCCTGGGCCAGGCCCGATCCGGCGGGGGCGGGCGGGGCGGGGCAGACGGTGCATTCGGTCAGCGCCATGACGGTCGCCGAGGCGAGGGGCATCGCCTGATGGCTCACGCCGATCACGTCGCCGGGCAGGTAGAAGCTCATGAACTGCCGCCGCCCGTCGGGCAGGATACGGACCCGCGCGGCCCAGCCCTGGAGCAGCAGCAACGGCTCGGCGATGGGCCGTCCCAGGGTCAGGAAGGTGTGGCGCACCGGATAGATGCGCGGGGCGTCCATCGCATTGCGCAGAAGCGCGAGATCGGCATTGTCGAGCGAGGCCAGGGCCGACAGGCGCAGGATGGCGGGGGCGATCCCTTCATCGGAGGCCACAGCGGTCATAGGGCGGGTCATGCGCGTCCTTTATCCGGTATCAGCGCGCCGATCGCGCGGATCACGCGATCGACCTGGAACGGCTTGGCGACGATCGACGCCGAGCGATAGGGGGCGGGCAGCGCCCATTCGTCATAGCCGGTGAGAAAGGTCCAGGGGACGTCGCGCGCCGACAGCCGGTCGGCGATCTCGAATGCGCGCTCACCCTCCAGATTGACGTCGAGCACGGCCGCGTCGATCGCTTGCGTCTCCGCCAGGGTCAGGCCCTGTTCCAGCGTTGCCACCGGCCCCACCACGATCGCATCGGCGGCCCGCAGCGCACGCTCCAGGTCGCGCGCGATGAAATACTCGTCCTCGACCACGAGGATTCGCTTGGCGGACAGCGGCGATGCGTGGCTCATTCCTCAATGCTCCGGTTCGGCGCTTCGACGTGCTCATCGGCCCATGGTAGCGTTATCACGCAGAGAACGCCGCCACCTCGAAAATCCAGTCTGGTCCGCGCGCCCAGCCCATAGGGCAAGGCCTCGCGGATCAGCTCGGTCCCGAATCCCTGACGTACAGGCGGGACCGGCATTGCTGGTACACCTGTTTCATCCCATTTTACAATCAGTTCGCATTTGCTATTTGATATATGTTCAACATGCCATGCGATATGCAGCCGTCCGGTGGGATGCCGGAGCGCGCCATATTTGAGCGCGTTGGTCGTCAATTCATGGATCGCCAACCCTACGGATTCCGCGGTATCCGCGGGCAGGAACACGTCCGGCCCCTCGATCGACAGCCGGTCGTCCTCGATCGCCCCGACGCCCAGCAATTCGTCGCGGATCAGATTCTCCAGATCGACCCGGCCCGACCGTGTCTGGGTCGCGACGACCTGGGTCCGGGCGAGGGAATCCAGTCTTCCGCGGAAATGATCCGCGATCTCGTCGATCGGCCCGCCATTTTCGACGGTCCGGGTGAAGATCGAGCGGACGATGGTCAGGATGTTGCGGACCCGGTGCTGAAGCTCGGCGACCAGCGTTTCCTGTCGCTCGCGCAGGCGGCGCAGCGTGTCGATGTCGGTCGAGGTGCCGAACCACTCGACGATCGTGCCGTGATCGTCGCGCACCGGCGTCGCGCGGGTCTTGAACCAGCGATAGCGGCCGGTCCGGGCGTCGCGCAGTTGCCCCTCCATCGCTAGATCGCCGCGTTCGCTCGCGTCGGCCCAGAAACGGCGGGCGGCCTCCCGGTCATTGGGGTGCACGGCGGCCAGCCAGCCATGGCCCATGCTCTGCTCGACGCTCAGGCCGGTCATTTCCACCCATTGCGGGCTGGCCCAGGTCCACTGCCCGTCCCGCGTCGCGGTCCAGACGAGTTGCGGAATGCCCTCGATCAGGGTCAGCAGCCGGCGTTGGCTGGCGCGCGAGGCGACCTCGGCCCGCTTGCGCAGCAGCGCCTGGACGATGGCGGGGGCCAGTTCCTCGGCGATCGCGCGTTCGCGTTCGGTGAAACCGGTCGGATGGTTGCCGAGCGCGAACATGGCGAAGGTCTGACCGTCGCGGCGCAGCGGCACGCCCAGAAAGTTGCGCAGGGTCGGATGCCCCTCGGGCGTGCCGATCCGGTCGGGATGGCTGGCGGGGTCGTTCACGATCATGCTGCGGTCCTGCAGGATGACCTGGCCGAAAATGCCGTGAATCTTCATGCCGTCCGGCAGCAGGCGCCGGCTGTAATCGGGATCGTTGCCGGTATAGGCCGCCCAGCCGCGCTCGCTGATCGCGATATGATCCAGCCGGTCATGGGAATCGCGCCGCTCGCCGAAAAAGCTGAACGCCGCCCCGGTCAGGTCCTCGGCGACCTCCAGGCACAACCGCCCCAGCTCCTCCTCGGTCGAGGCGCGCAACGCTTCCTGCAGGATGCGGTTGATGCCCGCCAGCACATGCGCGTCGTGCGGCACCAGCCCGTTGGGCGGTGCGGACAATGTCGTCTGTCCCTGGAGAGAAGCCAGTTCGGTCATGTGCGAAATAATCCCGATCGTATGTCAACGATCCCGGCCGGAGCGGGCTCCCCGATACACACGATTTCGGACCAACTGGCAAATGAACGGGTTGGAATGCGCGTCTCGGGCTGCCCCTCGCCTGATGGCGCGTGCGCCGCTATGACGCGGCGATCAGCAATTTCTGGCCGGTCCATGTCCGCATCGCTTCCGCTTCCGTCCCGCCTCCTGCATGTCCTGACGGCGATCGCCATGCTGATGGCGCTGGCTCTGGCCGGACCGGTGCGGGCGCAGGGCAATCCGGCGGTCGCCTCCGCCGAGCGGATCGCCCAGGCCGAGGTGGATGTGCGCACGGTGGACCGCGCGCTCGATGCGCAGGTCGATGACGATGATCGCCGGGCGCTGCGCGACCGGGCGCAGGGCGCGAAGGACGCGACGACCCAGGCGGTGTCGGACCTGACCGAGCAGCTGGCGCTGGTCAATGCGCGGATCACCGGCCTGGGCCCGCTGACACCCGGCGAGGTCGAGGCGCCGGAGCTGAGCGCCCAGCGCAAGGCCCTGAACGGCTTGCGCACCACGCTCGACGCCGCGATCAAGCGCGGGCGGCTGGCCGGGGTCGAGGCGGGGCAGCTGATCGACGAGATCGACCAGGGCCAGGCCGAGCAGTTCAACGAGAAGCTGTCGACCAAGGCCTCCTCGCCGCTCAGCCCCGCCTTCTGGATCGTCGTGCTGGACCAGGCGCCGCGCGACCTGCGCCGCGTCGGCCTGTTCCTGCAACAGGGCCATGAGCAGATCGCGCGGCAGTGGCGCGGCGGTATCCCCTGGCACGCGCTGCTGGGCCTTGCGCTGGCCGTCCTGCTGATCGGTCCCGTCCGGCTGGGCGCGCATCGGCTGGTGCAGCGCCGCCTGATCGCCGAGGCCCCGCCCAGCCGGGTGCGGCGATCGGCCTATACCTTCTGGCGGGTCGCCGTCGGCACGCTATGCCCGCTCGCCGCCGCCTTCGTGCTGGTCCAGGGGCTGCACTGGTCGGGACTGTTGCCGGAACGCTGGACGGATTTCCTCGACGGCTTCGTCAAGGCGGCCGGGATCGCGGGCTTTGCCGCCACCGTGACCGGCGCGGTCCTGATGCGCAGCCAGCCCTCCTGGCGGATCGCGCCGCTCGACAACGAGACGGCCAGCCGCCTGCGCCCGCTGTCCTGGGGTCTGACGGCCCTGACCTTCACCACCGCGATGATCGGCGCGTTCGAACGCGCGATCGGCAGCAGCCGCAGCGCGGTGATCGCCACCCAGGCGGCAGAGGCGCTGCTGCACCTGTTGCTGATCGTCGCGACGCTGGTCGTGCTCGGCCAGATCCGCGCGCGCCGGGCGGCGCAGGACGAGACGACCAGCGCCGGGGTCAGTGCGGGCCTGAGCGTCGCGACGCTGTTCGCCTGGATCGCGGTCGCCGTCGCGGGCGTGGCGCTGCTGATCGGCTATATCTGGTTCAGCTGGTTTGTCTCGCTGATGATCGGCTGGACCGTGCTGCTCGGCTCGGCGCTCTACCTGATGCTGGTCGCGGCCGACGACATCGCCACCACCGTCTTCGTGCGCGACAGCAAGGTCGGCGTCACCCTGACCCGCGCGCTGGGCATACGCGGCGCGATGGTCGACCAGTTCGGCCTGATCCTGTCGGGCGTGGTGCGGCTGGCGTTGATCCTGCTCGCGCTGGGCATGTTCCTGCGGCCGTTCGGGGCGAGCGGCAATCCGGGCGCGATCTTCGACCAGCTGGCCATGGTCGCCGACGGGATCAAGGTCGGCAATGTCTGGATCTCGCCGGGCGCGATCCTGCAGGGGCTGGTCGTCCTGTTCGTCGGCCTGGGGCTGGTGCGGCTGTTCATGCGCTGGCTGGAGCAGCGTTACCTGCCCGCGACCGACCTGGACGGATCGGGCCGCAATTCGATCAGCCTGGTCGCGCGCTATATCGGCATCGCGCTGGCGGTCATCTGGGCGCTCGCCTCGCTCGGCATCGGGGTGGAGCGGATCGCGCTGCTCCTCTCCGCCCTGTCGGTCGGCATCGGTTTCGGCCTTCAGGCGATCACCCAGAATTTCGTCTCCGGCCTGATCCTGCTGGCCGAGCGGCCGATCAAGATCGGCGACCTGATCCGCGTCGGCACCGACGAGGGCGACGTCAAGCGGATCAGCGTGCGCTCGACCGAGATCGAGCTGGCCGACCATTCGACGCTGATCGTCCCCAATTCCGAGCTGATCACCAAGTCCGTGCTCAACAAGACGCTCGCCGGGCCGCTGGGGCGCATCCAGATCCAGTTCTCGGTGCCGATCGAGTCGGATGCAGACATGGTGCGGGGTATCGTGCTCGACTGTTTCGCCGCGGAAGAGGCGGTGCTGGCCGATCCGGCGCCCAAGGCGTTCATCGACTCGATCATCGACGGGCGAATCCATTTCAACTGCTTCGCCCATGTCGAAAGCCCGCGCGCCGCCTATGGCACGCGCAGCGCCGTCCTGTTCGCACTGCTCGCGGCGCTCAGGGCCAAGGGGATCGAAATCGGCACTCTGCCGCAGAAGCTGGAGCTGGTGCGCCAGGGCGGGACGGCGCCCGCCGCCGAACCCGTGCCGTTCCCGGAAGATGAAACGAAAATGAAATGAACAAGTCCGGATTGGTCATGGAAAGGTAACACCAGCTTCTTCGAGCGCCCCTATCCGCGCGGCAGCGACGACCGAACAGGTCGATCGGGGGATAGGAACATAATCACCATGAACAGCCATTTCATTCGCGCCGCGCTGCTGGGCGGCACCGCGCTTCTCGCCGTGGCGGCGGCCCCGGCCTTCGCCGCCGACGCCAAGCCCGCCGATCCGGCGCCTGCGCCCGCCGCCGCCGATCCTGCGGATGGTGGCCAGCTGAAGGAAATCGTGGTCACCGCGACCAAGCGTGAGACCAGCCTGCAGAAGACCCCGATCGCAATCTCGGTCATCGACCCGACCGTCCTGAAGGACCGTCACGTCCAGAGCCTGCTCGACCTGGCCGACGGCACCGTGCCGTCGCTGCGCGTCGCCACCTTCGAGGCGCGCCAGTCGGCGCTGACCGTCGGCATCCGCGGCATCGTGCCCTTCGACCAGAACCAGACCGCGCGCGACACCGGCGTCGGCGTGTATTTCGACGGCGTATATGTGGGCCGCTCGCAGGGCCTGAACGCCGCGCTGTTCGACATCGAGCGCGTCGAAGTGCTGCGCGGGCCGCAGGGCACGCTGTTCGGCCGCAACACCGAGGGCGGCGCGCTGTCGATCGTCACCGCCAAGCCGACCGGCAAGTTCGGCGGCTCGCTGACCGCGGGCTTCGGCAATTACGGTGCGTACAACACCTCCGCGCACGTCAACCTGCCCGAGTTCAACAACATCTCGGTCAAGCTGGACGGCGTGATCCAGCACCAGAACCCGTTCGTAAAGAACCCGCTGCCGGGTGCGGTCGGCTGGGGCGCGTATAACCGCGTCGGCGGCCATGTCGCCGCCGTCTGGAAGCCGGTCGACGGCTTCTCGGCCGAGCTGTCCTACGACCAGGCGAAGGACGAGAACACGCCCTTCTACAGCCAGCTGATCAACTACAACCCGAAGGGCCTGCCGGTCGCGACGATCGCGCAGATCAATGCCAATGGCGGCAAGCTGCCCTCGGGCACCATCGCGCCGCTGTCGTCGCTGGTCGTCGTGTCGGGCGACAACCGCATGAAGACCGCCGATATCGGCGTGCCGCAGCAATATAGCCTCGATCGCACGCACGGCTTCTCGACCAAGCTGAACTATGACGTCGCGCCGGGCCTGGAGCTGCGCTCGATCACCGCATGGCGCGGTGTCACGACCGACCAGTGGGACAATTCGGGCGGCGCGCACCGCACCGTCTTCCTGCCGAACGGCAAGTTCAGCCGCTACAGCCTGTCGTTCATGCAGCAGCACCAGTTCAGCCAGGAATTCCAGGCGGTCGGCAGCCTGCCGCAGTTCGATTATGTCGCGGGCCTGTATTATTTCACCGAAAACGCCCGCGAAACGGCGGCGACCCCGTCGAGCAACCAGTGGAATGCGGACGGCACCGGCTACACCGTCCTGTCGCCGATCGTGACCGGCACCGTCACCTCGGGCAACCAGGGCTGGGCGCCGAACTCGCTGTTCCTGCAGCGCGGCAGCTTCGCGCGCGCCTATAGCTATGCCGCCTTCGCGCAGGGCACCTATACCCCGGCGGGCTTCGATGCCTTCCACCTGACCCTGGGCGGCCGCTACACCAAGGACAAGCGCAACGGCACGCTGTACCTGGTGCAGGGCAAGTCGACCAACTTCCCCTTCACCTTCAACAACAACCGTTTCGATCCGATGATCACCGCCGCGTTCGACGCGAGCAACACGATCCATCTCTATGCGAAATATTCGACCGGCTACCGCGCGGGCGGTGCCAACGACCGTTCGCAGACCTTCGCCGCCTTCGGTCCCGAAGCGGTCAAGGCCTATGAGATCGGCTCGAAGATGGACCTGTTCGAGCACCGCGTGCGCCTGAACCTGGCCGGCTACATCATGGATCGTACCGGCACCCAGATCGACTTCGACAATGTCGACATCAACCCGTCGAGCCCGACCTACAACCTCCACACCGAGGAAACCCGCAATGCGCCGGGCACCTCGAAAATCCGCGGCGTCGAGGCCGACCTGACCGTGAACCCGGTCGAGGGCATGACGGTGGGCGCGTCCTATGCGTACACCTACACCAACGTGCCGGCGACGCCGAACCCCTTCCTGGGCGGCGCGCTGACCCAGGTGTTCGTGGTCTATACGCCGCGCAACGCCGCCTCGGCCTATGTCGACTATGAAGTCCCGATGCCGGGTTCGGAGGCGAAGATCCGCTTCCACCTGGACGGCAACTATGCCGACCCGTCCTACAGCTTCCAGAACGAGACGACCCGCACCGACAAGACCTTCGTCATGAACGGTCGCATCGCGCTGGCCGACCTGCCGCTGACCGAGAACGGCACGAAGATGACCGTGTCGCTGTGGAGCCGCAACCTGCTCAACAACACCTTCATCTATCGTCGCTCGGCTGCCAACGCCGCGACGCTGGGCGATTACGGCAACTTCAACCCGCCGCGCACCATCGGCCTGGAGGGTACGGTCCGCTTCTGATCCTTCGGGATACCCTAACCCCAAACTCATGGGGCCGTCCTTCGGGGCGGCCCCTTTTTTGTGGTGGCTTTCCTGGGGCGGATCGACATTCAAGGACTTCGTTCTTCCCTCGCCCCTCGCAGAGGGGAGAGGGAAAGAAGGAGCATGAACGTCTAAGCCCGGGGCAGGATCAGCGAGACGATCAGCCCGGGTGCCGCATCGCCCAGCACCAGCCGCCCGTGATGCAGCCGCGCGACCGCATCGACCAGGGGCAGCCCCAGGCCATGGCCGGTCGCGCTGCGCGCCTGGTCCAGACGGCCGAAGCGGCGCAGGGCCTGGGCGTGGTCCTCGGCGGCGATGCCGGGGCCGTCATCGGCGACCGACAAGGTCCAGCCCTCCTGCGTCACCCCCAGAGTCACGCGGATCGTGCCAGCCGCACGGCCATATTTGATGGCGTTCCCGATCAGGTTGACCAGCGTCTGGGTCAGCAGCTGGCGATCGCCGATGAACGATATGGCGGACCGCTCGACCGCCACCATGATCTGGTGCCCGGCTTCCTCCGCGACCGGCATCATCATCGTTGCGGTGTCTTCGACCAGCGCCGGCAGGTCGAAGGGCGCGAATCCCGCCTGGCGATGGCCGCTCTCGATCTCGGCGATCCGCAACAGCGCGGCGAACATGGCGAGCAGTGTGTCGCACTGGGCCAGCGCATCGGTCGCGCGGGCGGCCTGGTCGGGGCGGCTTGCTTCGGCGGCCATCGCGGCCAGCTGTGCGCGCAACCGGGCGAGCGGGGTGCGCAGGTCGTGCGCGATGTCGTGGGACTGACCGCGCATCGCCTCCATCAGCTCGCCGATCCGGTCGAGCATCCGGTTGAAGGCGGCGGCCTGGCGGTCGAATTCGTCGGCGGAGCCGGTGACGGGCACGCGGTGGCGGATGTCGCCGGCGATGATCGCCTCGACCGTGGCGCGCTGCTCGGCGATGCGGCGGCCCACCAGCCGTGAGAAGGCGAGGATCCCGCCCACAACGATCAGGATGATCGACCCGAAGCCGATCAGATAGATGCGGGTCCGTGCGCTCCGATAGCTGTCGAGCGGCTCGGTCTCCGCCACCACCGTCAGCCGTCGTCCGGTTCCGGCATCGCGGACCAGCGCGCGGCCGTGCGACAGGCCGGTGATCCCATCGCGCGTGCGCAGATCGGAAAGACCCGGCGGAAGCAGGCGCCGCAGCCGGATATTGCCGCCGAGCACGCGCCCGTCCGCCCCCTGCAACACCAGGCCGACATCGCCCGTGTCGCGTTCCCCTGCCAGTTGGGCCATGCGGGCGAGCAGCGTGGCGGTGGCGGGGACGCCCTCTCCGGCATCGCGCTCCAGCACGACATCGGCGATCGCCGCGATCCGGCGGTCGACCAGCTGCGCCACCGTCACCCGGTTGGCGGCCAGGATCGACAGGCCGGTGGCGATGGTCGCGATCAGGAACAGCGCCAATACGGCCAGTGTCAGGCCGCGCAGGGACAGTCGCCGGATGACGCGCGCGATCATGGTTTCAGCGAATAGCCGATCCCGCGTATCGTTTCGATCGGATCTTCCTCGCCCGCCTCGGTCAGCTTGATGCGCAGGCGGCGGATATAGACGTCGACGATGTTCGTCTCCGGCTCGAAATCATAGCCCCAGACCCGCTCGATCAGCATGGCACGGGTCAGCACCTCGCCCGCATGGCGCGCCAGTTCGGTCAGCAGCTTGAGTTCCAGATTGGCGAGCGTGATCGGCTGGCCGCCGCGCCAGGCGCGAAAGCTGGTCGGGCTGACGACGATGTCGCCCGCGCGGATCGTGTCGCTTTCGCGCGTGGTCCAGCGGCGCCCGCGCAGCACCGCATGGATGCGCGCGTTCAGTTCCTCGGGTTCGACCGGCTTCACGACATAATCGTCGGCCCCGGCCTCCAGCCCGTCGACCTTGTCCGACGCCATGGACAGGGCGGTCAGCATGATGATCGGCACCGTGATCCCGCGTTCGCGCAGCGTCTCGACGACCGACAGCCCGTCGAGGCGCGGCATCATGCGGTCGAGGATGACCGCGTCATATTGCTCGCGGTCGATCGCGGCGAGCGCCTGGCGGCCATCGCCGACATGCTCGACGCGGTGGCCCAGCCCGCGCAGTTCGGCGGCCAGCCCTTCGGCATAGGCGGCATCGTCCTCGACCAGAATCAGGTGCAGGCTCATCATGCTTTCCACATCGTCACGCCCTTTGCCCTAACCGGCAAATGTGCGGTGGCAAGACGGATCGACGATGGGCTCAGCGTGCCAGCGGAGCGAGCCCGTCCCGGAACAGCGCCACGAACCGGTTCAGCGGGCAGGGGGCGTCGGCGGGGCAGCCGCGTACCCGGACCGGCGTCACCGTGGTGGCGGCGGACTGCGTGCGGATCTGATCGGGCGACTGGGTACGATAACGGACCGTGACGAAGGCGCGGCCGCGCGGGTCATGCCAGCGCTCGATCAGGATCGCCCCGCCGGGGGCGGCGTCGTTGGAGGCATAGCCCGGCGCGATCAGGTCGAAGCCGAGCAGCGCGGCCAGCGCGGTGACGTTGGTGTCGTGCCCGACCAGCATGTCGACCTTGGCCCCGTTCTTGGCGGTCAGCGCGTTGATCATGTGCCGCCCGAATACGGCAGACTGGTGCGCCGCCATATAGGGCGAGCGGGAATAGATGTCGAACAGCGCGGCATGGACCGTGCCCAACCGTGCCAGTACAGCACCGTCGACTGGCAGCCCCCCGACCGAGGGCGCCAAGCCTTCAGCATATTGCAGTAGCAGCACCTGCGCGGTGCCAGAGGCGGTGCGGATCGGCCCGGACAGGTCGATGCCATGCCCGTCCGCCGAGGGGGTCAGCCGTGGCGCTCCCGCGGGATCGCAGCCGCGCGGATCGCCGCAGCCCAGCACCTGATCGAGCAGCGTCAGCGCCGGACGGTTTCGCGCCACCAGCGCGTCCATCCCGCCGGTGAAGCGGCCGATATCCGCGATCGCCGCCGTCGCGTCGAAGCGTGTCGCGCGCGCGCGGAGCGGCTCGAACAAGGGGTCGACCGTGCCCAGGGACTTGTGCCGTACCGGCACCATGCAGTCGGGGGCCAGTCCGGCGGCATAGGCCTGGCCGCTCGCGATGGTGCGCGACGCGCTGTTGGTCCAGATTCGAATGCTATCCCGCGCCAGGCACCCATGGGCCGAAACCAGCCCCCGCGCCGCCCATTCCGCCCGGTCGGCGCGGGCGGCGGCCATCAGCGCTTGCGCGCCGCGCGGCGTCAATTCGCTCTCGCGCGTGTTCCAGACCGGCCAGGGCCTGGCGGTACGAGTGCCATGCGGCACTTCCCCGTCCAGGGGCGCACGCACGCCATGCCGCATCAGGATGACGACGCGGTCCAGGGTGAGATCGCTGACGCAGTGTAACGGTTCCTGTGCGGCAACCCCCGCCGTGGACAGCGAAAGAGCGAACAAGGCCAGCGTGCGCAGCCGGCGGGGCAGAGAGGATGAGACGATCATTCGATGGTTCTGGACCGATTGCGGGTCAGAAGTGTGACATCTGTTGGTCCCTGATGATCCCAATGCCGAATTTGAGGCTATTTTTTCAAATTCATCAAAAATCGGTCAATAAGTCATCGGACTGTCACAGCCCATCCCTAGCGGGGCCGTCGAAGGCGCCCGGGGGGCGTCGCCATCACGATTATCCCAGGGGGAATTCCATGACCGCTTCGTTCAAGCGGGCGCATGTCGTGCGCCTGTTGTGCGGCACCGCCGCCACGCTTCTGATCGCGCATCCCGCGTTCGCCGCCGATCCTATCGCCGCCGAGCCCGTCGCGGCGGCCGCCGATCCGCAGGTCGGCGAGGACGTCATCGTCAAGGGCCATCGCCAGGCGATGGTGGATGCACAGGACGAACAGCTGCACAGCCAGTCGCTCGCCACCGTCGTCTCGGGCGAGGAACTGCGCCTGCAGCCGCAGCAGAATCTCGCCGACCTGCTGACCCGCCTGCCGGGCATCAGCTCGTCGGTCGACCAGTCGCGCAACGCGGCGGCGACGGGCGAGGCGCAATATGTCTCGATCCGCGGTCTCGACACCTCGTACAATGCCTATTCGTTCGACGGCGTGCGGCTGGCCCAGACCGATGCGCGCACCCGCGCCATCTCGATGAACCTGCTGTCGCCCTTCTCGCTGCAGACGGTGCGCGTCGACAAGGCTCCGACCGCCAAATATGATGGCGACGCGATTGCGGGCATCATCGACATGGTGCCGATCACCGCCTTCGACCTGCCCAACCATCGCACCCAGATCCGCTTCCAGGGTCAGGTGGCGGGCCGTGCGGCGGCGCGCGGCGAAGACCCCTGGGGCGGCACCGCGCAGGTCGAGACGGCGCAGCGCTTCGGCGATTTCGGCATCTATGCCTCGGCCTATTACGGCCTGAAGCATGTGCTGGGCGAGTCGACCGCCGTGCAGCATGACTGGGAGAAGTATAACAATAACATCCCCGGCATGATCCGCGACAATCTGGACAATGTGTTCGCGCGCGGCGTGCAGTGGCAGGCGTTCCGCAACCGCATCCAGCGGATGGGCGGCACGCTGAACCTCGACTGGAAGGGCGAGGGGACCGACCTGTACCTTCATTCCACCTATGGCCGGTACCAGCTGAAGAGCTGGATGGATCAGACCGCGCTGCGCCAGACCAGCCTTGCGCCCTATCAGACCAATCCGAACCCCAATAAGGGCTCGTACGACGCGGCGGGGTATCGCGCCGATTACGGCCTGACCGCGACCGACTATTTCCGGACCGAGCACAGCAACCAGGAACTGGTGACGACCAAGCTGGGCGGCCAGACCCGGTCGGGCGACTTCACCTTCGACTATCACGGCGCCTATTCGCGGGGGTCGCAGGATTACCCCCTGCGTATCCAGTCGGGCTTTGCGGGCGCGCCCTATATCGGCACCGCGGACAATACGGGTGTCGCCAATTACCGCATGGTCACCTCGATCGGCCAGCGCACCTTCCCGCAGGTCGTGCTGACCGACGCGGCGCGCGCCTATCTGACCGACCTGACCAAGCTGAAGCAGTGGTACGTCACCCAGCAATTCGAGAATACGTGGGAACGCCGCCTGGAGGGGCAGTTCGACACGACCTGGCACCATGCCGACCAGGGCCTCGTCTCTATCTCGGCGGGCGCCAAGGTCGAGGATGCCAAGCGCTATGCCAATGCGCTGGGTGACGACGGCGCGCTGCAATATACCTTCCCCAATGCGGATGGCAGCGATTCGCCGCGCTACGCCGCGACGGGTCCGGGGCTGATGACGCTGCCCGGCCGGATGCTCGGCGGGTTCATGAACGGCGCGGCGCAGGTGCCGATCTTCCTGATCGACACCAGGTTCATCGAGGACGAGGTCGCACGGCTGTCGACCCCGAAGATCGCCGGGCTCGATCCGGTCAAGCTGAAGGAAAACCGCCTCGACGGGCGCGAGAATCGCCTGTCCGGCTATGCCATGGCGACGATGCAGTTCGGCGATCTTCAGGTCGTGCCGGGCGTCCGCTACGAATATAACCGCTTCAAGGGCACGTACTGGCAGGACCAGGGCAACGACACCGGCGCCTTTGCCACGTCGAGCCGCCATTACGACATGTGGCTGCCCAGCGTCATCGCCAATTACCGGCCCAATGACGCCATGGTCATCCGCGCGTCGGTTCGGAAGAGCTATTCGCGCCCGGCTTTCGATCTGCTGCTCGGGCCGACCCAGGTCTCGCGCAACGATCTGGGCGAGGTGACGGGCGTGTTCATCCCCAACCCGAACCTGAATGCGCAGACCGCGTGGAATTACGACGCCTCGGTCGAATATAAGGGGCAGGGGACGGACTTCTTCTCGATCAGCCCCTTCTACAAGGATCTGAACCACGTCCTGTTCGCGACCGGCACCACCAATGCGACCGGCGACTATAACATCTGGGGCAATCCCCAGTCGGAGCAGCAGGGCGGCGTCGAGGTGTCGAGCCTGACCACCGATGCCACCGGCAAGATCTATGGCGTCGAACTGTTCGGTCGTTATTCGCTGAAGGGCCTGCCGGGCCTGCTCGACGGTCTGGGACTCCAGGCCAATGTCACGGTGCAGCGCGCCACGGCGCGGGTGTTCGTCAACGGGCAGATGCGCGACCAGCGCATGACCCAGGCGCCGAAGATCATGTACAACGCCGCGCTGTTCTACACCCATGGCGGCCTGTCGGCGGAGTGGAACTATAACTATACCGGCGACCGCCTGTACGATCTGCGCTCCAGCCGTCCGGATACCTATATCCAGCCGACGACGATCTCGAACCTGATCGTCAACTATGTCCTGCCCTCGGGCCTGACGGTCGGCATGTCGGTGCAGAACCTGTTCAACGAACACAGCTATTGGGCGACGACCAGCGAGCGCAAGGCGTACCTTTCGAACGACCGCAAGGGCGGTTATGTCGAGACCGGGCGCATCTACATGCTCAACCTGACCTACGCCTTCTAAGCTTCACCCCCTCCCCGATCCGGTGCCCGCCCCCCAGCGGTACCGGAGCGCACCTACGCCGACGGCCCGCTTCTCGTGTGCCGTCGGCGATTTTTTGTGGGGTTCCTGACCGATTGGTCGCGCGATAGCATTGGTCGCGCGACAGCAGGGCGCGAATAAGAGGATTTGGCCGATATGATGAAACGCCAGCGCCGCCAGCACGAGATCGTGGCGCTATTGGGAGAAGGCGGCTTTCACGGCATCGGCGAACTGGCCGAGGCGCTGTCGGTGTCCGAGGAGACGGTGCGGCGCGAGCTGCGCGTGCTGGAGGCATCCGGCGCGGTGGTGCGGGCGCACGGCGCGGTGCGTATCGCCAAGGTGGAAACCGAGGGCTCCTTCGCCGCCCGGCTGCAACGCCATGCCGAGGCCAAGCAGCGTATCGCCGCCGCCGTCGCGGAAATGGTGGCGGAGGGCCAGACCATCTATCTCGATGCCAGCACCACCGGCCATTATGTCGCGCGGGCCTTGCGCGATCATCAGGGCCTGACCATCGTGACCAACGCGGTCGGCGTGGCCGCCGAGCTGGGCGGGCGCAACGACAATCGCGTCATGCTGGCGGGCGGCGAGATGGATTATGAATATCGCGCCTGTTTCGACGCCACGGCGCGCGAATATCTGAGCATGTTCACGCCGGCGCTGGCGATCCTGTCGGTCGAATCGGTCAATCTCGACCATGGTTTCGCCGACTATCATGCGGGCGAGGCGGCTTTGTGCCGCATGATGATCGCCCGCGCGCGCCGCACGCTGATCGCCGCCGACCAGAGCAAGTTCGACCGGCCGGGCACGATCCAGGTGGCGGCGCTCGGCGACGTCGCGATGCTGGTGACCGACGCCGCGCTGTCGCCCGCTTATGCCGAGGCGCTGACCGGTGTGGAGGTGGTGATCGCCTGACCGCGCCGGATCAGGAGGGCGACGGCGGCGCCCGCAATCCCGAACCCGGCATGGATCAGCCAGAACCGGGACTGGTCGATGCGCGGATAGAGCGCGCCCAATTGCCCCACCATCAGATGCGCGACGAAGCCGTGCAGGTAGAATAGCCCCGTCATCACGCCTCGCCGGGACGGCGGTGCCGCGGCCAGGACGATCGCCAGCGCCGAGGGCCAGGACAGCACGACGCCGAGCGAGAGCAGCAGGACCGCGCCGATCACGTCGCCCAGCCCGACCATCGCCTCGCCGCGCGCCAGCCAGGCCAGCAGCGTGTAGCCGAGCGCGATGGATAGTCCGCCCGCCATCAGCTTCGCCGCCGCGCCCGGCTCGCGGGACAGGCGCGGCGACAGGCGATAGGCCAGCAGCGCCAGCGCGATGGTGAACAGCCCGTCCATCGCCGCCAGCCAACTGGGCGGGATGGCGAGCCCGCCGACCGACAGGGCGACGCGCTGCTCCGCCCAGACCAAGACCATGTTGGTCAACTGCTCATAGGCGCAAAAGCATAACGTCACCGCCGCGACGGCGGGGATCACCCGTCGCCAGTCGGTCGGCCCATGCGCCGCCGGACGCGCGATGGCGAGGGGGATGGGCGGCGCGGTCCGCAGGGTCAGCATCGCGACGACCATGGTGCCCGCCATGGCAAGGAAAGCCACCGCGAAACCATAGCGCCAGGCCAGCCATCCGCCGATCAGGGGACCGAGCATCGCACCGCCGTTCAGGAATGCCAGATAGGCGGCGAACAGCCGTTCGCCCGCCAATCGCCCGCGCAGGGCCCCGACCTCGGCGGCCAGATTGCCCTTCAGCAGGCCGATGCCCGCGATCAGCAGCGCCAGGCCGGGCAGCGCCCAGACGCGGCTTGCCAGCGCGAACAGCCCCAGCGTCATCAGCACGGCCCCGGCATACATGGCGGGCCGCCGCCGCCCGCTGCGATCCGCGATCCAGCCGCCCAACGGCAGGACCAGATAGGTCAGCGCGCCGTACAGGCCGTACAGCTCCGAGGCGAAGGCGATATCGCCCTGCGCGCCCGTCACCCGCGCAATCCCGTCGCGCAACGCCGCCAGCCCGACCACCGCGGCGCCGGGCCGGACCAGCAGGTCGGTCACGAGGAACAGCGTCAGCAGGGCCTTCGCGCCCTGGATGGCGCAGCGCTCCCAGCCCTCGACGCTGGCGAGCGTCCAGAATCCGGGAGCGGGCGGGGTGGTGTCCCTGTCGCGCATGGTGTTGAATGGACGTCCGTTGAGGCTTTGGGAGGAAGCGCTGCTCCCCCTAGCTCCGGTTTGTGACGGGTTCGCGGCGGCTCGACAAAGGGCCGTGCAGGCGGCACCAGAGACGGATGGATCTGTCCGCGATCGTCGCCGATATCGCCGCCGAGATGGCCGAGGCCCCCGACCGGGGCAAACCGGCCGATTATATCCCCGCGCTGGCGGACATCGACCCGCGCCGCTTCGGCATCGCCATCATCGAGGCGGACGGGCAATGCCATCTGGCGGGCGATGCCGAGGAGAGTTTCTCGATCCAGAGCATCTCCAAGGTGTTCGCGCTGACCCTGGCGCTCGGTGCGGTCGGCGATCAGCTGTGGCGGCGGGTGGGGCGCGAGCCGTCGGGGACCGCGTTCAACTCGATCGTCCAGCTGGAAACCGAAAGCGGCATCCCGCGCAATCCGTTCATCAATGCCGGCGCGATCGTGGTCGCCGATGTGCTGCTCGGCGGGTATGAACCGCGCGAGGCGATCGGCGAGATGCTGCGCTTCGTCCGCGCACTGGCGGGGGAGGACGACATCGTCATCGACGCCGCCGTCGCCCAGGCCGAGATGGAGACGGGACACCGCAACCAGGCGCTGGCGCATTATATGCGCGCCTTCGGCAATCTCCATCATCCCGTCGACCGGGTGCTGGGCGTCTATTTCCACTTTTGCGCGCTCGCCATGAGCTGTCGGCAGCTGGCGCTCGCCGGGCGTTACCTGATGGCGCGGGGCGTCAATCCGGGGACGGGGCGCTCGGTCGTGTCACCGCAGCGGGCGCGGCGCATCAATGCGCTGATGATGAGCTGCGGCCATTATGACGGGTCGGGCGAGTTCGCCTTCCGCGTCGGCCTGCCGGGCAAGTCGGGGGTCGGCGGCGGCATCTTGGCGATCGTACCGGGCCGCGCCTCGATCGCGGTCTGGTCGCCCGGTCTCAACGCGCGCGGGAATTCGCAGCTTGGTACGCTGGCGCTCGAACGGCTGGTGCAGCGGACCGGCTGGTCCGTGTTCGACCCGCAAGCCGGTTGACCGCGCGCAAGGGGGCAAAGGCGGCGCTCGCCCGGACCGACAGGATCAGGTTGAGCGCGACGCCCGCGATCGCGGCGGCGCCGAAGATCCGCACGATCCGCTCGCCGGTGATCGCCGTGCCGCAGCCCGACAGCGCCAGCAGCAGCACCGCGCCGCCCAGCAGCTTCAGGCCGGTGCGCAGCCGTGCATCGTGCAGCGTCCCCGCCTCGCGCGCATGACGATGCGAGCCGGCGGCGAGCAGCCAGAAAGCGATGAAGCACAAAGCAATCGTATCAAGCATGGGCGGGCTCCAGGGGGTGACGGGTCCGTCTGGGAGTACGGGCGGCGGGACGCGCGCTGACCCGCGCGGCAACGGCGAAACCGATACCGATGGCCAGGCAGGCGAGGTCGAAGGCGGCGAACAGATGGTCGCCGTCGAGCAGCGCGGGGATCAGCCAGCGCGTGGTCGTCAGCGCATTGACGAGCGGGATCGCGGCCCAGGCTGCGGCGGCCAGGCCGAACACCATCGTCCAGGCGCGCCGGGCGGGCAGGCCCAACTGCGCCAGCGCCAGCAGGCCCCAGGTCCAGAACATCGCCGATACCTCCATATCGGCCCGCGCGGCCATGTCCGCCGGGATCAGCCGGTTGGCGAGCAGATAGGCGGCCATGCCGGTCGGGAAGGCGGCGATGACCGCGATGTTCAGCCGCTCCGCCAGCCTCAGTCCGAAAAACGGCGCTGCGCCGGGTTTGCGCCGCTTGGCGGTCCATAGCAGCAGGCCGGTGCCGACCATCGCGGTGCCGGTCAGCCCCAGGACGAAATAGGCCCAGCGCAGCGCGATGCCCGCATATTGCGCGACATGCAGGCCCAGCATCACCCCCGCCGTCTCGATCGCCGAGGCGGGGTCGCCGCTGCGGCTGACGAAGCGGCCGGTCGCGCCCTCATAGGTGACGGTGGGGGTGCGCGCGCTGATCGCGCCGCGCTTGGCGAGCGCGATCGAGACGCGCGCGGCGGCGTCGCCGGGATTCTGGACGATGACACGGGTGGCGGGACCGCCCAGCCGGCGTTCGGCATCCGCGATCAGCGGCGCGATGGCGACGAGCGGACGGCGCAGGCCGCTGGCGGGCACATCCTCGGGCGTCCCATAGGCGGTCTGCAGGAATTGCGCGGGCTTGGGATAGTTCATCACCACCGGCCACGGCATGTACATCGTAATCAGCGTGATCAGCCCGGTATAGGTGATCATTGCATGATAGGGCAGGCCGAACACCGCCGAGACATTGTGCGCGTCAAGCCAGCTGCGCTGCCCCTTGTTCCAGCGCAGGGTGAAGAAGTCGGCGAAGATGCGCTTGTGCGTGATCACGCCCGAGATGATCGCGCCCAGCATCGCCATCGCGCACAGCCCGGCCAGCCAGCGCCCCCAAGGGTGCGGCAGCTGAAGCTGGAAATGGAAGCGATAGAAATGCTCGCCGCCACGCGTCTCGCGCGCGATCAGGGGGGCGCCGCTGACCGGGTCGAGATCGAACTCGCCGCCGCGTGCCCGGGGATCGGGCTTGGCGGGGATGCGGAAGACGCGGGTGGCGATCGTCCGCTCGTCGGGCAGATAGATATACCATTGCAGGTCGTCGGGCCCGATCCGCGACAGATGGCGGATCGCCGAGGCCGCCGCCTGCGCCGGGGTGGCGGATTGTGCGCGGATTTCCGGCTGCATCCACTGGGTGATCTCGGGCCGGAAATAGGCCGAGGTGCCGGTCAGGAACATGGTGAACAGGATCCACCCGGCGATCAGGCCCAGCCAGCCATGCGCCCAGGCCATGGTCTGGCGCCAGCCCGGCTGTTTCCTGGCAGCGGCGCTCACGGCCGGACGCCCAGCAGCTTGAGCAGCACCGCCATCGCCAGCGCCCCGCCCCAGACCACCGCGCCGACCCGGCCCAGCCGGACGTCGTGCAGCGACCATAGCCCGATCCCGGCATAGACCAGGAAGGAGAGGATCATCGGCCAGCCGGTCGCCTCGATCCGCGCCAGCGGACCGGCGGCGGGCAGGGTCCGCGCGGCCAGCATCGCCGCGGCGACCGCGAATCCATAGCCTCCGATGGCGGCGGTGATCCACCGCCACGCCATGGCGAATCCGGCCCGCCAGCGGCGTCCGGCGTGTTCGTCAATGGCTTGGCTGGCTGGCACGCGGGATGGCCCTTGTCATGATGATGACATGGCTTTAGCAGCATTTGAGAGTCACTATCAATAGCAGGGAGTAATTTTATGCGCGGGCTTCGCGGAACGCTGCTGGTCGCATGTGCCACGAGCGTCATGCTGGGGAGTGCCATCCCTGCTTCGGCACGACCGATCGACGACGACGCGCAGAAGCTGCGCAACGAAGAGATCGTCGTCCAGGGCGAGCGCGAGAAGAAGAGCGGGACGTCGGGCACCAAGACCGACATTCCCCTGATCGCCACGCCCCAGACGATCGCGGTCATCGACCAGGCGGAACTCACCCGCCGCAATGCGCAGTCGATCAACCAGGCGCTGGGCTATGTCGCGGGTGTCGCACCCAACCAGCGCGGCAATGTCGCCACCCGTTACGACCAGCTGTACCTGCGCGGTTTCGCGCCGGGCATCTTCATGGACGGGATGCGGCTGCTCGGCGGCGTCTATGCCAGCCCGCAGGTCGATTTCCATCTGGTCGAATCGGTCGACGTCGTGAAGGGGCCGGCGGGCGTCACCTATGGTTCGGGCACGCCCGGCGGCCTCGTCAACCTGACCAGCAAGCTGCCCTATGCGGGCGCGGGCGGACGGATCGAACTGGCGGCGGGCAATTACGCGCTGCTGCGCTCCAGCATCGACGTGAATCGCCCGCTCGATGCCGATAATCGCTGGCTGTTCCGCATCATCGCGGGCGCCGAGGAGTCGGACGGCTTCATCCGATATACCGCCAATCGCCGCTATTATGCCCGCCCCATGCTGACCTTCGCGCCGGACAGTGCGACCAGCGTCACCCTGATCCTGAACTATCAACGCGATCCCGAATCGGGCTCCTATAGCGGGGTGCCGGTCTATGGCTCGGCGCTGCCCAATCCGTTCGGCGTGCTACCGGTCGATTTCAACACCTCCGAGCCGTCATACGAAGCGTTCGACCGGACCCAGAAATCGGCGACGATCCTGTTCCGCCACGACCTGAACGACCGGCTGAGCTGGACCACCAATGCGCGCTATCTGGCCATTGGGCTGCATTACCGGCAGATCTATGGCTCGGGCTATGTCACGCGTGGCGGCAATAGCGACTTCTCGACCCTGCAACGCGGCGGCGGCGGATCGGACGAGGCGTTCCAGACCTTCACCGTCGACAATCACCTGGTCGGCAAGCTCGATACCGGCCCCGTCCGCCACACCCTTTTGGCCGGCGTCGACTGGCAGCATAATCGCGGCGAGAATTACCAGGCCTTCTATACCGGCACCAATGCGAACCCGGTGTTCAACATCCCGAACCTCAGCCTGTTCGCGCCGGCCTATGGCGTGCCGCTGCCGAGCTTCCCGATCACCCAGACGCATAACTACACCAAGCGCGATCAGGTCGGCGTCTATCTTCAGGACCAGATCGCGATCGGCGGCCTGCAACTGATCGCCAGCGGGCGGTGGGACACGTACAACCAGACGACGCAGAATCTGAATACCAGCGCCGTCACCCGGCTGAACCAGACCGCCTTCACCACGCGCCTGGGCGCGCTCTACGAGACCAAGATCGGCCTTTCGCCCTTTGTCAGCTATTCGGAGAGTTTCGAGCCGCAGACAGGCAGCACATGGGATGGCCGCAACTTCACCCCCGTCACCGGGCGCCAATATGAGGCGGGGCTGAAATACCAGCCGCGCGGCACGACCGCGCTGTTCACCCTGTCCGCCTTCGACCTGCGCCGCCGCAACGTTCCGGTCGCCGATCCGCGCGCGGGCACCGGCAATATCCCGACCAATGCGCAGGTGCAGATCGGCGAAGTCGCGATCCGCGGCATCGAACTGGATGGGCGCGGCACGGTGGCGCCGGGCTTCGACGTGGTGGTCGCCGCGACCTATAACGACCCGCGCGTGACGCAGGGCTCGCCCGTGGTCGGCTCCGGTGACCAGCTGAGCGGTGTCACCGGCACGCGGCCGCTAGGTGTCCCGCAATGGAGCGCGTCGAGCTTCCTGTCCTATGACCTGGGCAAGGCGGGGACGGCGGGCGCGCTGGGCGGGCTGAGCCTGGGCGCCGGAGTCCGCTATGTCGGCGACTCGGATGGCACCGCCACCACCGTCGCGGCGGGAAAAACGGTTGTCCGCCGCTTTCAGTCGCCCGATTACTGGCTGGCCGACCTGATGCTCGGCTATGATCTCGGCCGGGTCAGCCCGGCGATGGCGGGGCTGAGCCTGACCGCCAATGTCGCCAATCTGTTCGACAAGCGCCACATCACCAGCTGTTTCTTCAACAATGGCTGCTATTACGGGGCATCGCGGACCTTTGTAGGCAGCCTGCGCTATTCTTGGTAAGGCGCACCCGATTCATTCGCATATGACGTATCCGCCCGCCCCGCCGACCGATCGGCGGGCAAGGGGCGCAAAGGAGTTTTGAGGTTTGTCGACCGATACTGCCCTGCCCGAACTGAGCCCGACCACCGCGCTGAGCGTCGAGACGGTTCAGAGCGTCCACCACTGGAACGAGCATCTCTTCTCCTTCTCGGTGTCGCGCCCCGACAGCTTCCGCTTCCGCTCGGGCGAGTTCGTGATGATCGGGCTCCAGGGCGACAACGGCAAGCCGCTGCTGCGCGCCTATTCGGTCGCCAGCCCGGCCTATGACGAGAAGCTCGATTTCCTGTCGATCAAGGTCCAGGACGGCCCGCTGACCAGCAAGCTGCAGAAGGTGCAGCCGGGCGACCAGATCTATCTGGGCCGCAAGCCCACCGGCACGCTGGTCGCCGACGCGCTGCTGCCCGGCAAGCGGCTGTTCATGCTGTCGACCGGCACGGGCCTTGCCCCCTTCCTGTCGGTCGCGCGCGACCCGGACATCTATGACATGTTCGACGAGGTGGTGATCGTCCACTCGGTCCGCCGGGTCAGCGACCTGGCCTTTCATGACGAGCTGGCGGCCAAGCTGGCCGACGATCCCCTGGTCGGCGACGTGGCGCAGGAGAAGTTCCACTATGTGCCCACCGTCACGCGCGAGCCGTTCCACACCTCGGGGCGCATCGACGCGCTGATCGACGATGGCCGCCTGTTCGCCGGGCTGCCCAGCGCGCACGGCTTCAACCCGGAAACCGACCGGATCATGATGTGCGGGAGCATGGAGATGATCAAGTCGCTCGGCGCCAAGTTCGAAGAGATGGGCTTCCCCGAAGGCTCGAACGCGCAGCCGGGTGCCTATGTGATCGAAAAGGCGTTTGCGGGCTAATTTCGCCGACCATCGGCGCGACCCCGGCATAGGCCGGGGCCCAGTTGCCAAGGTGGTGAGGCGGCACAGTGACAAGGCGGGGGAGGCAAAAGCGGGCGGATCGCGATTGCCTCCCCCGCTTCGTTGAGCGCGCCATCTACAGCCTCGATCCTGGGCCCCGGCCTTCGCCGGGGTCGAAGACAAAAGAAACGGCGCGCACGCACCTGCATCGCCTCACGACAATTGTCGGCGCGGACGGCACATTTATGCGACATTTGCGTCCTAACGCCCGAACCGACGGATAACGGGAAAAGGGACGGACATGCGGCTTTGGGCGGGTTTGATGGTGGCGAGCGCGACGCCAGCGATCGCGCAGGCCCAGGTGGCGACCCCGCCCGCCCAGACGCCGACGACGACCCAGGCCCCGGCGCCCGCCCAAGGCGACGGCGCCGCCGCTGCGCCGATGACGGGCAGTGCCCCGACCGTCGCCCCGGCAAGTGGGACGCAGACCGCGCCCGCCACCCGCACGCGCGGCGCGGCGCGACCAGCCCCCGCCGAGGACGAGGAAAGCGGCGACGAGGGCGATGTCGTCGTCACCGCGCGCCGCGAACCCGGCAAGGTCATCGGCGACATTCCGCCCGACCAACAGCTGAGCCCCGCCGATATCCGCTCCTATGGCGTGTCGAGCGTCTCCGACCTGCTGACCGAACTCGCGCCGCAGACGACCAGCGGGCGCGGCGGATCGCCGGTGATCCTGCTCAACGGCCGCCGGATCGCGGGCTTCCAGGAAATCCGCGACCTGCCGACCGAGGCGATCCAGCGCGTCGACATCTTCCCCGAAGAGGTCGCGCTGAAATATGGCTATAGCGCCGACCAGAAGGTGGTGAACTTCGTCCTTCGCCCGCGTTTCCGCTCGCTGGCGGCCGAGGCGGTCGGGACCGTGCCGACCCAGGGGGGATCGGCCAAGGGGCAGGGCAAGCTCGACTGGCTGCAGATCCGCCGCGACAAGCGGTTGAGCATCCATACCGACTATACCGAAGGCTCGCGCCTGACCGAGGCGGAGCGCGGCATCGTCGCGCCCGCGTCCAACGCGTCGCTGGGCGGCAACATCGTCACCGCCGATCCGGGCCTGGCCGCGCTGACCGGTAGCAACCCCAGCGTGGTCGGCGTGCCCGCCGGGCTCTCCGCCGCGCCCAGCCTGGCGCAGCTGGCGGGCAGCCCCGCGACGTCGACCGACGTCACGCCCTATCGCACGCTGCAATCGGCGCAGCGGCAATGGGACGCCAATATCGTCTATGCGCGCAACATCTTCCCCAAGGTGGCGGCCTCGTTCAACGCCGAGGTGCAGACGACGCAGAGCAACAGCTGGAACGGCCTGCCCTCGGCCAATCTGCTGCTGCCTGCGGGCAATCCCTATTCGCCCTTCACGACCGGCGCGACGATCACGCGGCTGAGCGACGCCTATGGCCCGCTGGTCCAGAACAATACCGGGCTGACCGCGCATCTGGGCACGGTGTTCAACGGCGATATCGGCAAGTGGCGCTGGTCGGTGACCGGCTCCTACGACCGTGCCGAAAGCCGGGTGGCGACCGATACCGGACTGGACGTGACGGGCTTCCAGGCGCGGTTGAACGCGGGCGACCCGACCGCCAACCCCTATGGCCCGCTGGACATGCTGACCATGGCGTCGCGCAATTTTGCGCGATCGACCTCGTCATCGGGCGAAGTCGATGCGCTGCTCAACGGCCGCGTCTTCGCGATGCCCGCCGGCGACGTACAGGCCAGCGTCAAGCTGGGCGGCCAGACCAGCGATTTTTCGAGCAGCTCGACGCGCTTCGGCGTGGTCCAGACCGGCGACGTGTCGCGCGACATCGTCAACGGCCAGGTCAATCTGGACGTCCCCATCGCCAATCGCGACCGCCAGGTGCTGGGTGCGATCGGCAACCTGTCGCTGAACGTGAATGCCGGTGCCAATCACCTCTCCGACTTCGGTACGCTGACCACCATCGGCTATGGCGCCAACTGGTCGCCGCTGGAGGGTGTGCGCTTCATCGCCTCCTGGACCGACCAGGAGGACGCGCCGACCGCGCAGCAGCTGGGCAATCCGACGATCACCACGCCCAATGTCCGGCTGTTCGACTATGTGCGCGGCACGACCGCGACGATCACGGCGGTGAGCGGCGGCAACCCGGCGCTGGTGGCGGACAGCCGTCATGTCATGAAGCTGGGCCTGACGCTGAAGCCCTGGAAAGACCGGGACCTCAACCTGACCGCCAACTATTACCGCATCAACACCGACGACCCGATCGCGTCCTTCCCGACGCCGACCGCCGCGATCGAGGAGGCGTTCCCCGACCGCTTCACGCGCGATGCGGCGGGCAATCTGCTGCGCGTCGATTCCCGCCCGATCAACTTCGCGCGGACCGAGCGGTCGCAGCTGCGCTGGGGCCTCAACTTCTCCCGCCCGATCAAGTCGAAGATCCAGAAGGAGATCGAGGCGTTTCGCGCAGGCACCGGTCCCAATCCCTTTGCGGGCCTGAACTTCCCCGGCTGGCGCGGGGGACCGGGCGGCGAGGGTGGTCCGCGTCGCGAAGGGCAGGGCGGTCCCGATGGTCCGGGCGGTCCCGGTGCGGGTCCGGGTGGCCCTGGTGCTGGCCCCGGTGGTCCCGGCGGCGGTTTCCGGGGCGGCGGCTTTGGCGGCGGTCGCGGCGGCGGCCGGTTGCAGTTCGCGCTCTATCACACCTGGACCTTCGAGGACCGGGTCATCGTCGCCGATGGCGGGCCCGATCTGGACCTTCTTCGCGGCGATGCCATCGGGTCGAGCGGCGGCACCTCGCGTCACAAGATCGAGGCGCAGGCGGGCTATTCCAACAATGGCGTCGGCGTGCGTTTCTCGGGCGACTGGCAGAGCGCCACGCGGGTCAATGGCGGCACCCCAGGCAATCCGCAGCCGCTCAATTTCGGCAGCCTCGCCACGGTCGACGTCCGCCTGTTCGCCGATCTGGGCCAGCGTCTGGACCTGCTGAAGAAGCACCCCTGGCTGCGCGGCACGCGGGTCAGTCTGTCGGTCGACAATCTGTTCAACCAGCGGCAGCGTGTGACCGATTCCACCGGTACGGTTCCGATCGGTTATCAGCCGGGCTATCTCGATCCGCTGGGCCGGACGGTCAGGCTGTCGATCCGCAAGCTGTTCTTCTGACAGCCGACATGTCGTTTCTGGGGGCGAACCTGACCTGGTTCGCCTTTTCAAGCCCGAATTTTTGATGGGATTAGTCCGATCCGGGATGGAATCGCGGATCGAATTCTTAAGTTTTTGGTTAACCCACCCTAATTTCGATGCCATCCCTTAACCGAGAGAATTGCGGAGACGCGGCGAAACCGAAATAGCATTCGGGAGGGTCGAGCGAGCAAAAACTCTGACGACAGGGGGAATGATATGGTCGGAGAGCGGAGGTCATGAGCGACCGCTACGATGCAGGGGAACATGTGCCGGCAGGTATTGATGACCGGCTTCGTCGCATACGCGACGAGTTGGAGATGGTCCAATCCCTGGTCCGCAGCGAGAATGAGGCGCGCATCACTCCGGCCGCTATCGGTCGCATCATCCGGTCCGCGCGTGAGGGGATAGGTGGCTTTTTTTCCGCCGACCTGTTCGCCGATCCGGCCTTCGATATGCTGCTGTTCGTGTTCCTGGAGGAAGAGGCGGGGCGGCCGGTCGAAACCAGTGCCTGCTACCGGGCCTCGGGCGTTCCCCGGACGACTGCTGTCCGCTGGATCAACATGCTGGTGTCCAACGGCATGTTCGAAAGTGCGCCGCATCCGACCGACCGTCGCCTGGCGCTGCTGAGCCTGAGCGAGGAAACGCGGACGGGCGTGCGGGAATGGCTGAACGGTCTGCGTCCGCTGATCGAGCGCCTGACCGTGCGCGACCATCCGAACGTTTTGGATTGAGGCGGCCCGTACTTAGGCGGCCCGTACTCAGGCGGCCTGGCCGATCCGGTTGCGCAGGCTGTCGGCCAGCGTCTCCAGCGTGACCCCGTCGATCCGGTTCGCCACCGGCGCATCGGATCGCAGGATTTCCGCGATGGCCAGCTGCGCCTGGGTGATCCGGTCGATCGACTGGATGCTGACCATGTGACGCCGCAGCGTCCCCGGATCGCTGCCCAGTTCATAGGCCAGGTCGGCGAGCGAGCGGGTCAGGTCGACCAGCTCGTCCGCCAGTGCACGGGCCAGCGCCCCGTCCCCGCCCGGCACCGTCATTTGCCGCACAATTTCATGACGTTCGAGGCTATGGTGCCGCCTACCAGGGGCTGCGACGCCATGCCCTTGAACAGGGTGAAGTCGGTGCCGTTGCGGCCGATCGCATAGGCGCCGCCCGCCAGCATCGCGCGCAGGCCCGCCGCGCCGTCCTCGTCGTCCAGCGCGACCAGCAGGCCCAGGGCGTTGCTGCCCGCCGCCTTCGCGACCGAGGCGAAGAGCAGCGAGATGGACGGGCGTTCGCCCGCCACCGGCTCGCGGGCCAGCAGGCGGATCGTCGCGTCCGGCCAGCTGTCGATGACCATGTGGGTATCGCCCTGCGGCGCGAAATAGATGGTGCCCTGCTCCACCTTCAGGCCATCGCTCGCCTCGAGGACGCGCGGCGCGATCTGTTCGCGCAGCTGCTCGACCATCGGGGTCAGCAGGCCGGGGCTCATCTGCTGCACGACCAGCGTCGGCGGGCAGTTTTCGGGGAAGGTCTGGAACAGGTCGAACAGCGCCTGGGTGTTGGCCGAGTCCGCGCCGATCGCCAGGACGCGACCGTTCCAGTGCATCGGCGGCGGCGCGGCCTTGCGCGCCTGGCTCAGCGAGCTGGCCGAGGTGCGCTTCAGATCGGCGTTGCGCGCCGACTTGATCCGCTTGCCCAGCTTGCCGATGATGGCGTCGAGTTCGGACTGGACCGCGACCTTGGGCTTGGGGAAACAGTCGATCGCGCCCAGCCGCAGCGCCTCGATCGACTCGGCCGCACCCGCGGCGGTGCGGGTCGAGAACATGATGACCGGCATCGGCCGTTCCTCCATGATCTCGGCCAGATATTCCAGGCCGCTCATGCCCGGCATTTCGACGTCCAGGGTCATCACGTCGGGACGGTGCTTGATGACCATATCGCGGGCCTCGACCGCGCCGTCGGCGGCGCCGACGACCGCGACGCCCTTGATCCGCTCCAGGGCGCCCGAGATGAGGACCCGCATCGTCAGCGAGTCATCGACCACCAGAACCTTTACGTCGGCCATTACGGTATACCTTCCAAGACGGATACGCCGTCACGTACAGGGAAAAAAGAAGTTCAAGCCGCCTCGGCCGTCAGCGACACGCTGTCGGTCAGGCGGTCGAGCGCCAGGATCAGGATCAGGCGCTGTTCGATCGTCGCCAGGCCCTCCAGATAATGGGCCGCGGTCGCGTCGCCCATGTCGGGCAGCGGCTGCATCGCCTCGGGCGGGATGGTCACGATGTCGTTGACCGCATCGACGATCAGGCCCTGCAGCTGGTCGCCGATCCGCACCACGATGATGACGTGGCGCGCGCTGGGATCGGTGACGCCCCAGCCCAGGCGGTGGCGCAGGTCGAGGACCGGCAGGACGACGCCGCGCAGGTTCACGACGCCGCGCACATGGGCGGGCACGTTGGGCAGCGGGGTGGCGGGCGACCAGGCGCGGATCTCGCGGATGGCCATGATGTCGACGCCCAGGATCTGGTCGCCGAGCTGGAAGGTGATGAGCTGACGCGACATGGTCGGTTTCCTCGGGATCAGGGGATCAGTGCAGCACGCGGCGGATGGCCGCGGCGAGCTTTTCCGGGTTGAAGGGCTTGACGATCCAGCCCGTCGCGCCCGCTTCGCGCGCGCGCGCCTTCTTCTCGTCGGAGCTTTCGGTGGTCAGCACCAGGATGGGCAGGTTGCGATGCCCGGGCTGGCGACGCAGCGCCTCGATCAGGCCGAACCCGTCCATGCGCGGCATGTTGATGTCGGTGATGACCAGATCGGGCGCGGTCTCGGGCGTGACGCCGTCCAGCGTGTCGAGCGCATGGACGCCGTCCTCGGCTTCGAGCACCTGATATCCCATATCGGTCAGCGCGGCGCGGAGCAGCATTCGCATACTGGGCGAATCGTCCACGGTCATGATGGTCTGGGACACGAAGGGGCCTTTCGACTGTATCTGGGTCATCAGAAGAACTCCACGTCGCCGGTCGCGGCGGGTGGCGGGGTTGGGCGGGCGATGCGCGGCGGCGGTGGCAGCGCATCGGTGACATGACGGCACCGGGCGAGGCCCAGGGCCGGACGGAATTCGACGCGACGCGCGCTGATCCCGCCGACATCCTCGCCGACCAGCGCGATCCGCTCGTCCGCCAGGAAACGGCGTGCGAACTGCGCATTGGCCGCACCGATGTCGCGGAAGCCGTCGCGCATCATCGCGCCGCCGAACAGCCGTGCCTTCAGGCTGTGCCGCTGTGCGCCGAGCGCCATCATCGCGTTGATCAGAACTTCCATCGCATACACGCCATAGCGCTGCATGGATTTAGGATCCGTTTCCGTCATGCCCGGTTCGGCGAGAAGAAAATGGTTGAGGCCGCCGACCCCGGCGATCGGATCGTAGAGACAGGCCGAGATGCAGCTGCCCAGCACGGTGGTCAGCACGACATCCTTTTCCTGGCTGACGCGGGTTTCGCCCTGGATCACGTTGATCCGGCGAAATCCGTCGCGTTGCGCCAGGCCGGTGAAGGCGCCGGTGACGGGGGCGCCGATGGGGCCCGTGGCGGGGCGGTGGGGCATGGCGTTCATGCGCGGCACCGGTCGATCAGCGCGGCGCCGATGCGGGTCAGCGTCAGCTGCCGGGTCACCGCGCCGATTTCCTGCGCGACGCCGGGCATCCCATAGACGACGCAGCTTTCCTTGTCCTGGCCCACCGTGAAGCTGCCCTGGGCGCGCATGGCGAGCAGCCCTTCGGCGCCGTCACGGCCCATGCCGGTCAGGATCGCACCGACGGCGTTGCGGCCCGCGACTTTGGCCACGCTCTGGAACAGGCGGTCGACCGAGGGGCGGTGGCCGCTGGTCGGGTCGTCGGGGATCAGGCGCGCGCGATACTGGCCCTCGAAGCCGCTGACCTCCAGATGATGGGTGCCGCCGGGCGCGAGATAGACATGGCCGGGCAGCAGCGGCTGGCCGTGCCGCGCCTCGGCCACGGACGGCTGGGACAGCCGGTCGAGCCTGGCGGCAAAGCTGGTGGTGAAGGTCGCTGGCATGTGCTGGACGATGACCGTCGGCGGGCAGTTCGCCGGAAAGCCGCTCAGCACCTGGATCAGCGCCTCGACACCGCCGGTCGACGCGCCGATCGCGATCAGCGATTTGGGTAGCGGCTCGAACTGCGCATGGGGCACCGACGCGGACGGGGCGGGTTCGCTCACCCGGATGCGGCGGCTGCCCGCGGCGGCCTTGACGCTGGCGGCCAGGTTGCGATCGACGCAGCCCGCCGCCGGCTTGGCGCAGCATTCGACCGCGCCCAGCTCCAGCGCGCGGATGGTGATGTCCGCCCCCGCCTGGGTCAGCGTCGAGAGCATGACGACCGGCATGGGCCGCAGCCGCATTACGCGCTCCAGGAAGTCGAGCCCGTTCATGTCGGGCATCTCGACGTCGAGCGTGATGACGTCGGGGTCGAGCGCCTTGATCATCTCGCGCGCCTGGATCGGGCCGTTGGCGGCGCCGACGACCTCGATGTCGGGGTCACGGCTCAGCGTGTTGGCGATCAGCGCCCGCATGGTGGGGGAGTCGTCGACGATCAGCGTGCGAATGGCCATCAGGAGACTTTCTGAAAAGCGGTGCGACCGATGCAGCGGAACCGATCCGCGACCTCCGGCGGAATACGTTCGGCATGACCGATATAGAGGGTGCCGCCCGCGACCAGCTGATCGGCGAAGCGCCCCAACAACCGGGCCTTGGTCGGCTCGTCGAAATAGATCATGACGTTGCGGCAGAAGATGACGTCGAACGGCCGTTTCATCGGCCATCCGCGCAACAGGTTCAGTTCGCGAAAAGCGATCGGCGCGCGCAGCGCGGGATGTAGTTCGTCCTGATCGCCGACCTGACGGCACCAGGTGGCCCGCATCGACGCGGGCATGGCGCGCGTCGTCTCGAGCGGATAGCGGCCCGCGCGGGCGGTGGCGATGACGCTGGGCGACAGGTCGGTCGCGAGCAGGCGGAAATCCTGGCTCGCCAGCGTCTCGGCGGCGCGGACGTCCTGGCCCGCCAGGGTCATCATCAGCGAATAGGGTTCCTCGCCGCTCGAGCAGGCCGCCGACCAGACGCGAACGCGCCCGCCGGTCGCCAGCCGCTGGCGGAATTCCGGCCAGAGCTCGTCCCGGAAATGCTCGAAATGATGATTTTCGCGGAAGAACGAGGTGTGGTTGGTGGTCAGCGCATCGATCGCGCGGGCGCGTTCGTCCGCATCCTGCTCGATCATCGCGAGATAATCGGGAAAGTTCGACAGCCCGCAGGCGCGCAGCCGCCGCGCCAGCCGCCCATAGATCAGCTTGGCCTTGCTCTCGGGCAGCAGGATGCCCGATTCGGCGTAGATCATGTCCGCGATCGCGCGGTGGTCGGACGCCGAGAAGGCGAACTCCATCTCGCGTTCGCTCCCGCGGGAGGACAGGGCGGCCAGTGCGTTCAAGCGGCCAGATCCTCGATGAACGCACCGGCCGACGCGCCGCGCCCGTCACGGCGCCAGCGGCCGATCAGCGCATCGACGTCCAGGATGAGCGCCACGCGGCCGTCGCCCAGGATGGTCGCCCCGGCCAGGCCATGGATGGCGCGGTAATTGGCCTCCAGGCTCTTGACCACGACCTGGCGCTGATCCTGGATCGAATCGACCATCAGCACGGCCTGGCCCTGGTCGCTTTCGACCACGATCAGCACGGCATTTTCGGGCTTGGCGATCGCCCCGGTGACGCCCAGCTGCTCGCCGACCCTGTGGACGGGCACATAGGTGCCGCGCACGTCGAGCAGCGGCGACTGGCCGCCGACCACCTGGACCTCGTCGATGCCGGGGCGCAGGCTTTCCACGATATGGGTCAGCGGGATGACGAAGGTCTGGTCGCCGACGGTGACGATCATGCCGTCGAGCACGGCCAGCGTCAGCGGCAGGCTGAGCGAAAAGCTCGATCCCTTGCCCAGCACCGACTGGATGCCGATGCGGCCGCCCAGCGCCTGGATGTTCTTGCGCACCACGTCCATGCCGACGCCGCGGCCCGAGATGTTGGAGACGACGGCGGCGGTCGAGAAGCCGGGGGCAAAGATCAGATTGTCGATCTCTTCCTCGGACAGCTGCGCATCGGGGGTGATGATGCCGCGCTCGATCGCCTTGGCCTTGACGCGCGCGCGGTCGATGCCGCGCCCGTCATCGGCGACGGTGATGACGATCCGGCCCGACTGGTGGGCGGCCGACAGGGTGACGACGCCTTCGCCGTCCTTGCCCGCCGCCTTGCGGTCGGCCGGGGTTTCCAGGCCATGGTCGACGGCGTTGCGGATGAGGTGGGTCAGCGGCTCGCCGATGCGCTCGACCACGGTCTTGTCGACCTCGGTCATCTCGCCCTCGACCTCCAGGCGGACACGCTTGCCGGTCTCGACCTCCAGTTCGCGGATGATGCGCGGCACGCGGCTGAACACCGTCTTCATCGGCTGGGCGCGGATCGCCATGGTCGAATCCTGCAGCTCGCGCGTCAGGTGGTCGAGGTCGGACAGCTCGGGGATCGAGCCCATCTCGTTCTCGGACAGGCGCTGCGCCAGCATCGCCTGGGTGATCACCAACTCGCCCACCAGATTGACCAGGCGGTCCAGCTTGTCGAGATCGACACGGATCGTCTGGGTGGCGGCCACGCGCGGACCGCCGCTCGGCTCGCCGCCGGATGCCGGCGCGGGGGCGGCGGGCGTGGCGACGACGGGGGCCGGCGCGTCGGCGATGACGGGCGCGGATGGCGCGACGGTGACGGCGGGAGTTGGGGCGGGGGCCGGCGGAGACGGAG
>Ga0209816_1000161_pt1 | contig 55435 bp, 46 predicted proteins | sample CoawatmetaG01DNA_FD_187509 | JGI IMG/M metagenome (GOLD analysis project Ga0209816, IMG submission 187509) | Marine microbial communities from the West Antarctic Peninsula - Coastal water metaG017-DNA (SPAdes) (version 2) | ecosystem: Environmental > Aquatic > Marine > Coastal ...
CGCTTCGACATCGCGCGCCAGATCGGCGGCGTATCTGTCGGCTGGAACAGCCGCGCCGCGCCGCCGCCGATCTGGCGCGCGATGTCGAAGCGCGTCGCCATTTGGCCCGGTGCCGACCAGGCGGCGCTCGACAGGTCGTATCCGTCGGGCGTCTCGTGATCGTACAGCCCTTCGCCCATCTGCCGGATCCAGCCGACCACCGGCTGCGGGTTGGTGACCATCCGGTCGCCATAGGCGAGCCGTACCGCGGACAGCGTATAGCCGACCGGGTCCTTGAACCCGCTGCCCAGCTTGCCTGAAAATTCGCGCGAGCGGATCATGGTCTTCAGCACTTCGGCGATGTCGCCATGGCTGCGGCGGAAGGTCGCGGTCATCCGGTCGACCAGAGCGGACGGCGGATTATCGCCCATGAAATAGGTCGCCAGTTTCAGCGAGACGCGATGCGCCGTCGCCGGACTCTCCGCGATCAGGTCCAGCGCCTGCTCGACCTCATGGAAGCCCGATCCCTGGATGGTGTGCCCCAGGAAGTGCTTGGTGCCGAAATCGTGGCGCGCCGGGTTGAACTCGAACAGCCCGGCGCGAAGATAGAGCGGCTGAAGCTCGGGCTTCAGCTTCGGCGCGTCGGGTTTCTGGTCGACGCCCACCCCGGTCAGGATGCGCGCCAGTTCCTGCACGTCCTGCTGGCTATAGCCCGAGCCGACGCCCATGGAGTGCAGCTCCATGATCTCGCGGGCGTAATTCTCGTTGATCTTGCCCTTGGCGTTCTGGTCATTGTCCAGATAGCGCAGCATCGCCGGGTGGCGCAGCGTCGCCTCCAGCAGGTCGCGGAACCGGCCCAGCGCATGGGCGCGGATCGTCTCTTCATAATCGCCGACCATCGCGCGGATGTCGCGCTTGTTCGCCTGGACGTTGAAATGGTTGAACCAGAACCAGGTCATCCGCTCGCGCAGTTGGTCGGGCGAATAGAGCGCGCGCAGGACGAAGCGCTGCCGTGCCTCGTCCGCCAGGCCGTTGAGCGTCTTCTGATAGGCTTCGCGCGCGACCTTGCGCTGGTCGAGGTTGGGGATCGCCTTCAGGTCGCGCTGCATCGCGTCGGTCTCGACGACCAGCGCGGCGACCGGCTCCTTGGAAATGCGCATCGCATCGATCTGCGCCTGCACCGCCGGGGGCAGGGGATCGGGCTGGTCGTCCAGCTGATGCCGCAGCCAGGCATCGCTGCCCGGCGCCGGGCCGGAGTCGGGTGCGGCCGAAGGGCCCCAGCCGAGCCGCTCGGCCCAGGCCGCATCGCGTGCCGGATCGGCGGCCTGGGCGGGAACCGCCGCGACCACCGCCGTGCCACATAACCAAGAAAAAGCGATCCGCGCCATGCCTCGCCCGTCCAGTGTCGCCACACGCCGAGCGGGCGCAGGCTTCGTGCGAGGCTAATGTGGCGAAACGAGGCTGAACCCCGCCTTGCCCGGACATGAAAAGACCGTCAGTCGGTGGCCATCAATCGGTCCCCGGCAGGGGACAGGGTAGGGTCAGCCGCGTAGTTCCAGGGCACGGGCGAACACCGCCTCGAACATCGCCTGGGTCAGCCGCCCGGTATTCTGGTTGTAGCGCGAGCAATGATAGCTATCGAGCACCACCGGGCCGCCCGGCATCCGGTGTTCGGCCAGATGGGCGAAGCGGGTCTTGGGCAGCTTGCCGCCCAGCGCCTTGACCACCGACTGGTGCGCAATCTGGCCCAGCGCGATCACGACCTTCAGGCGCGGCAGCGCCGCCAGCTCCTGGGTCAGGAAGGGGCGGCAGGTCCGGATCTCGTCGGGGGTCGGCTTGTTCTCCGGCGGCAGGCATTTGACCGCGTTCAGGATCACCGCCCCGGTCAGCGCCACGCCGTCATCGACGCGCGCGTCGAACTGTCCCTCGGCCAGACCGAAGGTGGCGAGCGTGCCGAACAGCAGGGGGCCCGCGCCATCGCCGGTGAAAGGGCGGCCGGTGCGGTGCGCACCATGCTTGCCCGGCGCCAGGCCGACGATCGCCAGCCAGGCGTCGGCGTCGCCGAACGGCGGCACGGGGGCGTTCCACCAGCCGGGATATTCGGCGGCGACCGCGTGGCGCAGCGCGGCCAAGCGGGGACAGAGCGGGCAGTCGTGCGGCGGCTGGATCGGGGCCAGGGCGGCGGGAATGGCGGGAAAGGATGCGTCGGGCATCGCACTCGGGTAGTCGGGGGACATGACGACGACAAGCTATGCCATCGCGCTGGGTTCCAACCGTCGGGGACGGCACGGACATCCGCAGGCCGAGGTCCGCGCGGCGCTGGCAGCGATCGGGGCCGCGATCGGAGAGGTTCGCGCCGTGTCGCCGATCATCACGACCGCGCCCATCGGCCCCTCGATCCGCGCCTTCGCCAATGCCGCCGCACTGGTCGATAGTCCGCTCGATCCGCCGGCGATGCTCAAGCGTCTGAAGGCGATCGAGCGCGATTTCGGGCGGCGGCGGGGACAACGCTGGGGCGCGCGGGTGATCGACCTGGACATCGTCCTGTGGTCGGGCGGGGTGTGGCGGTCGCCCGGCCTGGCCGTACCGCACCCGGCCTATGCGGCACGGGATTTCGTCCTGCATCCGCTGGCGGGCATTGCGGGCGACTGGCGCGATCCGCGCGACGGGCGGCGGGTACGTCATTTGCGACATGGTGTTGACCGCAGGCGTCCGCGCCCCTAGGTCGCTTCCACCCCGATGGCGGGTCCGTAGCTCAGTCGGTAGAGCAAGCGACTTTTAATCGAGAGGTCCCGGGTTCGAGTCCCGGCGGACCCACCACGGGGTTGTTTCAGCCGAAAAGCACAAGCGGCCGAGAGGGATTACAAGCCCGCGGACTCAGCCGGGCTCTCCCTGTTCGTGACGATCCAGAGCGCGAAATCCTGGCACATGACATACCGCGTCGGGGCGGCATAGGTCGGTGGAAATGCGAGCGCCTTGCCCGACCGCTATGCTTTGTTGCGCATATCGCAGAAAATTTCTGGGATAGGGTGCGGATGCTGCCGTTTCGCGTCGTCATGCTCGATAGAACCGATCGCCAACGGTCAGAGAGATCCGAGCCGCCTATGCCAGACGTCATTCGTCCCCCGCGTGCCCAATTCCTACGCAATGACGTCATCCGTGGGGGCATGGATCTCCTGCTATTCGCGCACAAGTCGCACCTGAATCATTCCGACAAGGAACTGGCCAAGCTGGGTCTCGGGCGCGCGCACCATCGCTGCCTCTATTTTGTCGCCAGGCAGCCCGATCTGAGTGTCGCTCAGCTCCTGGCGTTGCTCGGCGTCACCAAGCAATCCCTGGGACGTGTCCTGAGCGTTCTCGTCGAACGGGACCTTATTCGTCAGCGCCAAGGCGACAAGGACCGTCGCCAACGCCTGTTGCGGCTGTCGCCCGCCGGGGAAGCTCTCGAGCAAAGGCTATTCGCCGATCTGCGTGAGAATATGAGCCGGGCCTATGCCGCATCGGGCGAAGAGGCCGTTCTCGGCTATTGGACCATGATGCAGAACCTGATGAGTGCTGAAGCGCAGCAGCAATTCGCGACGTTTCACGCCATCAGCGGTCCCGGTGGGGCGAACTGAACGGCGCCGTCTGCCGATAGGGCGCGCGCGTCGGTAGCGATGCTGCCCGCCTGGTTGCGAGATAGGCCTGTTCGGGTTCCGACAGAGCGACTGCCGAAGACCCGAACAGGCAAAGACCCGTCAGCTCAGAAGGAGGACCAATCCTCTTCTGCGAGTGCCGCATTGCCCTGCGGCACGGCAACCGGCTTTCCAAGGAGGCGGGGTGCAGCGGTCGTCAGTCGCGCTTGAAGGGTGTGCACATTGGCTGGCGGGGCGGCGGTCTGCTGCCCGATCTGGAACCGCGCGATCTGACGCGCAAGGCCGTCGGCTTCGGTCGCCAGACCACGCGCCGCGGCGGTGGCTTCCTCGACCATCGCGGCGTTCTGTTGGGTGACGCTGTCCATTTCGCCGACGGCGGTATTGACCTGCTGGAGCCCGGTCGCCTGTTGTTCGGCGGCGTCGGCAATCTCGCCGACCAGGGTGCTGACCTCGACGATGCGCCCGATAATACCGGTCAGCGCCTGGCCGGTTTCGCCGACCAGCCGCACGCCCTCCGCAACCTGGGCGGACGAGGCGCTGATCCGGTCCTTCACGTCCTTGGCGGCATCGGCCGAACGCTGGGCCAGCGCGCGGACTTCCGAGGCGACAACCGCGAAGCCCTTGCCCGCATCGCCCGCGCGGGCGGCCTCGACCCCGGCGTTCAGGGCCAGCAGATTTGTCTGGAACGCGATGCCGTCGATGACGGCGATGATGTCCGAAATCTCGTTGGATCGACGCTCGATACCGCCCATCGCCTCGACGGCGTTCTGGACGACCCCGCCCGACTGCTCGGCCAGTTCGCGCGCGCTGCGCACGGCGGCATTCGCGCTCGCCGTCCGTTGCGCCGTCGCGCGCATCGTCGCGGTGATCTCCTCCATGGCCGAGGCCGTTTCCTCGAGGCTTGCCGCCTGCTGCTCGGTCCGCATCGACAGATCGTCCGAGGCGGTGCGGATTTCGCCCGCGCCGCCGTTGATGCCGGTGACCGCCGTCGCAACCTGCGCCATCGTATCCTGCAGGGATTCGGCCGCCGCGTTGAAATCGCTTTTCAGTTTGGCGAAGGGGCCGGTCAGATCCGCGTCCACGCGGGTCAGAAGATCGCCCTTCGCGAGACTCGAAAGCGCGCGCCCGATGCTGTCGACGATCAGGGTGGTCTGTTCGGCCTTCGCCCGTTCGGCCGCCATCAACTGATCGCGGAACTTGGTCATGGCGCTGGCCAGATCGCCGACTTCGTCTTGGCGATCGGCATCGGGCACGTGAACTTGCATGTTGCCCGCGGCCAGTTCGCCCATCGCGCTGGTCATGGCGTTCAGGGGCTTGGCGATCTGGCGGATCAGCAGGGTCAAGAGTGCGATGGTCAGCGCGATCGTCGCCAGGATCATCCCTATGGTGATCAGGCGTCCCGTCGCGGCCGTCTCCTGGGCCTCTGCGCGGGCCTTGTCCATGGCGGCCGTATAGGCGTCTTCCGCACGGCCCAGCGCCGCGTTCTGGGCGTCGTAATCCTTGACCTCCTGCAAGGCGCTCGCCTGCGCCGCATCGGTCTCGTCACGGTTCGACAGGGCGATGGTCTGCGGCACATGGTCGGTAAAGCGCTGCCAGATCGGCGCGAATTCCTCCATCGCGGCTTTGGCGACCGGATCCTGCTCCATCGACCGGACCTTGGCAAGCGACTGGTCGATCAAATCGAGTGAGGCGTGCATCGCCTTGTAATGCGCCGCCATCAATTCGGGCGACTTGGTGACGATATGGGTCATCTCCTCGGCGCGGACGTTCGAGGTCTGCGTGTCGATGAAATGGGTCAACTTCTGCAGGCGTGCCAGGCGAGAAGCGATATCCGACGTGCCTGCGCTCAAGGTATTCTGATTGCGGATGGAAAGCCCGCCGACAATCACAAGGGCAATGAGCAAAATGGCAAAACAAGCTATCAGCTTGGAACTGATCCGCAGGTTTCTCACAGCATTCTCCCGGCGCTGGGTAAACGATTACACATGTGCAGGGACGGCCGCACATCGGCCCGGGCATTAGGTAACACGGGTTAATAAAAACCTTTGCATAACGGCTTTTTGGAGCCCGACCTGGTCCTCCTCCTGCTAGCGCCGGGATGCGCAGGTCGGCAATTTCGGGCTGGCGAAGATCGTCGACCGGATCGCCGTCACCGGGCCGCGATCGGCGCGGAAGCGTCGCGGACGGTCGATTCATAGGGGGAGGGGCGACCGTAAAGATAGCCCTGGCCCAGTTGGCACCCCAATTGGCGGAGGAGCTGCGCCTCAATCTCGGTCTGGATGCCCTCGGCCACGACCAGCTTGCCCAGGCCGGTGCCCATGCCGACGATCGCGCTGACGATGGGCAGGGTGCTGCCGTCGGACTGATCCAGCCCGGCGACGAAGGAGCGGTCGATCTTGATCCGGTCGACCGGCAGGCGGCGCAGATGGATGAGCGAGGCATAGCCGGTGCCGAAATCGTCGAGCGCGATGCCCACCCCCGCCGCGTGCAATGTCCGCAGATTGGCCAGGATGCTGTCGGACGCCCGGTCCAGCATCACGCCTTCGGTCACTTCGACGCACAGCCGATCGGGGGCGATGCCGTGATGCGCCAGCCGATCGAGCACGTTGCGCGCGGCGCGGGGGCCGGTGAGCTGGGCGGAGGTGAAATTGACGCTGAGTCCGCTCAGCGGCTCACCCTGGTCGCGCAGCAGCGCCAGGGCCATCTCGAGCACATGATCCTGGATCCGCAACCCGATCCGCTCGGTGACCAGCACGTCGGCGAAGCGGTCCACCGACATCAGGCCGTGCTGGGGGTGGTTCCAGCGCAGCAGCGCTTCATGGCCGACGACGGTTTCGGTTTCGAGCGCGACGATGGGTTGCAGATAGAGGAGGAACTCGCCCCGCTCCAGCGCGCCCTCCGCCTCCTCGGCAAAGGCGACCTGCAAATCGCGCAGGCGGCTTTGCGCCAGATCATAGCGGATGTGACGCCCCCGCCCCCGCCGCTTGGCGGAATACAGCGCCAGATCGGCATTGTGATAGAGCAGGTCCAGCGCCTCGGCATCGTCGGGATAGCGGGCCGAGCCGATGCTGAGCGACACGATGCGTTCGGGGTCCTCGGGAAGCCATTTCTGGCCCTGCACCGTGCCGATCGCCTCGGCCAGTGCGGCGTCGACGGCCAGCGGGCCGGGGCACAGGATCGCGAATTCATCGCCGCCGATCCGCGCGATCCGCACATCGTCCAGCGGCTGAGACGCCGTCGCCAATGCCGATCCGATATGACGGAGCAGCGCGTCGCCGGAGCCATGGCCCAGACGGTCGTTGACGTCCTTCAGAAAATCGACATCGACCAGGAACAGGCTGAACGGGCTTTGGGTGTCGATCAGGGCCTGGGCATGATGCTGATAGGCCGCGCGGTTGCCCAGGCCGGTCAGAAAGTCGGTATGCGCGGCGGCGCGAAGCGTCCGGGTTTCGATCTGGTCGATCTCGCGACGCTGGCGGGCGCTCTCCAACTCGCGCTGGATCCGACGGAACCGGTCGGCGATCGCCAGCGAGAGCACCAGTGCTTCGAAGGCGAGCGCGGCGAAGCCGCCCATGTCGACCGCATCGCTCTGTTCCGCCAGCCCCAGATTGCGGGCCAGTCGCGCCACGAAGATGGCGATGACCGGCGTCCAGCCGATTATGTAGAACCAGACGACGCGGCTGCCGCGCCGCGCCGCGATCAGGCACGACACCGCGATGATCAGGCTGGTCCCGGCGAGCACATAGCTGAGCAGCTGGTCCATGAGGACGGGCGGCAGCACCGTGTCGGCCGATGCCATGATGCCCAGCAGCGCGCTGGCCCCGGCGAGCCAATGCCCGATGGTGCGGCAGGCGGCGGGCAGGATGCCATCCTCGATGACCGCAAAGAAGAACATGTTGCACACGCCGACCATCAGGCCGACCAGGACGAAGTCCATTCGTACCGCGATCGGCCCGACCAGATCGGGCACGACCAGCGCCGCCACATTGGTCCAGATCAGGCCATAGACCAGCGAGATCGAGACCCAGAGCAGATACCAGCGCTGGAAGGGCAGGCGCCGGCCTGTATGGATCACCAGATTGTAGAGCAGGGCCGATAGCAGCGTGCCGGCGAACAGGCCGACCAGCAGCCACCAATGCACGTCCTCGACGGCCACGCCCGCCCCCGGTCGGGCGACGACCTTGCGCATCAGGGACAGGTCGTCGATGTGTCGGAAGCCGAGATACAAGCCGCGTATCTCGCCCCCGGGCGGTGCGATCGCGAATTTCAGCAAGCCGCCCGGTGCCCAGCGCCCGCGTAAGTCGGTGGCGGAATAGGCCTGGCGGGCCGTGCCGTCGCGGGTGACGACCAGAACGGCGATCCGGTCGAACCGCGTCTGGTCGACCAGCAGATCCCAGTTCGCGGGCAGGCTGCGCAGGCGCGATGCGTCGAGCCGCAGCCACAGCCAGTCAGTGCCCCGCGTGGGCGCTTCAGCCCCGCATTGATAGGCGGCCGTAGCGATCTCTGCCCTGCTCGCACGGTCGGGCAAGGTCGCGCTGCACATATGGTCGTACAGGTCGATGGGCGCGGCCGAGGCTGTCCCCGGCACCAGCCACACCAAGAGCAATAACAATCCAAGGGCCGCCGCCCTGATATTCCGTCCCACGCTTACGGCCCCCTAGCCGACGCGTGCCATAGCCCTGCCTGCGAACGGATATCAAGAAACGATCCGGCGATCGAAAATTGCCGCTTTAGTCGAACAGGCTAGGGGATTCGCGAAGCTTACGGCATGGTCCGATCGTCAGCATTGGCGATGTTAATGAATTGATGTCGCAGAATATATTGAGTCTTTATCTTCCGCCTGTCTTCTATTGGCACCCGACATAACCTGTGGCGGAGCATGTCCCGAACGGCGCTTATCACCCGCAAAATACGGCGTTTCTGTTCAGTTCTTGGACTGGGCGATGCCACGATAGCCCTGGCACGCGCCATACATGCGACCCGCCAGCATACCTATGGATGCAGCGGCGTTATATTCCGGCGATGTGGTGGGTGGCTTTTGACTTGGCGACACTGGAGTCGCAGATCCGCGCAAATGGGATACGCGTCATCGAAGCGCAGGCGGGACGGGAGATCGTCCGAAAGGGCCGGGCCGGAAGCGGCCCCGGCCCGAACCCTTTGTCAGAACAGATGCTGGATCAGCTTCGACGCGCCGAACGCGACGCCGCCGACGGCCAGCCAGCTAACGGCCGCACCAAATGTCAGGATCATCAGGCGGTCGAGCGGCGAAATGACATGTTCGTCCATGGTGGGCATTCCTCTCCAACCGGTCGTCTCGCCGGTGTGTGTCAACTATGAGACAAGACGAGTTAAAAAACAAACCCGTTTTTCGAATAAGTGTGATCGGATAGTTGTGGGGGTAAATACCGCGTCTTGGATCAATCACATAGGGCGCCGCAATTCGGCGTGAAGGCCGGACCATGCTTGCCCAGGGCGGACATGCGGGCCACAGACCGGGCATGATGGCAGTGCTTTCATGACAAATCCGCGAATCGGCGCACAGTTGGACGACCAGCCCGAATCGACGATGGCGGAGCGGCCGCATCTGGCGACCATGCCCTTTGCCCTGCGTGGTGTCGCGTTGGGGGCAGTGGCGCTGGCACTGCTGTTGCTCTTCGGACTGGCGGTGGATCATTTTCCCTTCGCCTGGGACCGCGTCATCCTGACGGGTCTGCGCGCCCATGCGCGGTCGGAGGGCTTGCGTGCGGTGGCGGTGGACTTCACCGCCTTGGGCAGCGTGCCGGTGCTCATCCTCATGGTGGCAGGGGCGGCGCTGTTGCTGCTCGCACGCGGATGGTGGCTGACCGCGATCGCGACCGTGGCGGCGGGGATCAGCGGTGGGGCGGTCGTCACGCTGGTAAAGCACACCGTGGCGCGAGCGCGGCCCGATCTGGTGCCGCATTGGGTGGACGTGCACAATGCCAGCTTTCCCAGCGGCCATGCGGCGGGCAGTGCGATGGTCTATATGACGCTGGCGGCGCTCGCGACCCAGGCGACGCGGCATCGGCGACTGCGGCACATGATCGTCGCGCTCGCGGTGTTCCTGGTCGGCGCGATCGGGGTCAGCCGCGTCTATCTGGGCGTGCACTGGCCGTCCGACGTGGCGGCGGGCTGGTGTTTCGGCACGCTTTGGGCGCTCGGCTGGTGGTGGGCGACGGCGGCCGCCCGCGTCTCATGGGCGGCTGCGCGCCAGTAATGCTCGCGCCGCCTTCAGGTGCGGCGCATCGACCATCTTGCCGTCGAGCTGCAATGCGCCGGCACCGGGATGGGCCTCGAACAGGTCGACGATCGCCTGCGCCCGCGTAACGTCCTGGTCGGAGGGGGTGAAGGCGGCGTTGATGACGGGAACCTGCGCCGGGTGGATCGCCATCATGCCGGTAAAGCCGTCGCGATGGCCCCGCGCGGCATAGGCGGCGAGCCCATCGAGATTGCGGAAGTCGGGATAGACCGTCTCGATCGCCGCCACCCCGGCCGAATGGGCGCCGAATAGCGTCAGCGAGCGGGCAAGCTGATAGGGTGCGGTATAGCTGCCATCCGCCTCGCGCGCGGTGGTTGCGCCGATCGCGGCGGGCAGGTCTTCCGCGCCCCAGGTCAGGCCCGCCAGCGGCAAGGCGGACCCGGCATAGTCGCCCAGCCGGAACAGGGCGGCGGGCGTCTCAGTCGCGATCGGCAGGATCGGGATATGCGCGACCCCGCGTGCCGCCAGTGCGTGCAGGCTGACCAGCCCCTCGGCCTTGGGCAGGACGATGCCGTCGGGGCGCGCGGGCAGGATCGCGGCCAGATCGTCCGCCGCCATCGGTCCGTCCACGGGATTGATCCGCACGAACAGCCGCACATCGCCCCGGTCGGCCTCGGCCAGGAACCGCGCCACCGCTTCGCGCGCGCGCGGCTTGGCGTCGGGGGCGACCGCATCCTCCAGGTCGAGGATCAGCGCGTCCGCGCCCACTCCCATCGCCTTGGCCATGCGATCGGGCCGATCACCGGGCACGAAGAGGAGCGAGCGCAGCCGCACCGGCGTTTAGCGCCCCATCTCGGCCAGCTTGCGCTCCCAGGCCAGCGCGTCGCGGACGATGCCTTCCAGATCGTCACGCTCGGGCCGCCAGGGCAGGGTGGCCAGGATCGCGCCATTGTCGGCGACCAGCTCGGCGGGGTCGCCCGCGCGGCGGCCTTCCATCCGGCGCTCGATCTTCAGGTTGGTCACCCGGTCGACCGCGTCCAGCACTTCGAGGACCGAGAAGCCACGGCCATATCCGCAGTTGAGCGTATGGCTTTCGCCCGGCCGCTCGATAAGCAATTCCAGCGCGGCGACATGCGCGGCGGCGAGGTCCGAGACATGGATATAGTCGCGCACGCCGGTGCCGTCGCGCGTGGCGAAGTCGGTGCCATAGACGCCGACCGCCTCCCGCTTGCCGATCGCCGCCTCGACCGCGATCTTGATCAGGTGGGTCGCGCCGACCGTCGACTGGCCCGAGCGGCCCTGCGGGTCGGCACCGGCGACGTTGAAATAGCGCAGCGCGCAATAGTTCATCGGATGCGCGGCCGCGACGTCCTTCAGCATGATCTCGGTCATCAGCTTGGACATGCCGTACGGGTTGATCGGCGCCTTGGGATCGCTTTCCTTGATCGGCACGCGCTCGGGCGTGCCATAGGTGGCGGCGGTCGAGGAGAAGATGAAGTGCGCGACGCCCTCGGCCACTGCGCTTTCCATCAGCGAACGGCTGGCGGCGGTGTTGTTGCGATAATATTTGAGCGGGTCGCTGACCGACTCGGGCACGATGATCGAGCCCGCAAAATGCATGATCGCGCGGACCCGGTGCCCGCGGATCGCGGCGCGGACCGCGTCCTCGTCGGCGACATTGGCGACCACCAGAGAAGCGCGGGGATCGACCGCCCAGTCGAAGCCGGTGACCAGATTGTCGAGCACCACGACTTCATAGCCCGCATCCAGCAGCGCTAGCACCGCATGGCTGCCGATATAGCCGGCGCCGCCCGTCACCATCACCTTGCCGTCGATCGTCGCCATCGTTTTTTGTCCCGAGCCCTTGGATTGCCGTCGCCTAGCGTCTTCCTATCTAAGCACACAAGACTGCAAGGAGATTTCGCGTGACGGACTATGTGACACTGGCGGGCGGTTGTTTCTGGTGCACCGAGGCGGTGTTCAAGGACGTGATCGGGGTCGAATCGGTCGAAAGCGGCTATATCGGCGGCACCGTGCCCAACCCGACCTACAAGCAGGTGTGCGGCGGCGATACCGGCCATGCGGAGGCGATCCGCATCGGTTTCGATCCCGCACAGCTGGCGCTGGACGACCTGCTCGACATCTATTTCGCGACGCATGATCCGACGCAGCTCAACCGGCAGGGCAATGACGTGGGCACGCAATATCGCTCGGCGATGTTCCCGGCCGACGCGGCGCAGGAGGCCGCGATGAACGCGGCGAAAGCGCGCGCCCAGGCGGGATCCGACAAGCCGATCGTCACCACCATCGAGCCGATGGCGGAATGGTATCCGGCCGAGGATTATCACCAGGATTATTGGGAAACCTCGGGCCGGTCGAACCCCTATTGCATGGCGGTGATCCCGCCCAAGCTGCAGAAGCTGCGCAAGAGCTTCGCCGCCCGGTCGAAGGCGGTGACGGCGTAATTTGTGTCGGGGCGGGGTCGGGGCGCACGCTTCGACCTCGCTCGATGATGGCGAGGGGACGGGTATGGAGCCTCATTCCCGGTCGACGCCGAATTCCGTTCAGCCTGAGCGAAGTCGAAGGCCACGCTTCAACCTTGCCCCAAAACCCCCTCTTGGCCTTCGACTTCGCTCAGGCTGAACGGCGGTGGGGCATGGACCTTTGTCGACGTTACGACCCCGAGCCACCTGAACCTTACCGCGTCGCGGCCCGCCGCAACCGGTCGTTGATCGCCTCGCCGATCCCCTCGTTCGGGATCGGGGCGACGGCGAGGCGGGGCCGGTCGCTCGCATCCGCGCGGTGGAGCGCGTCGAACAGCCGGGCCGCCGCCTCCACCGGATCGCCGCTGGCCGACAGCGTGTCCTGCCCCGCCACCGCCCCGAAACCGATCAGCCACTCGTCCGGCTCGGCCGCCGTCACGACGAGCCGCAGGGCTTTGCGCGGCGCATAATGGCTGGCGAGCTGGCCTGGCGCGGTCACGATCGCGGGGGCTTCGGGGCCCTGCTCGACATCGCCCAGCACCGCCGCCAGCATCGCCGCCGTCACCGGGCCGGGGCGCAGGATGGTGCGGCCTGCGACGATGGTCGATTCCAGCCCGGCCTCGGTCGCGCCGTCGTCCAGGATCGGAATGGCGGGGCCCAGGCTGGCGCGGACATGGGCGGCACGGGTCGGGCTGATCCCGCCGCTGGCATTGGCGGACGGCGCGGCGAGAGGGCGGCCGCTCGCCGCGAGCAGGGCTTGCATCGCGCGGTGGCGCGGCACCCGGATCGCGACCGTGTCCAGCCCCGCCGTCACCAGCGCGGCGACGCCCGACCCGGGCTTGATGGGGCGGACCAGCGTCAGCGGGCCGGGCCAGAACGCCTCGGCCAGCGCCAGCGCCTCGGCATCGAACGTGGCCAGCGCCTGCGCCGCCGCGAGATCGGGGACATGGACGATCAGCGGGTTGAAGGACGGCCGCCCCTTGGCCGCATAGATGCGTGCGACCGCCGCGGCATCGGTGGCGTCGGCGGCCAGGCCATAGACCGTCTCGGTCGGCACCGCGACGATGCCGCCGTCCGCGATGACCCGTGCGGCGGCACGGACGGCGGCGTCGGAAAAGGGCAGGGTCGGATCGTCGGCGGGAAAGCTCATCGGGCGCGGCTATATCCGCTCGGGCCGCGCGCGATAAGGGGCGGGATGCTCGCCCCTTCGACAATCGCGATCGGGCATCCTATCTGCGCGGGATGTTCGATCTCGATTCCTATCTCGCCCGTATCGCCCTGCCGTCGCGCGTGACCGTCGATGCCGACGGGTTGGCGCGGCTGCAATGGGCGCATCGCCAGGCCATTCCGTTCGAAAATCTCGATGTCCGGCTCGGCCGTCCCATCGCCATCGACAGCGCAAGCGTCTCCGCCAAGCTGGTGACGGCCAAGCGCGGCGGCTATTGTTTCGAGCAGAACCGGCTGCTCCTCGACGCGCTGGCGGCGCATGGCTTTGCCGCCCGCCCGATCCTAGGCCGCGTCTGGCTGCGCGCCACCGACGTGCCGCCGCTGACGCATACGCTCAGCGTGGTCCATATCGACGGACAGGACTGGGTCGCCGATGCCGGGTTCGGGGGCAGCTATTCGCCGCCCATGCCGCTGGTCGACGGAGCCGAGGCGACCGCGCCCGACGGCGCGCGCTTCCGCCTGGTCCGCGACGTCCAGCACGGATGGATGCTGCTGCGCCACGGCCATCCGGGGCTGACCGACGGTCGCTCGACGGGCGAGGGGTGGGAGCCGCAATACAGCTTCACCATCGACCATGTCTGGGACGCGGATCTGGCGATGGGCAATCATTGGACCTCGACCGCCGAGGAAAGCCGGTTCCGCCAGGCGACGATCGCCAGCATCATCCTGCCGCGCGGCTTCGCCACGTTGACCGATCGTCATTATCGCCGGCGCGTCGCAGAGGACGAAACCGCCGCGACCATTGCCGACCCGCGCGTTTATCGGATGCGCATGAGCCTGATGTTCGGCATCGACCTGACGCCCGAGGAAACCGCGACGCTGTTTGCGGCCTGATCCTGCAGGACGGGTGAGACGCCGGGCGGTCAGCAGCCCGGCGCCGCAAACCCTGTGTCCCCATCGACGCCACTTTGTTCATCCTGTCCGGCACCGCGTGTTGAGCGATGCCCGGCATGGTGGCAGCCGTCAAAAAATGCCCATACGTCATTTTTCATGGGCGAGTGCATTTCTGTAAGTGATTGAAAACCCCTCATTCGACCGCGTCATTGGTCTGACCGATCACGGAAATCGCCATTTCCGTCACTATGGCGATTATATTTAAGCCGGATTTTACCATTCATGGCTAAACCCACAGATGAATGTGGGGGAATGACACATGACTCGAGAAATTCGGTCGTCTGTTCCGGGTGGGGGCAGGACGCGACAACCATCACGGCGATGACGTAATCGGCATTCGCCAGCCGATCCTGACTATTTCCATAATGTGATCCCGTCGCGGGGGATGATCCCGCGCGCTCATTACTTTCATTCAAAGGAAGAAACCATGTCGATCACCACGGTGATGGCAAGCGAGAACCTGTGCCTGCCGAATATCGGCGTGCTTGCCGAAGAATTGTCCGCCGCGATCGCGCCGGGCGCGACGGTTCGTCTCGACCTGTCCGACGTCGCCGCGCCCGATCTCAGCGTGATCCAGCTCGTCCAGTCGGCCCGTGTCAGCGCGGCCGAGGCGCCCTGCGACTTCGCGCTGACGGCGCCCGTCGGCGACGGCTTCCGCACCCTTCTCGAACGGGCGGGCTTCCTGCCCGCCGCAACCCCCGACCACGCCCAATTCTGGTTCCACGGAGACACCGTCCAATGAGCGCTTCCATCCTTACCGTCGACGACAGCGCCTCCTTGCGCATGGCGATCCGCATCGCGCTGACCGGCGCGGGCTATGCGGTGACCGAGGCCGCCGATGGCGTCGAGGGCCTCGCCAAGGCGACCGCGACCCGGTTCGACCTGATCGTCACCGATCTCAACATGCCCAATATGGACGGGTTGCAGATGATCCGCGCGCTGCGCGAACAGCCCGCCCAGGCGGGCGTGCCGATCATCTTCCTGACCACCGAATCCGATGACGCGATGAAGGCGCAGGCCAAGGCGGCCGGCGCCACCGGCTGGCTGGTCAAGCCGTTCCAGCCCGAACAGCTGATCCGCGTCGCGAAGAAGGTCCTGGCGCGATGAGCGGCGAGGATCCGACAGCCGCCTTTCGGATCGAGGCGGGCGAGCTTCTGGAGCAGGTCGAACAGGGGCTGCTCGATCTGGGCCATCGCCTGGACGATATGAGCCTGGTCAACGCGGTGTTCCGCGGCCTTCACACGCTGAAGGGCTCGGGCGCGATGTTCGGCTTCGACAAGCTGGCGGCCTTCACCCATCACTGCGAAAGCGCATTCGACCGTGTCCGCAAGGGCGACGTGCCGGCGACCGCCGACCTGGTGTCGGTGATCCTGTCGGCGGGCGATCACATGCGCGCGCTGGTCGAGGGCGATGCGCCCGAGGCCGAGGGGCAGGCGATCCTGGCGAAGCTGGCGGCGGCGGTCGATGCCGCGGCCGGCGGCTCGGGCGGCGGCGTTCCCGCGCCCGTGAAGGCGCTGGCGAAGCAGGGCTGGACCCTGTCCTTCCGCCTGCCGCCCGATGCCATGGCGCACGGCACCAACCCGCTGGCGTTGCTCGACGAGCTGCGCGAGCTGGGCGAGGCGACCATCATTGCCCGGGTCGACGAGATCCCGGCGCTGGTGGCGCTGAACCCCAGCCATTGCGTCGTCGGCTGGGACTGCACGCTGATCGGCGACATTTCGCGCGAGGCGATCGAGGACGTGTTCCTGTTCGTCATGGACGATATGGAGATCACCATCACCCCGCTGGCGGTCGAAGAGGCCGAGGCGGCGGACATGGTGGTGGACACGCCCGAGGCCGCGCCGGTCGAAGTATCGGCGGCTGCGAACGTCGCCGCGAACGATGCAGCCCCGCGTGCCACGACCGCCAACCGGTCGCAGGGCGAGCATGTCCGCGTGCCCGCCGAGCGGCTGGACGAGCTGATGGACCGGGTCGGCGAACTCGTCATCGCACAGAGCCGCCTGTCGCAGCTGGCGGGCCATGGCCAGGACCTCAGCCTGCGCTCCGTCTCGGAAGAGATCGAGCGGCTGGCGGGCGAGATGCGCGACACGATGATGATCCTGCGCATGGTGCCGGTCTCGACGCTGTTCGGCCGCTTCCGTCGCCTGATCCACGACCTGGCGATCGAAACCGGCAAGACCATCGAACTGGTCACCGAGGGCGAGAGCACCGAGGTCGACAAGACGGTCATCGAGCGCCTGTTCGATCCGCTGGTCCATATCATCCGCAACTCCTGCGACCATGGCCTGGAAAAGCCCGAGGACCGCGTGGCGGCGGGCAAGTCGGCCAGCGGCCTCATTCGCCTCAGCGCGCATCAGGCGGGCGGCGAGGTGCTGATCACCATCACCGACGACGGACGCGGCATCGATGTCGACCGGGTCCGCGCCAAGGCGGAGGCCAATGGCCTGCTCCAGCCGGGCCAGGCGGTCAGCGAAGACGAATTGCTGGGCCTGATCTTCCATCCCGGCTTCTCGACGGCGGCGCAGGTGACGAACCTGTCCGGGCGCGGCGTCGGCATGGATGTGGTCAAGCGCACGATCGAAAGCCTGCGCGGCTCGATCGATGTGAAGAGCACGCCCGGCCAGGGTTCGACCATCACGCTGCGCATCCCGCTGACGCTGGCGATCATCGAGGGGCTGCTCGTCCGGGTGGGCGAGGGGCGCTATGTCATCCCGCTCGCGGCGGTCGAGGAATGCCTGGAGCTGTCGCTGGAGGAGGATCTGCGGTCGCGCGGTCGCAGCATCATCACGCTACGCGAACGACTGGTGCCCTTCCTGCGCCTGCGCGACCTGTTCGCCACCGGGACCAAGCCCGACACCTATCAGAAGATCGTCGTGGTCGGCACCGGGGCGGAACGCGTCGGCCTGGTCGTCGACCAGATCGTCGGCAACCACCAGACGGTGATCAAGGCGATGTCGCCCTTGCACCGCAATGTCGCCGCCTTTGCGGGCGCGACCATCCTGGGCGACGGTTCGGTCGCCCTGATCCTCGACATCGCCCAGCTCATCGCGATGAGCCAGCCCAGGGAGGAGCGGCGTCTCGCCGCTGGATAAGCCCATGCCATATCGCAAGATCGCCAACTGGACGCCCGAAGATGGCCTGGAGGTTCTGACCTTCGGCCTGGGGTCCGAAACCTTCGCCCTGGAAGCGGGCATCGTCCGCGAAATCCTGGACATGATGCCGATCACCATGGTGCCGGGCGCCGACCCGATGGCCGCGTCGGTCATCAACTTCCGGGGGCGTATCGTGCCGCTCGCCGACCTGCGCGGGCCGTTCGGGATGGATGCCCATGCCATCACCGCCGACAGCCGGATCATCGTGATCGAGCTGGACCTGGACGGCACGCCCGTCCTGATCGGCCTGACCGCCGACCGCGTCAACGAGGTGACGGTGCTGGCTGCGCTCGACGCCGAGGAGGCGCCCGTGATCGGCATACGCTGGCCGCGCGATCATGTCCGCTGCCTGGTCCGGCGCGAAGGCGACGTCGTCGTCCTGCCCGACCTGCCCTCGCTGTTCGAGCGTCTGACCGCGCGCGCGGCCGAGCCGGTCAGCCTTCACTGATTTCGACCCAACTCTCATTCTTATTTTTGCGGGGGAATTCAACACATGCGTGCCACCATCAAATTGAAGTTAGGGGCGACCTTCGCGATCGTCGTCGCCCTGATGCTGGTCGTCGTCACCGTTGGCACCATCAAGATGAGTGCCCTCAACGACGCGATCAGCGACGTAATCGCCGGTCCGTCCAAGCGCCTTGAGGTCGCGCTGCGCGTCAACGAGCGCATGAACAAGACGCTGCGTTTCGAAAAGAACATGGCGTTGACCGAGGATGCGGCACTCACCCAGAAGTTCGATGCCGAAGATGTCAAGGCACGGAACGACGCGCGTGACCTGATCGCCACCGGCCTGAGCATCGCGACGGTCGAGGGCAAGCCGCGCTGGATGCAGGTCCAGTCGCTCTTCAACCAGTATATTCCCGTCAATGACGAGGTGCGCCGCCTGGCCGGCATGAATAAGAACGTCGACGCCGGTCGAATTTCGATCACCAAGTCGCGCGAATTCGCCAGCGCCATCACCGAACAGCTCGATCAGATCGTGGCCATCGCACAGGACGGCATGAAGCAGGCCGATGCGGAAACCAACGAGCAATATGCCAATGCACGCAACATCCTGTTCCTGACTGCCGGTCTGGCACTGCTGGTCGCGCTTGCCGGTGCTTTCTGGATTTCGCGTCTGGTTTCGCAGGGCCTGAACAAGGTCTCCGTTGCCCTCGACGCTGTGGCGATCGGCGATCTCAGCCAGGACGTGACGGTCACGTCGAATGACGAGATCAAGGACCTGGTCGACACGGTCAACCGTATGACTGCGAACCTGCGCGAAAGCGCGCAATTGGCCGACACGATCGCCTCGGGCGACCTGACCGTCAACCATGCGCCGCTGTCGGACAAGGACGTGCTGGGCCATGCGCTGGTCGCCATGGTCGAGCGCCTGCGCGGCGTCGTCGGCGATGCCACCCAGGCGGCGCAGAATGTCGCGGCGGGCAGCCAGCAGTTGTCGTCCTCGTCGGAACAGGTGAGCCAGGGCGCGACCGAGCAGGCCGCCGCTGCGGAAGAGGCCTCGGCGTCGATGGAACAGATGGCTGCCAACATCAAACAGAACGCGGACAACGCGACCCAGACCGAGAAGATCGCCCGCCAGTCGTCGCAGGACGCCGAAACCAGCGGTACGGCGGTGCAGAAGGCGGTCATCGCGATGCGCACCATCGCCGAGAAGATCGGCATCGTGCAGGAGATCGCGCGCCAGACCGATCTGCTGGCGCTGAACGCGGCGGTCGAGGCGGCGCGTGCGGGCGAACATGGTCGCGGCTTTGCGGTGGTCGCTGCCGAAGTTCGCAAGCTCGCCGAACGCAGCCAGTCGGCGGCGGCCGAGATCAGCGGCATGTCCTCGGACACGGTGACGGCCGCGACCCAGGCGGGTGAGATGCTGACCAAGCTGGTGCCCGACATCCGCCGCACCGCCGAACTCGTCGCCGAGATCAGCGCAGCATGCCGCGAACAGGATATCGGCGCGGTGCAGATCAACGAGGCGATCCAGCAGCTCGACAAGGTGACGCAGCAGAACGCCAGCGCCTCCGAGCAGATTTCGTCCACCTCGGAAGAACTGGCCAGCCAGGCCGAGGAGCTGCAGGAAAGCATCGCTTACTTCCGCGTGACCAATGGCAACCGCGGTACCGCGATGAAGTCGGCCGTCCGCAAGCCGGCGTCGCGCCCGGCGGTGTCCAAGTCCGCCAAGCCGACCAAGTCGGCGCCGCGCCCCGGCTCGGTCGCCGATCAGCAGGCCCGGGTGCATGGTTTCGCGCTCGACCTGACCAATGGCGGGCCTGACGGCGAAGACGCCGAGTTCGGCCGCGCCGCCTGACGCAGCCATCGCCACCCCGGCGTGAGAGGTTGAACGACCTGTCACGCCGGGGGGCGACCTGGATGCGCCATGGCGCGACCATGAGACGCCCGGACCGGCGGTGTCGACCGCCCGGTGCCTGAATACTTCTCCGATGACCGTCACGACGACACGGCTCCAGCGTGCGCCCCGACGTCACGACGATCCGCGTCACCAGCCGCGCGTGCTGGCGGTCCAATGTCCGCAGGGGGTGCGGGCGTCCGGACTTCGATCTTGTCCTATTGCTTGGAGCCTCAACATGTTGAGCTGGTTCAATCACCTGTCGATTTCAAAGAAACTCGCGCTGTGCCTGGGCGTCGTCATGGCGATCACGGTCGGCGTGGACGGCGTCATCCTGTCGAACGCCGGGCAGGTGAAGTCGACGACCGAGATCAACGAGCACACCTACAAGGTCATCGCGACCGCCGACCAGATCGTGACCAGCATGGTCAATCAGGAAACCGGTTATCGCGGCTATCTCGTATCGGGCAATGATCAGTTCCTGGCCCCGTATCACAAGGGGTGGACCGAGTTTTCGCAGGCCTGGAGCGATGTTCGCGGCCTGACCAGTGACAATCCCGTCCAGCAGGGACGTCTCGACGATATCCGGCGGCTGGCCGAAAGCTGGCACAATGACGTGGCCGAAAAGGCCATCCGCCTGATGGCGCATGTCGAGACGCGCGAACAGGGCCGCGCGCTCGAGAGCAGCGGCGCGGGCAAGCAGGCGATGGACCAGCTGCGCGCCCGGGTGGGCGAGATGATCGCGACCGAAAAGGCGCTGATGGCCCAGCGCCAGCAGGCGCAGCAACAGGCCTTTGCCAATATCAACCTCGCCATCTGGATCGGCATGGCCGCCAGCATCCTGGTCGCGATCGGCATCGGCCTTTTGATGACCTCGACGATCGCACGCCCGATCGCCGCGCTGACCCAGGCCCTGGCCCGTCTGGCCGAGCCGCTGACCACCAACCGTCGCGACGAGATCGGGCGGATGCAGGGCAGCGTCGGCGCGGTCGAAGGCGCGTTCGACCAGATCTCGACGGTGCTGGGCGCGGTGGCGGTCGGCGACACCAGCGTCGGCATGAAGCAGCGTTTCGGCGGGCTGGCGGATCAGCTGGCCGACAATCTGGACGCGCTGCGCACCAGCTTCGAGGGCATGGCCGGCATCGCCAGCGACATTGCGGACGGCGACCTGACCGTCCAGCCCCAGGCCCTGTCGGCAAAGGACAAGCTGGGTCTGGCACTGGTGTCGATGGTCGAGCGCCTGCGCGGCGTCGTCGGCGATGCCACCCAGGCGGCGCAGAATGTCGCGACCGGCAGCCAGCAGCTGTCGTCCTCGTCGGAACAGGTGAGCCAGGGCGCGACCGAGCAGGCCGCCGCTGCCGAGGAAGCGTCTGCCTCGATGGAGCAGATGGCTGCCAACATCAAACAGAATGCCGACAACGCGACCCAGACCGAGAAGATCGCGCGCCAGTCGTCGCAGGACGCCGAAACCAGCGGCCATGCGGTGGAGAAGGCGGTCGTCGCGATGCGCACCATCGCCGAGAAGATCGGCATCGTGCAGGAGATCGCGCGTCAGACCGATCTGCTGGCCCTCAACGCGGCGGTCGAGGCAGCACGGGCGGGCGAACATGGTCGCGGCTTCGCGGTCGTGGCGGCGGAAGTCCGCAAGCTGGCCGAGCGCAGCCAGTCGGCGGCCGCCGAGATCAGCGGCATGTCGTCGGACACGGTGACGGCGGCGACCCAGGCAGGCGAGATGCTGACCAAGCTGGTGCCCGACATCCGCCGCACCGCCGAACTCGTCGCCGAGATCAGCGCAGCATGCCGAGAACAGGATATCGGCGCGGTGCAGATCAACGAGGCGATCCAGCAGCTCGACAAGGTCACACAGCAGAACGCCTCGGCGTCCGAGCAGATTTCCTGCACGTCGGAAGAACTGGCCAGTCAGGCCGAGGAACTGCAGGAAAGCATCGCCTATTTCCGCATCGACGGTGCGAAGCGCGCGACGGTGAAGGCGCCGGTGCGCAAGGCAGCGCCAGCCCCCGCCAAAGCAAAATCCAAGCCCGCACCGCGCGCCGGTTCGATCGCCGACCAGCAGGCTCGCGCCCGCGGTTTCGCGCTCGACCTGAACAATGGCGGGCCTGACGGCGAAGACGCCGATTTCGGAGAAGCGGCATGACCATTACGAACGACATCCAGGTCGTGGTCTTCGGCCTGGGGCAGGAGGAGTTTGCGCTCCCCGTGACCACGGTGCGCGAGATACTGGACCACCGGACCGCCTATCGGGTGCCCCACGCCCCCGACTGGTTCCTGGGGCTGACCGATGTGCGCGGCACCTCGGTGCCGATGGTCGACCTGCGCGTCCGGCTGGGCATGGCCCCGGCCCAGGCGACGCTGACGACGCGGGTGCTGGTCATCGACATGCCCGGCACCGATGGTTCGTCGCTGGCCCTGGGGCTGGTGGTCGACCGGGTGCTCGACGTCGCCACCTTCCCGGCCGATGCGATCGAGGGCTCGCCGGCGCTGGGCGATCGCTGGCGGTCGCAGCAGATCGAGGCGATCCTGCGGCGCGGGGCCGATTTCGTCGCGCTGCTCGATCCCGTCCGGCTCTTCGGGGCCGGTGACCTCGACGCCACCCTGTCCTTCGCGGTTGCCGCCTGACGATTGGGGGCGGGACGGCCGTTGGCCGCGGTCGCCCACTCCCACCAACCTGACGTCCAAAACCAGATTCAGGAGAAAATTCTCATGCGTTTCCATGTGTCGCTCAAGGATACATCGCATGTCGATGGGGCCACCGCAGAGATCACCCGGTTGCAGCGCGCCTTTGCCCAGGGGCGTGTGAACGACCGTGCCGATCTGTCGGCGGTGACCGGCAAGGCGCGGGATGTATTGGTCGCGGTGAACGAGATGATCGAGGCGGCGGCGATGCCGGCTGCCATCTTCTCCCGGCGGCTGGCGCACATGTCGTCCGAGCATGAGCGCGGTGACATCGACGTCGCGCTGCCGGTCGAGGAATTCCAGGGCGACCTGGCGGTGGCCGCCAGGACGGTCAACGACCTCGTCGCCAGCCATATCGCGGTCAAGAAGCTGGCCATGGCCTGCATCAAGTCGCTGGGTGACGGCGATTTCGAGGCACCACTGCAGCAGCTGCCCGGCAAGAAGGCGTTCATCAACGACACGATCGAACAGCTGCGCGGCAACCTGAAGGGCCTGATCGCCGAGATGAACAGGATGTCGGCCGAACACGACAAGGGCGACATCGACGTCTTCGTGCCCGCCGACCGCTTCCAGGGCGATTTCGGCCGCATGGCCGAGGGGATCAACGCGATGGTCGCGGGCCATATCGCGGTCAAGAAAAAGGCCATGGCCTGCATCCAGCAGTTCGGCGAGGGCAATTTCGACGCCGAGCTGGAGCGCTTCCCCGGCAAGAAGGCCTTCATCAACGATACGATCGAGGAACTGCGCCGCAATTTCCGCGCGATCATCGGTGAGATCCAGCGGCTGATCGACGCCTCGACCGCGGGCCGGCTGAGCGAGCGCGGCGAGGCCGAGCGCTTCCCCGGCGACTTTGCCGGGCTGGTCAAGGGCATCAACGGCATGCTCGACGCGATCCTGCTGCCGATCGGCGAGGGCAACCGCGTGCTCGACCTGGTCAGCACCGGCTCGCTGCTCGAGCGGGTCGAGATCGACTGCGAAGGCGATCATCGCCGGATGAAGGATGCGATCAACAATCTGGTCGACAATCTGACCGGCTTCGCGACCAATGTGGCGATCGCGGCCGACCAGGTGGCGGGCGGCAGCCAGGAACTGTCCTCGGCGTCCGAACAAGTGTCGGAAGGTGCGACCGAACAGGCCGCCGCCGCCGAGGAAGCGTCTGCCTCGATGGAGCAGATGGCCGCCAACATCAAACAGAATGCCGATAACGCGACCCAGACCGAGAAGATCGCGCGCCAGTCCTCGCAGGATGCCGAGGTGAGCGGCCATGCGGTTGAGAAGGCGGTCGTCGCGATGCGCACCATCGCCGAGAAGATCGGCATCGTGCAGGAGATCGCCCGTCAGACCGACCTGCTGGCGCTCAACGCGGCGGTCGAGGCGGCCCGTGCGGGCGAACATGGTCGCGGCTTCGCGGTCGTGGCAGCCGAGGTCCGCAAGCTCGCCGAACGCAGCCAGTCGGCGGCGGCCGAGATCAGCGGCATGTCGTCGGACACGGTGACGGCGGCGACCCAGGCAGGCGAGATGCTGACCAAGCTGGTGCCCGACATCCGCCGCACCGCCGAACTGGTCGCCGAGATCAGCGCGGCCTGCCGCGAACAGGATATCGGTGCGGTCCAGATCAACGAGGCGATCCAGCAGCTCGACAAGGTGACGCAGCAGAACGCCTCGGCGTCCGAGCAAATCTCGGGCACGTCGAGCGATCTCGCCAGCCGTGCCGAGGAGTTGCAGGAGAGCATCGCCTTCTTCCGCGTCGCCGAGACGCGTCGCCCCGCAACGGCCAAGCCCGCCGTCCGCAAGCCGGTCGCCCCTGCCAAGGCGAAAGCCAAGGTCAAGGCGTCGCCGCGTGCCGGTTCGATCGCCGATCAGCAGTCGCGCGTGCGCGGCTTCGCGCTCGACATGGCGACGGGTGGGGCCGACGGCGAGGACGAAGAGTTCGGCTGCGTCGCGTGATGCCGGTCCGCCGACAGGGCGTCCGAAGCACTCTGCCGGCGGACATCATGACAGTTCGCTGAACCAATAATTCATCAATTGAAACTATGATTTCACCAGTCAAGGGCAAGTGATTTCCACCAATATGTGAAATACTTGCCGGGTCGGGAGAATTTTATGCGCGCAACTATCAAGATGAAATTGGCCGGTACATTCGGCGTGGTATTGTTGCTGTTGGCGATCGTCGTCGGGGTGGGCGTTGCCAAGGTCAATGCACTCAACGTCATGATCTCGCAGATCATCGACGGGCCGGCGCAGCGCATCAAGTTCTCGCTGACGGCCGATGGCGACATGGGGCGCGCAATCCGTGCCGAAAAGAACATGCTGCTGATCGAGGACCTGGCGCAGAAGCGCGTTCTGGACGGCACCTTTGCCAATTATGATGCGAAGATCCTGGATAGCCTGAACAACGGCCTGAAGATCTCCACCGAACAGGGGCGTCCCGTCTGGACCAAGGCGCTGCAGGAATGGCGCGCTTACAAGGATATCAGCGACCGGGCCCGGGGCCTGGCCATGCAGAACCATAATGTCGAAGGCGCCCAGCTTTCGGGGACCGAGGGCCGCGCGGTTGCGGTGCGCCTGGGCGAGACGCTCGGCCAGCTGGCCGACATCACCCAGGGCCAGATGACGAAGGCGAAGGCCGATTCGGCGGAGCTTTACGCATCGGCGCGGACTACTCTGATCGCCACCGCCGTCGTGGCGCTGCTGATCGCGATCGCCGGCGCCTTGTGGGTCGCGCTGCTGGTGTCGAGCGGTTTGCGCAAGATCGACCAGGCGGTGTCCGCGGTCGCCGATGGCGATCTGAGCAACGAAGTCGCGGTGGCCAGCAATGACGAGATCAAGGATCTGGTCGACACCGTCAACCGCATGACCGTGCGCCTGCGCGAAACGATCGGCCAGACCACCCAGGCGGCACAGAATGTCGCGGCGGGCAGCCAGCAGTTGTCGTCCTCGTCGGAGCAGGTGAGCCAGGGCGCGACCGAGCAGGCCGCCGCAGCCGAGGAAGCGTCTGCCTCGATGGAGCAGATGGCCGCCAACATCAAACAGAATGCCGACAACGCGACCCAGACCGAGAAGATCGCCCGCCAGTCGTCGCAGGACGCCGAAACCAGCGGTACGGCGGTGCAGAAGGCGGTCATCGCGATGCGCACCATCGCCGAGAAGATCGGCATCGTGCAGGAAATCGCGCGTCAGACCGATCTGCTGGCGCTGAACGCCGCGGTCGAGGCGGCGCGTGCGGGCGAACATGGTCGCGGCTTCGCGGTGGTCGCCGCCGAAGTCCGCAAGCTCGCCGAGCGCAGCCAGTCGGCGGCGGCTGAGATCAGCGGCATGTCGTCCGACACGGTGACGGCGGCGACCCAGGCGGGCGAGATGCTGACCAAGCTGGTGCCCGACATCCGCCGCACCGCCGAGCTGGTCGCCGAGATCAGCGCGGCGTGCCGCGAACAGGATATCGGTGCGGTCCAGATCAACGAGGCGATCCAGCAGCTCGACAAGGTCACGCAGCAGAATGCCAGCGCCTCCGAGCAGATCTCGTCCACCTCGGAAGAACTGGCCAGCCAGGCCGAGGAGCTGCAGGAAAGCATCGCTTACTTCCGGGTCGATGCGCACGGCCACGGCGCCTCGGCGCGGCCGGCACCCGTTCGTCGCGCCGCCCCGCGCCCCGCATCCGCCACGACCAGCGGGCGCCCAAAGGCTCGCCCGGCACCCCGCGCCGGTTCGGTCGCCGACCAGCAGGCCCGGGTGCGCGGCTTCGCGCTCGACCTGAGCAATGGCGGGCCTGACGGCGAAGACGCCGCCTTCGGACACGCGGCATGAACGCCGGCGGTGATATCCAGGTCGTGGTCTTCGGCCTGGGGCAGGAGGAGTTTGCGCTGCCCGTGACGACGGTGCGCGAAATCCTGGACCACCGGACCGCCTATCGGGTGCCCCACGCACCCGACTGGTTCCTGGGGCTGACCGATGTGCGCGGCACCTCGGTACCGATGGTCGACCTGCGCGTCCGGCTGGGCATGGCCCCGGCCGAGGCGACGCTGACGACGCGGGTGCTGGTCATCGACATGCCCGGCACCGACGGTGCGCCGCTGGCCCTGGGGCTGGTGGTCGACCGGGTGCTCGACGTCGCCACCTTCCCGGCCGATGCGATCGAGGGCTCGCCGGCGCTGGGCGATCGCTGGCGGTCGCAGCAGATCGAGGCGATCCTGCGGCGCGGCGCCGATTTCGTCGCGCTGCTCGATCCCGTCCGGCTCTTCGGGGCCGACGGCGTGGAAGCGGCCCTGGGCGATCTCGGCCTGGCCGCCTGATCCTTTCCCCGACGGGTCGGTCGCGGTGTCGCGACCGACCGCCTTTTCCCCGATTTTGGCAGGAGCCGTCCCCTTGAGTAATGCAGCCCGCCTGGCGGTTTCCAGCGATGCGCTTCAGCGCCGCGATTTCGATCGCATCTCGGCCTATGTCTACAAGGAGTGCGGCATCCGCCTGCCGCCGGCCAAGATGACGATGATCGAGGGGCGCCTGCGCCGCCGCGTCCGCGCCACCGGCCTGTCCAGCCTGAGCGATTATTGCGGCTGGGTGTTCGAGGGCAATCATCTGGAGGCGGAGCGCGAGCATCTGCTGAACGCGGTCACGACCAACAAGACCGACTTCTTCCGCGAGCCCAAGCATTTCGACTATCTGATGGGCACGGTGATGCCGCGCCTGCGCGACGAGGGGAAAAGGCGGGTGCGGGTATGGAGCGCGGCCTGCTCGACGGGCGCGGAGCCCTATACGCTGGCTATGCTGCTCGACGTCTTCGCCCAGGACAAGGGCGGGCCCGATTTCGGGATCCTGGCGACCGACCTGGACAGCGAGGTGCTGCGCACCGCCAAGCGCGGCGTCTATCCGTCCTCGCTGCTCGATCCCGTGCCGTCCGCCTTGCGCAACCGCTATGCGATGAAGGCCAGCGACCCGAAGCGCACCGAGATGCGCATCGCGCCCGCTTTGCGTTCGGCGATCGGTTTCGCCCAGATGAACCTGATGGACGAGCGCTATCCGGTGGGCGAACCGATGGACATCATCTTCTGCCGCAACGTGCTGATCTATTTCGACAAGCCGACCCAGGAAAAGGTCGTGCGCCGCCTGGCCGACTGCCTGCGCCCCGGTGGCTGGCTGTTCCTGGGCCATTCGGAATCGATCACGGGTTTCGACCTCCCTCTCAAGACGGTGGCCAACACCGTGTTCCAGCGGATCTGAGCGCCATGAAGAAAACCCGCGTCCTCGTGATCGACGACAGCGCCAGCGTCCGCCAGGCGATGACCCAGATCCTGTCCGCCGATCCGCAGATCGCGGTGACCGTCGCCGCCGATCCCTTCGCCGCCGCGCGCCACATCCAGGAGGAAGTGCCAGACGTCATCACCCTGGACGTCGAGATGCCGCGCATGGATGGCATCACCTTCCTGCGCAAGTTGATGTCGCAGCATCCGGTCCCGGTCGTCATGTGCTCCTCGCTGGTCGAGGAAGGCTCGGAGACGTTGCTTCAGGCGCTGGAGGCCGGGGCGGTCGACGTCATCCTGAAGCCGCGGGTCGGCGTCGCGGATCATCTGCTCGAAGCACATTCGATGATCCGCGAGACGGTGAAGGGTGCCGCCCATGCACGGGTCGGTGCGCGTCGTCCTGCCCCGCGTACCACCGCGCCCGCCAAGAAGCTGACCGCCGACGCCGTCCTGCCGCCGCCCACCGGCCGCGCGATGAGCCGCACGACCGAGATGGTGGTCTGCATCGGCGCCTCGACCGGCGGGACCGAAGCGCTGCGCGAGGTGCTGGAGGCGCTGCCCGCCAATTCGCCGGGCATCGTCATCGTCCAGCACATGCCCGAAAGCTTCACCCGCGCCTTCGCCAAGCGGCTGGACGGGCTGTGCCAGGTCGACGTCAAGGAGGCCGAAGACGGCGACACGGTGATGCGCGGCCGGGTGCTGATCGCGCCCGGCGGGCTGCGCCATACCATGCTGGAGCGCCAGGGCGCGCGCTATGTCGTCTCGGTGCGCGAAGGGCCGCTGGTCTCGCGCCATCGCCCCTCGGTCGACGTGCTGTTCCGCTCGGCGGCGCGCAATGCGGGCGCCAATGCGGTCGGCATCATCCTGACCGGCATGGGCGACGACGGCGCGCGCGGCCTCCTCGAAATGAAGCAGGCCGGTGCCCGCACCTTCGCGCAGGACGAGGCGACCTCGATCGTGTTCGGCATGCCCAAGGAGGCGATCGCGCGCGGCGCCCATGACAAGATCATCCCGCTGGGCAGCGTCGCACGCGAACTGCTCCACGCCACGGCTCGTTGAGAAGGAATACCGACATGTTGATGGCACGGATCGACAGCGACACCGCCACGCCGCTGAACACGGGCGCCGACCAGTTCGCGGCCCTGGCGGACCGGTTGCAGAGCCGGATGACCGGGCTGGAGGACGCCTTTCGCGAGACCGGCGAGACGCTGGCCACCGCGATCGGCACGATCGACGGCATGGCCGAGGGGCTGGCATCGATCCGCCAGTCGCTGTCCCCCGATACGGCGGGCGTTGCGGTCGCCAAGCTGCGCGACGTGGCGTACCGGCTGATCACCCTGCCGATGATCCAGCGCCGCCGCGCGATCGAGGTCGAGACGCTGACCGGCCGCACCCGCGAGCTGCGCGGCCTGCTGAACGAGGTCGGCACGATCCTGAAGCTGCTCGGCATCTATGGCATGAACATCAAGATCGCCTCTTCGGGCGAGGCGGCGTTCTTCAACTTCGTGGTCGGCATGGACGAGAAGCTGGCCACCGGGCGGCAGGAACTGCGCCAGATCGAGCGCCAGCTCGACCAGTTCGGCCGGGTGGTCGGCGACGTCCAGCAGGCCGACCGGCTGCTCGCCCTGGAATGCACGCGCGCCGGAATCGCCGTGCCCGCCGAGCTGACCGCCAACGCCAATGCGCTGCAGGATCATGTCGAGTCGGTGATGCGCATGACCGACGAGGTCGGCGGGATCGTCCGCACGATCCAGGGCGAGGTCGCGCGCATCCTGGGGGCGATCCAGATCGGCGACTCGGTGCGCCAGCGCGCCGAACATGCCATCACCATCCTGCGCCGGATCGTGCCGACCGAGGGAGAGGCCGCGTTGCCGGCCGGGGCGACCGCCCATATGGCGCGACTGATCGCCGCACAGCTGAACGTCATGGCGGATGATTTCGGGCGCGAACTGGTCGCCATCGTCCAGTCGCTCGAACGGCTGGGCCCGCTGGCGGATCATCTGCGCGAGCTGATCGGCTCGCAGGGCGGCGGCGATGGCCAGCTGCTGTTCCAACTGGAACATGGCATCGCGACCCTGGGCAATGTGACGGACCAGCTTTGCGACGCGGACGGGCATCTGGCTGAGCTGACCGTCTTTGTCGGCCGTACGCTCGCCGACCTGACCGAGGGGCTGGGCCGCATCCGCAACATCGCGGTCAACGTCCAGGACATCTCGACCAACACCCAGCTGCTGTGCCGCCGTCACGGTGCGCTGGGCCGCGCGGTCGCCGTGATCGCCAAGGAGGTCGCCCCCTGCGCCAGCCGCCTCGACCAGCTGAGCCTGGCGGTCGGACGTCTGATCGGCGTGCTGGGCGCGATCGACCTGGTGCAGGATGGCGACAAGGATGACGAGGGCGATACGCGCAGCGCCCTGGGCGAGGCGCTGTCTGTCGTGCGTCGCGCCTGCGAAAGCTCGTCCAGTGCCATGGCCAGGGGCGGCGGCGATGCGCGGCGCATCCTGTCCTCGCTGGAGGCCAGCGCGGAGGATCTGGGGCGGCAGCGCGACTTCACGCAGGCGCTGACCGATGTGGCCGAGGTGTTGCTGCTCCATGCCGACCAGGTCGCACCCGAGACCCCCGAGGGCGCCGACCTGACCGCGGCGGACGAGGCCGCTTTGGCCGAGCTGCTGCCTTGGGCGGGCGGGCTCTACACCATGGCGGCCGAGCGCGTGATCCATGCGGCCTTCCTGCTGCCCGACATGATCGCCACCGCCCCGGCGCCCATCGCGGTGTCGTTCGACGACGATGACGACGGGCTGTTCTGATCGGGAATGAAAAGAGGCGACGGGCCGACCGCCGGTCTGTCGCCCAACCCCTGTGACGCGGGGGTATTGTCGGGGAATTTGCTGATACCCTCGGCGACCAGCGCATCGACGATCGCGTTCGTGTTGCGCTTGATATTCTGCGCATTGCTCAGGCTCTGGCGGATGCCGGTGACGACGATGTCGACGCTGCCGGGTGTCGCCTGACCGGTCTAGGCGGCGGGGGCGGGCCGCGTCTGCGCCCGGACGGGCGCGGCCAGCACGACCGTCATCGTCGTGGACACCTACGCGAAGAGCGCCCCGACAGGGACTTGTTTCATAATCCCCACCTTTGGGGTTCAGAAACGTTTGCGGTCGGTGGTTGAAAAAAGCCCTGCGGCACCCCGTCTTTACGGGTGCGCCGTCAGGGCATGGGCGTGATGGTGATCCGGTCGATATTGGGCGCGTATCGCGAGCGCAGCAGGATGCCGGGCCAGTTTTGCGAGGCATAGCTGCGTCCGTCCCAATCGGGTTGTTCCTCACCCGCGATACGGATGGTGTTGGCGCCGGCCCTCAGGGTGACGGGCACGGTCGTCTCCCACCAGTTGTTGGCATTGAAGCTGTGCGGTGCGCTGACCAGCATGGGCGCGGCGCCATTGACCGAGATGCGGGCGATCCGGGCGAGCGGGTCTGGATTGTAATGTGTCGCCTTGGCCTGTTCCTCGTTGGAATAGCGGATGGTCAGCGCATAGGTGCCCGCGCGGTCCGCCATGACTTTAGGGAAGGTCAGCGTGTTGCCGTTGCCCGGCGCGCCGCCGATGGCGAAGACCGCATGGCCGCCGCTGGCGAGCGAGGCCGCACCGATGCGGGCGGTCCCGGCGACCTGCGCGTCCTCCGCTTCGTAGCGTTGGGGGGTGGGGCCGGTCTCGGGCACGACCGACAGGCCGTGCAGCGACGACACCCCGGCGGCGGTCAGCACCACCTTGTTGATCCCGCCGAGCATGAAGGCGCGGTCTTTCACTTCGCGGCCATTGACCACCATGCGCACCGACCCGCCGTCCAGCGCAGGGCTCAGGCGCGCCAGGCCGTCCTGCGCGGTATAGACCCAGAAGGTCGCGCTGCTTCCGGGCGACAATGTCACTAGGTCACCGGCCGCGCGAGCCGCTCCCTTCAGCACCGCGTCGGCCACGTCATAGCGGGTGCGGGCGGCGGCGGGATCGACCGAGGTCAAAGTGATGCGGTCGACCATCGCATTGCCCTGCGTTCGTCCCCGGCCGTCCAGGCTGCGGGTGGACAGGGTCAGCATGTGGCGACCGCGCAGGAGGTCGATGACGGTGTCGACATGATCGAGCACGGCGGGCTTGTAGCCCAGCGGCAGGAACAGCTCGCCCGCGGCCTTTCCGTCGATCAGGAGATAGACATTGGTCGGCCCCTGTGCCTCGGCCAGCGGGTCCTTGTTGAAGGTGCTGGCGAGCACGCTCAGGTCATAGCGCCCGTCGCGCGGCACCTCGACCGCGAAGTCCAGCGCGGCGTCGGTGCCGGTCTTGAAACCTTCGACCAGATAGCCGTTCGAGACGTGGAAACGGTCGACATGATCGGGCGAACCCTCAGGGCCCCGCACGCTGAGCCCCTGGCCGCGCCGGGTGGCCTTTTCCGCCTCGTAATCCTGTCGCCAGCGAGCGGGTATGGCGGTGGGCCGGACGCCCTGGCCGGGCGTGAGCAGGAGTTCATAGGCCGCTTCCTCGCGCAGGGCAGGCCAGCCGTCCCGGCCGAAGGGGATGGCGACCTGCCCGTCCTTCACCGCCACGATCCGGTCGCCGACCACGACCGGCGGCGCGCTGTCGCCCAGCTGCCCGGTCCAGCCGATCTCGCGCACCCGCACCCGCACCGTCGGGCCGAAGTCGGCGGGGACATGGGTGAGGGCGACGGTCGCATCCCCCGACGCACCGCCCAACAGCATCCGCATCTGCGCGCGCGCCGGGTCGAGCGTCGCCACGCCCTGCAACGTATAGCTCTGGTCGGGATGCGGCGGGGTGACGGTCAGGGTGTGGCCGCTCATCGTGGAATAGGCGTTGAGCAGCCACCATTGCCCGTTGCCGCGATTGGCCTGCACGGCGGAGTCGCTCAGGTTCCCGTCGATATTCCAATAGGCGATATCGGCATCGACCTTGGAATCCTCGATCGCGGCGACCCACTGCACCATCTGGCCGGGAACGGAGGTGTGGTAGTTATAGGCATATTCGTTGATGTTCACGGGCAGATGGCGGCCCTGCCACTTGGTCCCGGCGAACAGCCGGTCCTCCCATTCGCGATATTGGCGCACGCTGGTGCGCACGGTCGCCGGGTTGCTCAGTTCGTGCCAAGTGATGACATCGGGCATGGTGTCGGCGGCGATGGCGTGCCGCAGGAAGCCCTCCACCTCCGGGAACAGGATGCTGGTATTCGGCCCCGCGATCCGCGCGCCGGGCAGTTCCTGGCGGATCATCCGCACCGCGCGGTCCCAGGCGTCGTTGAACGCGGTCGGGTCCTTCTGCCACCGCACGTTGTTGCAGCTCTTCGGCCCGTCGGCGAACATGTTGCCGTCGGGCTCGTTATAGGGGACGAAGACGATCCGGTCGCGATAGCGCGGGGCCATGCCCTTTACCTGACGAACCTGGGCGCGCAGCTTCTCGATATAGTTCGTCACCGACTGTGCGCAGTCCCCGGTCTTCCAGTCATAGGGGAATTCGCGGTTGATGTCGGTCATGTAGATATAGGTGTCGCCGCCCGACGCATCGGTCAGCAGGGTCGAGACCTCCAGCGCGTCGGCACCGGGATGCTGCGGTCCGTCCTGCGCCTTGGTCGATACGGTGCGAAGCCCGATGCCTTCGACCAGATTGGGATGCGGCAGGCGCGCGTCGTACAGGCCGTAAAGCGTGCCCGACGCCCCGCCGTGAAAGGCACCGGTGTCGCTGGCGAGGTCGACGGTGATCGTCTCCTGCGCGAGCGCGGGCATCGCGACCGAGCCGAGCAGCGCGGCGACCAGAAGGAGGGGGGAACGGCGAAGCGGCTGGGACATGGATCGGGGTTCCGGGATAAGGGTCATGCGCCGCGCTCGGCGGTCAAGCGGGTGATGGTGGCGCGGTTCAGGATCAGGCGCGAGATGGCAAAGGCCAGCGCCAGGTGCATCAGGCCGGGGATGATCGTCGACAGCATGCGGATGCCGGTCAGCGACGTCGGCGTCTGGTTGCCCGCGCCCGCCTTGTAGGAGACGAGGACCAGCACGCCGCTGATCAGCGCACCCGCCACCGCCCAGGCCAGCTTCACGAAGAACTGGTTGAAGGCGAAGCTCATGCCCGACGAGCGCATCCCCAGCTTCCACTCGCCATATTGGTCGGCAAGCTGGATCAGGGTGAAGTGAAGCGGCAATGTGCAGCCCAGCACGATGCAGCATAGGCCGACCAGGACCAGCCACAGGGCCGGATAGTCACCCGGCACGAAGAAGGCGGCGAAGTGCCCGGCGACCAGGATCAGGTTCACCCAGATATAGATGCTGCGCACATCGAAGCGGCGGGTAAAGGCCTGCACCAGGATCGAGCCCAGGAACCCGCCCGCCGTCGCCGTGCCGAAGAACAGCGCCTGATAGGTCGCGTCGCCCTTCAGCACATAGGTGATGAAGTAGAGCGCTGCACCGCCCTTGGTGTTGAAGATGGCGATCAGCAACAGCGTCATCAGGAAGGTCCAGCGCAGCTGGTCGTTCTTCAGCGTGTTGGCGACCGCGACCTTCAACGGCACGTCGGCGGTGTCGGCCGCCACCACCCGTTCGCGCACGAACAGGAAGCAGATCAGGAACATGACGACCGCAGCGGCGCTCAGGATCGCCACGCCGTCGCGGTATCCGCGCGCGATGTCGGCTCCGCCCAGATAGCGGACCAGGATAGGCAGTCCGACCGAGACACAGAAGGACGCGACCGCGACCATCGCGAAACGCACCGACTGGCATGACACACCTTCGCGCTCGCTGTCGGTCATCCGGGTGATCAGCGCGCAATAGGGCACGTTGTTGAGCGAATAGGACAGGGCCAGCAGGAAATAGGTGATCGCGGCATAGGCGACCTTGCCGTCATAGCTGAAGTCGGGCGCCTGGAAGGTCAGGAAACAGCTGAGCCCCACCGGAATCGCGGTCCAGAGCAGATAGGGGCGGAACCGCCCCCAGCGGGTGGCGGTGCGGTCGGCCATGATCCCGATCAGCGGATCGGAAACGGCGTCGAAGACACGCAATGACAGGAATAGGATACCGACGATCCCCGGCGCCAGGCCGAAGACGTCGGTGTAGTAGAAGGTCAGGAAATTGGCGATCAGCCCGGTGACGATCGTCCCGCCTGCATCGCCGAAGCCATAGCAGATCTTCTCGACGAACGGGATTGACGCAGGCGTGATCGGAGCAGGGGCGCCGCGCCGCTGCTCGTGATCCGCTGCTATGGCGTGGTCCGCCATCGATGCCGCCATGACCTTATTGCCTCCTGTGCCGGTCCGTCTTTTGACGGTTCCGTTGATATCCCCGATTTTTGCCGATTATCGCTTCTTGTCGAACGCCGCCGTCACTTCCGCCCCGTCGCGGATGAAGACAGGGATTCGGTGGACCGGCGCGGCATAGGCGATGTCGCCGCCGCCCTCGACCCGCTCGCCGGTCCAGGCGTCGCGCCATATCCCCTGGGGCAGATAGACGCAGCGCTCACCGACGCCCGCCGCCGTCACCGGCGCGACCAGCAGGTCGGGGCCGAACATATATTGGTCGTCCAGCGCCCAGCAGTGCGGATCGTCGGGATAGTCGTAGAACATCGGCCGCATCAGCGGATCGCCATGCTCATGCGCCGCGCGCATCAGCGACGCGACATAGGGGCGCAGCCGTTCGCGCAAGGCGGCATAACAGCGCAGCACCTCGAACACCGGCTCGCCAAAGCTCCACAGTTCGTTGCCCGCGCCCGTATCGCACTGCGCCACGCCGTCGCGGAACGGCTCGGCGGGCGGGGTGATCGGATCGCGGTGGCCGTGCATCCGCAGCACGGGAGTGAAGACCGCCCATTGGAACCAGCGGATCATCAGCTCGTGAAAGGCGGGGTCGCCGACATCGCCGCCATGGAAGCCGCCGATATCGGTTGTCCACCACGGAATGCCCGCCAAGCCCATGTTGAGCCCGGCGCTCAGCTGGTTGCGCATCGCCTCGAACGAGGAATGGATGTCGCCCGACCAGACCAGTGCGCCGTAACGCTGGCTGCCCGCCCAGGCGCAGCGGACGAGGCTGACGATCTCGGTCTCGCCCTCGGCGCTCAGCCCTTCGTGAAAGGCCTGGGTGTAATGCAGCGGATAGGCATTGCCGACCGCCAGGACGTTGCCTGCGTGATAGCGGTAATTGTCGAAATCATAGGCGCTGTATTCGGGTTCGGCCTCGTCCAGCCAGAACAGCCGGACGCCCTGGTCGCGATAATTGCGCTTGGCGGTGTCCCACAGGAACGCCCGCGCGCCGGGATGGGTCACGTCGATGAAGCGGGTATTGCCCAGAAATTCTTGCTGCACGTCCAGCCCGCGTCGACTGCGCACCAGATAGCCCTTCTCGACCAGCGCCGGATAGTTTTCCGAGCGATGATCGACCGTCGGCCAGATCGAGACGAGCAGCTCGGTGCCCATCGCCTTCAGCTCGGCGGTCATCGCTGCGGGATCGGGCCATTCACGCGGGTCGAAGCGCCAGTCGCCCTGCACCGGCCAGTGGAAGAAGTCGGCGACGATCACCGCGAGCGGAATGCCCCGCGCATGATAGTCGCGCGCGACGGCCAGCAACTCGTCTTGCGTCCGGTAGCGCAGCTTGCTCTGCCACAGGCCCAGCGCATAGTCGGGCATCATCGGCACGGTGCCGGTGACGCGGGCATAGTTGTGCAGGATCTCGGCCGGGCTGTCGGCGGCGGTGATCCAATAGTCGATCTCATGCGTCGCCCGCGCGGTCCAGGTCGCGCCATTGGCCGCGAAATGCGCCTCGCCCACGGCTGGCATGTTCCAGAGAAAGCCATAGCCATGGCTCGACACGACAAAGGGCACGCTGGCCTGCGAATTGCGCTGCGCCAGTTCCAGCGAGCATCCGGCCAGGTCGAGATTGGGCTGCTGATACTGGCCCATGCCATAAAGCCGCTCGTTCGTCTTCGCCTCGAACCGCACGGTGATTTGTGCGGCATCGCCGTCGATCATCCGGAATTCGCGCCCCGCCAAGCCCAGCGCGCTGATCGTGCGAACTTCCGTCGTGCCGACGGTCCAGAACGTGCTGATCGTATCGCGCTGCCGCCACTTTTCCTCCAGCAGCACGCGGCCTGTCGCGTCCAGGAAGCGGACGCGGCCCTGCAGATCCACCTCGGCGGTGATCCGGCCATGGGTGATCCGCGCGGTCGCACCGTCGCGGGTGACGATCGGCTCGCCGGTCCCGGCGGCGCCGTCCGCCAGCAACGCACCCGGTGCCGCGCCGCGATCGGGAAAGGGCGACGCGCGCAGGCGCAGGCCATCGGGGCCATGCGCCTCGATGCGCAGCCATTCGCCATTATAGGCCCACGATATCGCGCGTGCTTCCAGAACAAGCGTGTCCAACCGCCCTGATCCTCTCGCTGCCATTCTTCGATGGCCGTAAACGTTTACGGTTTTTCGGCCGAATGTGAGCGTCTGTCAATGGCCCTTGTGTGAAACGCCGCGTGACGCGATCACTGCGCGCATGGACATACGCGAACTCGCCCGTCACCTGGGATTGTCGATCGGCACCGTGTCGCGCGCGTTGAACGACCGTAAGGACGTCAGCCCCGCGACCCGGAAGCGGGTGATCGAGGCGGCGCAACTCCATGGCTATATCCCCAACCAGTCGGGCCGGACGCTGCGCAGCGGCCGGACGGGCACGGTCGGTTTCATGCTGACCCTGGAGCATGACAGTGCGATCCATGGCGACCCGTTCTTCATGGCGCTGCTAGAGGGATTGCAGAACGGTCTGAGCGAATATGACCTCGACCTCGCCGTCCTGCTGGCGCGCAAGGGTGAGGACGGGCTGACCTTCCTGCGGCGGCATGTGTCGCGCCGGACGGTCGATGGCTGGGTGCTGTCGGGTACGCAGCATGACGATCCGCGAATCGTATTCCTGCTCGACCGCTCCATTCCCTTCGTCGCGCTGGGGCGGACCGCGTCGGCGTGCGATTACGCCTGGATCGACCTGGATTTCGAGGGGGTCGTGGCCGATGCCATGGGCCTGCTGATCGAGGCGGGGCATCGCCGGATCGGGCTGGTCGCGCCGCCCGCGACGATCAACAACAGCCATATCGTCGTCGACCGCTATCGCGCCGCGCTGGAGCGGGCGGGCATCGCCTTCGATCCCGTGCTCGTCCATCACGGCGAAACCGACGAGAGCGATGGCGAGACGACCGCGTGCGAGCTGATGGCGCTGCCCGACCGGCCGACCGCGCTGTTGCTGATGGGCGAGACCGCGCCGGTCGGGGCTTACCGCGCGCTGCGCCGCCTGGGGCTGGAGCCGGGGCGCGACGTGGCGGTGATCGGGCTGCGCGACAATCCGGCCTGTCGCGCGCTGTCGCCCGACCTGACCTGTTTCTCGCTGGAACTGGACGATCTGGGGCTGGCGCTGGCGCACGGACTGGTCGCGATGCTGCCCGGGCAGTCCGGTGCAGGACATCCGTCCGTTCAGCGGCTCTGGGGCATGAATTTGCGACTCGGGCAGAGCCATCGCACGCAGGTCGGGGCGGGTGAGGGGGTGGCAACAGTCGGACAAATCACGGTGTGACGGCGGGGCTTGCTCTACGCCCTGTACATCCGCACCGCTCAAAATTCCGCGTTTCCAGACTCTTCGCCTTTGGTTCAGAAAGCCATTGCGCCGATCCGCCAAGCCTGTCACCCAAAAGGAAAATCAGAATAGTCGGAGAAGATCGGTGCATCCATGCTGTCCCGCCCCGTCGCGTCGCGATGTCCTGACCACGGCCGGCAGGGGGGGCAGCATCGGTGCATTGGCGACGGCCTGGGGCGCGGTGATGCCCGCTTCCGCCTGGGCGCAGGCCAAGCCGATGGCACCCGCCTCCGCCGCCCCCGTCGTCCAGCCCTTCGACATGGCCGACGTCACCCTGGCCGACGGCCCCCTCCTCCATGCGCAGACGATGACCGAGGCGTATCTGATGCGCCTGCAGCCCGACCGGATGCTCGCAAATTTCCGCACCAATGCGGGGTTGAAACCCAAGGCGCCGGTCTATGGTGGCTGGGAATCGGAGCCGCAATGGGCGGACATCAACTGCCACGGCCATACGCTGGGCCATTATCTCTCGGCCTGCGCGCTCGCCTATCGCGCGACGAAGGACAAGAGATACCGCCAGCGCATCGACTATATCGCCCAGGAACTGGCGGCGTGCCAGCAGGCGGCGTGCTCAGGCCTGGTCTGCGCCTTCCCCAAGGGGCCGGCGCTGGTCGCGGCGCATCTGCGGGGCGAGCCGATCACCGGCGTGCCGTGGTACACGCTGCACAAGCTGTATGCGGGCCTGCGCGACTCGGCCTTGCTGGCGGACAGCGAGCGTGCGCGCGCGGTGCTGATCCGGCTGGCCGACTGGGGCGTGGTGGCGACCAAGCCGCTCACCGACGACCAGTTCGAGACGATGCTCCAGACCGAATATGGCGGCATGAACGAGGTCTATGCCGATCTGTATTTCATGACCGGCAACCAGGATTACCGGCGGGTGGCCGAGCGTTTCTCGCAAAAGGCGATCATGGATCCCCTGGCCAAGGGGCAGGATCATCTCGACGGGCTGCACGCCAATACGCAGGTGCCCAAGATCATCGGCTTCCAGCGCGTGTTCGAGGCGACCGGCAACGACCGGTATCGCAACGCGGCGGCGTTTTTCTGGCGCACCGTCGCGCATACCCGCTCCTTCGCGACCGGCGGGCATGGCGATGGCGAGCATTTCTTCGCGATGGCCGATTTCGACCGGCACGTCTTCTCGGCCAAGGGGTCGGAGACCTGCTGCCAGCATAATATGCTCAAGCTGACCCGCGCGCTGTTCCTGCACGATCCGCGCGCCGACTATGCCGATTATTACGAGCGCACGCTCTACAACGGCATCCTCGCCTCGCAGGACCCGGACTCGGGCATGGCAACCTATTTCCAGGGTGCGCGGCCGGGTTACATGAAGCTCTATCACACGCCCGAGGACAGCTTCTGGTGCTGCACCGGCACGGGCATGGAAAATCATGTGAAGTATCGCGACTCGATCTACTTCCATGACGACCGCGCGCTCTATGTGAACCTGTTCATCCCTTCGAGCGTGAGCTGGGCCGACAAGGGTGCAGGTCTGACGCAGGTGACGAATTTCCCGGACTCGGCGACGACCCGGTTCCGCTGGAAACTGCGCCAGCCGACCGAACTGACCCTGAAGTTGCGTCATCCGAAATGGAGTCGCACCGCGACCCTGCTGGTCAACGGCGCGGAGGTGGAACGCTCGGACCAGCCCGGCCGCTATGTCGATGTGACCCGGACCTGGAAGACCGGGGATATGGTCGAATGGCGCATGGTGATGGAGCCCGCCACCGAAAGCGCCCCCGCCGCGCCGAAGATCGTCGCCTTCACCTATGGCCCGCTGGTGCTGGCGGGCGCGCTGGGCCGCGAAGGGCTGGCGCCGGGCGCGGACGTCGTCGTGAGCGAGCGCAAATATGGCGAGTATAACGACGGGCCGTTCCAGGCACCGATTCTGTCGGGCGAACCGGACCACCTCATCCGGAAGATCGCCGCGACGGGCAAGCCACTGGAGTTCACCATTCCGGCGGCGGACGGGCGGCCGGTGCGGCTGGTACCCTATCATCGCATCGCGCATGAGCGATATGCGACCTATTGGAAGCTGGCCTGATCGCAGACACTCTGCGCACCACCCCGGCGAAGGCCGGGGTCCAGTTGCCACTCCGTCGCGGGTAAAGGCATAAAGAGATTGTGTTCGCGCGGAGGCGCGGAGAACGCAGAGAGGGTGTCGGATTGGCCGCGGCACGGCTTCATCAACACTGGTGGAGAAAGGTAGGAAGTTGCCACGGGCGAGACACCTCCGCGTTCTCCGCGCCTCCGCGCGAACACAATATCTCTCGACCAGCCACTTTTGCACAGATCGCATGGCATCTGGACCCCGGCCTCCGCCGGGGTGGGGCTATTGGTGATGTCGGGAATGGTGGGCGATGACGGGCTCGAACCGCCGACATTCTCGGTGTAAACGAGACGCTCTACCAACTGAGCTAATCGCCCCCTCTCGGGAAGCTCCGCCTAATGCCGATGCGCCCCGCGTCTGGCAAGCCGCTTTTGCGCGGCGAACCGGAGCGGTTCCTTTGTTGGATACAAAGCCGATCGCCTCCGGCACATAACAGGAACATCGAGGGTGATGCGGTCGACGGGAGCGGCCGGATCGCCCGCGATGCTTCGGGGGGAGCGGGAATGGCCGGAACGGGGGAGGGCGCGGCGTGGACGCTGGCGCGACGACGGCAATTCCTGGCGGCGCTGGCGGTCAGCGCCGATGCGGGGGCGGCGGCACGGGCGGTGGGAGAGACGCTCCGGGCCGCACAGGCCCTGCGGCGGCGCGACCGGGCCTTTGGCGAGGCCTGGGACGCGGCGATCGGCGCGGCGCACGCGCTGGTCGAGGAGGGGCTGCTGCGCCGGATGCTCGCCCTGTTGGCGGCCGGGGATGGGGAGGGCGGAGAGGCCGGTGCGGGGACCACCGGCCTCTCCATCACCCCGCCGCTCCACGCCACCGAGGTGCAACTGTATCTGAAGCTGCTCGCGCGGCGCGATGCGCTGGCCCGGGCGGGTGACGCCGGGAGCGACGCGGCACGGGCAAGTGCGGCGGAGACCGATGCGGCGCTGGAACGCGCGCTCGATGGACTGGCGCGGCGGCGATTGAAGGGGATGGCGTGATGGCGGGGGAGGATGCGGCGACGCGGCTCGCCACGCTGGCGATGTTGGACCCCCGCGCGCGCGAAAAGGCGCTGGCGGCGCTGACCCCGGCGCAGAAGCGCGAGCTGGTCGAGCGATGGGAATTATGGGCGCATGACGGTCAGGTGGCACCACCGGGCGACTGGCGGGTCTGGCTGATCCGCGCGGGGCGCGGCTTCGGCAAGACACGCGCCGGGGCGGAGTGGGTCAGTAGCCTCGCCCGTGACAATCCGGGCGCGCGGATCGCGTTGATGGGCGCGACGCTGCGCGATGTCGAGCGGGTGATGGTGCGCGGTGAAAGCGGACTGTTGGCGGTGGCGCGTAAAGGCGAGACGCCCAAATGGATCGGCAGCCTGGGGCAGGTGCATTTCGCGTCCGGCGCGATCGGCTTCGCCTATTCGGCGGCCGCGCCCGAGGCTCTGCGCGGGCCGCAGCATCATGCGGCCTGGTGCGACGAACTGGGTAAGTGGAAGGGGGAGGCCGGATGGGACAATCTGATGATGACGCTCCGGCTGGGCGAGCGGCCGCGGGTGCTGGTCACGACCACGCCGCGCGCGACGCCCTTGATGCGCAAGGTGATGGCGCTGCCCGACTGCGTCGAGACGATCGGGCGGACCAGCGACAATGCGCATCTGCCCGACAGCTTCCAGGACGCGATGATCGCCCAATATGGCGACACGCGGCTGGGGCGGCAGGAGCTGGACGGCGAGATGGTCGACGACCGCGAGGGGGCCCTGTGGACTCGCGCGCTGCTCGACCGGCAACGGGCCAAGACGGTGCCCGCGCTCGACCGGGTGGTGGTCGGCGTCGATCCGCCCGCGACCAGCAGCGGCGATGCCTGCGGGATCGTTGCGGTCGGGCTGGGGCGCGACGGCCATGGCTATGTGCTGGAGGACGCCAGCGAAGCGGGGCTGTCGCCCGAGGGCTGGGCGGCGCGGGTGGCGGGCTGTGCGCGGCGCAACCGTGCCGACCGGGTGGTGGCCGAGCGCAACCAGGGTGGCGACATGGTGGAAAGCGTGCTGCGACTCGCCGACCCGACCCTGCCGGTGCATCTGGTCTATGCCTCGATCGGCAAGGCGGCACGGGCGGAGCCGGTGTCGTTCCTCTATGCGCAAGGCCGCGTGTGGCATGGGCGGGGGTTTCCCGCGCTGGAGGACGAGCTGTGCGGGCTGGGCGTGGCGGGGGCTTATGACGGGCCCGGCCGCTCGCCGGATCGGGCGGATGCGTTGGTCTGGGCGCTGACCGAGCTGATGCTGTCCGGGCGCGGGCCGCCGGGAATACGGAATTTATAGCCCTTGATCCTCCCCGGAACGGGGAGGGGGACCAGCGCAGCTGGTGGAGGGGGATCGCCGCATGGGGTGACCTTGCGTGGAAGCCCCCCTCCGTCAGCGCTGCGCGCTGCCACCTCCCCGTGCCGGGGAGGAGCTGAAGGAGATTCATCATGAGGATGTTCGGTCGCAAGACCGGGCGGGGGGCCGCGCGTCCTTTGCTCGGGTTGGGTTTCGCCCGGTCAGGGGTGCCTTTGACCGGCGCGGCGCCGTCCTATGAAACGCAGGTGCGCGAGGGCTATCTGCGCAATCCGGTGGCGCAGCGTGCGGTGCGGATGGTGGCGGGCGGGCTGGCGGAGGCACCGCTAGCCGCCTCGCACCCCGAGTTGATCGCGCTGGTGGCGGCGCGCAGCGAGGGGCAGGCGCTGCTGGAGACGGTGGCGACGCATCTGCTGCTGCACGGCAATGCCTATGTGCAGATCCTGCGTGACGGCGAGGGCGAGGTCGCCGAGCTGTTCGCGCTGCGCCCCGAACGGGTGACGATGGAGCTGGACGCGAGCGGCTGGCCCGCCGCCTATCTCTATCGCGCTGGTGGCCGTGTCACGACGCTGCCGGTCGATCCGGTGCGGGCGCAGGTGGTGCATCTAAAAAGCTGCCACCCGCTCGACGATCATTATGGGCTGGGCTGCCTGGGCGCGGCGGCGGGGGCGATCGCGATTCATAACGCGGCCGCCGCCTGGAACCGCGCGCTGCTCGACAATGCGGCGCGGCCGTCGGGGGCGCTGGTCTATGATCCGGGCGATGGCTCGACGCTGACGCCCGACCAATTCGAGCGGCTGCGCACCGAGATGGAGGGTTTTGCGGGCAGCGGCAATGCCGGGCGTCCGCTGCTGCTGGAAGGCGGGCTGAAGTGGCAGGCGATGAGCCTGACGCCCGCCGAACTCGACTTCATCGCAGCCAAGTCGTCGGCGGCGCGCGAGATCGCGCTGGCCTTTGGCGTGCCGCCGATGCTGCTCGGCCTGCCCGGCGACAACACCTATGCCAATTACCGCGAGGCGAACCGCGCCTTGTGGCGGCAGGCGATCCTGCCGCTGGCCGGCGCGATCCTGAGCGGCCTGGCCCAGGGGCTGTCGGGCTGGTTCGAGGGGGCGAGCCTGTCGGTCGACATCAACCGCGTCACCGCATTGGCCGAGGAGCGGCAGATGCTGTGGGCCATGGCGGCAAGCGCCGATTTCCTCGATCCGGCGGAGAAGCGCCAGATGGTCGGCCTGTCATGAGCGGCGACGTTCTGGCGCGGCTGCTGGCGCAGGCGGCGGATAGCGGGGCGGACCTCGTCACGCTGCGCGCGGTGGCGGAGGAAGCGGGCGAGCTGGGCGCGACGCGGGCGCTCACCCGGCTGGGTCTGGCCGATGCCGATGCGGCGGGGGACGTCGCGGAGCTGCGCGAGCTGCTGACCGCCTGGCGCGAGGCCAAGTCGTCGGTGTGGAAAAGCGCGGTCGGCTGGTTGACCCGGCTGCTCGGCGCGCTGCTGCTGGCGGGGATCGCGATGCGGCTGGGGATGGAGGACTGGCTGAAATGAGCCTTTCCTTCACCGGCTATGCCGCGATCTGGGACCGGATGGACCGGGCGGGCGACGTCATGCGGCGCGGCGCCTTTGCGGGCGCGCCGCTGGTCCCCCTGCTCTGGCAGCATCGGGGCGACGCCGTGGGCCGCATCGCCGCGCTGGCCGAGGATGACACCGGCCTGGCGGTCGAGGGCGTGGTCGACGACCCGGCACTCGCCGCGCTGGTCCGCTCGGGCGCGGTCGCCGGGCTGTCGGTCGGATACCGGCCGCGCGTCGTCCATCAGGGCGGCGCCCGCGCGATCCTGTCGGCCGAACTTTTCGAGATCAGCCTGGTGACGGTGCCGATGCAGCCGCTCGCCCGCGTGACTCACATTTTGACCAAGGGGGACTGATATGGACGTGATCGAACGACCCGTGCTGGACGGCGCAGGCGCGAAGACGAACGGCGCGTTCGACGGTTATGTGCGCAGTGGCACCACCGTCGAGCTGAAGGCTTTTACCGGCACCACCGGCGACAGCGGCGGCTTCGCCGTCCCGCGGGAGATCGACGCGGCGATCGCCTCGGTCCTGAAGAATGTCTCGCCGATCCGCGCCATCGCCAATGTCGTGACGGTGGGTTCGGCGGGCTATCGCAAGCTGGTGACGACCGGCGGCACGCCGTCCGGCTGGGCGAGCGAGACGGCGGCGCGGCCCGAGACGGCGACGCCCAGCTTCGTCGAACTCGCGCCCCCGATGGGCGAGCTTTATGCCAATCCGTCGGCCAGCCAGGCGATGCTGGACGATGCGGCGTTCGATGTGGAGGGCTGGCTCGCGGGCGAGATCGCGACCGAGTTCGCCCGTGCCGAGGGCGAGGCCTTCGTCAACGGAACGGGCCTTAACCGGCCCAGGGGGTTCCTGAACAATCCGACCAGCACGGCGAAGGACGGCGCGCGTCCCTTCGGTACGCTGCAACATCTGCCGGGCGGTGCGGCGGCATCGTTCGGGGCCGATTCGGACGAGCGGCTGGTCGATCTGGTCCAGAGCCTGCGGGCGCCCTATCGCCAGGGCGCGTGCTTCGTGATGAACGCCGCGACCTCGGCCCGCATCCGCAAGATGAAGACGGGCGATGGCCAGTTCCTGTGGGCGCCGGGCCTGGTGGCGGGACAACCGGCCACGCTGCTCGGCTATCCGGTGGTCGAGGCGGAGGAGATGCCCGACATCGCGGACGGCATGTACGCCATCGCCTTCGGCAATTTCCAGGCGGGCTATCTGATCACCGAGCGCGCCGAGACCGCGATCCTGCGTGATCCTTACAGCAACAAGCCCTTCGTGACCTTCTACGCCACGCGCCGGGTCGGCGGCTGCGTCAGCGACTCGGATGCGATCAAGCTGATGAAGTTCTCGGCCAGCTGAGCCGGGGGCCGATGAAAAATCGGGGCAGCCGGCGGGGGCTGCCCCGTAGTTCAGGGAGGATGCCGGACCCGGCCGGGGGGCGCGGGGTCGGCATGGCCGGTGCCCAAGGGGGAGGCGGGCAACGGCTGAACGACCCTCTGCGCCCCAAGTGTGACGCCCGTGTGTCGCGCGTGTCGCAACTTGTATCCATGAAGGAGTTTACATGATGAGCGGGACGATCGAGCCCATGCCCGCCGGGGTCGTCGCGGCGGCGGCAGGCGCGGTGCGCGCGCTACTGCGGCTGGACGAGGGCAATGAAGCTGCGTTCGTCGAACGGGTCGCGGGTGTCGCTCTGGGGCTGGGCGAGTCGTTTTGCGGGCAGCTGTTGATCGAACGCGGGGTCGAAGAGGGAGTTGCGGGTCGAACCGCCTGGCAGCCGCTGTCGACCCTGCCCGTGCGCGCGATTCTGTCGGGCGGTGAGGGGGCGATCGACCGCGACGGGCGCGGCTGGGTCCGCACCGGCGAGGCGGCGACGATCCGCTATCGCGCGGGGCTGTCCACAAGCTGGGCCGCCTTACCGCCGGAGATCGCGCATGGCGTGGCGATTATGGGCGCGCATCTGTTCGACAATCGCGACGCGGCCGCCGTGCCGCCCGCCGCGGTAGCAGCGCTGTGGCGGCCGTGGCGGCGGATGCGACTCGACGCGCCGAGGCGGGCATGACCGCGCGGGAGGCCTTGCGCGGCGGGCTGATGACGGCGCTGCGTTCCGCCCTGCAGCCGCTGGCGGTGGCGCTGTTCGATGCGGTGCCGGTCCGGGCCAGCGTGCCGCAAGGCGTGCTGGGCGAGCCGGGCGAAACCGATTGGGGCGCTGCCGGAATCGAGGGGCGCGAGCTGCGCGTGACGGTCACGCTGACCGACGAGGGCGAGCAGCCCCGGCGGCTGCGCGCGGCGATGCAGGCGGTCGAGGCGATCGAACTGCCCCAGTCCCTGGCGGACGGATGGCAGGTCGCGGGGCTGGTCGTGACGGCGACCCGCATGGCGAAGACGAGCGCGCGCTGGACGGCGAGCGTCGAATGGCGCGCCCGATTGTGGCGCGTGGGACAATAGGGGGGGACGGGACATGGCAATCGAAAAGGGAAACGCCTTTCTGCTGAAGATCGGCGACGGGGCCGAGCCGCCGACCTTTGCGACGATGGCGGGGCTGCGCACCACGCAATTGTCGATCAATGGCGAGACGGTGGTGGTAACGAACAAGGATTCGGGCGGCTGGCGCGAATTGCTGTCGGGTGCGGGGGTGCGGCATGTCAGCGTGGCGGGCGCGGGCGTGTTCACCGGGTCGGCGGCCGAGGCGCGGATGCGCGGCCATGCGCTGGCGGGCACGATCGATACTTATCGGCTGAGCTTCGAGAGCGGCGGGTCGATGACCGGGCGCTTCTTGGTGACGCGCCTCGACTATAGCGGCGATTTCGGTGGCGAGCGGACCTACACGCTGGCGCTGGAAAGCTCCGGCGCGGTGGTGGCGGCATGAGCGGGGCGGCGAATCCAGTGCGGGGCGAGGCACCCTTGCGCGTCGGTGGCGCGGAACTGGTCGTGCGGCCGAGCTTCCAGGCGCTGGTCGCGGCGGAGGGCGAGCTGGGCCCGCTGTTCGAGCTGGTCGAACGCGCGGGCGAGGGCAAGCTGTCGCTGGGCGAGGCGGCGGCGCTGATCTGGCATTGCCTGCTCGAGGTGCCCGAGGGGCTCAGCCGCGAGCAGCTGGGCGAGGCGCTGGTCGACCTGGGGCTGGCGGCGCTGGCGCCCGTGCTGCGGCAATTGCTGCGCCAGATACTGGGCGGGAAATGAGTTTTGCCGAGGGGGCGGCGCGGCTGGCGGGGATGGCGGGTGCGGTATTGGGCTGGTCGCCCGACCGCTTCTGGCGCGCCACGCCTGCCGAGCTTCACGCGGTGGTGGCGGCGATGACGGAACCGGGAGGGGCGGCGCCGCCGTCCTCGGCGACATTAGCGCGATTGCGGGAGATGTATCCAGATGGATGAGCAGGACTTCGCACCCCGCATCGACATGCGGGGCTTCGCCGCCGACATGGCCGCGATGCGCGCCGATCTGTCGCGCGGGCTGGGCGATGCGGCGGAACTGGGCGCGCGCACAGTCGAGGGTGCGCTGCTGCGTGCGGCACGGACGGGCAAGTTCGGGTTCGAGGAACTGAAGGCGACCGCGCTTTCCGCCCTGGACCAGATTGCGCGCGCCGCCCTGCGACAGGGTGTCGGCTCGGTCGGCGATGGCGGATTGCTGGGTCTGCTGGGCGGGCTGGTGTCGGGCCTACCCGGCCGCGCGACCGGTGGGCCGGTGTCGCCCGGCCGGCCCTATCTGGTCGGTGAGCGGGGGCCGGAGGTCTTCGTGCCCACCGCCAGCGGGCGGGTCGAGGCGCTGCGCCCCGGTAGCGGTGCGCGCGACGTGCGGGTGGCGATCACGATCAACGCTGCGTCGGGCGAGGCGGCTGGGGTGCTGCAACGCTCCGGCCGACAGGTCGCGCGGGCGGTCAGGGCGGCGCTGGCCGAGGATTGAGGGGCGGGGGTGTGCCCCTCCACCACGCCCTGCGGGCGCGGTCCCCCTCCCCATCCGAGATGGGGAGGATTGAGACGCACCATTCCTCCCAAAGCTCTGCTTGGGGAGGGGGACCGCCGGGCGTCAGCCCGGTGGTGGAGGGGCATTGCCCCACCGGACATTCGGGAGACGAACATGCAATGGTGCCTGCACGGCGAGCGCCGCGACCAGCGGAGCGATACGCTGTCACGCTTCGACCCGCGCTACTGGACGGTCGATTTCCCGCGCCCGATGATGGCGGCGGTGGTGGCGACCGCGCCGGATGCCTTGCGGGTCGATGCGGTCTTCTATCACACCGACGATCTGGCGGGGCTGATCTGGGAGTCGGCCGATCGGCACGACCATCCGCTGCTGCGCTACGACACGGTGCGCGACTATCGCGACTGCCGGTTGCGGTTCCGCTGGCGCTCCGGCGGGATCAAGCCGCTGGATGCGCCGCACGGGCCGACGCTGACGATCGAAGGACGGGACGAGAGCGGCAAGGCTCGCGCTTGGTATGTCCGGCTGTGGAATTATGCGACCGGCACGCCCGAGGATGCCGAGATCGTCCTCGACTTCGCCGATCTGGCGGGCGGGTTCAAATTCCCCGAGGATCGCGATCCGGTCTGGGCGGGCGATATCGACCGCATGTTCGTCTCGCTGGTCGCCCCCGGTTACGATGCAGGTGCTGCGTTCCTAGCCCAGCCGCAGGAGGGGTGGGTTGAATTGACCGACATGGCCTGCACGGGGCCGGGGTCGGTGATCGGGATCGGCGCGGCGGTGCTGCCCGAGCATGGCTTCGGGATCGCGAGCGGTTATGACGACAGTTATCACCTGACGCCGCAGCGTCTGCTGCGCAACATGCTGCACCTCGGCTATCGGGGGAGCATCGTCCATTATGTCGGGATGAGCCATTATTTCCGGCTCGAACGCAGTGGCGAGGGGCTCTACGCCAGCCTGGCCGGCGGTGCGCTGAACGTGGCGAGTGCCGCCTGGCATCGCGGGTTCGCGAGCGAGGCCAAGGCGCTGGGCTACGGCCTGATCTGGTCGCTGTCCTATGAGCTGTTCGATGCGCATTGCTGGGGCGACTGGAAGCAGCGCGCGGCCGATGGCGCGCCCGCGCTGACCGGCTGGGAACCGCCCTCGACGCTGCTCAGCCCGGCGCATTCGGGTGCGATGGCCTATCTCCAGATCGTCACGCAGGCGTTTCTGGCGATCGGCCAGACCGCCGGGCTCACCCCGCAATTCCAGGTTGGCGAGCCCTGGTGGTGGGTACGCCCCTCGGACGGCGCGCCATGCCTTTACGATGCGGCGGCGGTGGCGGCCTTCGCGCCGGTGCCGATGGCGAGCATGGCGGGAGCAAAGAGCCAGGCGGAGCACGACACGCTTGACCGGGCGGGGGCGTGCCTGGCGGCATCGACGGCAGCGCTTTGCGCGGCGGCGAAGGCGGCGGCACCGGGCTGCGTCACCCACCTGCTCACCTATCTGCCGACCGTACTCGATCCCCTGTCGCCCGAGGCGAAGCGCGCCAACATGCCGGTCGGTTGGGCGAGCCCGGCCTTCGATGTGCTGCAACTGGAGGATTACGACTGGGTGACGGCGGGCGACACCGCCGCGACCCGCAAGGGCGTCGCGCTGGCCGAGGCGCGGCTCGGCTATCCGCCGGGGCGGCAGCATTATCTGTCGGGCTTCGTGCTGCGCGCCGACCAGCGTGCGGGGTGGGGCTGGATCGCCGATGCCGCACAAACGGCGCGCGAGCGGGGCGTGGCCGCGACGTACCTGTGGGCGATGCCGCAGGTGATGCGCGACGGTTTCGTCTGTTGGGAAGGGGAGGGTGATATGCAGGCTTTCGACGACGTGCTGTTCCCCCTGGCGCTGGGGCGCGAGGCGGAGGTGACGCCCGGTTTCTCGACCGCGATCCTGACCAGCGCGGGTGGGCGAGAGGCGCGCAATGCCGCCTGGGCCGAGGCGCGGACGACCTATGATGTCGGCCCCGGCATCCGCTCGGCGGAGGATATCGCCGCGCTGCTCGCCTTTTTCCGCGCGCGGATGGGCCCGGCGCGCGGATTTCGCCTGCGCGATCCGTTCGACAGTGTCGGCGTCGATCAGGTGGTCGGAACGGGCGACGGCACGACGCGCCGCTTCGCGCTGGTCCGCCATTATGACGACCAGCTTCGCCGCATCACCCGCCCCGTGGCGGGCAGCGTGTCGGTGAAGGTGGCGGGCGTCGGCGTCACCGGCTTTGCGCTCGAGCCGGGCGGCTGGCTGGTGTTCGACACCGCTCCCGCCCCAGGCGCTGCGATCACCGCCAGCTTCACCTTCGACGTGCCCGTCCGCTTCGCCGAGGACCGGCTGAGCGCGACGCTGGCCGGGTTCCAGGCGGGCGCGGCCCCCTCGGTGCCGCTGGTCGAGGTGCGCGAGGCATGAGCGCCGATACGCTGACGACATGGGTGTTGTGCTGGCGGATCGCGCGGCGCGACGGGGCGACGATCGGGCTGACGGGGCATGACCATGACCTGTGGATCGACGGCCTGCGCTACCGTGCCGCGCCCGGCCTGACGCCGAGTGCGATCCTGCGCGGCGATGGGCTGGACCCCGATCTCATGGACGCCTCGGGCGCGCTGACCAGCGAGGCGATCGGCGAGCGGGACCTGCTGGCAGGCCGCTGGGACGGGGCAAGCGTCGCGGCGATCGCGGTCGACTGGACCGGGGAGGCAGCCCCCGTGGCCCTGGGTCAGGGCGAGATCGGCACGGTGCAACTGGGCGAGGGGGGCTTCACCGCCGAGTTGCGCGGGGTCGGCGCGCTGCTCGACCGGCCGGTGGCGGAGGAAACCTCGCCCGATTGTCGCGCCGCGCTGGGCGACCGACGATGCCGCGTCGCGATGGCGGGGCGGCGGCGGTTCGCGCGGGTCGATACATGGGACGGCCAGGGCGTGCTGACGCTCGACCGCGCAGAGCCGGTCGCCAATGCCTATGGCCAGGGGCGGCTGATCTGGTTCGGCGGCGCCAATGCCGGGCTGGAGTCGGCGATCGCGTGGTCGGAGGGGAACCGGCTATGGCTGTCCGCTGCGCCCGCCTTCGCGGTCGAAGGCACGCCGCTGATCGAACTGGTCGAGGGGTGCGACAAAAGGCTGGAGACCTGCCTGTCGCGCTTCGCCAATGTCGCGAATTTCCGGGGCGAGCCGTTCCTGCCCGGCATCGACCTGCTCACCCGTTATCCCGGCGCATGAGCGGGGTCGAGGCGGTGGCGCGCGCGCTGATCGGCGTGCGGTTCCGGCTGCATGGCCGCGATGCGGACCATGGGCTGGACTGTGTCGGGCTGGTCGCGGCGGCGACGGGGCAGGCCGCGCCGACCGGCTATGGCTGGCGGCGCGGCGATGAAGGCCGGGTAGCGGCGCTGCTCGACGCGGCCTTCCCGCGCGGCGGGGACGCGCCTGGCGCGGTGATGCTGCTGCGGGCCGGGCCGGGGCAGCTGCATCTGGCGATCCGGGTGAGCGACGGGATCGTCCATGCCGATGCGGGGCTGCGCCGGGTGGCCTGGCGACCGGGTGCGCCGCCCTGGCCCGTGCTGGGATATTGGAAGGGGGAGGGGTAATGGCGACCTTGGTCTTGGGCACGGTGGGACGTGCGCTGCTGGGGCCGGTGGGCGGCGCGATCGGCGCGCTGATCGGCAATCGGGTGGATCATGCCGTGCTGGGCTCGCCCCGCCGGCAGGGGCCGCGCCTGACCGAGCTGTCGGTCCAGACATCGACCTATGGCACGCAGATGCCCGCCGTCTTCGGCACGATGCGCGTCGCCGGGCCGGTGATCTGGGCGACCGACCTGGTCGAGGCGCGCGGGCTGACCGGTGGCGGCAAGGGACGGCCCGCCACCGAAAGCTATAGCTATTCGGCCAATTTCGCGGTCGCGCTGTCGGGGCGGGCGATCCGGCGGGTGGGGCGGATCTGGGCCGATGGGCGGCTGCTGCGCGGGAGTGCGGGCGACTTCAAGGTCGCGACCGGCTTTCGCCTGCATAGCGGCACCGAGGACCAGCCGGTCGATCCGCTGATCGCCTCGGTCGAGGGGGCGCGGGCTCCCGCCTTTCGCGGGATCGCCTATGCGGTGTTCGAGGGGCTGGCGCTGGCCGAGTTCGGCAATCGCATCCCCCAGCTGACCTTCGAGGTGGAGGCCGATGCGGCGCCGGTGTCGTGCGGCACGATCGCCCAGGCCCTGTCGCCGCTGATCCAGGCGGGCGATGCGGGCGTGACCGTCTCCGGTTTCGCCGCGAGCGGCGGCAGCGTGCGCGCGGTGCTGGCGATGCTGGCCGATATGAGCGGTGGCCAATGGGTGGCGGACGGGTCCGGCCTGCGGCTGGCGGCGCCCGTATCGGGGGCGGTCGGGTCGATCCGGGACGAGGGGATGGGCGCCGCCGGACCCGGCCGCCGGGGTGTCCGCGCCGTGGCGGCCGAGGTGCTGGTCCCCGCCCGGGTGACCGTGGCGCATTACGACCCTGCGCGCGATTATCAGATCGGGACGCAGCAGGCGCGTCGGCCCGGCGGTATCCGTGACGAGCGGCTGGAGCTGGCGGCGGCGCTGGACGCTACCACTGCGCGGACGCTGGCCGAAACCCGGCTGGCGCGCCGCCTGGCCGAGCGGGTGCGGCGGACGGTGACGCTCGGCCCCGAGGCGCTCGACATCGACCCAGGCGCGGTCGTGACGATCGAGGGCGAGGCGGGGCGCTGGCGCGTGGTCGAGGCGGCGTGGGAGGCGATGGCGGTGCGCTTGACCTGCGTCCCGCTGGCGCAGGATGCACCGGTCCAGCCCGCCTCGCCGGGCCGCATCGCACCCGCGCCGGACCAGCCGATCGGTCAGACCCGGCTGATCGCCTTCGAGATGCCGCCGCTCACCGACGAGCTGTTGACGATGCCGCGCCTGACGGTCGTGGCGGCGGGCGGCCCCGGCTGGCGACAGGCAAGCCTGTCCTGCAGCCTGGACGACGGGGCGAGCTGGATGCCGCTCGGCCCCACGGCGCTGCCCGGGGTGATCGGGGTGGTGACGGCGGTGATGCCGGGTGGTGACGGTCGGTTGATCGACCGGCGCGGCGCGATCGAGGTGCAGGTGGCCGAGGATCTGGCCGATGCCGATGCCGCCGCGATCGAGGCGGGCGCGAACCTGGCCTGGATCGGTGGCGAGCTGATCCAGTTCGCCCGCGCCGCACCCCTGGGACAGGGGCGCTGGCGGCTGACCGAACTGCGGCGCGGGCTGCGCGGTACCGAGGCGATGATCGGGACAGCGGCACCGGGGGCGTCCTTCGTCCGCCTCGATTCCGCCACGGTGCGGACGATCGACGTGCCGGTGACGATGCTGGGCGGGCGGGTGCGCGTTCTGGCGCATGGTGTGGGGGATGGCCCGGACGGCGTCCAGGCCGTGGCCGAGGTGACAGGCCGCTCGATCCTGCCACCCGCGCCCATCGGCTGGCGATGCCGTCGCGGTGCGGATGGCCGCGTCACCATCGGCTGGACCCGGCGCAGCCGGATGGGTTGGCGCTGGCTCGACCGGGTCGACGTACCGCTGGCGGAGGAGCGGGAGCGTTATCGCATCGCGATCGGCGACCAGGTGGAAGAGGTCGATACGCCCGGCTGGACCGGGGCAGCCGAGGACGGCGTGCCGGTGGCGATATGGCAATTGGGGACCTGGGGCGCTTCGTCGCCGCTGGTCGGGATCGTGGGGGAGGGATGAGATGACCGACGAAACGCCGCGCTGGACGCTGCCGCTGCTGGCGGCGGGGCAGGCGCAAAAGGAGATCGCGCACAATGAAGCGCTCGGCCTGCTCGATCTGGTGGTTCAGCCCTGCGTCGAGTCGGTCGGACTCGACACGCCGCCGGGCGCACCCCAGCCGGGACAGGCCTGGATCGTCGGCCCGCAACCGACGGGCGCCTGGTCGGGCAGGGCCCAGGCGCTGGCGGGATGGACCGCGGGCGGGTGGCGATTCCTGGTTCCCCGGGCCGGGCTTGCGGTCTGGAGTCGGACCGATCAGTGTGCGGCGCAATGGGACGGAAATGGCTGGCATAGCGGACGGGTCAGCGGGCGCGAACTGATCCTCGACGGAAAAAAAGTTATTGGGTCGCAACGATCGCCCATTGCCGAAGCAAGCGGTGGTCAAGTCGTTGATATGGAAGCACGTTTGGTCCTGGAAGCGGTGCTGGCCGCGTTGCGTGGCCATGGTTTGATCGCGACGGGCTGACCAAATTTCTGTGATCTTAATGCCACAGTCGGGGGCTTTTGTTCGCTTGCGTGGAAACCAACGCTCCGATAGTGGGTTTGCGCTGTCCGTAGTGACAACCAAGAAAGGGGACTATGATGCGGAAGCTTGCCATTGTTCTGGCACTCGCCTCCACCGCTCTGGCTTCGCCTGCCCTCGCCCGCGACAAGTCGTGGTACGTCGGCATCGAAGGCGGCGGCATGATCGTCGAAGATATCAACTATGATATCACCGGCACGCGCACCGGCACCGGCACCGTCAACCACGATTATGGTTACGACGTTGACGGCGTGATGGGTTACGACTTCGGTGGTTTCCGTCTGGAAACCGAAGTCGGCTATCGCCGCGCGACGGTCGACAGCTACGCCTCGACCGCGATCACCAACACCGGCATCGGCACCGGCACGGTTCCGGCTGGCAGCTATAGCTATGCCGGCGGTTCCACCTCGGCGCTCAGCTTCATGCTGAACGGCTTGCTGGACTTCGGTGCCGACGACGGCATCCAGGGCTTCGTCGGCGGCGGCGTCGGCGTGGCGCGCGTCAAGGCGAACTACGCCCTGAACCGTCGTGCCGACTTCCTGAACGACTCGGACACCGTGTTCGCGTGGCAGGCTCTGGCGGGCATCCGTGCGCCGCTGACCGACCACATCGACGCGACGCTGAAGTATCGCTTCTTCAACGCCGAGAACGTCAAGCTGGTCGACGTCGCGAACAACACCTTCGACGGCCGTTTCCGTTCGCACTCGATCCTGGGTGGCGTGGCGTACAACTTCGGTGAGCCGGCTGCTCCGCCGCCTCCGCCGCCGCCCCCGCCG